>DGYMR06203__coassemble_865_pt1 | contig 26566 bp, 23 predicted proteins | sample DGYMR06203__metabat2_high_PE_052 | metagenome-assembled genome bin DGYMR06203
TTGAAAAGCTCTGCGCTAAACGGTATTCGCTGCGTAAATTCAGCGATGCTCCGGTGGAAAAGGAGAAATTGGAAAAGATCATTGAGGCGGGCCACAACGCCCCTACGGCGCACAATAACCAGCCTCAGAGGATTTTCGTGCTTCAGTCAAAGGAGGCGCTGGAGAAAGCGGACGCCTGCACGCCGATGCATTTTCACGCTCCGGTTATGCTGGTGGTGGCTTATGACGCCGAGATTGCCTGGAAACGGGAATTTGACGGAAAAAATCACGGCGAGATCGACGCAGTGATCGCGGTGACGCAGATGATGCTGCAGGCGGCGGACCTGGGCCTGGGAACGACGTATATCGGTATGTTTGATCCGAAAAAGCTTCTGGAGGAGTTTCCCGAGATGAAGGGGCTGACGCCCATCGCGCTGCTTCCCGTGGGATACCCCGCGGAAGGAGCGCATCCGTCCCGGCTCCATACAGACCGGATCCCGGTCGAAGATATGGTTTTCTATCTGTAAAAAATTGCCGCCGCGCGGCCCAGCGGAAATGCTTTCATCCATCGGGCTGCACGGCGGCGTTCTTTTCTTTGTATTTCTTACTGAAGATGTCCCCAGTTCTTTAAGTATTCTTCCTTTGTCATGACTGGCTTAAAGGTTTCCTTGACCATGCGGCCGGTCTCAGCGCCGTCGGCTAAAAGATCGATGGCGGTCATGATCAGGGCCTTGGCGGAAACGATGTAGGCCATGTCTTTATCCTCGATAAAGTAATCGGGGCAGTGGGCGCCGCCCTTGGCGCCTCCGATGTAGGCGTGAACCGTCGGAAGAAGATGGGAAATATCTCCGGCGTCCGTGGAGCCGCCGCTGGATGCCGAAATGCATTCCGTATGCTCTTTGCCGATGAGCGCGCAAAGATTTTCATACATAAGCTCTGCCAGAGGCTGGTGGGTAACGACGGGGAGATAACCGGGAAGCTCCGTAATCTCACACTGCGCGCCGACGGCGTAAGCGCCGGCCTCCAGGGCCCGGTTGACCTTCCGGCTGGCGTCCAGGATCGCTTCCACCCGCGCGCCGCGCACGTAGGTTTCGATCCGGACGTCGGAGGGAACGATATTGACCAGGTCGCCGCCCTTTGTGATAATGGGATGGACGCGGATATGATCCTCGTCGCGGAAGGTTTCCCGCTGCGCGTGAATGGCGGCCAAGCCGATTTCAGCGGCGTTTAAGGCGTTGATCCCGTCGAAGGGCGCGCCGCCGGCGTGGGCTTCTTTTCCGATATACCGAACCAGCTTCCCGACAAAGCCGTTGGCGGGGCTTCCGGCGTTGGCTTTGATCTGCTCACCGCTGGTGGACTGGGTATGCTGCATCACCATTACGTCCACATCGTCCATAGCGCCCAGGCGGATAAACTCCTGCTTGCCGCCCAGGAACGCGATCTTGCCTTCCTCTCTTAAGCGGTTCCGATATTCCAGCTCAACAAATTCCTCGCTGGGAACGGCCATCAGAGCGATATCGCCGGCCAGATCCTCCATGATCCCCGCGTCGTGGAGCGCATAGGCGACTCCGGCCAGACCCGCCATCATGCAGTGGTGGCCGCAGGCGTGGGCGGCGCCGGTGGACGGATCCGCACAGGGATGGGCCGGAACGACGACGGCGTCCAGCTCGCCCATGAGCGCTACTTTCATCTTGCTCTCTTTTCCTTTGAAATTCGCGATCACGCCGGTCAGGGCGACATGATCCTGGTGGGCGAAGCCAAGGCTGTCTAAAAGCTTCTGGAATTTCTCCGAGGTTTTTACTTCTTTATAGCCTAATTCCGGCTCGGCGAAAATGCTGTCGCCAAAGGCGATGATATCATCCCGGTGGGCGTCGATGGCCCGGCAGGCAGCTTCTTTTAATTCTTCTTTGGTTCGTCCCATAATAAAATCCTCCTTTTGCAAAATGGCCTGGAAAAATCGTTATTCAATATAAGTTACGGTTCCCGTCCGGCGGATCGGCGCGATGGGGGCGTCAGGAGCGGGATATCCCAGAGCGGCCATACCGAAGACGGAGTGATTTTCGGGAACGCCGAAGTCATTCAAGATTTCCCGGATCGCCGGAGCATCGCAGATATTCTGCATCTGGTTGATCCAGACGGAGCCGATCCCCAGGGAATGGGCGGCCAGGAAAATATTTTCCAGCGCGCAGGCGTTATCCTCTTTGCTCCAGATTCCATCCGTGATATTGGAGGGCATGATGATGGCGGCAGGATGGTACATGTCGTAGCCGTCCCGCTTCAACTCGGCCCCAATGGCCGCCACCAGGCGGGCAATGGCGTCTTTGTTGGTGATCACCGTAAACTTCCAGGTCTGGAGTCCCTTTCCGCTGGGAGCATGGAGAGCGGCGTCCACCAGCACTTCCAGAGTTTCTTTGGGGATCGGTTGGTCTGTAAATTTGCGGATGCTTCTTCTGGTCAGAATGTTTTTAATTACTTCGTTCATGTGAGCCTCCTTCTTCCGGCGCGCCGCCGGATGCGTTTCTGATATTATCATAAACAAACGGCGGCCAAATGTCCAGCGGAAGCGTACAATTTCCCGCCGGCCGGGTATTCCCCGGCGGTCAATGCTTACTGGCCGATTTCCCGGCCGGAAAACGTCCGGCTCTCCCGTCAGCCCTGGGCTCCCAGCCACATGGAAAAATATTTCCTGGTTACGGAGAAGGGAACCGGCCCCAGATCCAGAAGAAACGTATGGAAATCTTTTTCGGAAAAACGCGGTCCGAGGGCCGCCTCGGCTTCGGCCCGCATTTCCATGATCTCTACATAGCCGCCGGCATATTCCAGATAATTGGCGGGGCTGCCGACGATGGTCTGCCACAGGCTGTCGACCGCGCTGTCGCCGGCTTCAAACCAGGTGCGGATAAAACGGGTGGCCTGCTCCTTGGACCAGCCGTCATAATGGACGCCGATGTCCAAGAGGCTATAGGCGCAGAGCGAAAAGGAGCGGAGACAGGCGCGGTATGTTCCGGCTTCTGAAGAAAGGCCGTTGTCGAACAGGCAGGCAAGATTTTCCACATAAGTAGCCCAGCCTTCGTTGGCGCCGGAGCAGCTTAAAAGGGAAGCCAGCGGGTGGACGGAATGGACCCGGTGATAGGCTGTCTGGTAAAGATGGCCGGGAAAGCCTTCATGGGCCAGGGTCGTATAAAGGTCCTCGGTGCTGTCGGAATAGCCGTTGTTGATGTAGATGGTGTTTCTGCTGGGGTCGTCGATGGGAGAGGTCAGATAAAAGGCAGGACTTAAAACGGATTCCAGATACTCTGGGACATAGCGGATCTCATAATCCACAGCGGATTTTTCCGTGTCCGGGATTTCCGGAAAGGACTCTTCCATCTGTTTTTTCAGATCCTCCAGGATGGCGACTGGTTCTGTAAGGGTAAAGGAGCCGCTTCCGTCAAAGTTCGGATCCGTTTCATACAGCTGCTTCATGGTCTGCAGGTCTTCCTCCATCCGCCGGGCAAGCGCTTTTTTTAACTCCGGGATCGAATAGGAAAGCCCGGGCCCGGACCGGACCAGATATTCATAATACTGCTTTCCGTTTTGATATCCCGCCAGGCCGCCGTCCTGGATCCCCCGCCCCTTTAGGGAGAGGAGCCCGTCGATCAGCAGCTCATAGGCTGGGACGAAATGCTCTTGGATCGCCAGGATATGACGGGCGCGGTAGGCGGCCGTTTCCTCGTCTGTCAGCAGGCCGGTGTTATCCTTGGCGCTTTGGCCTCCGGAAAAAGCTTCGAGCCGGGCGTCAAAGGACTCCGTAAGGAAGTTTTCTTCCGGCGGGATCAAATAGCCCTCGCAGGAGGAGGCGATCGCGTCGATCCCCTTGTCCGAAAGCCCAAGACCGGCGTCGGCTTTCTGAAATTCAAATTCCAGGAGCTGTCCGTAATATTGATCCAGCTGCTCCAAAAGAGCCAGATAGTTCTCAATGTCCGCTTTGCAGTTAAACTCATATTCCGCGAGCAGGATGGGGAGCTGTGCCTGAACGCCGATGGTGGGGGAAAGAGGCTGTTTGTATAATTCCAGTCCCTCCGCCATAAGGGCGGCGTCAAGCGTTTCCATCAACGTATCGTAGAGAACCTGCTGGTCGAAGGCAAGGCTTGAAACGTCAAATTCCTCCAGCTGGGCTTTTACGGCTTTCGCCTCCGCGTTTCCTTGTATCAGGTTCGTCAGGCGGAAGGTCCCCAGGGTAGGAGGGCCGGTTTCGATCCCGCAGCTTTCCGGGTCGGTTACGATATAGTGGAGGTCGAGAGTCGAAGCGGCGGAAAGCTCTTCTTTAAAAATCCGGTCCGCAAATTCGTCAAAAGCGGCTTGAACCGTTTCTTTTTGTGAAGCTGCGGACGGCGCCGGTTTGCTTCCGGAAAAATAAAAGGCGCCGGTTTCTCCGGGCGGAAGCCTGGCAATCCGCTCGCTTCCTTCTTTAGAGGAAAAGAAAAAGAACGGCAGGAAAAGAACGGAGAGAAGGACCAGGAATGTGAGAAATACAGAAAAACGCAGCCGCTTTGGACTGGAGAAGATCGGGGGAATTTTCATGAAACAGCTCCCGTATGGACAGAGACATCGCTTGCTACAATATATGGGCCCGGATGGAAGAATATCCCGGCCGGGCGGCAGAATGACTCGGACAGACGGAAGAATATCTTTGCTGGACGGAAGAATATCCCGGCCACCGCTTGACAAAAACCGGGGAAAAAGATAGATTAAGAGACAGAATATGGAAAAGTCCGGCCTTTTATGACGGCCGGTTATCAGAAATCAGGAGGGACTAGAATGTGTAAGGACTGCAAGAAACCATACTATATTTCAACCGCCATCGCTTATACGTCCGGGAAGCCGCATATCGGGAACACGTATGAGATCGTGCTGGCGGACGCGATCGCGCGCTATAAACGGGAACAGGGATACGACGTATATTTCCAGACGGGAACCGATGAGCACGGCCAGAAAATTGAGTTAAAGGCGAAGGACGCCGGGGTGACGCCCAAGGAATTTGTGGATCAGGTTGCCGGAGAGATCCGCCGGATCTGGGATCTGATGGATACGTCTTACGACAAGTTTATCCGGACCACCGATTCCTACCATGAAAAGCAGGTCCAGAAAATTTTCAAGAAGCTTTATGATCAGGGAGATATTTACAAAGGATACTACGAGGGCCTTTACTGCACGCCCTGTGAATCCTTCTGGACGCCGTCCCAGGTGGTGGACGGAAAGTGCCCGGACTGCGGACGTCCGGTACAGCCCGCCAAGGAGGAAGCATACTTTTTCCGTATGAGCAAGTATGCGCAGAAGCTGATCGATTACATTAACGAGCATCCGGAGTTTATCCAGCCGGTATCCAGGAAAAATGAGATGATGAACAATTTCCTGCTTCCCGGACTGCAGGATCTGTGCGTTTCCCGGACTTCCTTTACCTGGGGGATCCCGGTGGAATTTGATCCCAAGCATGTGACCTATGTTTGGCTGGACGCTCTGACCAACTATATTACGGGGATCGGCTACAACTGTGACGGAGAAAGCGATCCCAAGTTTGAAAAATACTGGCCTGCGGATCTCCATCTGATCGGAAAGGATATTATCCGATTCCATACGATTTACTGGCCCATCTTTTTGATGGCGCTGGGTCTGCCGCTTCCTAAGCAGGTATTCGGCCATCCGTGGCTTCTCCAGGGCGACGGGAAGATGAGCAAGTCCAAGGGAAACGTCCTTTACGCCGATACCCTGGTGGACTTTTTCGGAGTGGACGCGGTCCGCTATTTTGTGCTGCATGAAATGCCCTTTGAAAACGACGGCGTGATCACCTGGGAATTGATGGTGGAGCGGATGAATTCCGACCTGGCCAATATCTTAGGAAATCTGGTAAACCGGACGGTTTCCATGACCAATAAATATTTCGGCGGGATCGTGGAGAATCGAAATGTCTGCGAAGAAGTGGACGAGGATCTGAAGAAGGTGGTTCTGGAGACGGTGGCAAAAACCGATGAAAAGATGAACCGTCTCAGGGTAGCCGACGCCATCTCGGAAATCTTCAATATTTTCCGCCGCAGCAATAAGTACATCGACGAGACGATGCCCTGGACGCTGGCAAAGGATGAGGCGAAGAAGGACCGCCTGGCTACGGTCCTTTATAACCTGACGGAATCCATCGCGATCGGAGCGTCCCTTCTGTATTCCTTTATGCCGTCTACGTCCGAGAAGATCCTGGCACAGCTGGGTACGGAAAAGAGAAGCTTAAAGGAAATGGATACGTTTGGGCTTTATCCCAACGGGAACCGGGTCGTAGAGAAGCCGGAGATCCTTTTTGCCCGTATGGATATCAAAGAAGTCCTGGAAAAGGTCGAGGCCATGAAGGCGCAGGAAAGCGCAAAGAGCGGGAATCCGGAAGCAAACGCTGACGGCGCTTCGCAGGAAGAGAACGAAGCGGCGCAGGACGGCGCAGAGTCCGGTGCTGAAAACGGCGCGGAAGATGGAATGGATGTGGAGAAAAAACCGGAAATTACGTACGATGATTTTTCAAAGCTCCAGTTCCAGATCGGCGAGATCGTCAAGTGCGAAGAGGTGCCGAAGTCGAAAAAGCTTCTCTGCTCCCAGGTGAAGATCGGATCCGAGACGAGACAGATCTTAAGCGGGATCAAGGCCTGGTATAAGCCGGAGGACATGGTGGGCCGCCGGGTCATGGTGGTCACCAACTTAAAGCCGGCGAAGCTGGCCGGAATGATGTCGGAGGGCATGATCCTCTGCGCCGAGGATGACGAAGGAAATCTTTCCCTTATGGTTCCGGAAAAGAAGATCAAGTCCGGATCCGAGGTGCGTTAGGATGGAATGGATCGTTGATACCCACGCCCATTATGACGACGAGGCGTTTGACGGGGACCGGAAGGAGCTTCTTTCCGGTCTCAGGTCCCATGGGATCGGAACGGTAGTCAATATCGGGGCCAGCATGGCCTCCTGCCGGACCACCTTAGCGCTGGCGGCGGAGTATCCGTTCATTTACGCGGCAGTGGGGGTCCATCCCAACGAAACGGGAGAACTGTCCGAGGGGGATATGGATTGGCTGAAAGCGGCGGCGAAGGAAAAAAAGACCGTGGCCATCGGCGAGATAGGCTTGGACTATTACTGGGACGAGCCGGAACGGGAAATCCAGAAAAAGTGGTTTGTCCGCCAGCTGGAGCTGGCCAAGGAGACGGGGCTCCCGGTGGTGATCCACAGCCGGGACGCGGCGAAGGACACGCTGGATATCATGAAATCGGAGCATCACGGGGAAACCGGCGGCGTGATCCACTGCTTTTCCTACGGCGTGGAAATCGCGAAAGAGTATCTGGACATGGGATACTATCTGGGAATCGGCGGCGTCCTGACCTTTAAGAATGCGAAAAAGCTGAAAGAAGTAGCGGAATACGCGCCGTTATCCCGGCTGGTGCTGGAGACGGACTGTCCGTATCTTGCGCCGGTTCCCGACCGGGGGAAGCGGAATTCTTCCTTAGAGCTGCCCTACGTTGTAAAGGCGCTGGCGGAAATCCGCGGAATCACGCCGGAGGAAGTGATCCGGGCGACGGCGGAGAACGCCAGGAAATTGTACCGTTTACCGGAGGAGAGATATGGCAACGAAGCTGGGAAACCCGAAGCAGACCATTGAGATCATACAAAAGCACGGCTTTATGTTCCAAAAAAAGTTTGGACAGAATTTTCTGATCGATACCCGCGTGCTGGAAAAAATCGTGGCGGCAGCCGGAGTGACAAAGGACGACTGCGTGCTGGAGATCGGCCCCGGGATCGGAACCCTGACCCAGTATCTGGCGGAGGCGGCCGGCCATGTGATCGCGGTGGAGATCGACAGGAACCTGATCCCGATCCTTGAGGAAACGCTGGCGGAGCATGAGAACGTGACGGTCATCAATCAGGATATCTTAAAGACCGATATCAAAGGGCTGGCGGACGCTTACCATGGGGGACGGCCCCTTAAGGTTGTGGCCAACCTGCCGTACTATATTACGACGCCCATCGTGATGAGCCTGTTAGAGGGGGAAGACCTGGTGGACAGCATTACGGTGATGGTTCAGAAGGAAGTGGCGGAGCGGATGATGGAGGGGCCGGGCTCCAAGGAATACGGAGCACTGTCTCTGGCGGTGCAGTATTATGCCCGGCCGGAGATTGTCGCCAATGTTCCCCCCAACTGCTTTATTCCCCGGCCCAACGTGGGGTCGGCGGTGATCCGTCTCACAAAGCATGAAACGCCGCCGGTGCAGGTGAAGGACCCGAAAAAGATGTTCCAGCTGATCCGCGCCTCCTTCAACCAGAGGCGGAAGACGCTGCCCAACGGCATCGGCAACGCGCCGGAGCTTCCCTATACCCGGGAGCAGGCGGCGGCGGCCCTTGAGAAAATGGGACTTTCCCCGGCGGTCCGAGGCGAGGCGTTAAGCCTTTCCCAGTTCGCAGAGCTGGCGGATCTTCTTGAGTAGGAACGGGAGAGGCCGGTTTTTCCGGTCCAGCCCGCAAAAATAAAGAGGAGGTTTCTTATGGGATTTAATGAGAGGACGCACGCGTTTATCGCGGCAAAGTATTATGTTCATCTGACGGAGCGGTTTGGAGAGAGAGGCAAGGCGGCCTTCCTTCATGCGACCCGGTATTACGGGGAGCAGCGGGGACGGCGGATGGCCCAGAGAGCGATCCGCGATGGAAAAGAGCTGACCTATGAGACCTACTGTCAGTATGGGGAATGGGTGAACACGGAAGAGATCAAGCAGATGGGCCTTGCCAACCGGACGGAGATCGCCAATATGAGCCCGGATTATGAGATGCATATCTTTTCATGTCCCTGGCACTCCCAGTTCCGCGACATGGGCCTTAAGGAAGCGGGGCAGGCGTACTGCCGCGACCTGGACGCGTCCATCAGCCGCGGATTCAATCCGGAGCAGAAATATATCGTTTCCCAGACGCTCCATGATCATGACTACTGTATCCAGACCGTGAAGAATGCCGGAATTACGGAGCATTCCAACCTGGAGAGAAACCTGGCCGGCCTTCGTTCCTTTGAATACCACTGCGCCCATATGTACTGGTCCTTCTGCGAGATCGCGGAGGCGATTTTCGGAGAAGAGGGACTGGCGGCGGGCCGTCAGGTGATGAAGGATTTCGCTGATGAATACGGCGATGAAATGGCGGACGTCCTGATGGGATACTGCGACACAAACTTTAACGTGGCGTAGGTTCGCGGCGGGATCCGAAATTGCGGGGCCAAATACTTTGGCCCCAACATCAATTTTTGACGTAAATGAGGTTTATAAAACATGAGACAGACGGACATGCTGAAGGCACCGATCCGCAGCGTATTTTTCAGTTACCTGGCGCCATCGGTCAGCGCCACGCTGGTGACTTCCATCTACATTTTGGCCGACACCATGATGATCGGCCGGGGCGTCGGGGCCTCCGGCATTGCGGCCCTCAATCTGCTGCTTCCCTTATACAGCGCATACTATGGATTCGGAATGATGTGCGGAGTCGGAGGCAGCGTTCTTTTTGGCTTTTCCAGAGGAAAGGGAGACGAGGAAGCGGCGAAGGGATATTTTACGACGGCGCTTCTTTTGGCCGTTTTATTGGCGGCGGCCAGCATCGGCCTCTGCGCGGCCTTTTTTGACCCGCTGTTAATTCTCTTGGGGGATACGCCGTCCTTAAATCCCTACTCGGTTCCTTATGGCCGGGTTTTGGTAGCCGGTTCCCCGGTATTTGTGTTCTCCTCCTTCCTCCAGGCCTTTGTCCGGAACGACGGCGCGCCGAAGCTGGCGATGGCCGGAGTCATCAGCGGAGGCGTGACCAATGTGATCCTGGATTATGTATTCATCTTCCCTCTTGGCCAGGGCATGGCGGGAGCCGCGCTGGCGACGGTCATGGGAACCTGCCTCACGGTGCTGATCCTCTGCACCCACTTTTTCTCCAAAGAGAATCATTTGAAGCTGGCGGGCGGATTCAGCTTAAAGCGGGCGTTTGCCGTGGCCTCCAATGGCCTGGCCAGCTTTATCCTGGAAATGTCCGGCGGATTTGTGACCTTTATTTTTAACCGTCAGCTTTTGGCCTATGTCGGAGAGACGGGCGTTGTGGTTTACAGCATTATCAGCAACGCGGCGCTGGTGGTAAAATCGATTTCCAACGGAATCGCCCAGGCGGCCCAGCCGTTGATCTCCACCAATTACGGGGCGGGAGAGCATGGCCGGGTCGGAGAGGCCAGGAGCCTGGGGATCCGGATCTCTCTTTTTGCCGGAGTCCTGTTTACCGCCATTGGGCTCCTGTTCCCGGTGCCTCTTTCCTATCTGTTCCTGAATCCGTCCGACGAGGTCCTTTCCATGGCGGTTCCGGCGATCCGGCTTTATTTTATCGCCTTTATTCCGGCGGCCTGGAATATTATGTGCGGCACCTACTTCCAGGCGGTGGTGAAGCCCCAGCTGGCCCTTGCCAATACGCTTCTGCGGGGGATCATCCTAAACAGCCTCTTTGTGTTCCTGCTTCCGGTCTTTTTCGGAGTTGAGGGCATCTGGGTGACGGTGGCGGTTTCCGAGGCGCTGACGGCGGCGGTGGTTTTCTGGTTGATGAAGAAGGAAACCAATTGACATGCCATAAGGACATTGATACAATTGGATTGCAAGATAAAAAAACAGAGGAGATGGACTGGAATGACAATCAGAATCGGAATCATGGGATACGGCAATCTGGGACGCGGCGTGGAGTGCGCCTTAAAGCATAATCCCGATATGAAGCTGACGGCCGTATTTACAAGACGGGATCCGGAGACGGTAAAGATCCTGACAGAAGGAGTAAAGATCTATCGTGCCGAAGAGGCGGCGTCCATGGCCGGAGAAATCGACGTATTGATCCTTTGCGGAGGAAGCGCGACGGATCTTCCGGTACAGACCCCGGAATATGCGAAATATTTCAATGTAGTAGACAGTTTTGACACCCATGCGAAGATTCCGGAGCATTTTGCGGCGGTGGATCAGGCGGCCAGAGAATCCGGACACGTGGCGGTCATTTCAGCCGGATGGGATCCGGGCATGTTCTCTTTAAGCCGGGTATATGGAGAGGCGGTCCTTCCGGATGGAGCTAATTATACTTTCTGGGGCAAAGGCGTAAGCCAGGGCCACTCCGACGCGATCCGCCGTATCAAGGGCGTGAAGGACGCGAGACAGTACACGATTCCGGTAGAGAGCGCTCTGGAAGCGATCCGGAGCGGGGAAACTCCCGAATTTACGACGCGCCAGATGCATACAAGAGAATGCTTTGTAGTGGCCGAAGAGGGCGCGGATAAAGAGGCGATCGAGCGGGAGATCGTGACGATGCCCAATTACTTCGCGGATTATGATACGACGGTTCATTTTATTTCCGAGGAAGAGATGAAGCGGGATCATTCCAAGCTTCCCCACGGCGGCTTCGTTTTAAGAAGCGGAAGAACCGGCTGGGAGCTGGAGCATAAGCATATTATTGAATACAGCTTAAAGCTGGATTCCAATCCGGAATTTACCTCTTCGGTGATCGCGGCCTGTGCGAGAGCGGCGTTCCGGATGAAGAACGAGGGACAGACCGGCTGCAAGACGATCTTAGATATCCCGCCGGCATATCTGTCCGCCAAGAGCGGCGAGGAGCTGAGGGCTCACTGCCTGTAGGAGTGGGTTGTTGCGTGTGTGTTTGGGGCCGGTTTCCGGCCCCGGTATTTGTCTGTTGATAAGGTGAATGCAATGGTACGTACGAAAAACGAGGCGGCTCAGTATAACGGGATCACGGAGGGCGTGATCTGGCAGCAGCTTTTGATCTTCTTCTTTCCAATTTTACTTGGAACCTTCTTCCAGCAGCTCTACAATACGGCCGACGCGATGATTGTAGGTAAGTTCGTAGGAAAGGAAGCCCTTTCGGCCGTAGGAGGCACGACGGGAACGCTGATCAACCTTCTGGTGGGATTCTTTGTCGGAGTTTCTTCCGGCGCGTCGGTGGTGGTATCCCAGTATTACGGGGCGAAGCAGGACCGGTATGTAAAGATCGCGGTACATACGTCTTTATGCGTGGCGATCCTGGGCGGCCTGGCGCTTTTAGTGGTAGGCGAGATCTTTACGCCGATGGCGCTGCGGGCCATGGGGGCTCCCGAGGAGATCATGGACTATGCCGTGACCTATCTGAGAATTTATTTCCTGGGAACCATCGGAAACCTGATCTATAATATGGGCGCCGCGATCCTGCGGGCGGTGGGCGACTCCAGACGGCCGCTGTATTTTTTGATCGCCAGCTGTATGACTAATATTGTGCTGGACCTTCTGTTCGTTGTGGTGTTCCATATGAACGTGGCCGGCGCGGCGATCGCGACGATCATTTCCCAGTATCTTTCGGCGACGCTGGTGATCCGGCAGCTGTTAAAAACCTCCGATTCCTATAAGCTGGATGTAAAGGCGTTAAAGATCGATCCGATGATTTTAAGAAAAGTAGTTAAGATTGGTCTTCCGGCGGGCCTTCAGTCCATGATGTATTCGATTTCTAACGTATTGATCCAGGCCAACATCAACAGCTTTGGTACGGATACCATCGCCGCCTGGGCGGTATTCGGAAAGATCGACGGTTTGTTCTGGATGACCATGGACGCCATGGGTATCGCGATTACCACCTTCGCCGGACAGAACTTCGGCGCCGACAAGCTGGACCGGGTGAAGCGAGGAAACTATGTGGGCCTTTTGATGTCGGCGATCCTGACGGCAATCCTGGGCGGCATTGTGACCATCCTGGGACCGATTTTAAGCGGCCTCTTTACCAGCGATGCCACCGTTCTGGAATACAGCTTGAATATTATCCATTTCCTGGTGCCCTTCTGGTTTACCTATGTATGCGTCAACGTGTTCCCCAGCACCCTCCGGGGCGTGGGAGACGCGCTGGTTCCGATGCTTCTTGTCTGTATCGGTACCTGCGTGCTGAGAGTTACCTGGATCTTTACGGTCGGCACCTTTGTCCATGACCTGATGGTGACCTTAGTAAGCTATCCGTTAAGCTGGTCGGTAACCTCGATCGCGTTCCTGATTTACTATTACCGGTTCAGCGCGATCCGCAAGCTGACAAAGCTGCAGAAGAGGAGTGCGAAGTAGATGGAATACGAGGGAATTTTATATCGTCCGCCCAGCGAGGCCAGAAGCCTGATCATTCAGGTGACGATCGGGTGCGCCCATAACCGCTGTACCTTCTGCAATATGTACCGGGCAAAAAAATTCCGGGTGCGGAGCAAGGAAGAGATCATGGCGGATCTGGACGAGTGCAGGGCTTATTACGGGCCGATGATCCGCCGCGTATTTTTCGCCGACGGCGACGCGCTGGTGGTGAAAACGGAAACGCTCCTGGAGCTTTTGGCCTATGTGCATAAAAACTTCCCGGCGGTGGAGCGGATCGCCTCTTACGGCACGGCGAAGGACGTTCTGAAAAAATCAGAGGAAGATTTAAAGGCGTTAGCGGCCGCTGGATTGGAGCTTATCTACCTGGGGGCGGAATCCGGGGACGATAAGGTGCTGGAGCACATTAAAAAAGACGTGACGGCGGCGGAAATTATAGAAGCGGGGCAGAAATTAAAGCGGTGCGGGCTAAAGACCTCGGTCACTTTGATTTCCGGCCTTGGCGGAAGAAAAGGAATCCGGGAACACGCCGTAAAGTCGGCGGAACTGATCAACGGGATGAATCCCGAATACGCTTCCTTTTTAACGCTCCGTCTTTACGAAGGGACGGAGATGAATGAGGAAGTAAAACGGGGCGAGATGGAACTGATCACGCCGGATGAGATCGTAGAGGAGATGGAGCTGTTTTTAAGCCATATCGATTCTCCCGGAACGATCTTCCGTACCAATCATGCGTCCAATTACGTGGTACTTGCCGGAACCTTTAACGAGGATATCCCGGATATGATGAAACAGCTGGAGCGGGCGAAGGCGGAACAGCGCTACCGGCTGGAAGAATGGAGGCGGCACATTTAACGTGCCGCCTCCGGTGTTTGGATAAAATCCGCGTAAAAAAAATCTGTGTAAAAGCTTTTTCTAACGAAATATTCAGGCGAGCGTAAGGATCGCGGTCTGCACCCGCGTCCGCTCGTCTACGGTCAGAACATTGGTATCGTAGAGGATCTCATTGCTGCAGCGGGAGGTATATTCCTCCAGACGGCCGATGACCGGATAACCAAAGGTATCGGAGCGGTAATGCATCGGAACCGTAACACGGGGAGAGAGCCGTTCCACGATTTCGGCCGCCTGGGCCGCGTCGATGGTGTAATAGCCTCCCACCGGGATCAAGAGTACGTCCGGTTTCTTTAATAGATCCGCCTGCATCGCGGTCAGGCCGCAGCCCAGATCCCCCAGATGAACCGCTTTTAAGCCGCCGGCTTCCAGGATATGGATCCGGTTGGGGCCCCGCATCGAGCCGGAAGCGTCATCATGGAACGTATCGATCTTGGTGATCTGGAACGGATTTTCCGGGCCGTTTTCACGGATCCGTACGGCTTGTGTGTATCCATGGTCGCTGTGATCGTGGCTGCATAAAACCATATCTGCCGTCAGCGAAAGCTCGGGAAGTCCTGGAACGGATCCCGGAGCATAGGGATCAAGGACGACATCATAGCCATTACAGGAAATGGTAAAACAGGAATGGCCATGCCATGTGATCGTGAGCTTGTTCATGGAATTCTCCTTTCTGTATGCGCGGGCATATGCTCCGTGCTGTCTTCGTTATTTTTATTATAGCACAAATCTATTCCTGCTGAAAAGCGTTAAAGTGTGACAAAAATGTGTTTTTTGGCGGAGAGTCTGTTAATATCAGGAGACGGAATGAAAAAAGACAAAATTTATTTGGGAAAACTTTGGAGTTCGCTTCTTTTGGGTTCCTGCTTTGCCGCCTGCGCTGCGTTTGGAGGACGGCTGCTTCAGACGGGTTTGGAATATAAAAGGCAGGAAGCGGATCTTTTAAGAATGCGGAGGCTTACGGGAGGATCGAAGGAGGATGCGGGGCAGGCCGGGGCAGGAATGTCGGGCCAGAACGCAGGGGAAGAGGCGGATTGGGCTGCAAAGGACGGAGCGACGCATTGGGAAGATCAGACCGCCCGCTTAGACCGGCGCCGCCGAAGCTGGGAGGCGAATTCGGACACCATTGGATGGATCTCGATTCCGGGAACGGAAATTGATTATCCGGTTATGTACACGCCGGAGGATCCGGATTTTTACCTAAACCATGGATTTGATCGGGAGCCGTCGGCGGGCGGAATGATTTATCTTGACGCCGGAGACGATTGCGGAGGCAGGAAAGCCCAGGAGCCGGCTGAGGAGGAAGCCGCAAAGAGGAATAATTTTATTTTGTACGGCCATCATATGAAGAACGGAACCATGTTTGCCGGACTGGAGCAATACCTGGATCCGGAGTTTTTTAAGGAGCACCGGACAATTTTCTTTGATACGCTGGCCGGGGCGGGAGAGTATGAGGCTTTTGCTGTTTTTTCCATGACGGCGGCGGAGGCAAAGGAACGGCTGGCTCCTTATCTTGCGGCGGAGACGAAAGAGCAGTACGGCCGCCTGATGGAGACCGTCCGGGTGAAAAGCCTCCATGGGCCGAAAGAGACGCCGGAATGGCCCCGGCGGCTTTTAACGCTGATGACATGCGAATACACCCAAAATGAGGGCCGCCTGTTCCTTATGGCTTATGAAAAAGGGGGAGAAGCATGATTGCAAAACGGGTGTGTTTTCTTCAGACACAGAATCAATTCAGCTGCGGAATAAATTTTCGCAATAGGACTGTATTTTTCTGATAGCTTATGGTACACTTTTATTAAGGGCGGATTTAATCCGCCAGGGTTCTGCCGGCGAAAGCCAGACGAAAACGGACACTGATAATATTGCAGCAGCAAGGAGGTATTTATGAAACAGCAGTTTTTTATTTGTGAGAAATGTGGAAATATGATTGCTATGGTAAAGAGCAGCGGAGTTCCTGTGATGTGCTGCGGACAGAAGATGACGGAGTTGATTCCCGGAACGTCCGACGGAGCGCATGAAAAGCATGTGCCGGTCTTTACAGTTGAGGGAAATCAGGTTCATGTAAAGGTGGGCGAAGTCGCGCATCCGATGCTGGACGCGCATTATATCGAGTGGATCTCGCTCCAGACAAAACAGGGGAACCAGAGAAAAGAGCTGCACCCGGGCGAGGCGCCGGAAGCCTGTTTCGCGCTTTGCGAGGGAGACGAGGTAGAGGCCGTTTACGCGTACTGCAACCTTCACGGGCTCTGGAAAGCGGAGTAGGAGGAGGATGAAAATGGCACAGCTGCTTTTGCTTGTAACTTATTCGGCACGTCCCGGTATGCGGGAGGAATTTGTCCAGAAGGTGCGGGAGGCCGGAATCCTGGAGGCGATCCGGAAGGAGAACGGCTGTGTCCGCTACGATTATTTTTATTCGGAAGAGGATGAAAATCAGCTGCTTCTGGTTGAGAAATGGGAAACGGAGGAATGTCAGCGCGTCCATATGGAGCAGCCGCATATGCATAAGCTTGCAAAGATCAAGGACCGCTGCATGACGGATACAAAACTGGAACGGTTTCTGATTTAATGAAACGGGCGGCCGTATTTTCGGCCGCCCGTTTGAAAGGACGGAAGCTCAGGCTCCTTTGGCCTGGAGAATTTCCACGATGGTTTTTTCAGTTCCGACCATGCCGGGAGACGCGATCAGGCCCATGTTTTTCATGGTTTCCTCAGGAGTGTCTCCGTTTATGCCGTGAACCCGGTCCACATGGATTCCGTTCATGGCCATGTTTACGGAACGGTAAGCGGCGTCTACAGCGACGACGCCCTTCATGACACAGCCCTGGTTTCCGCCGTCGCAGATCATGCCGGTAATGCTGCCGGCAAGGTTATTAATGGTCTGCTCCATCTCCTGGACAGATCCGCCGCGCAGCAGCACAAGCCCGCAGGCCATTCCGGTTCCGGCGGCGATGGCGCAGCCGCAGAAGGCGGACAGCTTGCCGGAGTATTCCTTGATATACATACAGACCAGATAGCTCAGGGCGGCGGCGCGCAGAAGCTGTTCTTCCGAATAGCCGTTGACTCTGGCGGCAGCCAGAAGCGGCATAGTAGCGATGATCCCATGGGCTCCGGAGCCGGTGATGCTCATGGCCGGACGGGCAAGACCGATCACGCGGGCCTCGATCGCGGCGTTGCAGAAAAGAGACGCGGTCTTCTGCTCGTCATGGGATACGATCTGTCCGCCGTTTTCGGATAAAAGATAGCGGGCAAAGGTGGTTCTGGGGTTATTCAGCCCTTCGTTCATCAACGCTTCGTTCATCGTAAACGCGTCGCGGATAAAGAGAATTTCCTCCAGGGGAACGGTTTTGGCGTACTGAACCAGCGCCTCAAGGGAATAACGGTGAATAGGCGGTTCGCTGTTTTCTTCCTGCGCTTCTTCGGATTCCGCCTCAAAAACAGCGCGGCCGTTTTCCGTGATCTTAACGATATTTGTGTGGGAATCCTGGATGGTTACGGAAGACGAGCCGGAATCCGTAAACACAGAGGCTTCGATAAAGATCCGGCTTGTGATCCCGCTCATGGAGACCTGGATAACGCCGGAATCTACCATTTTCTGGGCCTCTTTCACCTGCGCGTCCGTGATCCCGTCCAGACATTCCAGTCCCTTTCCGGGATCCGCCGCAATGGCGCCCAGCGCGGCCGCATATTCGTTTCCCACCTTGTCCGTGCCGGGAATTCCGCAGGTAAAGGCGTTTTTATACATTCCGCTGTTGAGCCGCAGCGTGATTTTTTGGATCGCGCCCGGGGCATGCCGTTTCGCGGTGGAGACGGCAAGGGCAATGGCGCCCGGCTCCGTCACGCCCAGGGCAGGCTTCATGTCATGAAAGATCAGCTGAGTTAATTCGTGCATGGCAATATCCCCTCCTTTGATTGGGTGATTGATGAGATCAGTATAACATAGGGGGAAGCGAAAAAGAATATAAAGATAGAAACTTTTCCTATTAAAGAAGGCTTCGGTTTTAATCCAGGAGCAAATATAAATACCACAGGGGGCAGATAAAATGTTTGATATTACGGCTTTGGGTGAGATTTTGATCGATTTTACGTATCAGGGAAAGAACGAGGACGGGCAGAAGCTGTTTGCGCAGAATCCGGGCGGAGCGCCGGCCAACGCGCTGACGGCGGCCTCCCGCCTGGGGGCGAAGTGTGCGTTTCTAGGCAAGGCGGGAGAGGATATGCACGGCCGGTTTTTAAAGGATGTGCTGCGTCAGGAGGGAATTAATACGGATGGCTTCCTTTTGGATCCGCAGGTGTTTACAACCCTGGCGTTTGTGGAGCTGTCGCCGGAGGGGGAACGAAGCTTTTCCTTTGCCAGGAAGCCGGGGGCAGATACCCAGATCTCCAGAGCGGAGCTGAAACCGGAAATTTTAAAGGAATCGAAGATCTTTCATGTGGGCTCGCTGTCCTTGACGGATGAACCGGCAAGGGACGCAACGGTTTACGCGGTAAAGACCGCAAAAGAAAACGGGGCTATTATTTCCTATGATCCCAATTACCGGGCCTCCTTATGGACATGCGAGGAGGCGGCGAAAGAGCAGATGCGCAGCTTGATCCCTTATGTGGATATCATGAAGATTTCAGACGAGGAAACCGCGCTTTTAACGGATTTTTCGGAGCCGGAAAAGGCGGCGGCCGCCCTGGGACGCCAGGGAGTAACGCTTGCGGTGGTAACGCTGGGAGCGGAGGGCGCCTATGTCTCCAAGGACGGAAAGGGGCTTTTGGTTCCTGGCTTTAAGAGCAGCGCGGTGGATACGACCGGAGCCGGGGATTCTTTCTGGGGCGGATTTTTATACCAGGTATGCCGCTCAGGGAAACGGCCGGAGGAAATTTCTCTTGAGGAAGCGGCAGAGTTCGCTAAATTTGCCAATGGAGTCGCGTCCCTCTGTGTGGAACGGAGAGGCGGGATCCCGGCGATGCCGCAGCTTTCGGAGGTGATGGAACGGATCGCAAATAAATAGAAAATAAGCAAAAAATATGCAGAAAACGAAAATCTCTGTACACAATTTCCGTTTTCATGTATAATAAAAAACAGAGCAAAAAACAAAACAGCGGACAGCGTTGGAAGAAAGGAATGGAACAGATTGGACGGGCAGACTTTTTTCGCCAGACGACTCTCTTCACTTACGTTCAGCCGGAGGCAGAAGTTCGGCCTTTTGGCGTTGATACCAATCTATTTTATCATAGCCGGCTTTTTTCTTCAGCCCATTGATGAGATCATCCCGGGACTGATCGTATTATTGCAGGAGCCGGATTTCCTGATCACGGATTACTTTCTTGTAGGCGGTATTGGAGCTTCGTTTATCAATGCCGGCGTTTTGACGCTGTGCTCGATCGGCATGATCTATGCCTTGGGCAAGGAGATGGACGGACACGCCGTTACCTCCAGCTGCCTGATGTTCGGTTTTTCTCTGTTTGGAAAGAACCTTTTAAATATCTGGTCGATCCTTCTTGGCGTTTACCTATATTCCAGATACCATAAAGTGCATTTGTCCCGGTATATTTATGTCGGGCTTTACGGCACCAGCCTTTCTCCGATCATTACGCAGACCATGTATATTTATGAGCTGCCCTTTGGAATCCGGCTTTTGTTCAGCCTTTTGATCGGAATTGTGATCGGCTTTGTTCTTCCGCCGCTGTCGACGCACGTTCATTATGCCCATAAGGGATATTCCCTTTATAATGTAGGCTTTGCCGCCGGAATCATTGCCACGGTGGTGGTTTCTGTGATGAAGTCCTTTGGCCTGGAAACGGAATCCCGTCTTTTGTGGGATACGGGACATGACGCGGAAATGCTGTTCGTTTTAAGCGGTTTGTTCCTTATTATGGCCGCGGGCGCGAGGCTTGTCGGAGGCAAGGAAGTTATTGAGGGCTATAAAAAAATCCTAAAATACCCGGGAATTTCGGGAACGGACTATCTTGTGGACGAGGGCGGACCGGCTACGGTATTCAATATGGCGGTCAACGGCTTGTTCGCGACGCTTCTTGTCCTGATCGTAGACGGGGATCTTAACGGCCCCACCATCGGCGGAATCTTTACGATCGTGGGCTTCAGCACGACGGGAAAGCATTTGAGGAATATCGCGCCGATCATGCTGGGCGTTGTGGTGGCGGGCATCTCCAAGGACTGGGAAGTGAATGAGCCGTCTCCCATGCTGGCGCTTCTGTTTTCCACGACCTTAGCGCCGGTAGCTGGAGAGTTCGGGATCCTGGTGGGGATGCTGGCGGGCTTCCTTCATTCCTCCGTTGCCTTAAACGTAGGAATGGTGTATGGCGGAATGAACCTGTATAACAACGGATTTGCCGGGGGAATCGTGGCGATCTTCATGGTTCCGGTGATCCAGTCGATCATGGACCGGCGTGCCCGTGCCAAGAGTAATCTGTCGCTGTAAGAAAGGGGAAGAGGGTTCTGGTGAGACGGGGAGCTTCCTTAAAAAAATATCTTGCCTGGCTTCCGGCAGTCTGTATGGCCGCGGTAATTTTCCTTTTTTCCGCGCAGCCGGCGGATCAGTCCACAGAAACCAGCGATTTTGTCAGCCAGCTTTTGCTGGCTGTTTTTTCCCGCTTGGGTCTTTTGGAGGGCGGCCCGGAACAGTATGCCGGCCTTTTGGAGGCGCTCAGCCTTCCGGTACGAAAATGCGCCCATATCACGGAATATGCCGTCTTTTACCTGACGGTCCTTTATGGAATGGGCCGGTGGGAGCAAAAAAGAAAGCCCTGGCTGATCAAATCCTTTGCGGTGACGTTCTTTTACGCCTGCACGGACGAGTTCCATCAGCTTTTTGTACCCGGGAGAGCCGGGAGGCTTACGGATGTGCTGATCGATTGTATTGGCGTCAGCCTGATCACGGCGGCGCTTTGGTTTCGATTTAAGAGAATGGAGGGTTCATATGGAGTTAATGGAACAAATTTGTAAACTGACGGACGAGCTGGAACCGCATATGCTGGAGATCCGGCACCAGATCCATGAGCGTCCGGAGCTGGCGTTTCATGAGTTTGAAACCAGCGCCCTAGTGAAACGGGAACTGGAGCGGATGCAGGTGCCCTACGAGGAGAGCCCTTGCAGGCCGGGGATCGTCGCTGTGGTGGACAGCGGGAAACCGGGGAAGCTTTTAATGCTCCGGGCGGATATGGACGCGCTGCCGGTTCAGGAAAAGACGGGACTTCCTTATGCCTCAAAGACGCCGGGAGTCATGCATGCCTGCGGACATGACGTCCATACGTCCAATCTTTTGACGGTGGCGGAGATCCTAAATCGTACCAAGGACCAGTGGAGCGGAAAGGTGAAGCTGGTGTTCCAGCCTGCGGAGGAGCACGGCGGCGGAGGCCGGGAGATGATCAAGGCCGGTCTGATGGAGGAAGTTCCGGACGCCTGCTTCGCGCTTCATGTGGAGACGGGAAAGAAGGGAATACTGGCGGTGTCCACCGGATATCTGACGGCCTATTCCGACGGATATACATTAACGGTTCATGGAAAAGCGGCCCATTCTTCTACTCCGGAGGCTGGTACTGACGCCATCTATATTGCGGCCTCCATCGTTACGGCGCTGCACGGAATGATGTCCAGGAACCTCTCGCCCATGGAGCATTCCACATTAAATATTGGTCTGATCAGCGGCGGATCGGCGGCGAATATTATTGCGGATGAGGTGGAAATGTCGCTGATGATGCGGAATCTGTCCAAGGAAGCGCGGGACGTTATGTGCAGCAGGATCGAGAAGCTGGCCCAGGGGATCGCGGAGGCCATGGGCGGAAGCTGCGACTGTGATTTCCACCCGGGCTATGCGGCCGTTTATAATGATAAGGAGTTTTCGGGTTTTGTCGCGGATACCTTCCGGAAGCATGAGAAGCTGTTATATGGGAATTTTTCCTGGGAGCAGCCGAAGGAATGGCTGGAGACCGGGGAAGCGCCGCTCTTGGGGGCCGAGGATTTTGGGTTTTATTCTCAGAAGGCGCCCTCCTGCATGATCTGGGTCGGAGTCTGCGAGGACGCGTCCAAGCACAGCCCGGAATTCTGCGTCGATGAGTCTTATATGAAGCTCTGCACCAGAGCCATGGCGATGGTGGCGGCGGAATATTTGAGCCGCGGCTGAAGCCATATAAAGATGAGCATATAAAATCCACCAGCAGCCGCGTGTTCCCGGGATGATCAAGGTGAGACCGGACACCGGCTATACGGCGAACGCCGCACTCCTTTCGGAACTGGTGAACAGATTTATTATATATCGGATTTTGCTGGAATGCAATTAAGATTTAAGCCTGCCTTACGGTTGTTATGGCAGCAGGACAAAAAAATACTCTGATTGAGAAGTCGGAAAGAATGTGTTATACAATCTTTCGAGGAAGAAAGTTGCCGCCACTACTGCCATAGTGACGGCCTAAGTAATTAGGTAATCATTGTTGAGGGTAGGCCGTGTGTCTTTGGCTTTCCCCTTTTCTACTATCAATTATCAATATATCACACCCAGCGGTGGGATGCAAGAAATTTCTTCCGCTTGCGGCCGCGGCAAAGTGGTACTTTTCTGGTACTTCCCCGCCCCTTCCTTGACAATCCCCCGTTCCCGTGGTATTCTTAGACACGCAGAAAAAGCCCTAAAAATAAGGTCTTTACGGGCCTGCCGCCGATTCCCGGCGTTAAATGAATCGAGTGTTCGAGACCTTCCACTCGTAAAACAAAACTAAAGGAGAGAACTGAATATGAAGAACATGTCAAACAGCAGCCCGTTGTATCGGATGGTGCAGGGAGCGGTAATCGCGGCCCTTTATATCGTCCTGTTTTTGGCCTTCCAGCCCATCGGCTCTGGAGTGATCCAGTTTAGGATCGCCGAATTGCTGTGCGTCCTGCCTTATTTTACGCCCGCGGCGATTCCCGGCCTTTTTATTGGATGCATGATCTCCAACCTGCTGAACGGGGCTATTATCCTGGACGTGGTTGGCGGAAGCCTGGCGACGTTGATCGGCGCGGTCGGATCCTATCTGCTGAGAAAAAACCGGTACCTGGTTTCCGTTCCGCCGATCCTGGCGAATATGGTGATCATTCCCTGGGTGCTTCGGCTTGGATACGGCAGCGACGCAATGATCTGGTTTTCCACGATAACGGTAGGAATCGGAGAGTTCCTGGCGATCGGGGTGCTGGGACAATTTCTTTTAACGGTACTTTTAAGGTATCGGCATGTGCTTTTTAGAGAGGAAGCGGCAGCTTAAAGGAGCAAATATGTATCACATTCATTTTAACCAGCCTTGCCACGTTCACTTTATTGGGATCGGCGGCATCAGCATGAGCGGACTTGCGGAGATCCTTTTGGAACGCGGATTTCAGATTTCCGGATCGGATGCCCATGAAACCGAATTGACAGATAAGCTGGAGCGCCATGGGGCGAGGATTTCCTATGGCCAAAAGGCGGAAAATATTACAGATGATATCGATGCTGTCGTCTATACCGCGGCGGTTCATGCGGATAATCCGGAATATGCAGAGGCGGTTAGGCGCGGCCTTCCGATCCTGACAAGGGCGGAGCTTCTGGGCCAGCTGATGCGGAATTACCGGCAGGCAGTTGCGGTTGCCGGCACCCATGGAAAAACGACGACGACCTCCATGCTGACGGAGATTCTTTTGGATGCCCATAAGGATCCGACGGTTTCCGTCGGCGGCATGATGGACGCTATTGGCGGGAACATTCGGGTCGGCAGCGCGGATCTGTTTGTGACGGAGGCCTGCGAATATACCAACAGCTTCCTTTCCTTTTACCCGACAATGGGGATTATTTTAAACATTGAAGCGGACCATCTGGACTTTTTTAAAGATATCGAGGACATCCGCCGGTCGTTTTGCCGGTTCGCAAAGCTGCTTCCAGAGGATGGCGTCCTGATTATCAACAGCGATATCCGCGATTACCGGGAAATTACGGAGGGAATTGCGGCTCGGGTGGTTACAGTGGGAAGTGATCCTGAGGCCAGCGACTACAGCGCGGCCAATATCCGGTTTAATGAAGAGGCCTGCGCGGCTTATGAGCTGCTGGTCCATGGAAAGCCGGTTCAGACCATCACCTTGGGAACGCCGGGAATGCATAACGTATATAATTCCTTAGCGGCGGCCGCGGCGGCCCATGAGCTGGGGATTACGGGAGCGGAAATTGAAACCGGCCTTCTGCGGTTTCATGGAACGCACCGCCGTTTTGAGAAAAAAGGAGAGATCGGCGGGGTTACGGTGATCGATGATTACGCCCACCATCCCCAGGAGATCGAAGCGACGCTTTCTGCGGCGGCCCATTATCCCCATCGGGAAATCTGGTGTGTGTTCCAGCCGCATACCTACTCCAGGACAAAGTCTCTGATGGAGGAGTTTGCGGGAGCCCTTTCCGCGGCCGATCATGTGGTGCTGGCGGATATTTACGCCGCCAGGGAAACGGATACGCTGGGGGTCAGCTCGGAACAGCTGGCGGAGAAAATCCGCGGGAGAGGAACGGACGCCCATTATTTCTCCAGCTTTGATGAGATTGAAATATTTCTTTTAAAAAATTGTGTCAACGGCGACCTGTTGATAACTATGGGCGCCGGAGATATAGGAAAAGTGGGAGAAAAGCTCCTGGGACAGTAAGTTATCCACAAAATCCACAGAGTTTTCAACAAGACGAGTTTGAAAACCCTGTGGATTTTCTAATTTACATAACAAAAACAGAGGAATGGCCAAAAGACTAGGAAAAATCAGGGATTCGACAGGAATCGGCTTGTTTTTCACAAAGGACGCCCGGACTTATCCACTTTATCCACAATATCCACAATTGCCGCGGTGAAAAATGCCGCCTATTTCAATTTCCCGGGGAGTGTGTTATGATGAAAAGGAAGTTGGAAAGGATAGGTCTTACGTATGAAAATAGATCTGAAATTGGGGCTTCCGGCGAATGTTACGGTAGTACCCAACGAATTTATCGATCAATATATGGCGGCGGCAAACGGGGAATATGTAAAGGTATTCCTTTACCTTCTGCGCCATGAGCGGGAGGATCTGGATCTGGCTTCCATTGCGGACGCCCTAAACCACACGGAGGCGGATGTAAAGCGGGCGCTGGCTTACTGGAAGCGGACGGGAGTTTTGACGGAGGACGACAGAGAGGAAGCAGACGGACGGGAGGAGTTTGCGCCGGATCCACAGATTCCGGAACGGAAGCGGGAAAATTTCGAGCCAGATCTGCGGACGTCGGAGCGGAAACGGGAGGAGTTTGCGCCGGATTCACGGACGCCGGAGCGGAAGCAGGAAGACTTTGAGCCGGCGCGGCGGATTCTAGGCCGTGAGGAGAACCGCCTTCCGGAAACGGGCGATACCTATGAGCGGATGCGGCGGCTTTCCGGGGACGAGGAGTTTTCCGCTTTGCTGTATGCGGTGCAGCAGTATCTGGGAAAGACGTTTACGCAGATCGAATGTGAGAAGTTCGCGTTCTTCTACGACGGCCTTCATATGTCGGGGGAACTTTTGGAATACCTGGCGGAGTATTGCGCCGGAGGGGGACATTCCAGTATCCGCTATATCGAAAAGGTCGCCATCAGCTGGTACCAGGCGGGGATCCGGACCCGGGAGGAGGCCAGGGAATATACGGCGCGGTTTTCCGGGGATACGGCGGCGGTATTGAAGGCCTTTGGCATTACGGGGCGGACGGCGGGAACGGCGGAGCAGGATTTTATCCGCCGCTGGTTTAAGGAATACGGGTTTGACAAGAGCCTTGTGGTGGAGGCCTGCAGCCGGACGATCACTGCCACTGGTTCCGCCAGCTTTCCCTATGCGGACAAGATCCTAAAGGGCTGGAGCGAGCAGCAGGTGCGGACCCTTAAGGACGTGGAAGCGCTGGATCGGAAGCGGCAGCAGAGGAAGGCGGAAAAGGAGCAGGCGGCGGGCGCGGACCGGCGGGGCGGCTCAGGAAGAGAGACGTCAGGCAGAAAACGCGCCGGAGCCAACGGGTTTCGGAACTTTGAGGAACGGACCGGAGATATCGACGATTTTGTATGGCTGAAGAACAGGAAACGGAAGGAGGACGAGGCCGGTGGCGCTCAGTAATTCTCAATATGACGCCCTGATGCGGGTTTATCAGCAGAGGCAGCTGGATAATAAGCGGGATCAGGATAAACGGATCCAGGAGGTTTATGAAGCGGTTCCTGAGGTCGCGGAACTGTCGGATCAGATCGCGGCTTTGATGGCCCGTGCGGCCAGAAAAATGGTCCTGGGGGACGGGGAGACGGCGGGGCAGCTTAAAGAGCAGGCGGCCCTTCTGCGGACCAAACGGGACCGGTGCTTAAAAGAGCACGGCTATCCGGCGGATTATCTGGAGCTTCGCTATCACTGCCCGGACTGCCGGGATACGGGCTATGTGGACGGAAAAAAATGCGGCTGTTTTAGCCGGATGGAGGTGGAACTCCTCTACGACCAGTCCAACATCCGGGACCGGCTGGAGCGGGAAAATTTTGATACGCTGTCCATGGAATATTATGACCGGGAAGCGATCGACGAAAAA
>DGYMR06203__coassemble_877_pt1 | contig 26277 bp, 22 predicted proteins | sample DGYMR06203__metabat2_high_PE_052 | metagenome-assembled genome bin DGYMR06203
GCCAAGGCGCTGGCGGAAAGCCTGTTTGACGATGAGAACAACATGGTCCGGATCGACATGAGTGAGTACATGGAGAAGCATTCCGTATCCAGACTGATCGGAGCGCCGCCAGGATATGTGGGCTATGATGAGGGCGGACAGCTGACGGAAGCGGTGCGGAGAAAACCTTACTGCGTCGTCCTGTTCGACGAGGTGGAGAAGGCCCATCCGGATGTGTTCAATGTCCTTTTGCAGGTTCTGGACGACGGTCGGATCACGGATTCCATGGGAAAGACGGTGGACTTTAAGAACACGATCATTATCCTGACTTCCAATATCGGCTCCCAGTACCTTCTGGACGGCATCGATGAAAACGGCAATATTAAGCCGGAGGCGGAAGCCATGGTCATGAACGATCTGCGGGCTCATTTCCGTCCGGAGTTTTTAAACCGGCTTGACGAGACGATCCTCTTTAAGCCGCTGACCAAGGAGAATATCGGCGGAATCGTCGGCCTCCTGATCGCGGATGTCAATAAACGTCTGGCGGATAAGGAACTGACCATCGTTCTGTCCGACAGCGCGAAGCAGTTTATCGTGGAGAACGGTTATGATCCGGTGTACGGCGCGAGACCGTTAAAGCGGTATTTACAGAAGAACGTCGAGACGCTGGCGGCCCGGCTGATCCTCTCCGACGGAGTCCATACGGGCGATGAGATTTATATCGACCTGACGGATGGAAAACTTACGGCAAGCGCCAGAAAGAGCGCGGAGAATGGTGCGAAATAAAAATGGCGCGAAGTAAAAATGGCATGAAATAAAACCGCGCGAAGTAAATAGAACTCCGTTCATTAAAAAATCCCTGCCGGACGGCGGTTTTGAGTGTGAAGACTGAAACCGTTTCCGGCGGGGATTTTTTGCGCTGTCATTTGAAATGATGTCGATCAGTGGATCTCTCCGCCCACCGCGCGGATATCTTCCTTGCTGGATATGGCCGCGGCCACGGCTGCCTCCAGGGAAGCGGTAATGTCGGCCAGGGCCATGGACGGCGTGGACGGCTTATTTACTACCTGAGAGGGAGCGTAGGGAACGTGGATAAAACCGCCCCGGACGTTGGGGAATTCCTTTTCTATGTAGTAGAGGATGCCGTACATAACATGGTTGCAGATGTAGGTTCCCGCGCTGTTGGAGAGAACGGACGGGTAACCGGCGTCTTTGATGGCCTGCACCATAGCTTTTACGGGAAGATTGGAAAAATAGGCGGCGGGGCCGTCGGGAAAAATCGGCTCGTCGATGGGCTGGTTTCCCTCGTTATCCGGGATCCGGGCGTCGGTGACATTGATGGCCACCCGCTCCGGGGTTACGCCGAACCGGCCGCCCGCCTGTCCGACGCTGATAACAAGATCCGGCTGCAGCTCTTTCATTTTCTGGTGGATTTTCTCGATGGATTTGCCCACCACGGTTGGGATCTGCATTTTTACGATCTCGGCGCCTGCGATGGTGTCCTTCATTGCCTTTACCGCCTCCCAGGCGGGATTGATCGGCTCCCCTCCGAAGGGGTCGAATCCGGTCACTAATACTTTCATAGGAGTCCTCCTTCGCTTCATTGACAAACGATTCTGATATTTGTATTATATAGGAGGCATGGGCCGGGACGCAAGCCTTGCAAAAAGAATTTTCGTGGCAAAAACGAATTTTTGCGGCGGGAATTTTCGCGCACCTGCAAAAAAGAATTCCGGCGGATTGGGAGAAAATTATGAAGATCATTATTTCGCCAGCGAAGCGGATGGAGGAGTGCGGCGATCTGTTTGAACCGGGAGCTCCGGCGGTATTTCTTGAACGGACAAAATTGCTTTTGGCGGTTTTAAAGGGAAAAAGCGAAGGGGAATTAAAGGAGCTGTTCGGGGCTAATGAGCAGATCACCCATGAAAATTTTCTCCGGTATGCCGGAATGGATCTGGACCGGGCGCAGACCCCTGCGCTTTTATCCTATGTGGGGATCCAGTATCAGTATATGGCGCCCAAGCTGTTCTCCTATGAAGAATGGGAATACGCGAAAAAGCATGTACGAATTTTAAGTGGATTTTACGGACTTTTAAAGCCGGATACGCCGGTAGTTCCCTACCGTCTGGAGATGCAGGCGAAGCTTGCGGCCGGAGGCGCGAAGAACCTCTATGAATTTTGGGGCGGGGCTCTGGCCGGAGAACTGGAGCGGGAAGAAAAGGAACTGGAGCAGGAAGAAGAGCAGGAAGAAGAGCGGGAGGAAACCGGCGTGATCTTGAATCTGGCGTCGGCGGAATACAGCCGCGCCGCAGAGCCGTATCTGAGTCCTAAAACCAGGTTTGTTTCCTGTGTATTTGGCTCTCTAAAGGACGGGAAGGTAAAGGTAAAAGCCACGGAGGCAAAGATGGCCAGAGGAGAGATGGTCCGGTATCTGGCCCAGAATCAGGTAAAAACGATAAAAGAGGTCCGGGAGTTTCGGGCTCTTGGGTTTTCTTTTGACGCCGGGCGCTCCCGGGAGGACTGCCTGGTATTTATAAAAGAATAAAATAGCGGCCTGCGGCCGATGGACCGTGGGCCGGTGAAGCGTGGAAAGAGGAGGAACGATCGATGTTTCGGAGAATTGGAAAGAAGGATCCCTGCTGGTGCGGGAGCGGGAAGCCATACGAAAGCTGTCATATGGAGTTTGATCAGAGATTAAGCAAAGCCCGGTTTATGGGGCATGAGATTCCCTCCCACAAAATTATAAAGACCCCGGCGCAGATTGAAAAGATCCGGGAGAGCGGGAAATTAAATGTGGCGGTGTTAGATTATGTGGCGGAACGGATCCAAGCGGGCGTGACGACGGAGGAGATCGACCGCTTGGTGTACGAGTTTACCACAAAGCACGGCGGCATTCCCGCCCCTTTAAATTTCGAGGGATTTCCCAAGAGCGTCTGCACCTCCATCGACAGTCAGGTCTGCCACGGCATTCCTTCCGAAACGGTGGTCTTAAAGGACGGGGATATCATCAACGTGGACGTATCCACGATCCTGGACGGCTATTTTTCCGATTCTTCCCGGATGTTTTTGATCGGGGATGTGAGCGAGGAGAAGAAACGGCTGGTGCGGGTGACGAAGGAAGCGGTGGAACTGGGGCTTAAGGAAGTGAAGCCCTGGGGATTTTTAGGCGACATGGGCCAGGCGGTCCACGACCATGTAAAGAAAAACGGATATTCGGTGGTGGAAGACGTAGGCGGCCACGGCGTGGGGCTGGAATTCCATGAGGATCCCTTTGTCAGCTATGTTACAAAGCGGGGGACGGAGATGGTGATGGCGCCGGGAATGATCTTCACCATTGAACCGATGGTCAATATGGGAACCAGCGAGATCTATGTGGACGATTCCAACGGATGGACCATTTATACGGAGGACGGAAAGCCGTCGGCCCAGTGGGAGATCATGGTCTTGGTGACGGAAACGGGCCACGAGGTGCTGGCCTGGTAGAGGCTGGGTCTTCCATAACCTGACTTTATGGAAACTATGAAAAAAAACCACTTGTAATTTTTAGAAAACTCTGTATAATAAGAAGAAATTCCAGAAGATTACTGGAGATTGGAGTTTTACGGAAAGGAGAGCGCAAACATGATGATGAACCTAGTTCTAGTCGCAATCGTGGTTCGAATTATCGTCAGCATTATCGTCGTGGACGGGAATGCTTATTTGCGCTATGCTGAATCTCCTGGTATTTGAATCGCGATACGCTCAAAGTAAATTTGAGGAAGCTTTCAGAGGCCTTGCAGCATAACGCTGCGGGGCCTTTCTTTTTTGGATTTGATTATGGAAATGTGAGGTTTTGCTTATGATGATGAACGGTGCGCGGATCCTGGTGGAGGAGCTGATCCGCCAGGGGGTGGAAGTGATTTTTGGATATCCGGGAGGCTCGGTCTTAAATATTTACGACGAGCTTTACCTGGCCTCTGATAGGATCAGGCATGTCCTTTCCGCCCATGAACAGGGGGCGGCCCACGCGGCGGACGGATATGCCAGAGCCAGCGGGAAAACAGGCGTAGTTTTGGCCACCAGCGGCCCGGGAGCCACCAATCTCGTAACAGGAATCGCCAACGCCTATTTGGATTCGGTTCCCATGGTCGCGATCACGGGAAACGTGGCGGTGGAAAATCTGGGAAAGGATTCCTTCCAGGAGGTCGATATTGTCGGCGTGACTCAGCCGGTGGTGAAGCATAACTACATGGTGCGGGATGTGAAGGATCTGCAGAAAACGATCATCGAGGCGTTCGAGATCGCCAATTCCGGAAGAAAAGGGCCGGTGTTGATCGATATTCCCAAGAATGTGCAGATCGCCGAGTACGAATACGATCCAAAGCTTACGGTGCCTTCGGTGGTAAAGAAAAGAAGCTCGGATAACCGGGAGCGGATCCAGCAGGTGGTCCAGATGATAAAGAAGGCAGAACGGCCCCTGATCTATGCCGGCGGCGGCGTCCTTTCCTCCGGCGCGGAGAAAGAGGTGCTGGAGCTGTCGAAGCGGCTGGACGCGCCGGTGAGCCTTTCCATGATGGGAATCACGGCGGTTCCCTGGTCCTATCCGCTGAATCTGGGGATGTGCGGGATGCACGGAAAATTCGCTTCGATCAAGGCCCAGTCGGAATGTGATCTGATGCTGGCGGTGGGCGTCCGTTTTTCAGACCGGGCCACCGGCGATCTGGAGGAATATACGAAAAAATGTATGACCGTACATATCGACATCGACCGGGCGGAGATCGGAAAGAACGTAAATCCGGATGTGAGCATGTGGGGGGATGTAAAGGAAATCTTGACCGAGCTTTTGGAGGCGGTTCCCCAATGCAGCCATCCCCAGTGGGCGGCCCAGGTGGAGGAGTATAAGAACGCGGAGGTGCTTCCAAAGCCGAAGGAGTTCGGCCCCAGGGCGATCATTGAGGAGGTTAACCGGCACTGCAGCCCGGATACGATCGTGGCCACCGACGTGGGCCAGCATCAGATGTGGGCCATGCAGTTTTACCATTATGAAAAGCCGCGGGTGCTTCTTACCTCCGGAGGGCTGGGAACCATGGGCTACGGCCTGGGAGCGGCCATCGGCGGCTGCATCGCCTGCGGAAGAAAACGGACGGTCCTTTTTACAGGGGACGGAAGCTTTGGAATGAATCTCAATGAAATGGCGACGGCGGTCAGCCAGGAGCTTCCGATCACCATCGTGATTTTTAATAACGACGTTTTAGGCATGGTCCGCCAGTGGCAGACGATCTTTTATGAGGAGCATTATTCCCAGACGACGTTAAACCGCCGGACCGATTTCCCGGCGCTGGCGAACGCCTTCGGCGCGAAGGGCTATTCCGCTTATACGTGTTCGGATCTGGAGGCCGCCTTAAACGCGGCTCAAAAGGAGGCCGGCCCGGTTCTCATCGACTGTCATATTGATAAGGACGAAAAGGTGCTGCCCATGATCCCGCCGGGACGGTCGGCGAAGGATATGATCGTCAAGGGATAACGGCAGGAATGAGAGAACGGCGGCGGGAAGCCGGACGAATTGGTGAAAGGACAGATGGATATGGTTGAAAAATTCGCAGTCGGCCTGATTGTAAATAACCGCTTCGGCGTTTTAAACCGGATTGCCGGGCTGTACGCCAAGCGCTGCTATAATATTGATTCGCTTTCGGTAGGCGAGACGGAAAACCCGGAGTTTTCCCGCATGACCATTGTTTCTACCGGAGACGAATACATGAAGGACCAGGTGGTCCGTCAGCTGGAAAAGCTGATCGACGTCCGGGCGGTGGCGCTTCTGGATCCGGAAAACGCGGTGTTCGCCCAGCATATGTTTATCAAGATGCATCTAACCGGAACGGAGCGGGGCTCCTCCAAGCATCAGGTGCTGGCGCTGATCAACCGCTACGGCGGCAAGGTGGTGGATTTCGGGGAAGAGCATCTGACCGCCGAGATTACCGGGGACGCGAATAAGGTGGAGGCGTTTATTGATAAGGTCCGGGATTTCGGGATCCTTGAGCTCAGCCGGTCGGGAGATATCGCTCTCGGCCTGGGAATAGAGAGTACGCTGAATATCAGCGGCAGTCACGAAGAATAAAAGAATAAAAGGAGAAGAAAAACTATGGCAACAATGTATTATGAGAGAGATTGCAACCTTGCGCTTTTGGATGGGAAAAAGGTAGCGGTGATCGGCTACGGCTCCCAGGGACATGCCCACGCGTTAAACCTGCGGGATTCCGGCGTGGATGTGGTGGTAGGACTGTATGAGGGCTCCAAATCCGCCGCAAAAGCAAAAGAGGACGGTTTTACGGTTATGAATACCGCCCAGGCGGTGGAGGCTTCCGACATTATCATGATCCTGGTAAACGATGAGAAGCAGGCCGCCCTGTACCAGAAGGACATCAAGGACCATCTGTCCGAGGGAAAGACCATCTGCTTCGCCCATGGCTTTAACATCCATTTTAAACAGATCGTTCCCCCGGCGGACATCAATGTGATCATGATCGCGCCCAAGGGCCCGGGTCATACGGTCCGTTCCCAGTATGTGGGCGGAAAGGGCGTTCCCTGCCTGGTAGCCGTTTATCAGGATCCCAGCGGAAACTCCATGGAGATCGCCAAAGCATACGCGGCCGCCATCGGCGGAGCCAGAGGCGGAATCCTGGAAACCACCTTTAAAGAAGAAACGGAAACGGATCTTTTCGGAGAGCAGGCAGTTCTCTGCGGCGGCGTGACGGCCTTAATGGAGGCGGGCTTTAATACCCTTGTGGAAGCGGGCTATAAGCCGGAGAACGCGTATTTCGAGTGTATCCATGAGATGAAGCTGATCGTGGATCTGATCTTCAACGCCGGATTCGAGGGGATGCGCTACTCCATTTCCGATACGGCGGAGTTCGGCGACTACATGACCGGCTCCCGGATCATCACCGACGCGGTGAAGGCGGAAATGAAGCAGGTATTAAAGGAAATCCAGGACGGAACCTTCGCGAAGAACTGGATCCTGGAAAATCAGGTGGGACGCACCACCTTTAACGCGAAGCGGGAGGCCGCGGCCCAGACGTTGGCGGCAAAGACCGGAAGAGAGCTGCGGGCCAAGATGGGCTGGAAGCAGACCCAGGATCTGGACGAAGCGAAATAAGATAAAAGGAGACGGGCTATGAATTCTGATCAGGTAAAAAAAGGCGTGGAGCATGCGCCTCACCGTTCGCTCCTAAAGGCGGACGGCTACAGCGACGAGCAGATGCGGCGTCCGTTTATCGGCGTTGTCAATTCCTTTAATGAGATCGCGCCGGGCCATATTCATTTACAGACCATCGCCAGAGCCGTAAAGGACGGAGTACTGGCAGCGGGCGGGACGCCCATGGAGTTTAATACCATCGGCGTCTGCGACGGGATCGCCATGGGACATGAGGGAATGCGGTTTTCCCTAAGCTCCAGGGAGCTGATCGCCGATACGGTGGAATGCATGGTCAAAGGCCACTGCTTTGACGCGCTGGTATTTATCCCCAACTGCGACAAGATCGTTCCCGGAATGCTGATGGCGGCGCTGCGTTTGAATCTTCCCTGTATTTTCGTATCCGGCGGCCCCATGCTGTCCATCGATGAGCGGGACTTAAATTCCGTTTTCGAGGCGGTGGGAGCCAGAAAAGCGGGGCTGATCGACGATGAAGAGCTGGCCGAGATCGAAGGGATGAGCTGTCCCGGCTGCGGCTCCTGCTCCGGCATGTTTACGGCCAATTCCATGAACTGTCTGACGGAGGTTTTGGGCCTGGGGCTTCCTGGAAACGGGACGATCCCGGCGGTGTACGCGGAGCGGATCCGGCTGGCAAAGACCGCCGGAATGCAGGTGATGAAGCTTCTGGAAAGGAACCTCCGGCCCAGGGATATCGTGACCCCGGCCGCCTTTGAGAACGCGCTGACGACGGATATGGCGCTGGGCTGCTCCACCAATTCAGCCCTCCATCTTCTGGCCATCGCCCATGAGGCGGGCGTCGCCCTGGATCTCCACATGATCAACGAGATCAGCGAGAAAACGCCGAACCTCTGCCATCTGGCTCCGGCGGGGCGTCACCATATGCAGGATCTGATGCGGGCCGGCGGGATTTCGGCGGTGATGAAGGAGCTTTTAGACGGAGGAATGCTCCATGGGGACTGTCTGTCGGTGACGGGAAAGACCCTTGCGGAAAATGTGAAAAAGGCGAAGAACATGGACGAGACGGTGATCCGTCCGCTGTCGGATCCCTACTCCAAAACCGGAGGACTGGCGGTGCTGTTTGGAAACCTGGCGCCCAACGGGGCCATCGTAAAGCGGTCGGCGGTAAAGCCGGAAATGTTGGTCAATACGGGAACCGCCCGGTGCTTTGATTCGGAGGAGGAAGCCATCGCCGCCATCTATGCGGGAAAGATCGTTCCCGGGGATATTGTCGTGATCCGGTACGAGGGTCCCTCCGGCGGTCCGGGAATGCGGGAAATGCTTTCTCCCACCTCGGCCATTGTTGGCATGAAGCTAGACACCACCGTGGCGCTTTTGACTGACGGACGGTTTTCGGGAGCCTCCTGCGGCGCGGCCATCGGCCATATTTCGCCGGAGGCTGCGGCCGGCGGCCCCATCGCCTACGTAAAAGACGGGGATCCGATCGCCATCGATATTCCCAATTACAGCTTAAAGCTTCTTGTTTCTGACGAGGAGCTTGCCAAGCGGAAAGAGACCATGAAATTAAAGGAGCCGAAGGAGCTGACGGGCTATCTGAAGCGGTATGCCAAGAGCGTTTCTTCGGCGGATAAGGGAGCCATTGTAGAATAATATGAACCAGATTTTATCGAATCTGCTGGTGTACGGCAGCCTGCCGGAGGAGTCGATCCTCTGGCAGCTGGCCGATATCTGCGAAAAGTTAAGAAGCGGGGAAGAAAGCCGGGACACCTTAAGGAGCCGGGTATTCCGCCAGGTGAAAAATCTTCTGACGGTTTCTACGGATTTTGCCTTTGATAAAAATCTGTGGCAGAACTACCTGACTTTCCTTTTGATCACCAATGAAAATCCCTTTTCTTTGGTCTGTGAAAAGACGGGAGCCCAGGACGGGACGGTCAACTATTTTGTAAAGCATGATTTTGAAATGTTCCGCCGGCTGTTCCACTACGACTTTTCCTGGCTGGAAGAGGCTCTTTCGGTGGACTGCTTCACCCATCTGACTCATTATCATGCGATCCAGAAAAAGGAGCTGATGTACAATAAAAACGTCAGCGAGAAGGTGCGCTCCTTAAGCGAAAAGCTGGCCGCCTGCGCCGATGGGGAGGAGTTTTTTACCCATGTTACCGATTTTTACCGGGACTACGGCGTCGGCATGTTCGGACTGAATAAGGCCTTCCGGATCGCGGAAAACGAAGACGGGACCGTGCGGTTCCTTCCCATCAACAACATGGATACGGTCATGCTTGGGGATCTGATCGGCTACGAAAGCCAGAAGCAGAAGCTGGTGGAGAATACGAAAGCCTTCTGCGACGGGAAGCCGGCCAACAACGTCCTTTTATTCGGAGACAGCGGAACGGGAAAATCCACTAGTATCAAGGCGATCGTCAACCAGTTTTATCCCATGGGCCTTCGGATGATCGAGATCTATAAGCACCAGTTTAAGGACCTTTCGGCCATTATCGCCCAGGTCAAAAACCGCAATTACAAATTTATTATTTATATGGACGATCTGTCCTTTGAGGAGTTTGAGACGGAGTATAAATTTTTAAAGGCGGTGATCGAGGGCGGAGTGGAGACGAAGCCGGAGAATGTGCTGATCTACGCCACCTCCAACCGGCGTCACCTGATTCGGGAGACCTGGAAGGACCGGGACGATATGGAGCACAGCGAGGACGTCCACCGCTCCGATACCATGGAGGAAAAGCTTTCCCTGGTAAACCGGTTCGGCCTGACGATCTTTTACGCCAAGCCCAATAAGGCGGACTTTAACGAGATCGCGGTCGCCTTGGCCAGACGGGCCGGGATCACGGAAGAAATGATGGACGACGAGACCGTCTGCCTGGAGGCGGGCCGCTTCGAGATGCGGGGCGGCGGATATTCCGGAAGGACGGCCCAGCAGTTCGCCAACCATCTGCTGACCCGGATGAACGGGAAAGAAAGCGCCAGGGCGCAGAAGCTGGAAAGCGGGGATTAAAACCGATCCAAAGATATATTTTTTCTATATGGTTTCGTTCCTCTATTTATTTTTACAATTGGACGATTTCTCTCATTTTTGTTATATTGAATACGCACAGTCGGTCTACGCTTTTGCAGCCTGCAAAGCCGTGCCGGCTGTCTTTCTGAGTGCTTTTAGGAAGGAGAGCTGCCGGTTTCTTCTCTGGGAACGGCGGTTTAGGGAAATCGTATGCTTAGTCTTGGGATTGATTCCGGCTCCACAATGACAAAAGGAGTCTTATTCGATGGGAGTTCCGTAATTGCGCAGCGGATGCTCCCCACTTCCATGAGGCCGGGGGAGGTTTTGAGGGAGATCTGCACCGGCCTCAAATCCTCTGAGACGGAGATGGTGATCAGCACCGGCTATGGAAGAGAACTTTTAAAGGACGCCGACGCGAAGATCACGGAAATCACCTGCCACGGGGCGGGAGCGGCCTGGCTTTGCCCCGGCTGCGACGCGGTGATCGACGTAGGCGGGCAGGACTGCAAGGCGATCCTTTTGGATCAGGACGGCCAGGTAACGGATTTTTTAATGAATGATAAATGCGCGGCCGGGACCGGACGTTTTATGGAGATGATCATGGCCCGGGTGGGAAGCGATATTTCCTGCCTGGATTCTTTTGTGGAGGGCTGCAGCCCCATTCCCATCAACAGCATGTGCGCGGTGTTTGCCGAAAGCGAGATCGTTGGGCTTTTGGCGAAGGAGGCGAACCCCGGGGACATTGTCCTTGGATGCGTTCATTCCATCTGCCGCCGGACGGCTGTGTTCGCGGAGAAGATCACCCCGGCCAGACCGAAAGTTTTCTTTTCCGGCGGGCTCGCCCAGTCGGAGGTGATGCGCCGGGTGCTGGGAGAATACATGAAGGACGCCGAAATCGTAACCCATCCGCTGGCCCAGTACACGGGAGCCGTGGGCGCCGCTGTTTTGGGTTACCGGAAGCTAATGAGGAGGAAAAGAAACCATGGAACTTAAAAAGGATCTGCCGGAAATTTTTGAGGAATTTGCCGACGCCAGAAAAAATTCATTTTTAACGATTAAGGAATTAAAGGAAAAGGGCGTGCCGGTGGTGGGCGTGTTCTGCACCTATCTGCCGAGAGAAATCCCCAACGCCATGGGGGCCGCGGTGGTGGGGCTCTGTTCCGTATCGGACGAGACGATCCCGGACGCGGAAAAGGACCTGCCCAGAAACCTCTGTCCGCTAATTAAGTCCAGCTATGGATTCGCGAAAACGGATAAATGTCCCTACTTTTATTTTTCCGACCTGGTGGTGGGCGAAACCACCTGCGACGGGAAAAAGAAAATGTACGAGATGCTGGCGGAGTTTAAGCCGGTGCATGTGATCGAGCTGCCCAACTGCCAGAACGAGACGGGGATCCAGATGTACCGTCAGGAGCTGATCAAGTTTAAGGAACTTTTGGAGAAAAAATTTGAAGTGACGATCACGGAAGAAGCGATCCGCAGACAGATCCATATCCGCAATCAGATCCAGAAAGCGCTTTACCGGCTCCAGTACGTGATGGCCAACGATCCGGCCCCGGAATATGGCCTTAATATTGTCAATACGGTTTACGGCTCCGGCTTCCACATGAACGTGGAGGGACTGGCCGACGAGCTGAACGCGGTGACGGATAAAATTGAAAAGGAATACGCGGAAGGGAAAAATATCGGAAAACGTCCAAGGATCCTTGTGACCGGTTCCCCCTCCGGCGGCGCGGCCCTTAAGGTGGTGCGGGCCATCGAAAACAACGGCGGAGTCGTCGTCTGCTTTGAAAACTGCTCCGGCATGAAGCCCTTGAGCCCGGTGGACGAGGAAAACCCGGATGTTTACGACGCGCTGGCAAGAAAATATCTGAATATCGGCTGCTCCTGCATGAGCCCCAATCCCAACCGGATGGCGCTTTTGGAGAAGCTGATCGACGATTTCAAGGTGGACGGCGTGGTGGATCTAGTGCTGCAGGCCTGCCACACCTACAACGTGGAGACGGCCCTGGTGCGCAGGCTGGTAAAGGAAAAGAAGGGCATCCCCTATACGGTGGTGGAAACGGATTATTCCCAGGCGGATGTGGAGCAGCTGAATACGAGAATGGCGGCGTTCCTGGAGCTTTTGTAGGTTTTTTTAGGAAGGCTTTAGAGAAGGATCTTTCGGGAGTTTCTTTTAGGAGAAGCTCCCTTTTTTTCTGTCATGTCCTGTCGAAATTTGCGGCGAAATTCCGTTGCGCCCCTTTCCTTTCCGGGGCTATAATTGATTTACTCGTTTCCGGGTTTTGGAAAAAAATGGAAAACAGGAGCGGGTTATCACTATTTTTGTGGCAGTCAGGAGGGAGATTATGGCAGAATTATCGATCGCGATTGCAGATGATAACAGGCAGACGCTGAATCTGTTGGGAGAAATACTGGAAAAAGAAGAGGGGATCCACGTGGTGGGCCAGGCGGATAATGGTGAAGACGCGTATCAGATGATCGTCCGCACCAATCCGGATATCGTGCTGATGGACGTGATCATGCCCAGGCTCGACGGGATTTCCGTCATGGAAAAGGTGAAAAATAATACACAGATGAAAAACAGCCCGTCGTTTATCATGGTGACGGCCGCCAGCAGCCAGGATGTGACAGAGGACGCCTTTCGGCTGGGCGCCAATTATTACATTATGAAACCCTTTAACCGGGAGGTGATCCTGGATAAGATCCGCAGGGTCAGCAAAAGCCGCCTAAAGCAGCTTCCATTGGCCGGCGGCGGGGAGCGGACGGTAAAGCCCTATCTGGATAAGACGGCCTATATGGAGCAGAATCTGGAAACGGACGTGACCCAGATGCTGCATGAAATCGGGATTCCGGCGCATATTAAGGGATATCAGTATCTGAGAGAGGCGATCATCATGTCGGTCCAGGATACGGAAATGCTGTCGTCGGTGACGAAGATCCTGTATCCTACCATCGCCAAAAAGCAGCAGACGACGCCCAGCCGGGTGGAGCGGGCGATCCGCCATGCCATCGAGGTGGCCTGGAGCCGGGGGAAAATGGATACTTTAAACGAGCTGTTCGGCTATACGGTCAACGGCGGAAAGGGAAAACCCACCAACTCCGAGTTTGTAGCTCTGATCGCCGATAAGATCCGGCTGGACTATAAGAGAATGTAAGGCAAACTGCAAAGAAATTTTCGGCTCCCACTTCCTAATTTTCTGAGAATATGCTATACTGGTGGTAATACATGCGGCCAATCTGCGGCCTGCGAACGCCGGCGGCATGTCGATTTATGTGGAAGGATGGGGTTTTAGAAGATGAAGAAGATATTATTCGTAGCTTCCGAGGCCGTCCCGTTTATCAAAACCGGAGGACTGGCGGACGTAGTGGGCTCTCTGCCCAAATGCTTTGACAAACAGTATTTCGACGTGCGCGTCATGATTCCCAAATATCTCTGCATCAAGGAGCAGCTTCGCAATGAGATGACCTATATCGACCATTTTTATATGGATTATCTTGGGCAGAGCCGGTATGTGGGAATCCTGCAGTACGTATATGAGGGGATTACCTTTTACTTTATCGATAATGAAAGCTATTTCTGGGGAGACCGTCCGTATGGGGACTGGTACTATGATCTGGAGAAATTCTGTTTCTTCTCCCAGGCGGCGCTCTCGGCCCTTCCGGTGATCGGCTGGCAGCCGGACCTGGTCCACTGCCACGACTGGCAGACGGGACTGATCCCCGTTTATTTAAAGGGCCGGTTCCATGAAGGGGAATTTTTCCGGAACATGAAATCGGTGATGACGATCCATAACCTGAAATTCCAGGGCGTATGGGACGTTAAGACGATCCAGCGGTTCTCCGGCCTTCCGGATTACTACTTTACGCCGGATAAATTAGAGGCTTACAAGGATGGAAACCTGTTAAAGGGCGGCTTGGTCTACGCGGACGCCATTACGACGGTCAGCAATACCTACGCCGAGGAGATCAAGACTCCGTTTTACGGAGAAGGACTGGACGGCCTGATGCGCGCCCGCGCCAACGACTTAAGAGGAATTGTCAATGGCATCGACTACGACGTGTTCGACCCGGAGACGGATCCCCATATCGTCCAGAACTACAACGCGAAGAATTTCCGCAAGGAGAAAATTAAAAACAAACGGGCGCTCCAGGAGGAGCTGGGGTTAGCCCGGGATGAGAAAAAGTTCATGATCGGAATCGTGTCCCGTCTGACGGACCAGAAGGGACTGGATCTGATCCAGTGCGTGATGGACGAGATCTGTACGGAAGACGTCCAGCTGGTGGTCCTTGGAACCGGAGACGAGCGGTATGAAAATATGTTCCGCCATTACGACTGGAAGTACCATGACCGGGTATCGGCCCAGATCTACTATTCCGACCCGCTGTCCCACAAGATCTACGCTTCCTGCGACGCGTTTTTGATGCCGTCGTTATTTGAGCCCTGCGGCTTAAGCCAGTTAATGGCCCTGCGCTACGGGACTGTGCCCATCGTTCGGGAGACCGGAGGCCTTAAGGATACGGTATGGCCCTACAACGAGTACGAAGGCACGGGAACCGGCTTTTCCTTCGCCAACTACAACGCCCATGAGATGTTAAACATTATCCGCTACGCGAAGTATATTTACTACGACAAGAAGCGGGAGTGGAACAAGATCATTGACAGAGGAATGGCCGTTGACTTTTCCTGGAAAACTTCCGCCGGGAAGTACCAGGAGCTATACGACTGGCTGATCGGATACTAGGCAGGAGACAGGGATGAAAATTTGGAACGAGATACTTGGGAATCAGGTCCTGGTCAGCTCGGTGATCGGCTGGATCGTGGCCCAGTTTCTGAAAACGGTCATCGATCTGGTCTTAAACCGGTCCTTTAACCCGGAGCGGATTTTCGGTTCCGGCGGGATGCCCAGCTCCCATTCTTCCACGGTCTGCGCGCTGACGACGGCTTCGGGGATGAAATACGGGATGGGAAGCTTCGAGTTTGCCATCAGCTTCGTCCTGGCGATGATCGTTATGTACGACGCCATGGGAGTCAGACGGGAGACGGGAAAGCAGGCCAGGCTTTTAAATACGGTATTTTTTGAGAATATTTTAAATATCGACGGCGTGCTGCTCCAGGAAAAATTAAAGGAGTACGTGGGCCATACCCCCCTCCAGGTGGTCGCCGGGGCGATCCTTGGGATCGGGCTTGCGCTGGTGATCAGCGCCTATTACTAGGCAGAGCTTACGATCACGCAGTTTTCAAAAGGTTTTTTCAAAAGTTTCCATAAGGGATGTTGCAATATTCTGCGACATCCCTTATAATATGTTCAGACCGTTCTTCGGCCGTTTTCTTATTGTGCCCTGTTTTCGGCGCGGATATGAGAATGGCGGCGGACCGCGGCGGGGACAAAACGGGAAAAACGCCGGGGAATGGAGAAACAAGAGACGTAGACGTGATCTACAAAAAGTTTAGGAGGAAGAAAAACTTATGGCAAAATGGGTTTATAAGTTTGAGGAAGGCAGCGCTGCAATGAGAAACCTTCTCGGCGGCAAGGGCTGCAACCTGGCTGAGATGACGAATCTTGGCATGCCGATCCCGCAGGGCTTTACGGTTACCACAGAAGCCTGCACCGAGTATTACAACAGCGGGAAGCAGATCACCCAGGAGATCCAGGATCAGATTTTCGAGGCTCTTAAGTGGCTTGAGGGCGTAAATGGAAAGAAATTCGGCGATACCGAGGATCCGCTTCTGGTATCCGTTCGTTCCGGCGCGCGCGCGTCCATGCCCGGTATGATGGACACCATCTTAAACCTTGGCCTTAACGATGTTGCGGTTGAGGGCTTCGCAAGAAAGACCGGCAATCCGAGATTTGCATACGACTCCTACAGAAGATTCATCCAGATGTACTCCGACGTTGTTATGGAGGTTCCGAAGTCTTACTTTGAGAAGATCATCGACGAGATGAAGGAAGCAAAGGGCGTTCACTACGACACCGAGCTGACCGCTGATGATCTGAAAGAGCTGGCGGAGAAGTTCAAAGCCGTTTACAAAGAGGCGATGAACGGACAGGAGTTCCCGCAGGATCCGAAGGAGCAGTTAATGGGAGCCGTTAAGGCGGTATTCCGTTCCTGGGACAACCCGCGTGCCATCGTTTACCGCCGTATGAACGATATCCCGGGCGACTGGGGAACGGCTGTAAACGTACAGACCATGGTATTCGGAAACAAGGGAAACACCTCCGGTACAGGCGTTGCCTTTACCCGTAACCCGGCTACCGGCGCAAAGGGAATCTTCGGTGAGTATCTGATCAACGCACAGGGCGAGGACGTTGTTGCCGGCGTTCGTACTCCGCAGCCCATCTCCCAGCTGGAGAAGGACCTTCCGGAGTGCTATAAGCAGTTCATGGATCTTGCTATGAAGCTGGAGAATCACTTCCACGACATGCAGGATATGGAGTTCACCATTGAAGAAGGAAAGCTTTACTTCTTACAGACCCGTAACGGAAAGAGAACGGCTGCCGCTGCCATCCAGATCGCCTGCGACCTGGTAGACGAGGGACAGATCACTCCTGAGGAGGCTGTATGCAGAATCGAGGCTAAGTCCCTGGATCAGCTGCTCCATCCCACCTTTGATCCGGAAGCATTGAAGGCCGGCGAGGTGATCGGCGAGGCTCTTCCGGCATCTCCGGGCGCTGCTGCCGGTAAGGTGTACTTTACCGCTGAAGAAGCAAAAGCTGCTCATGAGAAGGGCGAGAGAGTCATCCTGGTTCGTCTTGAGACTTCTCCTGAGGATATCGAAGGAATGCACGCTGCCGAGGGTATCCTGACTGTTCGCGGCGGTATGACTTCCCACGCAGCCGTTGTTGCCCGCGGTATGGGAACCTGCTGCGTATCCGGATGCGGCGAAATCAAGATCGACGAGGAAGCAAAAGTATTCGAGCTTGGCGGACATACCTTCCATGAGGGCGACTACATCTCCCTGGACGGCTCCACCGGTAAGATTTACAACGGCGACATCAAGACCCAGCCGGCTTCCGTAGGCGGAAACTTCGGCCGGATCATGGCTTGGGCTGACAGCTTCCGTACCTTAAAGGTACGCACCAACGCGGACAACCCCACCGACACCAAGAACGCTGTAAACCTTGGCGCAGAGGGTATCGGCCTTTGCCGTACCGAGCATATGTTCTTTGAGCCGGACCGTATCCCGAAGATCCGCAAGATGATCCTTTCCGAGACGGTTGAGGCCAGAGAGGCTGCTTTAAACGAGCTGCTTCCGTTCCAGAAGAGCGACTTCAAGGCGATGTACAAGGCTCTTGAGGGCAGACCCATGACGGTCCGTTACTTGGATCCGCCGCTGCACGAGTTCGTTCCCAAGACCGACGAAGAGATCGCTGATCTTGCGAAGGATATGGGACTGACCTTCGAGCATGTAAAACAGGTTTGCGAAGGACTTCACGAGTTCAACCCGATGATGGGTCATCGTGGATGCCGTCTGGCTGTTACTTATCCGGAGATCGCGAAGATGCAGACTCGTGCCGTTATGGAGGCTGCGATCGAGGTTAAGGAAGAGTGCGGCTACGATATCATTCCGGAGATCATGATCCCGCTGGTAGGCGAGAAGAAAGAGCTGAAATTCGTTAAGGATATCGTTGTTGAGGTTGCAGAGCAGGTTAAGAAGGAAAAGAATTCCGATATGCAGTACCACATCGGAACCATGATCGAGATCCCGCGTGCGGCTCTGACTGCAGGCGCCATCGCTGAGGAGGCTGAGTTCTTCTCCTTCGGTACCAACGACCTGACCCAGATGACCTTCGGCTTCTCCCGTGACGACGCTGGAAAGTTCCTGGATGCTTATTACAAGGCAAAGATCTACGAGTCCGATCCGTTCGCGAGACTGGATCAGACTGGCGTTGGCCGTCTTGTTGAGCTGGCAGTTAAGGAAGGCCGTCAGACCCGTCCGGATCTGAAGTGCGGTATCTGCGGCGAGCACGGCGGAGATCCGTCTTCCGTAGAGTTCTGCCACAAGGTAGGATTAAACTATGTATCCTGCTCCCCGTTCCGTGTGCCGATCGCAAGACTGGCTGCGGCGCAGGCTGCTCTCCATGAGAAAGGCTACAAATAAGATATTGACGCTTTAACAGGCAGTTTGTTGGCAGCGTCCGCGCCCGGAGGCGCGGGCGCTGCTGTTTTTGACAGAAGAATCGACATCAAAAGGTTTTCTTGACTTCGAAGGCGGGTGCAGAACGTCCGTGCCGGATGGGAATTCTGCTGATAAAAAATGGATGGAGGAAGAAAACGTGGCAGGAAAGGATCTGCTGATACATTTTTTTGACGCCTACCTGGTGAAGAGAGATTTGGAACGTGCGCTGGCGTGTTTGTCCGACGACATTGTCAGCCTTGGAACCGGCGCCCATGAGGTCGCGCTAAATAAGGGAGAGTTAAAAAAGCTGATGGAGGCGGAATTTGCCGAGATCCCCGGCGGATTTCGCTACGAAATAAAGGATTACTGCGAGCACTGGTACCGGGAGGATCTGTACGGCGTTTACTGCGCAGTGGCGGTCGTCATGCCGGAAGAAGCCGGCGCGGAGGTTACCCTGTCTACCAGGCTGACGATGACGGCGGCTAAGTTCTGCGAGGGCTGGCGGATCATCAGCCTTCATATGTCGGCCCCCTCCGACCAGCAGGAGGGAGAGGAGTTTTTTCCGATCAAATACGGCAGGCAGGCGGCGGGAAAGCTGGACGCGGAAAGCAGCAGGACGCTGGTGAATCTGATGATATCCATGCTCCCGGGCGGGATCATGGGCGGTTATCTGGAAAAAGGATTTCCGCTCTATATTATCAACGACACTATGTTAAATTACCTGGGTTATACGTACGACGAGCTGATCGAGGCGACCGGCGAGGAAATGCAGAAGATTATTGCTCCCGAGGACTGGGAACGGGTGGAAAAGGCCGTTTACGAGGGAATCAAAAAGCGCGGAGAGTATGACGTGCAGTACCGGGTGGTCCGAAAGGATGGGACCAGACTCTGGGTCAATGACCGGGGACGGGAGATCATAACCGAGGACGGAAGAAAAGCTATGCTCAGCATCATGCTGGATATCAGCAAGGATATCCGGCTTCAGGAAACGCTGAGACGGGAGGCGATGGAGGATTCCCTGACGGGGATCCTAAACCGGAAGGGCGCCATGGAGCGGCTGAAAGCCTTTTTGGAAAAAGGCCGGGGCGGCGCGCTGTTTGCCCTTGATATTGATGATTTTAAGCGGATCAACGATACATATGGACATCAGTTTGGAGATCAGGTATTGATCCTTTTGGCCAATACCTTAAAGGAATGTTCCAGACAGGAGGACATTGCCGCCCGGATCGGCGGCGACGAGTTCCTTTTATTCTTCCCTGACTGCACTCAAAACGAGGTGCTGGCAAAACGAAAGGAAACTATCCGGAACCGGTTTCGGGAGGCGGGACGGAAGCTTAACGGCATCGAGCTTTCGGTCAGCATCGGCATTGCGGCGAGCCATGGGGATAAAGAGCTGGAGCAGCTTATAAAAGAAGCCGACGACCGGCTTTACGAGATGAAGAAGAGCCGGATGTTTCGGATATAAAAGAACATCAGGATTTTAGGAGGGTTTTGCAATGAAAGCGTATGATGTACAGAAAAAGGAAGAGTTGGAGGTTACGTACGACGATCTGATGAAGTATATCGATTCCAACCGTCAGGTGGATCTGGTTTTCTCCGAGCCGCGCAAAGACGAGGACGGATATCTGACCTGGGATCGGGAAAACTGGCTGCTGGTAAAGGAAGGAAAATATCAGAGAAACTATTTCCTCAACGGAAAAGCGCTGTATGATTTTACCCATCATAACAAATATGATATGAAAAATTCCTTCTTCCCGGAGCAGGCGGAAAAGATCGAGATCAACTGATCCCACCGAACAAAAATAGAAGGATAATAAAGAAAAAGAGATCCGGATCCACGAGAGATCCGGGTCTCTTTTTTTATGCAGCGCATAGGGCAGCCTGTGTGTCTGACAGCCGAGTGCGCTGTAAAGCCGGCGGCTTCGATTCACCTAAAACCGACGGTTAGCCTGGCAACTGCCCTTCTTTTCCCGCAAAGAGATCGATGAGAGAGGTAAGAAGAACGACGATGGCGGCGCCTCTTCCCCAAAGGGCCGTTGTCTGGCAGCGCATGGTTTCGCTGGCACAGACGCCGATCAGACTGCTGCTGAATACAAAAAACAGGACGGCGGCGGCGACGATATTGACTGCCAGCAAACTCTTATATCCTTTTTTCGTTAAGAAAGCGGCGGCGGCAATGGCCAGGATAATGAGGGCGACGCCTAAGGCCGCCTGACCGGCGTAGTAGCATTTCATATGGGTTTCATTGCCGTTTGCCAGCTCCAGCATACTGCCGCAGACAGGAGCCCAGAGCTTAACGGCGCCGATGGTGCAGATGGCTGCGGCCGCCTGGAGTGCGGTCATAAGATAGTCCAGCTTGGTTTTCATTTCTATTTTTCCTCCATATTCGTTGATCTTTTATCGTGTTCGTTTATTTTTCACGTTCGTTTTTGCCGGTCTCAAAAAGGACTCCGTCCTCCAGACGGCAGCGCCGCGCGGCTTCGGCGGCCCAGCGGCTGTTGTGGGTTACCATGACGACGGCGGTCCCTTTTTTTGCCTGGTCCTTTAAAACCTGGATTATTTCTTCAGACCACCGTTCATCCAGGTCGTTGGTGGGTTCATCGGCTAAGATCAGGGCCGGATGATGGATCAGGGCGCGGGCGGCCATGGCGCGGCGTCTTTGGCCTCCGGAAAGCTGATGGGGGAGAAAATCCGCCCGATCCTCAATCCCAAACTGCCGCAATAGCTCCTCCACCTGGGCCGGATCCTTCTTTTTACAGATGCTTTGGACAAAGAGCAGGTTTTCTCTTAAGGTGAGCGCCTGGATCATGGCGCTGTCCTGAAAGAGGAAGCCGATTTTTTCCGCCCGAAGCTTCGCCCTGGCGCTGTCGCTGAATCCGGAAACGTCGCTGCCTTCAAAAAGATAGGTTCCGCCGTCGCTTTTTAACAGCGTGCCCATGACGTACAGCAGGGTGCTTTTTCCAATGCCGGACGGGCCCTCCACTGCGATGAAGTCCCCGCTGTTTACCGTAAGCGTCACATCCTTTAGGGGAGTAACCAACTCTCCCATGTGGTAGTCCTTTCGGATATGCTCCAATCTGCAGATCTCCATATCAGTTCACCTCCCCTTGGGTAATCGCCGCCTGCGGATCCATGGAAGCGCTCTTTACCGCGGGCATGACGGCGGCAAGAAAGCCTAAAAGGACGGCTAAGGCCGTACCCGCCGTGCCGCAGGCCGCTGCCAGCGATCCAGACCAGACAGAGCTGGAAAGCTTAAAGGCATTTTCCAATAGTTCGATGGCCGGTTCCATGGCAAGAAGGGCCGCGGCGCTTCCCAATATGCCGCCGATGAAGGCCATGGCGCAAGTCTCGCCGATGATCAGGAAGAAGATCTGGCTCTTTTTCAGTCCCAGGGCGCGCAGAAGGCCGATCTCCTTTTTCCGTTCTCTTGCCAAGGCGTTGAATCTGCCGGTCAGAGAAAGAACCGCGATCAGGAGAGAAGCGGCCCAGAGCGCAAACATGACCTGCATAGTCACGTCCAGCTGGCTCGGAAGGGAGGCGATGGTGTCGCCGGTCAAGAGACATTTGGCGTCGATGCCGGATTCCTCCACCTGCTTGACGAAGGCCTGGGGATCGGTGCCGTCGGCAAACTTGATCATGATAACGGAAATAAAATCATGGGGATCTTTATCCTGCCAGTCCTCCCGCAGCACCTCCGATTCCAGGCACATATCCTGAGCGGTGCCGATGTCCATGAAAAGCGTATTGTCCATGCCGGTGCCCGTGGGCTCCAGCAGGCTTACCACCATGAATTTTTTTCCGAGGACTAGATAATTGTAGCCCACCAGATCCTTGTCCTCAAAGCCGCTTCCGGCGATCATTTCATCGGCCGTGATCCCGTCCTTTGCCGCGTCGTTCAAATAGGGCTTTAAAATAAAATCAGAAGAGGAGTCGTAGCCGATGATCCGGGCCTCCTCGCCTGGTTCGCAGCAGGAGAGCGCCAACGTCTGGCAGTAGAACTGGGGCGTCATCGCGGCGATTCCCTCCAGCGTTTTGGCTTGCTCGATCACTTCGGCCGGCATGTAAATGTTTTCCGGGATGGCGGTGAATAACAGATCCCCACCGTCCGCCGCGGCGTATTTGGGGATCAGGACGGCGTCGGCTCCCATCCGTTCCCGGCTTAGGGCCAGTCCCCGGTTTACGGTCTGAAAAACGCCGAGGACCATGACGAAGACCATGACCGTCAGCATGGTGATCGCGATCGTCAGAGCCGACTGGGTCCGCCGCCTGGCAATGTTTTTCCAAATCAGCATCCGCATATCGATTTTCCTTTCTACTTATTAATATGAAACACGCAAGCTCTACCTTATCATTCCGCTAAGATTTCGTCAAATTGAATAATTCAATAGGGAGAGAAATCGGATTGAGATTTCGTATTGGACTTTGAAAAAACGGTATAGTAGAATACGTAAGGCGCGTGAAAAACGCGCAAAAAGGAGTCCGCGCAGGCGGAAAACGGCGCGGAAAACAGCGCGCTGGATCAGTTAAAGAATCAGCTAAAGACCGAAACGAATCCATACGATCAGGAGTGATAAGGATGCAGGAACATGGGATAAATCCGGCGGGAGCCGGCCAGCGAGAGGACGGCCAGCTCCAGGATCTGACAAGAAAACAGCTTTTGGAGCTGGAACGAGAAAAGAAAACAAAATTGCAGCTGTGGCTGGATCTTCTGATCTGGCTTTCGCCCTTTCTCGGCGGTTTGGTTTCCATATTGGAATATACGCGGATCCCAGACAACAGCTTAAACCGGAATCCGGGCACCTATCTGGGATTTTTGTTTATTTTGATCGCGGCCTATGGAATTTACTGTGTGGTGTCGCTTGCGGCTCTGACCCAGGGAAACCGGGATATTATCGATAAGCAGCGGTACCGCGCTCCGTTATTTACGGTGCTGTTTCTGCTGTTCGCCTTCTATGATTATCTGACTTTGAAGACGGGAATCCTGACCCAGCCCTTTGTTCCCTGTCTGAATTTCGTGATCAATGCGGCCTGGACAGACCGGGCCATGCTTTTAGACTGTACGATCCATACGTTGGGCCTTCTGTTTTTGGGATATTTTATCGGCGTGGCCGTCGGCCTTGTGACTGGGATCACCTGCGGCTATTCCAGCCGCTGCCGTTACTGGGTGGATCCGATCATCAAGTTCTTAGGGCCGATCCCGACCTCCACCTGGATCCCGATCATGATGGTGGTGGCGTCTTCCCTGTTCCAGGGCGCCATGTTTATTATCGCGCTGGGCTCCTGGTTCGCGGTGACGGTGGCTTCTATGACCGGTATTTCCAATGTGGATCCGGAATATTTTGAAGCGGCAAGAACCTTAGGCGCTTCCGACCGGCAGCTGGTCTTTAGGGTAGCGATCCCCCGGGCCATGCCTTCGATCTTCCAGGGCTGCACCCAGGCCATGAGCAGTTCCTGCACCGCGATCATGATCGCGGAGATGCTGGGCGTAAAATCCGGTCTTGGCTGGTATATGAACTGGAGCAAATCCTGGGCCAGCTATGATAAAATGTTTGCCGCCCTGTTTGTGATCTGCTTTATTTTTACTGTGGTGACGAAAACTTTGGAAGCCGTGAAGCGCCGTGTGCTGCGCTGGCAGGTGGGAGTTGAAAAATAATGGAAAAGAAGCATGTTGTTTTAAGATTGGATCATGTATCCAAGGGCTTTGCCAAAATTGAGACGGATGAAGTAACCCATGCCCTGGATCATATTTCGACTACGATGGAAAGCGGAGAGTTTATCAGCCTGGTAGGGCCCTCCGGCTGCGGAAAATCGACGATCCTGCGCCTGATCGCGGGACTGATCAAACCTACCACCGGCACTTTGACGGTGGATGGAAAGGCCATTGAGGGGCCGGCTCCCGACCGGGGAATGGTATTCCAGAAGGCGGCCCTTTTCCCCTGGCTCACGGTTTGGAATAATATCGCCTTTTCCTTAAAAATGCAGGGAACGCTGCGGGGCAATGAGGATAAGGTGGATAATATGCTCAATATCATCGGCCTCCAGGATTTTAAGGACGACTATCCGGGCCAGCTGTCCGGAGGCATGGCCCAGCGCGTGGCCTTGGCCCGCTCCTTGATCAGCGAGCCGGATATCCTTCTTTTGGACGAGCCTCTGGGGGCGCTGGACGCCTTCACCCGTATGAATATGCAGGACGAGATCTTAAAGATCTGGCAGAGACGGCAGCAGCTGGCGATCATGGTTACCCATGACGTGGACGAGGCCATTTATATGGGCACCCGGGTTCTGGTGATGGACGCCCATCCGGGACGGGTGATCGCCGATATCCAGATCGACCTTCCGGCGCCCAGAGACCGGTCTTCCGCGGCTTTCGTCGCATACCGGAATGATATTTTAAATAAGCTTCATTTCGGCGGGCAGAGCGAAAAATCGGCTTCCTGATCTTACCAAGCTTCAACCGGCGGCCCTTCGGCCGCGATTGAATAGAGATTAAAATTTTAACTTCAATGAAAGAGAGGAGAACGAGTAAGATGCACAAGAAAACGACTGCGCTGCTTCTGGCGCTGACGGCATCCCTGTCCCTGACCGCATGTGGCACACCGGAACAGGCGGAGACAACTGCGGCTGGAGCTGCCGAGGAGCAGACGACGGCTGCGCTGGAGGAGGACGGCCAGCTGGCCGGCGACTTAAACAACGACGGCCAGATTGAAATGGGCCAGGACGGCGTAGAGGTTGAGGTGAATGTTTCCGACGTTCATATGGACGCGGAGGAAGCTTCTGCTTCCGGAAATTGGGAGGCTCTGTTTACTCCCGTTGAGATCGAAGGACGGGCCATCGATATGGCGGACTTTGATCTGACTCCCACAGAGGAGGAGAAGGCGGCAATGGAGGCGGAGCCCGCTTACGGCCAGCCGGTTCTTTACTATATGTCCGACGGCTGTACCGCAGGCCCGACGGTTGCGGATGACCAGGGATTTTATGAGGAAGCCGGCCTGACGGCGGAAGGATTTAAAGGAACCTCCTATACAGAGGCGCTTGGAACCCAGCAGGCGACCGTTGCGGTTGGCCATATCGCGACCATGCTGGTTCCGATCACCAACGGCGTTGACTTAACCTTCGTCGGCGGCGCTCACATCGGCTGCAAGTCCCTGTACGTTCTTGCGGACAGTGAGTACAACAGCACCGAAGATTTAAAGGGCACCAAGATTTCTGTTCCCAACGGAATCGGCGCTTCCGACTATAACATTACTTGCCTGCTTCTGGATGCGGATGGAATCAATCCCCAGACCGACGTAGAGCTGACTCAGGTTTCTTCCGACGCCTGCGTGGCCGCTATGGAGCGGGGCGAGATTTCCGCAGCTCTGTTAAGCGATACCTTCGCTTACGCCATGATGAAGGACGGAAAATTAAAATGCATCCGTTCCCTGTTAGATGAGGACTTTGCTGATGAGAACTGCTGCGTAGTTGCCATGAATCGCACCTTCGTACAGGAGAACCCGGTTCATGCAAAGAAGATCGTTCAGGCGGTTCAGAAGGCTCATTCCTGGATGCGCGAGAATCCGGAGGACGCGACGACTCTGCTTCTGGAGCGCGGCTGGAACGGCGGCGACTATGAGATGAACGTCATGATCAACAACTCCCTGCAGTTTGGTCTGGATCAGGAGTTCACCGGAACCTCTCTCCGTGACATCGCGGAGCGTTATATCCGCCTTGGCCTGATCACCAGCATGGATGACGTGGATGAGGTTATGGATCTGGCATGGACGCCGGTTCTCTAATTCCCCGGCCGTTGATTGCTTCATAAACTTTTAAAAAAGCGAATCGCTGACTGTAAAACATGTCTGGACATCATCGGATCTGAGATGATGAGACAGAAAACGTATATTTAGAAATAAAAAAGAGAGGATGTCCCTTTTTTGATTTAAAACAATCATACTTTTGGGACACCCTCTTTTTATCATTTGTATCTATTTTTATTAGGACCGGTATGCCGCTTAACGGGTTGTTCCATCTGCTTCCGCC
>DGYMR06203__coassemble_911_pt1 | contig 24831 bp, 26 predicted proteins | sample DGYMR06203__metabat2_high_PE_052 | metagenome-assembled genome bin DGYMR06203
TGAAGGTTCGAATCCTTCTAGCCCAGCTGAAAATCCGAAGTTTTCTGTAGATTCAGAGAACTCCGGATTTTTTTATTTTCGCGGGCAGCGGGCCAAGCGGACATGCGGGCATGTCCACTTGGCGGCCGCCGCAAGGCTCAAAGTCCCATGCCCGCATCGGGGAACTGCGATCTATATCAGCAGTTCCGGGGCTTTCTGGGCGATATATGCTTCCAGAGAACCGCGGTCGATCAAGGAAGGAACGACGCCCTCTCTCGTAATGCAGAACCCGGCGGCGAAGGTGGCGATGCGAACGGCCTGCCGCAAGCTGCGGCCCTTTTGGAGATAGACGGCAAGGGCGCTGATAAAGGCGTCGCAGGCGCCGGTGTTGTCGATGGCCTGGAATTTTTCAGCCGGGAAGGATTCGGCCCATTCCGCGGTTTTTACATAACAGCCGTCGGCCCCCAGGGTGATGATCACTGTCTGGACCCCTTGCTTTAAGAAAAAGTCCGCTTTTTCCTCCAGCGTCCCCTCCGGACAGAGCAAGGTGATCTCATCCTGGTTTGGAACCAGGATATCCACATATTTTAAAAGCTCCGGCGCCAGGGAGAGACAGGAGGCCGGCTTTAATATGGTGGTGACGCCGCAGGCGCGGGCGGTCCGGCAGGCGGCCAGCACCGCGTCCGGGGGAACCTCGGTCTGTACTAGGCAGAAGCGGCCGTTTTCAAAATAGCGCCGGTTCCGGTAGATGTCTTCCTCCGACAGGGAGGCGTTGGCCCCAGCCAGGATGGAAATCAAAGAATCGCCGTCCCGCTGGACAAAAATATACGCTTTTCCCGTGACGCTCCCGGCCGTGCTTCGGACGCCGCCGGTGTCGATGCCCTGCTCCCGAAGGGAGGAGTAGATGAGGTCGGCGTCCACGTCGTTTCCCACCGCGCCGATCAAAGCCACATGTCCGCCCAGCCTGGACGCGCCCACCGCCTGATTCATTCCCTTCCCCCCGGCGTATATGGCGGAGGAGGTGGTGAGGGTAGATTTTCCGGTGCTGGGCAGACGGTCCATTTTCAGATAGGTATCGATGTTGATGCTGCCGACCACGATGATGGGCTGCGTCCTTCGCGTCAGGGGGATATCGATGGTGGCGAAGTTATCGAGGGAAGGATGCTCGCAGAAGGGAGCGGGAGCATGGTCCGGATTCTCGATCAACGAGATCAGCTGAGCCCCCAGATGGCGTCCGAAATGAAAATGGGGGATCGTCAGGGTGGAGATTTCCGGGTAGGCGGTAAATTCCCGGGAATCATTGCGCAGGGAAACCAGCGAGACATCCCGGGGGATCTGGTAGTGGAGGGCGTTTAAATCCCGGTAAAGGCAGAGCGCCGTTTTAAAATGGGAGGAAACCACGCCGGTGACCGCATGGCGCGTGATCTTATGGATCAGGGAATCGTCCACCTCATGAAAGATCAGGCCTTCCTGATAGGGGATTCCGGATTCAAACAGGCACCGGCGGTAGCCGCTTAAAAAACGCTCGGTTCTTGTGCCGGGGGAAAGAAGGCAGGCGATTTCCGTATGGTGGCTTTGGATAAGAGCCATGGAGGCGTCGTATCCCATCCGCTCGAAATCGATGTTCAATGCGCCGTCCGCATTTGCGGAATTAAAAAGCAGGAAGGGGATCCGGGAGGCGGCGAACCGGTCGGCATAGGAAAGGCTTCGTTCGTTTAAAGGCTCCCATAAAACGCCGCTGACCCGGTGGCGGCAGAGCGCGAGGATCCCCCGCAGCTCCAGTTCCTCCTGGCCGTCGCTTTCGGTCACCAGGACGGTGTAGCCTAACTCTCTGGCCGCGCTGATGATCCCGTTTAAGGCCAGGTTGGTTTCGGCGGACCGCACCAGCACCCCGATCACAAACGGATCCGGATCGGCGCTGGCCGCGACGCCGGAGTAGGGCGTATAATTAAATTCTTTTACAATTCGCAAAACACGTTCCCGTGTTTCCGGGCTGATGCTGGCGTCTTTGTGATTCATGATCTTTGAGACGGTAGAGATGGAGACGCCGGCCAAAGCCGCGATTTCTTTTATCGTCATATCCGATATTCCCCCTCGATGATTCCCGCTATTGGTGCGATATGTATAATATAACCGAAAATGCCGGGAAAGAAAAGAAAAAAATGAAAAGGCCATTGACAAAGGCAAGCAATAATGCTATGCTTTTCTCACAAGGAAAAAGGTTTAGGAAAATGTTTTCTCAACAATATGCACAATATGGTTGGTAAAACAATTTTCCTGACAAACAACTTCAATAAGGAGGACTATTATGAAGAAAAAATTGAGTGTATTGCTCGTAGCCGGCCTTTGCCTGGGTCTGACTGCCTGCGGCGGCGGCGCAGAAGAGACAACGGCGGCTGCGGAGACCACAGCGGCGGCTGCGGAAGAGACGACGGCAGCGGCTGAGGAAGAGACTGAAGCAGCAGAAGCAGAGACGGAGGCCGCAGAGGCTGAGGCCAGCGGCGATCCCATCAGCGTTTGCATCGTTTATACAGGAAACCTGGGCGATAAGAGCTACAACGATTCCTGTAACGAAGGCGCACAGCGCGCGATCGAGGACTTCGGAATCGAGTTAAGAAGCCTTGAGGGAACAACGGCGGCCGAGTGGGAAGCAAACCTGGTTGCAGCCTGCGAAGAGGGCTATGACCTGATCATCGGCGCTTCCTCCAATATCGCGGACTACATCGTTGAGCATGGCCCCAACTATCCGGATACCAAATTCGCGGTTATCGATACGACGGTTGACCTTCCCAACGTACAGTCCATCAGCTTCGCACAGAACCAGGGTTCCTTCCTGGCAGGCGCGGCGGCTGCAATGTTCACAGAGAAGACCGATATCGAGGGCGTAAATGAAGACGCCATCATCGGATGGGTAGGCGGAATGGATATCCCGGTTCTTCATGACTTCTATACCGGATATGAGCAGGGCGCCAAGTACATCAACCCGGATATCACGATCCTTCAGGCATTTGCCGGAAACTGGTCTGACCCGTTAAGAGGAAAAGAGCTGACTCTCGCTCAGTACGAGCAGGGCGCTGATATCGTTATGAACGTAGCGTCCGGTACCGGCGCGGGCGTTCTTGAGGGCGCGAAGGAAGCCGGCAAGTATGCCATCGGCGTAGACTTGAACCAGGATGCGGATCAGCCCGGTTCTATTCTGACCTCCATGGTAAAACGTGTTGACAATGCGTGCTACCTGGTTATCGAGTCCGTTGTAAACGGAACCTTTGAGGGCGGCTCCACCAGATATCTGGATCTGGAAGCAGGCGGCGTAAGCCTGACCGATTTCTCCGTTATGAGAGAAGCTCTCGGCGATAAGTTCCCGGAGGATATCGTAGAGAAGTGTAACGAGCTGGCTGAGCAGATCATCGCCGGCGAGATCGTTGTAGAAAACTATGAAGGATTTGGTCCTGAAGCATAACCTGCAATGAGCTGACGAAGGAACAGGGATCTGTCAGATCCCTGTTCTTTTTTAAGAGAGGGTGAGCAAATGAGTGAATATGTAGTTGAGATGAGGGATATCGTCAAGACCTTCGGAGAGGTCCAGGCGGTAAAGAATGGGGAGTTCACCCTGAAAAAGGGCGAGATCCATTCTCTGATCGGCGAGAACGGAGCCGGAAAATCTACGATGATGAAGCTCCTTTATGGAATGTATCCCATTGACAGCGGCGAGATCATCGTCAAAGGGGAGAAGATGACGGCTCTGGACCCGAAGATCGCGATTAACCATGGGATCGGAATGGTTCATCAGGAATTCATGCTGGTCAATGAACTGACGGTCCTGGAAAATATCATTCTTGGCTTTGAGCCGACAAAGGGATTTACCATTGACTTTGACAAGGCCAGAAAAGAGGTCCAGCAGTATATTGACGAGTATGATATGGAGGTCCAGCTGGATAAGAAGATCAGCCAGATCTCTGTAGGCGAGGCTCAGCGTGTTGAGATCATCAAGACTCTGATGCGCGGCGCCGACGTGATTATTCTGGATGAGCCGACGGCTGTTTTAACGCCTCAGGAAGCGAGACGCCTGTTTGAAATCTTAAATAACTTAAGAGAAGGCGGAAAGTCCCTGGTATTTATTTCCCACAAATTAAACGAGGTTATGGAGATTTCCGACCGGATCTCGGTAATGCGTCAGGGAAATTACATGGGAACTGTGGAGAAAAAGGATACGTCCCCATTAGACTTGACAAAGCGGATGATCGGCCGCGAGGTATTCCTGGATATTGATAAATCCTACGAAAAGGCCGGCGACACGATCCTTCAAGTAAAGGATATCTGGGTGCCCAGCGGAAAGGAAACTTCCAAGATCCGCGGAATGTCCTTAAGCGTTCGGGAAGGCGAGATCGTAGGGATTGCCGGTATCGACGGAAACGGACAGAGCGAGCTGATCGAAGCCATCACCGGACTGAGAAGGGTAGAGAAGGGCTCCGTGATCGTAAACGGCAAGGATGTTACCAACTTAAGCCCGCGCAAGGTGCGGCAGGCGGGACTGGCCCATATTCCGGAGGACAGAAACCGGATGGGATTAAACCGTTCTCTTTCCATCGTTGACAACCTGGTGGCGGTCCGTCTGGATGAAGCGCCTTTTACGAAAGGAAAGATCCTGGATAAGAAGGCTCAGGACGAATACGCGGAGGATATGGTAAAGCAGTTTGATATCCGTCCTACGGACTATAATCTTCCCACATCCTCCTTATCAGGCGGAAACGCCCAGAAGGTGGTTGTCGCCCGCGAGGTTTCCATGAAAAAGAAGCTTCTGGTGGCTTCCCAGCCGACCCGAGGCGTGGATATCGGAGCCATCGAACTGATCCGGAACACGCTGGAGAAGGCGAAAAAAGAAGGCGCCGGCGTTCTTCTGGTATCTGCGGAGCTGGAGGAGATCATTTCGCTGTCCGACCGGATCGTGGTGATCCATGAAGGAAAGATCACCGGCGAGATGATGGCCAGCGAGGCCAATGAAAACAATCTGGGCCTCCTGATGATGGGCGGCGAGCAGAAGAGAAAGGAGAGTGAAGCAGCGGTATGAGTAAGGCGAGAGAAGGATTCTTAAGAGTCATACTGACAATGGTGGTAGCCCTTGCCATCGGCGCGCTTCTGATCATAGGAATCGGTGAGAACCCCATCAGTGCTTACGGCGCGCTTTTGCAGGGCGCTTTTGACGGAAAATTCCGTCTTGGAACGACCTTAGCCGGCTTTACGCCCCTTCTTCTGACCTCCACGGCGTTTGCCATCGCCGCGAAGGCAGGCGCTTTCAACGTCGGCGTTGAAGGCGAGGTGTTCCTGGGAGGCATCGTGGCGGCTTACATCGGAATTAACTGGACGTTTCTTCCGAAACCGCTGCTTGTGATCGCCTGCTTTTTGGGCGCTATGGCCGTTGCGGCGGCATGGGCGTTCATTCCGGCGGTCTTAAAGGCTTATTATGATGTCAGCGAGGTCTGCGTAACGATCTTAATGAATACAGTAGCGCTGCATATTACCTCCTATCTGGTCAGCGGCCCCATGAGCGCTGGAACGGCAAACGCCCAGACGCTCCCGGTAACCGTGACCCTGTATCAGTTTATGACGCCCAGCAGCGCCAACGTGGGAATGTTTATCGCGATCGCCGCGGTAATCGCCGTGATTTTCATGCTTTATAAAACCAGCTGGGGCTATAAGATCCGGACGGTGGGCGGAAATCCCAGCCATGCGGACTACGTGGGAATCAGCTCCAAGAAGGTGTTTATCGGCGCCATGATGTTATCCGGAATGTTAGGCGGTATGGCCGGCTGCATCGAGGTTCTCGGCGTCCATGGATATTTCCTCAACAACTTCGCGACGAATCTGGGAAGCAACGGAATGCTGGCGGCCCTGATTGTAAAGAATAATATGTTCGCGACTCCGTTTATGGCCTTCTTCCTGGCGGTTTTAAGCTCAGGCGGAATGGGCATGCAGCAGATGACCGGCGTGCCGAAGGCGTTAGTCGATACCATCGCTGCCGTGTTCATTATCATCGCTACGATGGAGACCTTGTTTACCTTTAAGAAGAGAAGAGACGTCCGCCTTGCGGCGAAGAAGGAAAAGGAGGGACAGTCATGAGTGCAGTCATTAACAATATGGATAAGATCTTCAACTTATCCCTGGTTTATGCGACGTTCCGTTCCGCGTCTCCGATTATATTTGCCGCTCTGTGCGCCGCGATTACCCAGCAGGCGAATATTCTGAACGTTGGTACAGAAGGTATTATGCTGGTAGGCGCTTTTACGGCGGTAGCGGTCAGCTATTTTTCCGGAAGCTGGATCCTGGGCGTGGGCGCGGCCATGCTTGCCGGCGCGCTGATTGCAATGATCATCGGCGTAGGACATGTAAAATATAAAGCGGATAACTGCGCCATCGGTATGGGCATCAATATGCTGGCGCTGGCGATCACAAAATTCCTTTTAAATGTTGTTTTCAATACCAACGGTTCTTTTACAAGCCCGGACATCGATCCGATTCCGCGGGTGCATTTAAGCTTCCTTGAGGGGATTCCGGTCGTAAACGATCTCTTGAACGACTGGAGCCTGATGGAATGGTTCGTGATCGTCTTGATCATTATCCTGCAGTTCTTGTTCTACAAGACGGTCTGGGGCTTAAGGCTCCGGGCGGTGGGACAGTTTGAGGAAGCCGCGAAAACGGCCGGTATCAAGGTCAACGCGGTGAAGTACCAGGCGATCTTTATCGCCGGTCTCATCGGCGGCTTGGCCGGAGCTCACCTGTCTTTGGGCTACAGCACCCAGTTTACGGAGAACATGACCAGCAACCGTGGTTTCATGGGCGTTGCCGCTATGTACTTCGGCGGAGCCAACCCGGTATTCACCGCCTTGGGCTGCCTGCTGTTCGGTTTTGCCGACTCGGTGGGTTCCAGACTCCAGGCTTACGGCATCCCGTCCCAGTTCGTATTGATGATGCCGTATATCGTGACGGTCGTGGTGCTGTCTATCTCGATGATCGTAAAGCTTTCGATGAGCAAAAAGCGTCAGTCTTCCCTGACGTAATAGGCATGAAAAGGAGAGAAGCGATATGGATAAGAGAAAAATCATTCTGGACTGTGATCCCGGCCATGACGACGCGGTCGCCATTACGCTGGCGGGAATTAACGAAAAGATCGACCTTCTGGGAATTACGGTAGTTGCCGGAAACCAGACGCTTGAGAAGACGTCGGTGAACGCCTTGAACGTATGCCAGTGCCTGGGATTGGATGTGCCGGTGTACGCGGGATGCGGACGCCCGATGATCCGGGAGAAAATGGTGGCTGCCGATATCCACGGCGAGACAGGCTTGGACGGCCCGGTATTTGAGCCGCTGACGAAAAAGCTGGAGGATCAGCATGCGGTTCTTTATATGATCGATACGCTGATGAAATCCGACGGCGATATTACGGTGGTTACGACGGGACCGATGACAAATCTGGGAATGGCGATGCGTCTGGAGCCGGCGATCATCCCGAAGATCCAGGAGATCGTCCTCATGGGCGGCGCTTATACCAACGGAAACGTGACGCCGGCTGCCGAGTTTAATATTATTGCCGATGCCGACGCCGCTTATGTCGCCTTTACCAGCGGACGGCCCATTACGATGGTGGGTCTGGATGTGACGAGAAAGGCGCTCTGCTATCCGTCGATCGTGGAGCGGATGGATAAGATCGGCAACAAGGCCTCCAAGCTGTTCGTGGATCTGATGAAGCATTTCTGCGCCAGCCAGAAAGCGGTATTCGGATGGGAGGGAGGCCCCCTTCATGACCCGATCACCATTGCTTATCTGATCGATCCTACCGTTTTAAAGACGAAGCCCATGCACGCGGAGATCGATATCCGCGGCACCCAGTCCTACGGCAGGACCAACTGCGACTACTTCGGATATCAGAAGAAGGAGCCCAACGCCAATGTGGGAATCGACATCGACGTAGAGAAGTTCTGGGATCTGGTGGAGGACAACTTGAGAAAATACAGCTAGGTGAATGCGGGAATGAATACGAAATGCCTCTGGCAGACGAGAAAGGAGGATTTCAAAAAGACAGACTATGGACAGACTGAAGGAAGTTTTAGAGAAGAATAAAGAAACGTATATTGAACGGCTGAAGGAGCTGATCGCCATCGATACCCATGACATCGGCCATGGGATCGGCGGCGGCTTGGAGAAGGAGGGCCAGGACTATCTGGTCCGGCTCCTGGAGGCCATGGGCGCCGACGAAATCACCAAGGATCCCATGGACGAGGCGGTGATCCGGGAGTGCCTTGAAAAGCATCAGGAGGGCAACCTGGGCCACGATCAGACGGACCGTTACAATGTTTACGCCACGTTTAAAGGGAAAAAAGGCGGAAAAAGCCTTTTATTCAACAGTCACATCGACGTAATGCCGGCGGACGAGACGGATGAGTGGACAACGCCGCCCTTTGAGCCGTCCATCCGGGATGGAAAAATGTACGGCCGGGGAACGGCGGACATGAAGGGCGGCCTGATGGCGTCCGTTATGGCGGTTCAGCTTTTAAAGGACGCGGGCATGGAGCTTCCGGGAGACGTGGTGATCACCTCCGTATGCGACGAAGAGGGCGGCGGAAACGGTTCCATGCAGGCGGTGATGCGGGGCTTAAAGGCGGACGGCGTCGTCAACTGCGAGGGTTCCTCCGACGAACTGATCTTAGCGCATATGGGATGGGTGTTCTTCAAGGTGGATTTTGAAGGAAAAGCCTGCCATTCCGGCGGAAAGAAAAACGGGGTCAGCGCCATTGACAAAGCGATCAAGGTGATCCAGGCGCTAAACGAGATGGAGCATCGGTGGCTTCTGGAGTATAAGCATCCTCTGCTTCCGGCGCCGAATCTTAACGTGGGCGTGATCCAGGGCGGAAGCGCCGGTTCGACGGTGCCGGGAGACTGCAGCTTTTCCACCTGCGTACACTTTGTTCCCGGACAGATGACCCATGACCAGGTGGTGCGGGAGTTTACGGATACGGTAAACCGGACGGCGAAGGCAGATCCCTGGATGGAGGAGCATCCGCCGAAGATTACCATGTACCAGGCCGGAAACGGCTTCGAGATGGATCCGGATCATGAATTTGTCTCCGTGTTCCGGGAGGCTTATAAGGAGTCCCGCGGAAAAGAGGTAGCGATCGTCGGTTCCCCGTCGGGATGTGATTCCAGGCTTTGGAGAAACATCGCCGGCTGTCCGACGATCCAGTTTGGTCCCGGAAACCTGGCCCAGTGCCACGCGGTGGACGAGTGGGTAGACCTGGAGGATTATCTCCAGTCGATTTTAATCTATGCGAATCTGATCCTCAAATGGGGAGAGCAAAAATAAGGAGGAGAAAAACGAATGAGCGAGAAGAAAAAAGTCCTGCTTGCAGGAGAATCCTGGATGAGCTTTACGACGCATGTAAAGGGATTTGATACCTTTTATACCTCTGTTTATGAAACGGGAGAGAAGTTTTTAAAGGCGGCGCTGGAAGAGGGCGGCTATGATTTTACGTTCCTTCCCAACCATCTGGCAATGGAGGAGTTCCCCTTTATGATGGAAGAGCTGAAGCAGTATGACCTTCTGGTGCTTTCCGATATCGGCGCCAACACCCTGCTGCTTCCGGGAGCCACCTTTACCAGAAGCGAGATGATGCCCAACCGCTGCAACCTGATCCGCGATTATGTGCTGGAGGGCGGCGCGCTTTTGATGGTAGGCGGCTATATGACCTTCTCCGGAATCGACGGAAAGGGCAAATGGCAGGATACGGCGGTGCAGGAGGTTCTTCCGGTGCAGGTGCTTTCCACCGACGACCGGATGGAGCACTGCGAGGGAATCCGCCCGGTTACGGTAAAGCAGCATGAGATTTTAGAGGGACTTGGCGAGTGGCCGAGAATCCTTGGATACAATAAGACGATCTTAAGAGATGGAGCTGAGCTTCTGGCTGAGGTAGAGGGCAATCCGTTTATCGCTGTCGGCGAGTACGGAAAGGGCCGTTCCGCCGTGTTTACCACCGACTGCGCTCCCCACTGGGCTCCGCCGGAATTCTGCAACTGGGAGGGCTACAATAAGCTGTTCCAGAACATGGCAAAATGGCTGACGAACAAATAGGAAAAATCGAGGAAAAGCAGAAGGAAAGGCGGTGATCCCATGAATGGGAATGCGCTGGAGCTTTTAAAACAGATTTTAGAGATTCCGTCGGTAAACTCTCAGGATAATGAGGGAGCCGTTGCGGAATTCCTGGCAGATTATTTTAAGGAGCATGGCGTCCAGGCGGAGGTTCAGAAGATCGACGATACCCATGCGAATGTGATCGCGTTCGTTCCCGGTAAAAACCGGGAGCGGACCATGATCTGGAACGGCCATCTGGATACGGTGCCCTATGGAAGCCTTAAGGAATGGCAGACGGATCCGGCAAAGACAAAAGAACTGGACGGAAAGCTTTATGCCAGAGGCTCGTCGGATATGAAGAGCGGCCTTGCGGCCATGGCTTACGCCCTGTGCCATCTGGACGGAGAGCCGGCCTGCAATATCCAGTTTTTAGGGACCTGCGATGAGGAAAAAGGCGGTCTTGGCGCCGAGATGGCGTTAAAGGACGGGAAAATGGCCGATGGAAAGTGGATCCTGGTGGGCGAACCGACGGGAATGCGGCTGGGGATCGCTCAAAAGGGCTGCTTATGGCTGGAAATTTCGGCGAAAGGGTTTACCAGCCACGGTGCGTACCCCAAGGAAGGCGCCAACGCGGTTTCCTGCGCCGTAAGGATCGCGGATCAGGTAAAGGCGTTTGTGGAGCAGACGGAGCATTCGCTGCTGGGCTCCTCCACCGCGCAGATCACGATGATCGACGGCGGAGTCGCCAACAATATGACGCCGGATCAGTGCCGGGTGGTGATGGATATCCGGATGGTCCCGGGGCTTACCTCGGAACAGGTCGTTGCCAAAGCGAAAGAAACGCTGGCCCAGCTCCAGAAGGAGGATCCCCGTTTTGACGCGTCTTTTTGTGCGCTGAACGACCGGAGAGCCATTGAGATCGACGCCGGCCATCCGATGACGGAAGGTTTGGGACGGCAGATAAAAGAGGCTGGATACGAGGGCGCGCTGCTGGGCTTGAACTTCTTTACCGACGCTTCGGTCCTGGACCGGAAGGGAGAACGCGATATTCTGCTGTTCGGGCCGGGCGAGCCGTCTATGGCGCATCAGCCCAACGAATATGTGGAGATCAAAAAATATGAGGATGCCATCAGGATCTTGCAGAACTTTGCAAAGGAATGCGGGCAGGAATAGGCGGGAATGATGAGAGTATTATGTTTTGGCTCATTAAATATTGACTATACGTACCGCGTGGATCACTTCGTAAGAAAAGGAGAAACGCTGTCTTCCGATTCCCTGCAGGTCTTTTCCGGCGGAAAGGGGTTAAACCAGTCCATCGCCCTGGCAAAGGCGGGCGCGTCTACCTACATTGCCGGAGCCGTTGGAAAGGACGGAGGCTTCCTTTTGGACATGCTTCGGTCGGCCGGCGTGGATACCTCCAATGTGGAGGTCCTGCCGGACGTCCGGACGGGGAACGCGATCATCCAGAATGACAAAGAGGGAGACAACTGCATCCTGCTTTACGGCGGCGCCAACCAGGCCATCACCAGGGAGCAGATCGACGAAGTGCTTTCCAAATTCCAGGAGGGGGAATTCTTGATCCTGCAGAACGAGATCAACGAACTTCCCTATCTGGTGGAAAAGGCTCACGAGCGGGGGATGCGGATCGTTTTAAACCCGTCTCCGATGGATGAAAAGATCTTCGCTCTTCCGCTGGAGCTGATCGACTATTTCCTTTTGAATGAGACGGAGGCGGCAGAGCTGTTAAAGCACGACGGCCATTCGGAGACGGACGATATGGACGCGCTGGCGGATGCGCTGGCAAAGCGGTTCCCCAAGGCGTCGATCGTTCTCACCATCGGAAGCGACGGCGCGATCTTTACCAACGGAACAAAGAAATTCAGGCAGCCCAGCTTCCCGGTAAAGGCGGTGGATACGACGGCGGCCGGGGATACCTTCAGCGGCTATTTTATCGCCAGGATCCTGGAGGGCTCCTCCGAAGAACAGGCCATGGAAATGGCGGCTCGGGCGGCCTCCATCGCGGTTACAAGACGCGGCGCGGCGCCTTCGATCCCGGAGCGGAAGGAAGTCGAGGCGGCGGGCCGCTCTGGAATTGCTTGACAAAGCGGAAAAGCCATATTAAAATGAGAAAGAAAGAACGGCTGAAAGCTCTGATTTCGTAAGGAATTGGAGCTTTTTAGCTATTGACGCCGGCCGTTTGCGAAAGGAGCTTTTCCGTGTACGATTTTACGAGCCGTGTCCGCTACAGCGAAACGGACGCAGACGCCAAACTTTCCCTGACGGGGATCATGAATTATTTTCAAGACTGTTCTACCTTTCATTCCGAAGACTCCGGCGTCGGAGTCTCCTATTATGAACGGGAAAAGAAGGCGTGGCTTTTGTCTTCCTGGCAGATCGTGATCGAGAGGCGGCCGGTTTTGGGCGAACCGATCCGGATCGCGACCTGGCCCTATGAAATCAAGGGAATCTACGGCCTGCGGAATTTCGCCATGTATGATAAGGATGGAAATTTTCTTGTAAAGGCGAATTCCTGCTGGTTTCTTTTGGATCTGCAGACGGGACGGCCCCTGCGGGTTACAAGGGCGGATCTTCTGCCCTATGGAGGGGACGAGCCGCGGCTGGAGATGGATTACGCGCCGAGAAAAATCGCGCTTCCGGATGGGATGAGGGAGGCGGGGCGGTTTTTGGTGCTGCGCCACCAGATCGATACCAATCATCATATGAACAACGCCCAGTATGTGGATATGGCGAGAGAGGTCCTGCCGGAACAGACGGAGATCGGGGAGATCCGTGCGGAATATAAGAAGGCCGCCGTCCTGGGGGATGAGGTGAGGATCCTGTTGGGAGAAACGGACAGCGGCTGGGCCTGTTCCTTGTGCGCCGAAAGCGGAGACGTATATGCCAATGTGGAACTTCGGAGGAAATAAGGAAGAGGGAGAGCCTAGATAAGCGGAGGATAAGATGGAGATAGGAAAGATCCAGACTCTGGAAGTCGTAAGAGAGAAGGATTTCGGCGTATTCCTGGCAGAACCGGGAAAGAAAAGAGACGGAAGGGAAGACAGCGTGCTGCTTCCCAAAAAACAGGTTCCGGAGGGAACGAAGATCGGGGACTGCCTGGAAGTGTTCCTTTATAAGGATTCGGAGGACCGGATGATCGCCACCACCCGGACGCCCAAGGTGACGGTCGGCAGTACGGCTGTGCTGGAGGTGAAAGAGGTTTCCGCCATCGGAGCCTTTTTGGATCTGGGACTGGAGCGGGATGTGCTTTTGCCGTTCCGCGAGCAGCTTTACCCCTTAAAGGCGGGGGATTCCTGCCTGGCAGCCCTTTATGTGGACAAAAGCGGCCGCTTGGCGGCGACGATGAAGGTTTATCCGTATTTATCCTGCGTTTCCCCCTACCATACGGGAGACGAGGCGGAGGGGATCGTATTTGAGATCAATCCGGATATCGGGGCGTTTGTGGCGGTGGACGGAAGATTCCACGGCATGATTCCCAAGCGGGAGCTGTTTATGAACCTAAAGCCCGGTGACCGGCTCCATGTGCGGGTAACGAGGGTGCGCCAGGATGGAAAGCTGGATCTGAGCGCAAGAGACAAAGCCTACCATCAGATCAACGCTGATTCGGATCTTGTGCTGGAAGGGATCAAAAAGCATGGAGGCCGTCTTCCTTTTACGGATAAGGCGGACCCGCAGGTGATCGCCAAGGAGTTTTCCCTCAGCAAAAACGCGTTTAAGCGGGCGGTAGGCCGTTTGCTAAAAGAAGGAAAGATCGAGATCACCGATCAGAACATTATTTTCGTGGAAAAGCCGGTAAAACGGCTGAAAAAATAAAGATATGGAGGAAATGAACATGAAAAAAGTAATCAGCACCACCAATGCTCCGGCAGCAATCGGCCCCTATTCCCAGGCGATCGAAGCCAACGGTTTCGTATTCGCTTCCGGCCAGATCCCGGTAAATCCGGCGACTGGAGAGATCCCGGCTGGTATTGAGGCTCAGGCGGAGCAGGTTATGACCAACATGAAGAATCTCCTGGAGGCGGCTGGAACCTCGATGGAGAATGTGGTAAAGACGACCGTGTTCATTAAGAGCATGGATGACTTTGCGACGATCAACGGAATCTATTCCAAGTATTTTGAAAAGGACTGCCCGGCAAGATCCTGCGTGGAGATTTCCCGGCTGCCCAAGGATGTGCTTCTTGAGATGGAGGCCATTGCGGTTAAGTAAGAAATAGAATACGGTCTGAATGATAAAACGGAGCGCTTTCCCAAACCGGAATCCCGGAGGGAGGGCGCTCCGTCATTTTAAACAAAGAATCAGAGAATGGAAAATGTTTTTCATACAAATAGGGGGGATTTTCCCGGAGAATCCAGGCGTCCTCGGTAAAATAACAGAAAAGAGGAGAATATTTTGTTTATTTGCAATATGGAAAATTGCGGCCGATTTGTGTATGATTAGTAAAAATGATTCTTGACGTTTTCGCTTGGCGGTACAGAGGGATACAGGAGGAAGCTATGCCGGGTTTAGAGTTAAAAAACATCAGTAAAAGCTATCAAAACGGACGAAAAGTGATCAGGGATTTCAGCCTTGTGGTGGAAGGCGGCGAGTTTGTGATCCTGGCGGGCCCGGAGGGCTGCGGAAAAACGACGCTTCTTCGGATGATCGCCGGTTTGGAGGAGATCACCTCCGGGACGCTTTTGATCGACGGAGAGGATATGACCCACGCGGAGCCCAGGGAGCGGAAATTGGCGATGCTGTTTCAGAACGGCGTGCTTTATCCGGGGATGAGCGTGGAGGAAAATCTGACCTTTGCTTTGAGCATGCAGCGGCTTTCTCAGAGCGAGATCGATGAGCGGCTGAAAGAAACGGTATCTCTGCTTTCTCTGGAATCGATCCTTTCCTCTATGCCGGACCAGCTGACAAAGGCGGAGACGTACCGGGCGCTCTTGGGCCGCGCGCTGATCCGCCGTCCGGAGATCCTTCTCTTAGACCGCGCCATGTCCGGGGCCGAGGAGGAGTTCGCCGGAGGAATGCTTAAGGAATTCCGGCAGATCCATGAACAGACCGGCATTACGGTGATCTACGCAACGGACCGCGAGGATACGGTCCGGATGCCGGGAACGCGGCTGGTGGTCATGAACGAGGGGATGATCTGCCAGGAGGGAGAACCCGGCGAGATCTATGAAAATCCCAGCTGCTGTTTCGCCGCCTGCTTCGTGGGGCGTCCGCCTATGAATCTGCTGCCGGCGTCCGCGGCCCTGGAAAACGGCCGCGTCCGGCTTTCGCTTCCGGGCGGCAGCCTGCTTCTTTTAAAAGAGGCGGGAGCGCTTTTGGAGCAAAAGGGATATATCGGAAAAGAGATCATCATGGGGATCCGTCCGGGAGATATGAGGCTCTTGGCGGAGCGGGAAACAGAAAAAGACGCGGGAGACGGAGAAATCCGGGGCGAATTCCTGGAAACAGAGGACTGCGGAGGCCGGACCTATATCCGTTTCCAGACCGGGGAGTATGAGACGGTTGGCCTGGCCGGAGCGCTTCTGCCGGAGAATGCGGGGGAGACGGTTCGTTTTTCCATGGCGGCGGACAAAGTTTATCTCTTTGATCGGGAGACAAAGGAAGCGATCGGAGCGGCTTAACGTATTTTTGTGAAAAAATACAAAAAATTCCTTTCCTTTTTCGTGACTTTGCATTAAAATGAAAATAGGGCGAAAATGTTTCAAAGCTTGCCCGCTTACGTGCATGAGTCCAAATATGCGAAGAAGGAGAGGACGCTATGATTTCAAATCAGATACTACAGTCGAATGTCGAGGGGCTTAAAGAAATTACACGGATCGATCTTTGCGTCTGCGATGTGGAAGGCAAGGTGCTTGCTTCTACCTTTGAGGGCGCGGAAGAGTATGAAAGCTCCGTCCTTGCGTTTGCAGATTCTCCGGCTGAGAGCCAGCTGATTTCCGGCTATCAGTTTTTTAAGGTTTTTGACGAGCATCAATTGGAATATATCCTGCTGGCGAAGGGCGCCAGCGACGATGTTTATATGGTGGGAAAGCTGGCGGCTTTCCAGATCCAGAACCTGCTGGTTGCCTATAAGGAACGGTTCGACAAGGATAATTTCATAAAGAACCTGCTTCTGGATAATCTGCTGCTGGTGGATATTTATAACCGCGCGAAAAAGCTTCATATTGAAACCAATGTGAAGCGGGTTGTTTTCCTGATCGAGACGAGAAACGAGAAGGATTCCAACGCGCTGGAGACCGTGCGCAGCCTGTTCTCCGCAAGGACGAAGGACTTTATTACGGCTGTAGATGAAAAGAATATTATCCTTGTGCGGGAGGTCCGTCCGGGCGAAACCTACGAGGATCTGGAAAAAACGGCTAATATGATCCTGGATATGCTCAACACGGAGGCGATGTCCAAGGTCCATATCGCCCTGGGAACCATCGTAAACGAGATCAAGGATGTATCCCGCTCTTATAAAGAAGCGAAGATGGCGCTGGATGTGGGAAAGATCTTCTACAGCAGCAAGAACGTGGTCGCCTTCTCCAGCCTGGGGATCGGCCGCCTGATCTATCAGCTGCCGCTGCCGCTTTGCCGGATGTTTATCAAAGAGATCTTTGACGGGAAGAATCCGGATGAGTTTGACGAAGAAACGCTGACGACGATCAACAAGTTCTTTGAGAACAGCTTAAACGTGTCGGAAACCTCAAGACAGCTTTATATTCACAGGAATACGCTGGTTTACCGTCTGGATAAGCTTCAAAAGAGCACGGGACTGGATCTTCGGGTCTTTGAGGACGCGATCACCTTCAAGATCGCCCTGATGGTTGTGGAATACATGAAATATATGGAGAATCTGGATTATTAATTTACTATGATAGAAATAAAGAATCTGACGAAAACTTATGAGAAGAGCAGCCGGGCGCTGAAAAATGTAAACATTACCATCGAGGATGGAGAATTCGTATTTGTAACGGGCCGGAGCGGATCCGGAAAATCGACCCTGATGAAGATCCTTCTGAAGGAAGTGGAGCCCACCTCCGGCCGCGTGATCGTAAATGATATGGATCTGGGGAAAATGCCCAGAAGCTATGTACCCAAATACCGCAGACGTCTGGGCGTGGTGTTCCAGGATTTCCGTCTTTTAAAGGATAAGACGGTTTATGAAAACGTCGCCTTTGCCCAGCGGGTGATCGGCGTTTCCAGCCGGAGGATCCGGGAATCGGTTCCCCAGATGTTAAAAATGGTAGGGCTGTCTTCAAAATACAAGTCCTTCCCCCGCCAGCTTTCGGGCGGCGAGCAGCAGCGGGTGGCGATCGCCCGGGCGCTGATCAATAAGCCGGAGGTGCTTTTGGCGGATGAGCCTACGGGAAATCTGGACCCGCAGAACGCGATGGAGATCATGCGTCTTTTGGACGAGATCAACCGCCAGGGAACGACGGTGATCGTAGTCACCCACAGCCGGGATCTGGTAAATACGATGCAGAAGCGGGTGATCACCATCGAAAAAGGCGTGGTTGTAAGCGACGAAGAGGAGAGCGGGTACCGGTTATGAGAATTAGTACGTTTTGGTTTTGCCTCAAAGAAGGCTTTATAAATATGTGCAGAAATGTTTGGTTTTCTCTGGCATCGACAGCAATTGTTTCTGCATGTATTTTTTTGTTCTGTGTATTTTTTTCGATTATCACCAACATTGAATATATGGTGACCATGGCGGAAACGACCATGGGCATTACGGTGTTCTTTGACGAGGATCTTTCGGAAGCGGAGATCCAGGCGTTGGGAGAACAGATTCAGTCGGATAAAGCGGGGCTGATTAAGAGCATGAATTTTATTTCGGCTGAGGAGGCGTGGAACAGCTTCCAAACGGATTATTTCGGCGAGGAAGCGGATCTGGCGGAGGGCTTCGCGGAGGATAACCCGTTGGCGGGTTCGGCTTCTTACGAAATCTTTTTAAAGAACATTTCCAGCCAGGACGATATGGTGAAGTATCTGGAGACCCTTAACGGCGTGAGAAAGGTGAATTATTCCAGCACGGCGGCTGCCGGGCTTACCAGCTTTAACCGGATTTTGGCGATGCTGTTTGGAGCGATTATTATCATGCTGTTAGCAGTGGCGGTGTTCCTGATCAGCAATACGATCTCGGTCGCGGCGGAGTTCCGCAAAAATGAGAATAAGATCATGCGTCTTATCGGGGCCACGAATTTTATGATACGGGCGCCCTTTGTGGTGGAAGGAATGATGATCGGCCTTGTCGGAGCGGCGATCCCGCTGGCGGCGATGTACTTTCTTTATCTGAACACGGTGGAATATGTGACGGAGAAATTCCGCCTTCTGTCCGGTCTGATCCGGTTTTTGCCGGTGGGCCAGGTTTATCCGGAGATGGCGGCGATCTCTTTGGCGCTGGGCGGCGGCCTGGGCTTTATCGTTAGCTTTATGACGATCCGCAAGCATCTTAGAGTGTAATGTATGAATCCGGGATAAAATGGATAAAATAGGATAAATCGCAGAAGAAGAACAGGAGAAAATGGTTTGGAAGACAGAGAAGGAAAAAATAAATTCTGGAAAGGGATTCTCATCGGAGCGCTGGCAACAGCGCTCTTTGGACTGATTGCCGTTACGGCGGCCGCCGGGATCTGGATCATGGGGCGGATGACCGCCAATCAGCTGGGAGCGGCGAGTCTTGCGGAAAACGAGAATGGGGACGGCGGCGAGGAAGGGACGGAATCGCCGGAGACTCTCGATATGTCCCGGATCGGGACCAAGCTTACGTATATGGAGAGTCTTGTGAATGAATATTTTCTGTTTGACGAAGAGGAAGAAGAGGAGGAAGAAACGGGATACAGCGCGGAGGACTGGATTTATGCCGGCTATATGTTCTCGCTGAACGACCCATATTCTTCTTATTATAATGCGGAGGAATTCGCCAGCCTCTCGGAGGAAACCGAGGGGGAATACTGCGGCATCGGCGTCCAGGTCAGCCAGAATGTCTATACGGGCCTGATCACGGTGGTGAAGGTATTTAAGGATTCTCCGGCTGAGGAAGCGGGGATGCTTCCGGGGGACTATCTCTATAAGGTGGAGGATCTGGAGGCGACCGGAGAGGATCTGAGCATCCTGGTAAGCGACCATATTAAAGGCGAAGAAGGAACGACGGTCCATCTTACGGTGTACCGGGAATCCACCGGCGAGTACGTGGAGATGGACGTGGAACGGCGTATGGTGGAGAATCCGACGGTGGAATACGAGATGCTGGAGCAGAAGCTGGGCTATATCGCCCTTTCCTCCTTCGAGGAGGTTTCTTCCGAGCAGTTTATTACGGCGGTGGATGATCTGGAGGCCCAGGGAATGGAGGGACTAATCATCGATCTGCGAAATAACGGCGGCGGCGTCACCCAGGCGGCGGAGGATATCGCGGATTATATCCTGCCGGAGGGGGATACGTTGGTAAGCTTTAAGGGAAAAGGAGTTCCTGAGACGGTTTACTATTCCGACGACGGCCATTCTGTCGATGTGCCGGTGGCCGTGCTGGTAAACGGGCAGAGCGCCAGCTCCTCTGAGGTTTTGACGGGAGCGCTGAAGGATAACGACGCGGCGGTCGTTGTCGGCGAGCTGACCTTTGGAAAGGGAATTGCCCAGGGAATCTTCCCTCTCCCGGATGGAAGCGCGCTGAAGCTTACGACTTCCTATTATTATACGCCGTCGGGCGAATGCATCCATGAGATCGGAATCGAGCCGGATGTGGAAGTAAAGCTAAAGGAAGAGCTGCTGAGCATGGTGGAGATCCCCAAGGAGGAGGATAACCAGCTGCAGGCGGCGATCGACGTTCTGCTGGAAGGTGAAGAGGCCGTAAAGGAGCGGTTGGCCGCGGAAGCGGCCGAGAACCCGGAGACGGATCCGATGGAGGAGGCGTTCAGCTTCCCGCCGGAGGACGGAGCGGGAGAAGAGACGGAAGAGTAGATGATGAGAACAGGCTGGATCATGAATCCGGCCTGTTCTTTTAGGCTCATGAAAAAAGCAGGAAAAAAAGTGCTTGCATTTTCTTGCGGTTTATGGTATGTTAATGTAGCTGTGGCATGATAGCTGTGAAGCGTGAGGTTGCTGCCTTCGTGGCAGGTTTTCCGTGGAGCGAATGTCAAGTTAGGAAACTGGCGACAAGTCACTGTACCAATTAACAGCCGTTCCGGGGTAGAGGGACGGTAACAACGTGTGAGAGACAAGGATACACACGAGACCGTGTACAGTCACCGCTTGTCGTACTTCAAAAAGTGCGAAAAGGAGGCGACTTTTTTTATGGCAAGTCAGGTTATGAGAATCACATTGAAGGCATATGATCATCGTCTGATCGATCAGTCTGCCGGAAAAATCATCGAGACGGTAAAAAAGACAGGTTCTAAGGTGAGCGGACCGGTGCCGCTGCCCACGAAGAAAGAGGTTGTTACCATCTTGAGAGCTGTTCACAAGTACAAAGATTCCAGAGAACAGTTCGAGCAGAGAACTCATAAGAGACTGATCGATATCACCAGCCCGAGCCAGAAGACAGTGGACGCTCTGTCCAGACTGGAAATGCCGGCCGGCGTGTATATCGATATCAAGATGAAGCAGAAATAATCAAAGATTGTTTTTGCGGTGTTCCAACAAAAAATCCAGAATGGTTCTAATATAAAAGCAACACTTTCCTGAAAGGGAATCAACATCGCCGCGGCCGCGGCGTCATAGTGTTCCACCTATGTTGGGCTGCTCTAGGATGAACGCGCAGGAAACTGATCCGCGTTCCGCTGTAGATTAGTAACAGGAGGTAAAGAAATGAAGAAAGCGATTTTAGCGACAAAAGTCGGAATGACTCAGATCTTCAACGATGAAGGCGTTCTCGTTCCGGTAACAGTTCTTCAGGCTGGCCCGTGCGTTGTTACGCAGGTTAAGACCGAAGAAAACGACGGCTATAAGGCTGTGCAGGTTGGCTTTGTTGATAAGAGAGAAAAGCTTGTGACGAAGCCGGTAAAAGGCCATTTTGACAAGGCTGGCGTAGCTTATAAGAGATATGTACGCGAGTTCCGTTTTGAAAATGCCGAAGAGTACAACGTAAAGGATGAGATCAAGGCGGATATCTTCGCTGCAGGCGATAAAGTGGATGCAACTGCTATCTCCAAAGGTAAAGGTTTCCAGGGCGCAGTTAAGAGACTGGGACAGCACAGAGGACCGATGGCTCACGGCTCCAAGTTCCATCGTCATCAGGGTTCCAACGGTTCCGCAACGACTCCCGGCCGTGTGTTCAAGGGCAAGGGAATGCCCGGACAGATGGGTAATAAGAGAGTGACCACGCAGAATCTTGAGGTGGTTCGCGTTGATATCGAGAACAACCTGATCCTGGTGAAGGGCGCGGTACCGGGTCCGAAGAAGTCTCTGGTAACGCTGAAGGAAACAGTAAAGGCCGGCAAATAAGGCTTTTACAGGAAAGGAGGAAATAGAAAATGGCAAACGTATCCGTATTTAATATGGAAGGCAAAGAAGTTGGCACAATGGAATTAAACGATGCCGTATTCGGCGTTGAAGTGAACGAGCATCTCGTACACATGGCCGTTGTAGCGCAGCTTGCAAATAAACGTCAGGGAACACAGAAAGCAAAGACCCGTTCCGAGGTTTCCGGCGGTGGTAAGAAACCGTGGAGACAGAAGGGAACCGGTCACGCAAGACAGGGATCCACGAGAGCGCCCCAGTGGAAGGGCGGCGGCGTGGTATTTGCCCCGACTCCCAGAGATTATACGATCCGTCTGAACAAGAAGGAAAAGAGAGCCGCGTTAAAGTCCGCTCTTACCAGCAGAGTAAACGAGAACAAGTTCGTGGTAGTTGACGAGCTGAAGTTCGACGAGATCAAGACCAAGAGCTTCAAGGCGGTTATGGACAATCTGAAGGTTTCCAAGGCTCTCGTAGTGCTTGATACCAACGATCAGAACACGGTTCTTTCCGCGAGAAACCTTCCGGAGGTTAAGACCTCTCTTGTGAATACGATCAACGTATATGATATCCTGAAATACAATACAGTGGTTGCTACCAAGGCTGCTGTAGCTTCGATCGAGGAGGTGTACGCATAATGGCAAATGTACAGTATTACGACGTAATCCTCAAGCCGGTGATCACCGAGAAGAGCATGAACGCGATGAGCGAGAAGAAATACACCTTCCTGGTACATCCGGACGCAAACAAGACCATGATCAAAGAGGCTGTTGAGAAGATGTTCCCCGGAACCAAGGTTGACAGCGTAAACACGATGAACTGCCAGGGCAAGAAGCGCAGACGTGGAATGATCGTTGGAAAGACCGCAGATACCAAGAAAGCGATCGTTAAGCTGACCGCTGACAGCAAGGAAATCGAGATCTTCCAGGGTCTGTAAACCGCCTGCGCTCCGCAGGCACCTATACGATATGAAATCGTGATAAAATGAGAAACGCCAGAGGGCGTTGAAAGGAGATTTAAAATGGGAATCAAAACCTATAACCCATATACCCCTTCCAGAAGAAACATGACCGGTTCTGATTTCTCCGAGATCACCAAGTCCGTTCCGGAGAAGTCTCTCGTTGTTTCTTTGAAGAAGAACGCAGGCCGCAACAATCAGGGTAAAATCACAGTAAGACACCAGGGCGGCGGAAACAGAAGAAAATACAGACTGGTTGATTTCAAGAGAAATTCCAAGGATGGAATTCCGGCAACCGTAATTGGAATCGAGTACGATCCCAACAGAAGCGCAAACATCGCGCTGATCTGCTATGCAGACGGCGAGAAGTCCTATATCCTGGCTCCTCAGGGACTGACCGACGGAATGAAGGTTATGAGCGGCGAGCACGCAGAGGCGAGAGTTGGAAACTGCCTGCCGTTAGCTTTGATCCCGGTCGGCGCCCAGGTCCACAACATTGAGCTCCTTCCCGGAAAGGGCGGACAGCTGGTTCGTTCTGCAGGAAACGCTGCTCAGCTTATGGCAAAAGAAGGAAAGTATGCAACTCTTCGTTTACCCTCCGGCGAAATGAGAATGGTGCCGATCAACTGCCGCGCTACCATCGGTGTCGTTGGAAACGGTGATCACAACCTGATCAAGGTTGGTAAAGCAGGAAGAAAGCGTCACATGGGCATTCGTCCGACGGTCCGCGGTTCCGTTATGAACCCCAACGACCATCCGCACGGCGGCGGCGAAGGCAAGACTGGTATTGGACGTCCGGGTCCCTGCACGCCTTGGGGCAAGCCTGCTCTGGGTCTTAAGACCAGAAAGAAAAACAAGCAGTCCAACAAGCTGATCATCAGAAGAAGAAACGGCAAGGCGATTTCGTAATCAATAGGAGGTAAAACGATGTCTCGTTCACTTAAAAAAGGACCATTTGCTGACGCTAGCTTACTGAAAAAAGTAGACGCTATGAACGCAGCAGGACAGAAGCAGGTTATCAAGACCTGGTCCCGCCGTTCCACGATCTTCCCGCAGATGGTTGGTCATACGATTGCGGTGCATGACGGAAGAAAGCATGTTCCGGTGTACGTAACAGAAGATATGGTTGGCCATAAGCTTGGTGAGTTCGTTGCGACAAGAACCTACAGAGGCCACGGCAAAGATGAGAAAAAGTCCGCTCGTAAATAATTAAGACGCTTTGAAAGGAGGGTTTATCAATGGCTAAGGGACATAGAAGTCAGATTAAGAGAGAGAGAAACGCTCAGAAGGATACACGGCCGTCTGCAAAGCTGTCTTACGCAAGGGTATCCGTTCAGAAAGCGTGTTTTGTATTAGATGCCATCAGAGGCAAAGATGTTCAGACCGCACTTGGTATTGTAACTTACAATCCCAGATATGCTTCTAGCTTAATAGAGAAATTACTGAAGTCAGCGATTGCCAACGCTGAAAACAACAACGGTATGAGCGCCGAGAACCTGTACGTAGAGGAGTGCTACGCGAACAAGGGACCGACGATGAAGAGAGTGAAACCGAGAGCGCAGGGCAGAGCCTACAGAATCGAGAAGAGAATGAGCCACATCACCGTTGTGCTCAATGAGAAGAAATAGGAGGCAGTTATGGGACAGAAAGTTAATCCGCACGGCATGAGAGTCGGTGTTATTAAAGACTGGGATTCCAGATGGTATGCTGAAGCTGATTTTGCTGACAACCTGGTTGAGGACCACAAGATCAGAACCTACCTGAAAAAGAGATTATACAGCGCCGGTGTTTCCAAGATCGAGATCGAGCGCGCTTCCGACAGAGTGAAGCTGATCGTTCACACGGCGAAGCCGGGTATCGTGATCGGAAAAGGCGGAGCTGAGATCGAGAAGTTAAAAGCTGAAGTTCAGAAGATGACAAACAAGAAGCTGTTTGTGGACATCAAGGAAGTTAAGAGACCGGACCGCGACGCGCAGCTGGTCGCCGAGTCCATTGCACAGCAGCTTGAGAACCGTGTTTCCTTCCGCCGCGCCATGAAGTCCACCATGAGCAGATCCATGAAGGCTGGCGTTCTTGGTATCAAGACCGCAGTCGGCGGACGTCTTGGCGGAGCAGATATTGCCCGTACTGAGTTCTACAGCGAAGGAACCATCCCGCTGCAGACGCTGAGAGCAGATATTGACTATGGTTTCGCCGAGGCGGATACAACTTACGGCAAGCTTGGCGTAAAGGTTTGGATCTACAAAGGCGAGGTACTTCCTGCTAAGGGAAATAAGGAAGGGAGCGATAAATAATGTTAATGCCGAAGAGAGTAAAGCGCCGCAAACA
>DGYMR06203__coassemble_944_pt1 | contig 23584 bp, 19 predicted proteins | sample DGYMR06203__metabat2_high_PE_052 | metagenome-assembled genome bin DGYMR06203
TGCTTCCATATAATCGGGACTATAGTGGAAACAGCGAAGATGGGAACAAGTAGCAAGGGCCAATGCTGAACAGAAAGCAGCCGGCGGATGAGAGGCGCACAGTATGTTTTTGCGAATACCTCCCGGAGCTTCACACCGAACGGGATGCCAAGTAGGCTGTGACGGAGAGCGCACGTTAACGCGCAGAGTCGGAAGCTGGCCGTAGGGCCGCAATGACTCACAGAGCCAAAACGGCGCGAGCCTTTTGGGAACAACAGGTGGTAACACGAAGCAGATATGCCTCGTCCTTTTGAATAAGGACGGGGCTTTTTATTTGCCGGGAGCCTTGTCTGCCTGGGAAATGATCACCGCCTGATGTGGAAATCGGAATCCGAAGGATCGGACATACAAAGAATCCCGGACATACAAAGAATCCCGGACATACAAAGAATCAAAGAAAAAGTAAAGGAGAAGATCGATGGGAGTTTATGAAGAGCTGCAGGCCAGAGGCCTGATCGCCCAGGTAACCAATGAGGAAGAAATTAAAAAGATGGTAAATGAGGGAAAGGCGGTATTCTATATCGGTTTTGACCCGACGGCGGACAGTCTCCATGTGGGACATTTTATGGCGCTCTGCCTGATGAAGCGGCTGCAGATGGCCGGGAATAAGCCCATTGCTCTGATCGGCGGCGGCACCGGCATGATCGGCGATCCTTCCGGAAGAAGCGATATGCGCCAGATGATGACGCCGGAGATGATCCAGCATAACTGCGACTGCTTTAAAAAGCAGATGAGCCGGTTTATTGATTTTTCCGAGGGCAAGGCCATGATGGTAAATAACGCCGACTGGCTGATGGATCTGAATTATATCGAGTTCCTTCGGGAGGTAGGCCCCCACTTTTCCGTAAACAACATGCTGCGGGCCGAGTGCTATAAGCAGAGAATGGAAAAGGGCTTGAGCTTCCTGGAATTTAACTACATGCTGATGCAGAGCTATGATTTCTATGAGCTGTTTTTGAGATACGGCTGCAACATGCAGTTCGGCGGCGACGATCAGTGGAGCAATATGCTGGGCGGCACCGAGCTGATCCGCAGAAAGTTAGGCAAGGACGCCCACGCCATGACGATTACTCTGCTTTTGAATTCCGAAGGAAAGAAGATGGGAAAAACCCAGTCCGGCGCCGTATGGCTGGATCCCAATAAGACCTCGCCCTTCGAGTTCTATCAGTATTGGAGAAACGTGGACGACGCGGATGTGATCAAGTGCATGCGCCTTCTCACCTTCCTTCCGCTGGAGCAGATCGACGAGATGGCCAAATGGGAAGGCAGCCAGTTAAATCAGGCTAAGGAGATCCTGGCTTATGAGCTGACCAATCTGGTTCATGGCGAGGAAGAGGCGAAGAAAGCGCAGGAGAGCGCCCGGGCGCTGTTTGCCGGCGGAAGCGCGGCCCAGATGCCGGAAACCCAGCTGGAGGACGGCGACTTTACCGACGGAGCGGTGGATATTTTGGCGATCCTTCAGAAATCCGGCCTCTGCGCGTCCCGTTCCGAGGCGAGAAGAAACGTAGAGCAGGGCGGCGTAACCGTAGACGGAGAGCCGGTAAAGGATATTAAGGCCTCTTATACAAAAGAACAGCTGTCCGGAGAAGGGATCGTTGTGAAGCGCGGAAAGAAGAATTTCCGCCGGATCACGGTAAAATAGGGGAAAGCAGGACGGCAACGGAAAGGAGAAGAAGAGATGGAGATTTTTGAGGAAGCCAAAAAGAACTTTGATTACATGGTGAGGATCCGCCGCCAGATGCATGAGCATCCGGAGGTGACGGGACAGGAGTGCGAGACGTTAAAGATGATCCATAAAGAGCTGGACGCTCTTGGGATCGAACACGTGGAAGTGGAAGACGGAGGCATCATCGGCCAGATCCACGGAGGAAAGCCAGGAAAGACAGTCCTTCTTCGGGCGGATATGGACGCGCTTCCCATTGAGGAGAATCCGAGGAACCTGACGAAGGAAAAGGTCTGCGTTTCCAAGAACAAGGGCGTTTCCCACGCCTGCGGCCATGACGCCCATACGGCCATGCTGCTGGCGGAAGCTAAGATCTTAAACGAGCATAAGGACGAGCTGAACGGAAACGTGGTCCTTTGCTTCGAGCGGGGCGAGGAAGGCGGCGGACAGATTAAAAACCTTCTTCCCTACGCGGTGAACGTAATGGGCTTAAAGATCGACACCTGCATGGCGACCCATGTAAAATGGGATGTGCCGGTGGGAACGATTTCCGCCGAGCCGGGCGCTGTGTTCTCCGGCGCCTACGGCTTCATCATCAAGCTCCACGGACTGGCGGGGCACGGTTCCCGTCCGGATCTGGCCCACAGCGTTCTGGACTGCTTCGTGAATATTTATAACCATATGAATACGCTGCGGATGAAGTACGTAAGTCCTACGGACGTTCTGACTTTCTCCGTGGGAATTGTCAACTGCGGAACGGCCCGCAATATCGTTCCCGACGAGCTGACCTTCGGCGGTTCGGTGCGTACCTTTAACGTGGCCGGAGCGGGCACGCCCTTTATGGAGCATTTCATGGAGATCGTAAAGAAGGAGTGCGAGCTGTGCCAGTGTACCTATGAGATCGTTTATATGCGGGATCCGCTGTTTGAGTGCTACAACAACCCGGCCTGCAGCAAGATCGCAAGGGACGCGGTGAAAAAGTACATCGGCGAGGACGCGGTGACGACGACCGCGCCCTGGATGGCTTCGGAGAGTATGCAGGCGTATCTGAAATACTGGCCGGGCGTGATCACCTTTACCGGGATCCAGAGCGAGGAAACCGGTTCCGGCGCCAACCATCATACGCCGGAGTTCGACGTGGACGAGCGCGGCATGATCTACGGAACGGCGGCGGCCCTGGGATATGTGAAGGATTTCCTGGATTACGAAGGCGAGATCCCCTTTACGCCCTTTGACGGAACCCTGGAGAACCTGGTGAACCGGAACCTGTAGTTGGAAGCCGGAGCCTGCAGAAAACAGCGGCGCGGGATATGAACGAAATGTAAACAATGGAGACGCGGGGCGGTTTTGCCTTGCGTCTCTTTTTGGTATATGGTATCATTTTTATATTAAGAACATATTAAGACGTTGGAGCCGGAAGGCTTTGACGCAATTGGCGGTATGGTTTGGGGCGCTGCGGCGGCTGTTGTCTGCGGCGCTTTCTTTTTTACTGGCCCGCGGCCGGAATTTTCAGAAGTCACGCGGGAAAGACAGGAGGAATGGGACAGGAGAATGAAGAAAAAATTAATGGAAAAATGGGGTGAGGCCCTGCAGGCGGTCCTGCCGATCATTGGTTTGGTGCTGGCGCTGTGCTTCTGTATCGCGCCGGTTTCCCCCAGTATTCTGCTCTGCTTTCTGGCGGGCGCCGTCCTTTTGATGGTGGGGATGATGTTTTTTACTTTAGGCGCGGAGATGTCCATGTCCGTCATGGGCGAACGGGTGGGAGCCTGCCTGACGAAGACCAGGAGCCTTCCGGTGATGATCGGTCTTGGCTTTTTGCTTGGCTTTGTGATCACCATATCGGAGCCGGATCTGCAGGTATTGGCGGAGCTGGTGCCTTCGGTTCCCAATATGGTCCTGATCCTGGCGGTGGCCTGCGGCGTAGGGCTTTTCCTGGTGGCTGCTCTTTTGAGAATGCTGTTTTCCATCGCGCTGCCTCCGCTTTTATTTGTTTTTTACGGAGTGGTTTTTCTGCTCTCCGTTTTTGTGCCCAAGGATTTCCTGGCGGTGGCCTTTGACTCCGGCGGCGTGACCACCGGACCCATGACGGTCCCGTTTATTATGGCGTTGGGCGTCGGTATCTGCGCCATCCGAAGCGACCGCCACGCGGCGGACGACAGCTTCGGACTGGTGGCCCTCTGTTCCGTAGGGCCGATCCTGGCGGTAATGGTGCTGGGAATGGTGTTCCGGCCGGGAGAAGGCGCCTATACGGCCTCGGCAATGCCGGAGGTGGGCGATTCGGTGGAAATGTTCCTTTTGTTTGCCGCGGCGCTGCCCCGGTATCTGGAGGAAATCGCGGTCTCCCTTCTTCCGATCATCCTGTTTTTCCTGGTGTTTCAGCTTCTTGTCTTGCGGCTTCCCAAGCGGCAGCTTTTAAAGATCGCGGTGGGCTTGATCTATACCTACGTGGGGCTGGTGCTGTTCTTAACGGGCGCCAACGTAGGCTTTATGCCCGCCGGAAATTATCTGGGGCAGGTATTGGCCGCCTTCCGCTATCCGTGGATCCTGGTGCCCATCGCCATGATCATGGGCTACTTTATCGTAAAAGCGGAGCCGGCGGTTTATGTATTGAATAAACAGGTGGAAGAAATGACCGACGGCGCCATTTCAGAGACGGCTATGGGCCATGCGCTGTCCATCGGCGTCGCCGTCGCGGTGGGCCTGTCGATGCTCCGGGTCCTGACGGGGATTTCGATCCTGTGGCTTCTGCTTCCGGGATACGCGGTGGCGCTGGGGATTTCGTTTTTTGTCCCGAAGATCTATACGGCCATTGCCTTTGACTCCGGCGGCGTGGCCTCCGGCCCGATGACTACGGCGTTTCTGCTGCCTTTAGCCCAGGGCGCTTGCGCGGCTTTGGGAGGAAACATTGTAACCGACGCCTTCGGCGTTGTCGCCATGGTGGCTATGACTCCGCCGATCACGATCCAGATCATGGGGCTGGTTTCCCGGTTCGCGGAAAAGAACGCCAAAGCGGCAGCCCGTGCGTCCGCCGGTACGTATGACGCGCTGGATGCGGATATGATCATTGAATTGTAAGGAGGGGAGCTATGTCCAGCTTATACTTTATGACGATCATCTGTGACCGGAACCAGACGCGGCGCTTTTTGGCCTTTTATAAGGAACACGGAGTATCCGTAACCTTCCAGGCGCTGGGCCGCGGAACGGCGGCTTCGGAGATCCTGGACTCCTTTGGGCTGGAGGCCTCTGAGAAGGCCATGCTGTTTTCCGTAGTGACGGATTCCGAATGGCGGGAATTAAAGCGCGGCCTTGAGACGCAGATCAAGATCGATATTCCCGGAACGGGGATCGCGTTTATTGTTCCCCTCAGCAGCATCGGCGGCGGCCGGCAGCTGCAGTTTTTGATCGAGGGAAGGGAATTTAAAAAAGGAGAGGAGAGCGCATTGAAGGATACCAAATATGAGCTTCTGGTGGTGATCGCCAACCAGGGCTATACGGAAATGATCATGGAAGCGGCCAGAAAGGCCAGCGCCACCGGCGGAACGGTGCTTCACGCAAAGGGAACGGGCATGGAAAAAGCCGAGACCTTTCTCGGCGTTTCGCTGGCCCAGGAGAAGGAAATGATTTTTCTTGTGGTGAAAAAAGAAGCGAAAAACCCGATCATGCGCGCGGTCATGGAGGAAGCGGGCTTAAACAGCAAGGCGAAATCCATCGTATTTTCTCTTCCGGTTACGGAAACCGCCGGCATGCGTCTGATCGAAGATACCATTTGAGCGGGGCGCGCAGTTCCGTTTTAACGGTACTGCGCCTGGTGCATTTCATAATAGAAGCCCCGCTTTTTTAAGAGCTCCTGATGGGTGCCGCGCTCCACCACGTTCCCGTCCCGAACCACAAGGATGCAGTCGGCGTTCCGGATGGTTGACAGCCGGTGGGCGACGACAAAGCAGGTCTTATCCGCCATCAGATTGCGCATGGCCGCCTGGATCTGATGCTCCGTCCGGGTATCCACGTTGGAGGTGGCCTCATCCAGGATCAGCATCGGCGTTTTCATAAGCAGCGCTCGGGCAATGGTTAAAAGCTGCTTTTGGCCTTTGGAAATATTGGCGCCGTCGTCGATCAACAGGGTGTCGTAGCCCTTGGGAAGACTCTCGATGTAATTGTGGATATGGGCGGCTTTGGCGGCGGCGACGACCTCCTCCCTGGTTGCCTCCGGACGGCCGTAAGCGATATTCTCATAGATCGTCCCGTAAAAGAGCCAGGTGTCCTGGAGAACCATGGAATAGGCCAGGCGCAGGCTCTTTCTTGTCAGCAGGGCGGCATTCTTCTCGTCCACCAGGATTTTCCCCGACTGGATATCATAGAAGCGCATCAGCAGGTTGATAAAGGTGGTTTTTCCAGCGCCGGTGGGGCCGGCGATGGCGATCATGCTGCCCTTATCCGCCTTCATGCTGAAATCCTTTAAGATCACCCGCTCCGGGGTGTAGCCGAAGTTGACGTGGCAAAGCTCCACATTTCCCTGGACGTTTACGAGAGGTTCGGCCTCCGGCAGGTCGGCCGGCTCCGGTTCCTCGTCCAGAACCCGGAACACCCGCTCGGCGGCGGTCAAGGAGGACTGAAGCTCGCCGTAGATTTCCGCCAGCTCCCGGATGGGGCCGGTAAATTTTCGGGAATAGAGGACGAAGGCGGAAATACCGCCGATGTCGATCTGCCCCCGCAGGTAGAGGATGGCGCCGAAGATCGAGATCAGGGCCAGAGCCAGGTTGTTGATGGCGTTGGTGGAGGGGCCCATGATGCTGGCGTAATAATCCGTCTTATAGTAAGCGTCCACCAGCTTTTTATTCTGCACGTTCATTTCATCAATGACGCGCTCTTCCTGGGTATAGGCCCGGAGCGTTTTCTGTCCGGAGATCATCTCCTCCACATATCCGTTTAATTCACCGGCGGCTCTGGAACGGGCCCGGAACATGGGCTGCACCATCTTCGTCAGATAGGAGGCCAGCACCAGGGCCAGCGGGATCGTGACCGTAAAGATCAAAACCAGCGTCGGGCAGATCCGGATCATCATGATCAAGGAGCCAGCGATGGTGACGGAGCTGGTCAGCACCTGCACCACATCGTTGGCCAAGGAGGCATTGAGGGTGTCGATATCATAGGAAATGCGGCTTAAGATATCGCCGGTGGTGTTGCGGTCGAAAAAGCTGACCGGAAGCGTTACCAGACGGTTGAACATTTCTTTGCGCAGGTTGTAGGTGACCTTGCGGGACAAGGAGATCATGGATACGTTGACAACGTAGCTTAAGACCGAGCTGGAAATATAAAGGAAAAGCAAAAATACGCAGCACCGGAGGATCAAAGGCATATCCATACGGCCCGCGGCGGCGCCTTCGCTGATGAAATTGATGGCGGTTCCCGAAATTTCCGGCCCGGCCAGAGCCAGCAGATTTCCCATGAGGGATAAAAACAGGATCAGGAACAGCTGCCCCTTAAAGCGGAGCAGATAGCCCAGGATCCGGGTCATGGTCGCTTTTTTCTTCATTCAGGATCGCCTCCCATCTGGATTTCGCTGATTTCCCGATATACGCCGCAGGATTTTAAAAGCTCCTCGTGGGTTCCCAGCCCCTGGCAGACGCCGTCCTCCAAGACCAGGATCTGATCGCAGTGGAGGATGGAGCTGACCCGCTGGGCGATGATGATGGTCGTGGTGGCTCCGTAGCGTTCTTCCAGTTCTTTTCGGAAGGCGGCGTCGGTTTTATAGTCCAGAGCGCTGGAGGAATCATCCAGGATCAGGATCTCCGGACGTCCGGATAAAGCCCTCGCGATCAAAACCCGCTGCTTCTGGCCGCCGCTTAGGTTCGCGCCCTTGACGGCGATCTGGGTATCGTATCCGCCGGCGGCTTCGATAAATTCCTCCGCCTGGGCCGTATGGGCCGCTTCTTTTATGGCATCCATGGAAAGCTTCCGGCCCATATCGATATTTTCCAGCAGCGTTTCCTTAAACAGCGTGTCATTTTGGAAGACCACGCCGAATTTTTGCCGCAGCTCTTTTAACGGGAAGGTCGTAATGTTCCTTCCGTCGATCCGGATTTCCCCGCTGTCCAGATCATAAAGACGCAAAAGCAGCTGAACAAGGGTGCTTTTTCCGGCTCCCGTCGGGCCGATGATGCCTAAGGACTGTCCGTGCTTTAAAGACAGGGAAATATGGCTCAAATTGGTTCGGGAGGCGGATTTATGGTAGGAAAAGGTTACGTCCCTAAGTTCGATGTGGGGCGCGGCTGCCGGTTTTTCGCTGCCGGCGGCTGCCGAAGAAGAGGTCTTAGCGTTTCCGGCCTCCGATGTTCCGGTGCCTCCGTTTTCCGACTCGGCCGGAAAGATCATCATATCCGGCGGCGTATTTAATACCTCCGCGATCCGGTCGGCGCTGGCCGCCGCCCGGGAATACATGGTGATCAGGCGGGATACGGCCATGACGGCGTTTAAGATAATGGTAAAATAGGTCAGGAAGGCGACGATGACGCCCGGCTTCATGCTGCCGGTGGAAACCCGCCAGGCGCCCACCAGGATAACAAGGACAAGCCCGGTATTTAACAGCATATTGATCAGAGGGCTGGAAGCGGCCTTGGTGATGCTGGCCGTTGACTCGTCCTTGGTCAGCTGCCGGTTGACCGTATCGTAGCGGTCCATCTCATACTGGCCGCGGCTTAAGGCCTTGATGACCCGGATGCCGGTGGAATTTTCCCGCACCACCCGGATCATGTTGTCGGCGGATTTCTGAGCCTGGATAAAAAGCGGAATGCTCTTTTTGCTGATATAGGCCACCACTAGGATCATAAAGGGCAGCAGGACGCAGAGGATGGCGGAAAGGTAAGGATCGATGGCCATGGTGATGGCGATGCCGCCCAAAAACAGGATCGGAGCGCGCACGCCCATCCTCTGGATCATATTTAGCATCCGGTGGAGATTGTAGGTGTCGGAGGTCATCCGCGTTACTAAAGACGGAATCGTAAAGAAATCCACCTGGGAGCCGGATAAATAGGAGATCCGGTAAAAGAGGTCGTAGCGCAGCGCATGGATCACGTCCCGGGAAACGGCGGAAGCGATCCGGTTGGCCCAGACATTGGCAAGAAGCACCAGGGCCGCGCACAAGATCATCAAAAGGCCCCACCGGACCACAAGGCCGATATCGTTTTTTGGCGTTACCTCGTCTATGATATAGGAAAGAATATACGGGATCAGAAGGTCCATGATGGTGCCGGAAAATTTAATAAAAAATCCGAAGCACATGGTAAGGACATGCGGTTTTAGATATCTGAGGAAATATTTCATTTTCCAGAACCTCCCATCTCTGATTCGGCGCGGTCAAGGAGCGCTTTCGCCCGGTCGGCCATAACGCCCAAAAGCCGGTCGAGGGTCTGCAGCTCTTCTTTGGAAAATCCCTCGGTCAGGATATCGGAAAACTGCTCGTCCAGTCCCCGGCCCTCCTGATGGATCCGCTTAGCGGCGGGAAGGGCGATGACCTTTTTGGAACGGCCGTCCTTGGCGTCCTCGACGCGGACTAAATAGCCCTTGGCCTCCAGCTTTTGGAGCGTCCGCGTGATCATAGCCTTGTCAACGCTCAGATCTTCGGCCAGATGCCGCTGGCTTACCTCGCCGTGGAAGCCCACATGGCGGAGAAGCTGAAATTCGGACGGGGATAGATTCCCCTGGGTTCTATGGTTCATGGAATACCGCTGTCCGAGACGGTAGAGACGGCGGATTTTTCGATATAGAGAAATAGAAGCGTCCATTGCATTCACCTCGAATCCGTGGATGATTCTATTATAGGATGATAAAGTTGATATGTCAACTGGTTGGAGGCGGATACGTGGAAAGAAGGCGGTGGGCGGAACGCGAAACGGAGACTGGAAAGAGAATGACGGGCGGAAAGCGATTGACAGGCGGAAAGGGGTATTGTACACTGTAAGAAAAATGCCTGCGGTTTCGGGATGCCGGGTTTGGCATGGGATCGAAGCTGTCCCGCGGGACCCGAACCGAAAGCATGAAAGAAAGAGAGTGTGATTTTCTTGGACTCAGGGGAAGTCCTGCAAATTGGGATCGTGATCGGCCTTTTGGTTTTGTCGGCCTTGTTCTCGCTGGCGGAAACGGCGATGGCGGACGTAAGCAAGATCCGGATCCGCGGCCTCGCGGAAGCAGGAGATAAGCAGGCGCAGATGCTGATGAAGGTGTTTGAGCGCCATGGGAAGATGATCAATACGATCCTGATCTGCGATACGGCGGCCAATCTTGCGGCGGCGATTTTGATGACCCTTTTGGTAACCACCCATTTCGGAAGGCAGTACGTCTGGGCGGGAGCGGTCCCGGCGGCGTTTCTTGTCTTGATCTTAGGGGAGATCGCCCCGAAAACGGCGGCGGCTCTTTATGCGGAAAAGCTGTCGCTGGCTCTGGCGAAGCCGGTGTACGGCCTGATGGTCCTGTTTACTCCGGTCTTGTTTTTGGTGGAAAAGCTTTCCAATCTTGTCCTTCTGCTGTTTCGGATCAATCCGAAGAAGAAGCCGGAGGCGATCACGGAGGAAGACTTAAGGACGATCGTGGAAGTGGGCCATGAAGAAGGCGTGATCGAGTCGGATGAGAAGAAGATGATCTATAACGTATTCGACTTCGGCGATTCTGTGGCAAAGGATATTATGGTGCCGCGGACGGATATGGCCTGTATCGACGCGGAGGCCACCTACGAGGAATTTATGGAGGTGGTCCGGGAGCAGATGTACACCCGGTACCCGGTCTATGAGGAAACGACGGACCATGTGATCGGCATCATCAACATCAAGGACGTGCTGCTGGCGGAGCGCCGCCAGGAATTTTGCATCCGGGATTACTTAAGAGAACCGTACTATACATACGAATACATGAAGACGGCGGATTTAATGGTGGAGCTTCGGAAGACCCAGAACAATATCGCCATTGTGCTGGATGAATACGGAGCGACGGCCGGATTGATCACGCTGGAGGACATGCTGGAGGAGATCGTAGGCGAGATCCGGGACGAGTATGACGAGGACGAGGAAGACTTCATCCGCAGGCTCGGCCCGTCGGAATACGTGGTAGAGGCCTCGATGCATCTGGATGATCTCAACGATCTTCTGGGCCTTTCTTTAGAGTCGGAGGACTATGATTCCATCGGCGGCTTTATGATCGGTATGCTGGATCATCTGCCGGAGCAGGGCGAAGAGGTGACATTCCAGAATCTGCGCCTTGTGGCGGACCAGGTGGACGGCAACCGGATCGACAAGGTTCATATCTACCTGACGGAGGAGCCGAAGGAGCAGCCGGAGGAGAAAATGGCGAAAAATTAGCAAAAACTTAGCACAAAGTAGGGCGGCAAAAGCAAGTTCCTATTGACAATTTTTGCTAAAACGGTTATAGTTTAACCGACAAAGAGGGAGTAGTTAAAATGTATCGTCAACATGCACGGCGGCAACGCCTGGCGGTGCATACCAGCTGTACAGGTAACGAGACTTTTTGCAGATCGCAAGCTTTTCTGCAAAAGGTCTCTTTTTTTGTCAGGGAAGGGCACACCGGCTTTTTCTAGGATAAGAAGCCTTGCCGCGCATGCTTTCTAAAAAAGAAAGCGCTGGGTTCGCGCGGCGTTTTGGCTGGAACGGCTGCTCGGTATAGTTTTAAGGAGGAATCTGTATGGAATTTCTATGGGAAGGCCTATTGTCCATTACCTGGCAGCAGGCTGTAATGTATGTGGTGGGTGCATTATTGATCTACCTCGCGATCGAGAAGGATTACGAACCGTCCCTTCTTCTTCCGATGGGCTTTGGCGCGATCCTGGTCAACATTCCCGGAAGCGGCGCTCTGAACCAGTTTATGGAAGGCGCCGGAGAAACGCACGGTATCGTGCAGTGGCTGTTTGAAACCGGAATTGAGGCTTCGGAAGCATTCCCGCTCCTGCTGTTTATCGGTATTGGAGCGATGATCGACTTCGGTCCCCTTCTTTCCAATCCGAAGATGTTCCTGTTTGGCGCTGCCGCCCAGTTTGGTATCTTCTTTACCATCGTATTCGCGGCAATCCTTGGATTCGACATTAAGGATGCGGCTTCCATCGGTATCATCGGTGCGGCTGACGGCCCGACGTCCATCCTGGTATCTCAGGTATTAAAGTCCAATTATATCGGCCCGATCGCCGTAGCGGCTTATTCCTACATGGCGCTGGTGCCGATCATCCAGCCGGCTGTTATCAAGGTGGTTACGACGAAGAAAGAGCGTTCGATCCATATGGCATATAAGCCGGGCCAGGTAACAAGATTTACAAGGATCGTATTCCCGATCATCGTTACTTTCGTCGCGGGTCTGGTAGCTCCGGCTTCCGTATCCCTGGTTGGTTTCCTGATGTTCGGTAACCTGATCCGTGAGTGCGGCTGCTTAAACAGCCTTTCTGAGACGGCTCAGAACACCCTTGCGAACTTGATCACTCTGCTCCTGGGTATTACGATCGCCTTCTCCATGCGTGCGGAAGACTTCGTAGCTCCTCAGACGATCATGATCATGGCGCTCGGACTGTTCGCGTTCGTATTCGATACGGTCGGCGGTGTTCTGTTCGCAAAGATCCTCAACATCTTCTCCAAGACGAAGATGAACCCGATGATCGGCGCTGCCGGTATTTCCGCGTTCCCGATGTCCGCCCGTGTAATTGAGAAGATGGGCGTATCGGAGGATCCCACGAACCATCTTCTGATGCATGCCATCGGCGCCAACGTATCCGGACAGGTTGCCTCCGCGGTAGCGGGCGGTATCATTCTCGGATTCTTTATGTAAGGAGGAGAGATTATGAGTGCAAATGTTCTTCAGGCCATCAACATTATGTGGATGGGCATGATCGGTATCTTTGTTGTAATTGGAATTCTTGCTCTGGTGGTTTATCTGCTGGCAAAGTTCGGAAACAAGTAAAATACGGGACAGGAGGTCTGTCCTGGAAATAAATGGCCGCAGACTGAAAAACGCGGCGGGAAAAGGGCGCTTGGGAATCGGTTCCGGGCGCTCTTTTTAGCTGATCATTCCGCCGGCCATTCCGCTGAGAGCGCACATGGCCAGTACGGAGAGGGGACGGATGGGCTCCGCCGTCATGCCGCCGCTTTGGGCCATGGACATGCAAAACAGAAAAAGAAAGTAGAGGAGCCCGATGAGAAGGCCCCACAGGAAACGGCGGGTCTTCATGGTTTTTCCGGCAATGAGGCCGCCTAAGAGGCAGGACAGGATATAAACGGCGTTGACCGCTGCGTTGACCTCCGGCTCCCTTAGGTGGAACTGGAACAGGGCAAAGGAAAGGGCGGCTAAGAGGACCGCGGAGATCACGTAGGTGACGATCAGGGTGCGGACAACGCGCCAGAGGGTATTGATCTGCATAAAAAGCTCCTTTCAGGCCGGGCTTTGGATTTAGGGCCCGGGGTGTCACCACAATATATTCCGCCGGGCGTCCTGACATGCCTCATTATCCCTATTGCATAAAAGAAAATCGTATGATATAATTTCTTAACGAGTTTGAAAGTAGCGATATAGGAGGAACAGAATATGAGACACGTGAAGACATTAAGCTCCAACACATTAAAGAACAGTATGAAGAAGGGCGGCTGCGGCGAGTGCCAGACTTCCTGCCAGTCCGCATGCAAGACTTCCTGCACGGTTGGCAACCAGAGCTGCGAAAACAGCAATCGGTAAGCCGGGAAATCCAAATAATGGGGAGCCGGATGTCCGGCTCCGTGGGAAGACCCCTACGGTCCTATGACTGCAGGGGGATTCTTTTGAGAGCTTACAAGCTGCCGCGCCCTTGGGGGCGAAGGCAGAGAAATTGGAGATGCGACGTTGATACATCAATATAAAAATAACGGATATTACATCATTCTGGACGTAAACAGCGGCTCGGTCCATTCGGCGGACGCCCTTCTTTACGACGCGGTGGAGATCCTTTCCGAGATCGTCCCGGATATGGAAACGCCGGCGCCTCTTACAAAGGAGCAGAAGCAGGCGGTCTGCACGGCCCTTGCGGGAAAGTACGAGGCGGCGGAGACTCTGGAGGTCCTGGAGGAGATCCAGGCATTGATCGACGCGGAAGAGCTGTTTACGGCGGATGTTTATAAAAATTATGTCATGGACTTTAAGAAGCGGCAGACCGTAGTAAAGGCCCTCTGTCTCCATATTGCCCATGACTGCAACCTGGCCTGCAAATACTGCTTTGCCGAGGAAGGCGAGTACCATGGACGCCGGGCGCTGATGAGCTTTGAGGTGGGAAAAAAGGCGCTGGATTTCTTGATCGCCAATTCCGGGAACCGGGTAAACCTGGAGGTGGATTTCTTCGGCGGGGAGCCGTTAATGAACTGGGATGTGGTGAAGCAGCTGGTGGAATACGGCCGTTCCCGGGAGAAGGAATGCAATAAAAAATTCCGCTTTACGATCACCACCAACGGAGTCCTGTTAAACGACGAGATCATGGATTTCTGCAACCGGGAAATGAGCAACGTGGTTTTAAGCCTGGACGGACGCAAAGAGGTCAACGACCGGATGCGCCCCTTTCGGAACGGCAGCGGAAGCTATGACCTGATCGTTCCCAAATTCCAGAAATTCGCGGAATCCAGAGGAACAAAGGACTATTTTGTCCGGGGAACCTTTACGAGGAACAATCTGGATTTCTCCAAAGACGTTCTTCATTTTGCCGACCTGGGCTTTAAAAAGCTTTCGATCGAGCCGGTGGTGGCGGATCCCAAGGAGCCCTATTCGATCCGCGAGGAGGATCTGCCCCAGATCATGGAGGAGTACGACCGCCTTGCCAAGGAATTTATCAAGCGGGAGAAAGAGGGACGGGGCTTCCAGTTCTTCCACTTTATGATCGATCTGAACCAGGGGCCCTGCGTCGCCAAGCGGCTTTCCGGCTGCGGTTCCGGAACCGAATATCTGGCGGTTACGCCCTGGGGAGATTTCTATCCCTGCCATCAGTTCGTGGGCATGGAGGATTTCCTCTTGGGAAATGTAGACGAAGGAATTACCAACACGAAGGTTCGCGACGAGTTTAAGCTCTGCAACGTGTACGCCAGAGAAAAATGCAGGGACTGCTTTGCCAGATTCTACTGCAGCGGCGGCTGCGCGGCCAACGCGTATAATTTCAGCGGGGACATTACCGGCGCTTACGAGATCGGCTGCGCGATGCAGAAAAAGCGGATCGAGTGCGCGATCATGATCCGGGCGGCCCTGGCGGAGGACGGAGAATAAGAGCTTTATGAAATATGAGATTCTTGCAAAGGACGGACGGGCCAAACGGGCCCGGGTGGAGACGGTCCACGGCGTGATCGAAACGCCGGTGTTCATGAATGTGGGAACGGCGGCGGCGATCAAGGGCGCGGTTTCTACGGATGATCTCCGTCAGATCGGCACCCAGGTGGAGTTATCCAATACCTATCATCTCCATGTCCGTCCCGGCGACCGGCTGATCAAGGAGCTGGGCGGCCTGCACCGGTTTATGAACTGGGACCGGCCGATCCTTACGGATTCCGGCGGCTTCCAGGTGTTTTCCCTGGCGGGCCTCAGGCGGATCAAGGAGGAGGGCGTTTATTTCAACTCCCATATCGACGGCCGGAAAATTTTTATGGGGCCGGAGGAGAGCATGCAGATCCAGTCCAATCTGGGTTCGACCATCGCCATGGCCTTCGACGAATGCGCTCCCCATCCCTGTACCAGAGAATATATGGAAAATTCGGTGGCGCGGACAACCCGCTGGCTGGAACGCTGCCGGATGGAGATGGACCGGCTGAACGCGCTTCCGGATACGATCAACCGGGAACAGCTTTTGTTCGGCATCAACCAGGGGGGAACCTTTGAGGATATCCGGATCCGCCATGCGGATGCCATTTCCGGGATGGGCTGCGACGGCTATGCCTTAGGCGGCCTGGCGGTGGGAGAAAGCCATGAGGAAATGTACCGGATCCTGGATGTGACGGTGCCCCACCTTCCGGAGCAGAAGCCCACATATCTGATGGGCGTGGGAACACCGGCCAATATCCTGGAGGCGGTGGACCGGGGCGTAGACTTTTTTGACTGCGTCTATCCCACAAGAAACGGCCGTCACGGCCATGTATATACCAACCACGGAAAGCTGAACCTGTTTAACGAGCGGTTCGCAAAGGACATGCGCCCCATTGAAGAGGGCTGCGGCTGTCCGGCCTGCCGTTCCTACAGCAGAGCGTATATCCGCCATCTTCTGAAGGCGAAGGAAATGCTGGGAATGCGTCTGTGTGTTCTCCACAATCTTTACTTCTATAATACGATGATGACGGAGATCCGGGAAGCGATCGAAAATCACCGGTACGCCGAGTATAAGAAGCGCAAGCTGGAAGGCGTAACCGGAGATTATAAAGACAAGGAAAATTAGAAATGGAGGTGCAACGAGTATGACAGGGAGCCCGGCATTTTGGATCGGATATGTGGTCCTGATCTTCGCGTTCATGTATTTTATCGCGATCAGACCTCAGCAGAAAGAGAAAAAGAAAATGCAGGAAATGATGGCCAGCATTGCGGTCGGCGACAGCGTGCTGACGTCCAGCGGCTTTTATGGAGTCATTATTGATATGACGGACGATACGGTAATCGTAGAATTTGGAAACAATAAAAACTGCCGTATCCCCATGCAGAAGCAGGCGATCGTTCAGGTGGAAAAACCGGAGCAGTAAAAAGAAAAGACGCGTCTATACGGAGCTTTTCCGTATCGGCGCGTTTTTTTAATGCCGTTCTTTGATCTCGTTATTCCTGGAGTCAAACAGCTCCCGTAAAGCCGCCAGCTCCTTGGCGTACCGTCTGGAGGCGGCGGTGGGGTTGGAGCGGAAGCGGTTTCTTGTAAAGCGGATCTGTTTGGCGGTAATTCCGGTGAGGGCCTTTAGAAGCTTCAGCCTGCCGGCATATTTTTCCCGCCGTTCCTCTGCGCTCATATCCAGGAAGGTTTCCAGCCGGATCCCAGCCGACTTCCAAAGCTCGTCCAGACTCATGCCCAGCAGGGAGGCCAGCTTGCCTTTCTGCGTTTCCAGTTTTTCACTGGCGGCCGCCAGCCGGTCTCCGGCTTCCATTTTAAGGAGAGAGGTCTGAACCTGGAGGCTTTCCAGCTCCCTGCGGAACCGTTCCATTGCCTCCAAGGACCGGCCGAGAGCCAGAGCCGCTCTGGTGCAGACGATGGTATCGTAGAGGAAAACGGCGGATACGGCGGTGACAAAAAGGATATCCTGTCTGGCGGGGATCGCGAGGACGGCCCGGGCGATGGGACGGTGGACGATGTGGGTCATCAGGATCGTCAGGACGCCCCAGAACAGGGAGGACTCCAGGCAGATATATCCGTGAACATTGTATTTTTTATGGCTGTAATCCCAGTAGCGGATTTTGAACAAGCTTTCCATCGCCAGGCCGGTCAGGTATTCCAGGGCGGTGGCGCCTACGACGCCGGAAAGGTAGGTCAGGATCAGATTGTCTTGAAAGGGCAGGGAGATCCAGAGCATCATAACGGCTCCGCTGCCGTAAAGGGGCAGCAGCGGGATCCGGAGAAAGCCGCGGTTGACCGGGCGGCGCTGGAGGATCGATACATAGGACGATTCAAAGATCCAGCCAAGGAAGCAGTAGAGATAGAAAAATACCAGGTGTATGTGTACAAGAGGCGGCCCTCCTTTGAAGTAAGTTCGGTTTTGCGCTAAAAATCTGCTAAGATGGCAGCGTAGTTTCATCATACGCTCCAAAAGCCTGTTTGACAAGGAAAAACAGGAGTCTTTTTACTTACGATTTCATGAATGCGCCAACTTTTTCAACGAGAAAAACAGATCAGAGGAAATACAAAACAGGAGAACAACAAAACAGGGCGTCTGGAGGCCGGTTGGCCGCTCAGACGCCCTGTCCGTGAGTTTAAAGGGGGACCTGCCGGAATCTCACCGGCAGGATGAGTATGAAAAAGCTGTTGTCTGTTGACAGTGTTTAGTATGCCATGAAATTGTGTAGAAAGTGTGGCGGGATTCTAAAATAACCGTGAAGATTCTAAAGAAAACCATAAGGAAAAGAGAAGAAAAAAATACAGGCTCTGGGGATCGGGAAAGGATTTTTCCGGCGGCCGCAGCTCCTGTTTTCTCTACAAAGGGGGACCGCCCCGAATTTCTTCGAGGCGGTATGAGTATGAAAAAGCTTTGTGTGTTCAAGTGCAACACTTGAAACAAAGGCAGGTTATCCTTTCGGATAACGTAAATGAATTATAAAGGATAGATGTGTACAAAGTGTGAGAGATAAATGAAGAAATTATGAAGTTGCTTACAGTATGCTTAAGGCATACCCTTTGCGGGAGAAATTCTGCCGCCGCCGGGCTATGATGAGTTTTCGCCGGACATTTGCCGAAGTTTTGCCATTCTTTCGCTTGGAGTTTACGGGATTTTGTGATAACATTTTTTGCCGTTATCTGTTATACTGTAAGTGCCTGTCAAACCATGGGGAGAAAACATGGACAAGGATACGGGCGAAACCACGAAACAGCCACAGGGGAAATCGTGGACAAAACTTTGGATAATAAATGGAATGGAGTGAAAGGGCTATGAGCAAATGGAAAGCCGGGCTGGCGGCAGCCGCCCTTATTTCACTGGCGGCGGCATTTCCTGCCTTCGCGACGGAGACCATCGATTTTGTAACGCTGGATATTTATATGGGAATTACGCCGGGAGAGAGCGGAAATAATATGGGCGTCGGCGTGCGGTCGGACGGCTGCTATGTGGATGACTGGGAGATTACCAACGAATCCGGCGAATGGGAAGCGAGCGACCGGCCCAAGGTAAAGCTGATCGTACTGGCGGATGAGGAGTATGAATTTGCTTCGGATTTTTCTGAGGACAGCGTGGAGATCCTTGACGGCGCGGGAACCGTAACAAAGGTGGAGCGGGACGGAGACCAGACGTTATACGTCTACGCGACGATGCGCCGGATATCGGATCTGAATGATAAGTTTTCCGAGGACGATGATTACGATTCGGATGACAAATATTCGGATGACGATGAGGATTATGACGACGGCTACGACGATGATGATTATGACGAGGATTATGACAGCGGCGATGATCATTACGATGACAGCGACGAGGATTACGACGAGTATGATGACGGCGATTCCTGGTATGATCTGGAAGTGTCGGGAGCCGGCTGGGACGATCAGGAAGGCGGCGTAGCTTACTGGGACGAGATGGACGACGCCAGACGGTACCAGCTGAAATTATATATCGACGATAAGCTGTATGAATCGGATCTGCTTTCGGAAGAAGCGTCCTATGATTTTTCTGAGTATTTTACCGAAGGCGGAAGCTACTATTATAAGGTAAGAGCGGTCCGCGGAAATAAGCGGGGCAGCTGGTGCGTTTCGGAGGTTCTGGAGGTGTCGGATTCCGAGGCGGAACAGATTTACAGAAACGGCGGCTGGCAGGGAGACGAGGACTGGATCGACGACAATTCCGGCCCGGGAGCCGATCCGGCCGGTTCGGCCGTGTCCCCGACGGAGGGCGCTTGGTTAAAGGACGCGGTCGGCTACTGGTGGTGCAATCCGGACAAGACGTATCCGGTGAATTCCTGGAAGCTGATTGGCGGAAAGTGGTACTATTTTAATGAGCGCGGCTACTGTATGGAGAACGCCTGGATCCTGACGGACAATCAATATTATTACTGCGGCCAGGACGGAGCGATGCTAACGGATACGGTTACGCCCGACGGATATTACGTGGATGGAAACGGCGTCTGGGTGTCCAGAAGCTGACGCTTTCGGAGACGGCAGAAAGAAATTTTACAAAACCCCTTTAAAAACCCCTGACTTTTGTATATAATAAGGCTGATATTTTGCGCTCTGCCGTCCGGCGGAGCTGGAAGATAAAGGAAAGCAAAAAGTAAGTCGAGTGAAGCAGAGGAAAAACAGGAGGACAAAATGGCACTGATGATGTCCAATGATATCGGGATCGATCTGGGTACGGCAAGTATCCTTGTCTATATCAGGGGAAAGGGAGTTGTACTTAAGGAGCCGTCGGTGGTGGCTCTGGACCGGGAAACCAATAAGGTGATCACCTTTGGAGAGGAGGCGCGTCTGATGATCGGACGTACTCCCGGAAATATCGTGGCGGTGCGGCCGCTGCGGAAGGGCGTGATCTCCGACTATACGGTTACGGAAAAAATGTTGAAATATTTTATTGATAAAGCGGTGGGAAAGCGGACGTTACGAAAACCGCGGATCGCCGTATGTATCCCCAGCGGAGCGACGGAGGTGGAGCGCAAGGCGGTTGAGGACGCGACCTACCAGGCGGGAGCCAGAGAGGTCTGCATTATCGAAGAACCGGTGGCGGCCGCCATCGGCGCCGGGATCGACATTTCCAAGGCCTGCGGAAATATGATCGTTGATATCGGAGGCGGAACGGCGGATATCGCCGTGATCTCTCTGGGCGGAACGGTAGTCAGCACCTCGATCAAGACGGCGGGCGACGACTTCGACGAAGCGTTGGTGCGTTATATGAGAAAGAAGCACAACCTTCTGATCGGAGAACGGACGGCGGAAGAGATCAAGATCAATATCGGCGCGGCTTACCGCCGGCCGGAGCTGGTAACCATGGAGGTACGCGGAAGAAACCTGGTGACGGGTCTTCCGAAAACCATCGTCGTAACGTCGGATGAAACCCTTGAGGCGCTCAAGGAGCCGGCGATGCAGATCGTGGACGCCGTACACAATGTTTTGGAGCGGACGCCTCCGGAGCTGGCGGCGGATATCTTTGACCGGGGCATTGTCCTTACGGGCGGCGGTTCCCTTCTTTCCGGTTTGGACGCGTTGATCGAAGAGAAGACGGGGATCACGACGATGATCGCCGAGGAGCCGCTGACGGCGGTGGCCATCGGAACCGGAAAGTTCATCGAGTTCGCCCATGGCGGAAAAGGCATCGATAAATAGAATATGGCAACTGTAACAGGCTATGTGGAGAAAATCAAATACCGCAATGAGGAAAACGGCTATTCGGTCCTTTCCGTGACCGACGGCAGTGAGGAATACGTTCTTGTAGGAAACTTTACTTATATCAGCGAAGGGGAACGGATCGAAGCGACCGGGCGGATGGTGGAGCATTCCATCTACGGAGAGCAGCTTGCGGTGGAGAGCTATGAAATCAAGGCTCCCGAAGACACACTGGCAATTGAACGGTATCTGGGCTCCGGCGCGATCAAAGGCGTCGGAGCCGCTTTAGCAAAAAGGATCGTTAAAAAATTCAAGGCGGATACGTTCCGTATTCTGGAGGAGGAGCCGGAACGCCTTTCGGAGGTCAAGGGGATCAGCGAAAAAATGGCGATGTCCATCAGCGCCCAGGTGGAAGAAAAGCGGGAAATGCGCCAGGCGATGCTGTTTTTGCAGCAGTATGGGATTTCTATGAACCTGGCGTTAAAGATTTACCGCCATTACGGGCAGAAGCTGTATTCGGTGATCCAGAACAATCCCTATCAGCTGGCGGACGATATCCAGGGCGTCGGCTTTAAGATCGCCGATGAGATCGCTTCCCGCGTGGGGATTTTTACCGACTCGGATTACCGGATCAAAAGCGGGCTGTTTTACGCGCTTTTACAGGCCTCCGGGAACGGACATACGTACCTGCCGGAAGCGGAGCTTCTACATAACGCTTCGGAGCTTCTTTCCGTGGAGACCGGCCGGATGGAGAAGCACCTGATGGATCTCCAGATGGAGAAGAAACTGGTGGTAAAGGAAAAAGACGGGGAGCGGATCGTCTATCCGGCGCAGTTTTACTATATGGAGCTGAATACGGCCCGGATGCTCCATGATCTAAACGTCCATTCTAAGATTCCGGCCCAGCAGATCAGGACCCGACTTTTAAAGCTGACCGAGCAGGATCCCTTCCCCTTGGATGAGCTCCAGGAGCAGGCGGTTTATGAGGCGGTGAGCCACGGCCTTTTGATCATCACCGGCGGCCCGGGAACGGGAAAAACGACGACGATCAATACGATCATCCGGTATTTTGAACAGGAAGAAATGGAGATTCTTCTGGCGGCGCCCACCGGGCGCGCGGCAAAGCGGATGTCGGAGGCCACCGGGAGGGAATCGAAGACCATCCACCGGCTTTTGGAGCTGACCGGGATCCCGGCGGGGGATTCCGGAGCGGAGTCCGCTGGCGAGAGCCGGCTGGAAGGGATGCATTTTGAACGGAATGAGGAAAATCCCCTGGAAGCCGATGTGATCATCATCGACGAGATGTCCATGGTGGATATCAGCCTGATGCACGCGCTTTTAAAGGCGGTTACCGTTGGAACGCGCCTGATCCTGGTGGGGGATGTGAACCAGCTGCCCAGCGTAGGGCCGGGGAATGTGCTGCGGGATATGATCGAGTCAGGAAAATTTCCGGTAGTAAAGCTTACGAAGATTTTCCGCCAGGCGGCGCAGAGCGACATTATCGTCAACGCCCATAAGATCAACGCCGGGGAGCAGGTGCCTCTAAATAAAAGGAGCCGCGATTTCCTGTTTATCCGGCGCGAGCATCCGGCGGATATCATAAAGGATATGATGGTTCTGATCAAGGATAAGCTGCCGGACTATGTCCATGCGCCGATGGAAGAGATCCAGGTGATGACGCCGATGCGCAAGGGCGCCCTTGGGGTCGAGCAGCTGAACCGCCTTTTGCAGGAACGGTTTAATCCTCCCGGGCCGTCGAAGAAGGAAAAAGAGGCGGGCGGGACCGTATTCCGGACCGGCGATAAGGTCATGCAGATCAAAAACAATTATCAGCTGGCCTGGGAGCTGAGGAACCGGTACGGGATTCCGGTAAAAACAGGCGAAGGCGTTTTTAACGGGGATATCGGCATCGTTCGGGAAATCAATCATTTCGCGGAGACTCTGGAGGTGGAATTTGACGAAGGAAGGCGGGCGGAATACAGTTTCCGTCAGCTGGAGGAACTGGAGCTGGCTTACGCGATCACGATCCATAAGTCCCAGGGCAGCGAGTACCCGGCGGTGGTGATCCCAATTTATCCGGGGCCGCGGATGCTGATGACAAGGAACCTGATCTATACGGCCGTGACCCGGGCCAAAGCCTGCGTCTGCCTGGTGGGGATTCCGGAGGTATTCCAGGCCATGGTGGACAACGCGACGGAGCAGAAGCGGTATTCCGGATTAAAGGACCGGATTTTGGAAATCCTGAGGTAGATGGAATGATGATGGGACGGATTCTTGACGTTTTATTTCCAAGGCGCTGCCCGGTGTGCGGCGAGATCGTTGTTCCGGCGGGGCGGTTTGTCTGTCCGTCCTGCCTGGGGCGGCTGTCTCCGGTAAAGGAGCCCGTCTGCAAACGGTGCGGCAAGGAAATTTCGGATCCGTCGGAGGAATACTGCGACATCTGCCGCGGGAAAAAGAGGAGCTTTGAATCGGGGGTCGCGCTTTTGAATTATAATGAAGCGGCCCGAAAGTCCATGTCCCGGATCAAGTATGAGAATAAACGGGAATTTTTGGATTTCTATGGGGCGGCGCTGGCTTACCGGTACGAAAAGGAGATCAAAAGGATGCAGGCGGACTGTATTGTTCCGGTACCGGTCCACAGCTCCAGAAAACGAAGCCGGGGCTTTAACCAGGCGGAGGTTTTGGCGGATATCGTCGGTCAAAAGCTGGGGATTCCGGTGGAAAAAAAGCTTCTTGTCAGGCCGAAGAAAACAATGCCCCAGAAAAATCTTTCCGCGTCCCAGCGGCTTCGCAACTTATCCGGCGCCTTTGCGGCGGGAACGATCCCCAAAGGGATCCGGACGGTCCTGATTGTGGACGATATTTATACGACGGGAAGCACGATCGAGGCCTGCTCCAGGGTATTAAAG
>DGYMR06203__coassemble_945_pt1 | contig 23535 bp, 21 predicted proteins | sample DGYMR06203__metabat2_high_PE_052 | metagenome-assembled genome bin DGYMR06203
ACCTGCTCTGAATTTCTCTTTCCCCTCATTATAGACGCTTTCCCTTATTCCCGCAAGTCTTTGCCGGAAAACTGGCGGTACAGCTCCTTCGCCCGCCTTTTTTCCGTCTCTGTTTCCGGATAGCTTCCATAACGGATCCTTTGATAAAGCGCATGAAATTCTTCCAAAGGCTCCTCCGGCCAAAGGGCCTTGGCTTCCTCCTGGATCTGGCTGCTGGTGGCGCTTTCGGGAACTGGAAGTCCTTTATTCTTGCAAAGTCCCAAAAACTTCCGGTAATAATAGCGCACCGTTCTTTTTTCAAAGATCCCCGTCAGGCGGCCCCGTTCCTTCCCCGCTGTCTCATAAGCGCTCCGTTCTACGGTCCCATGATCGGGAAGGACCGCCCGGTTTCCCATATCCGTAAACCGCCGGTATAAAAACCGCAGGAGTAAACCCGCGGCGATGAGAGGGATCAGCATTCCCAGCATCTTAAGCCATTCCGGGGCCTGCATGGAAGCGTATTCTGTTCCCCAATCCACCGGTCCGCCGCCGGAAATCTCCATCTGGGCCTCCTGCCGCAGCGGCTCGATTTCCGGAAACAGTCCGAAAATCCCGGACAAAAGTCCCATCAGGATCTGAAAAAGCACCATCAGCACCGGAAGCACCAGCCGTTCATAGAAAAAGCCCAAAAGCCCCAAAACGCCCCGGTAAACCGTTCCCGAGGACAGGATGGCCGCCGCGAAGACCATACCGGCCAGCGTACCGGCCGAGCGGGGCAGAAAGCCCTTTCCCCCAGCCCCGTTTTCTTCCAGCCGCCCCGCCCGGAGCATGAAAACGCCGCAAAGCAGATAGAGGGCCACGAAAATCCCGCAGCGCCTCTGCCACTCCGCCGGGCCTAAAAACAGAAGTTCAAAGGCTCCGATCCCCATAAGTAGCCGGGCCTCAAATAAGAACTGGTCCTTTAAAACGCCGTGGAGATCCTTTTGCCTCCTGTTTTTTATGACCCAGATCCACCAAACCGGAAGCGCCAGGCCGAAAAGCAGGCGAAAGAACCGGTTAAAGGCCAAAAAGGCGGGAGCCAGAATGGCGCAGTACCAGAACGTATCCGCCAAAAGCTTTACCGCAAGGGTCATGTCTCCTCCCCCTCCATTTCCGATAGATTCACCACCAAAACCTTTCCGCAAAAGCGTTCCTCCAAACGGAGGACCGCCTCCGAAAGGCCGGCTCCCATGACCGGCGTGATCAAGATCATCCCCGTCCGGCTGTTGATCCCATTCCCGATCCGCCAAAGCCATTCCGCGCCGGTTTCCCGAAAGCCGTCTGTCATTCTCCCAAGGCCCTCTAAAACCGTTTCCAGATGACCGGCGCCCAAGCCGCTCCCCACGGTCCGCCACTCTCCCATGGCCCCGGCGATGACCCCGTTGGTTTGGAAATCATAGGCGATCTTCCTCTTTTCCAGCTCCTCGCAGACCTGCCTGGCTGCCCTGCAGCAAAGCTCCAGCCGTTTCCCCAGGCCCTCTCCTTCTCCGTCCGTATTAAAAAGGACCGTACAGGTCTGATCCAGGGTATGATCATACTGGCGCACCACCAGCCGCCCGCTTTTGGCGCTCTGGAGCCAGTGGATCGAACGGAACGGCTCCCGGCCCGTATAATCCCGAAAGCCCACCGTCAGAACCGGATCCTCCCACAGGCTGCGGTCCACGGACGTCTCCCCAAGGAAGCCGCCAAGAAGCTCCGATAGCTTCACCGACTCCATCCGCCTCGGCTTTACCACCAGCTCCGCCAACTCCGGAAACGTATCCGATACCGTTTTCAGACCCAGAAAATCCCCGGCCTCCAAACGGCAGCCGCGGAAGAAATACCGCCCGCGCTCCAAAAGGAATACCCGCCTGGAAAGCCGCGCCTGCTCATGGCCCTTAAGATAAAGGACCGAGCGGACTCCGGCGCCCTCCTTCCCTTCCGCGGGCTCTCCTGTTTCCGCAAGGAAAAGCCCCGCCGGAACCATCTCCCGGATTTCCAGATAAGGCGCCATCCTTCGGTTTCCGTTTTTCACGGTCAGCGTCCACAAAAACGGCTCGCCCGGCTCCACCACGATCCGATCCGTTTCCGTTTTCACCAAGATCCCGTCCAGTCCATGAACCAGCGAATACCGTTCCGCGGCGTAAAAAATACCCGCCAACACCAAAAGGAACAGGATCATGGCCGTTTCTCCAAAGGCACCGGGATCTCTTCCAGGAGCCGGTTCAAATATTTTTTCGCGTCCTCAAAGCTTTCCGAGCCTCTGGACAAGATCCGGTGGCTCAACACATGGGGCGCCATTTTTAAGATATCCTCCGGCATGACGTAATCGCGGCCGGAAAAGGCGGCCGTCACCTGGCTGGCCTTATAAAGGGCGATCGCCCCTCTGGTGGATACGCCGGTCACAAAGCGGCTCTCTTTCCTGGTCCGTTCCACGATATCCATCAAATATCCTAAAACATCCTTCTCCATCCGCACCTGGAGAAATTCCTGCTTCAGCTCCGCTATTTCCTGGGGCGTAAACACCGGCTCCAGCTCAAGAAGCAGTTCCGCCGCCGGTTTTCTCCGTCCAAGGACCTCCATCTCCTGCTCCCTGGTCATATATCCCAAGCTCAGCTTCATAAAAAACCGGTCCAGCTGCGCCTCCGGAAGAGGAAAGGTCCCGTAGGACTCCACCGGGTTCTGGGTCGCCATTACGAAAAACGGCTCCGCCATGGGATAGGTGATCCCGTCGACCGTGATCTGATGCTCCTCCATGGCCTCCAAAAGGCTGGATTGGGTCCTGGGCGTCGCCCGGTTGATCTCATCGGCCAGCACCATGTTGGTAAACAGCGGCCCCTCCCGAAATTCAAATTCTCCCGATTTCTGATTGTAAAAATTGATCCCCGTAAGATCGGAGGGCAGAAGGTCCGGCGTAAACTGGATCCGTTTGAATCCGCTGCCCACGGTCTTTGCAAACGCCCGAAGCAGCATCGTTTTCCCCGTTCCCGGCACATCCTCCAAAAGCACATGGCCGGAGCATAAAAAGCTGGTGAAGATCAGCTGGATCGCTTCCTCTTTTCCTACGATCACCCGGGAACAGCTTTTCAAGACCTTACCGGCGGCCTCCTTTAAATGGGTCATCTCCATAAAATTTCCTCCATTCTTTCGTACCGGCAGCCTGCGCTTCTGCAAAAAAAGACGGGATGGCCGCGCCTGCAGCCGTCCCGTCCTGATCCTTTATCCCATTCCTATATCCATATCAGGCAGCCGTTCCTGACAGCATTTCCCTAATTATATCGGAATTTCCGTCCGATATCAAGAATACCTGTCCCGATTGGCTGTGAAAAATCTGTGAAACATGAAACCATGCCGTTATTCCGTCTCGAAGGACATCACCTCCGTCACGTCGATCCCATCCGTGTAATCCTTTAAAGATCCAACAGACGCTTCCTCGTCGATACTATAGCGCCACTGATTCTCCTCGGTCACAAACTCGATCCGGTAAAGATCGGTCCCATCCGCCGCCCGCTGGGGCTTGGCGTCGATGAGGACTTCTCCGTCCTCTTTATATTCCGTATCGTTTCTTTGGATCGAGCCGCTCTGGCTTACGATAAAGGTGTGGCCGTCGATCTCGGCCGTCTGATAGCGGTAATCCTCCGCCTGGATCAAAAGCCCCTGATAGTAAAGCTTGTTTCCATGGTTTCCGGTAAACCCGGCGCCCTTCTTCTCTCCGGTTTTAGAATCATTCTCCGTACCGAAGTAGAACCGGTAGGAATCGCCGTTCTCGTCGCGGACCGTCTTGGAACCGGTCTTCATCTCTCCGTCGTCCTTATCGCCGAAATAGTAAAGGCCCGTATCCAGATCCTCTCCGGCCTCCGTTACCAGCAGGAAGTCGCAGAGCATTTCTCCGTTCGCGTTAAAGAAGTACGTTTTGGAGTTGATCCGCTTTTCCATCGCCGGCGTACTGCCCAGATATTCCATCTCTCCGTCTCCAAGCTCATAGCGGCTCCCGTAGGCCGCGTTGGCCTCCGTCGGAATATAAACCTTTCCGCTGCTCTCGATCCAGTACCAGTATCCGTCAACGTCCCAGTCCTCCTCGTAGGTATCGGCAGGCCTCCAAAGCTCCATCCATTTATTCTTCTTTACATGTCCGTCGTCGGGAGCCCCGCAGTAATACACCGCGTCGAAGGCATCCGCCGTCAAAACGTAGTCGCTGTCCTCGCCGTCGATGATAAAATACTCTCCGTCCCGGCATCCGACCCATCCGGAAAGCATCTGCCCCTCGGGGTTAAACAGGTACGTCTGTCCCCTGATATTATTGTATTTTCCCGTCGCCGGACGGCCGGTGCTCTTCATGTAATAATAGTACAGATCATCCGACTCCCAGTCCTCGCCCGGCGCGGACGCGAGGACCCATTCCGAACGGACGGCCGCGCCTTCGGAATCGCAGAAGTAGGTGTGTTCAATATCCATCCCGCTGTCCTCGGGGAAAATATCGGAGCCGTCCGCCGTCACCCAGCCGGTCAGCATCCTGCCGTCCCCGTCCAGGAAATACGTATCCCCCTTATAGGTCAGCTTTTTGGATACCGCCATTTTTCCGGTGGCCTGGAAATAAAACCATACCGGCTCCCCGTCCTCATCGTCGTAAGGCGCCGTATAGCGCCAGTCATTTAAGGTCTTGGTCCCGGCGCTGTTGACATAATAGTAATCTCCCTGGTATTCCACCCAGCTGGACCGCACCATCCGGCCGTCGCCGCCGACATAAAACTCCTTTCCATTGCTCAGACAGAACACGTCCCGGTACAGATCCCCGTAGGAATCATAGCAGTACCAGTCCCCGTTTTCCAGTCTCCAGGTTCCTCTGTAAGCCGCAAACGACGGAATTGCCGCACCTGCGATCATTAATCCGGCCACGCAGCCGCCGGCCAGTAATTTTTGATACCTTTTCATAAATCCGCCCTCCTTTTGCATGCCTCGTCCCGGCCTCTCTCATAAGCCCAGATCTTAAAAAAATCATCCGAAGCATCTAACAAAAGGATACCATAAACGCCCGGTTCTTTCTGGTGTAATCCCTCAGGAAAGAAATGGCATTTCCGCCTCAGAATTTCGGCAAAGCATCGTCAAAAAGGAATCCCAGACCTGCCTGGCGCAGACCATAAGGGTACGGCGGGAAACTCCGTCCGCCGTCTTTACCGGAAGACTTTCCACCAGCGTCCCATTTACGTAATAATCCACCTGCCCCACCACGAGTCCCGCCGGAAACGGCGCTTCTAAACTCTTGGGAAGCTTCGTGCGGACCGTCACCGGCTCCCCCTCCCCCATTAAAAGAACGAGCGGCTCCGTCCCCGGCGCTTCCATGGAAAGCTCCGCCGCCTTGGCCGTCCCGTTTTCCACCGGAACCGGAGAAAAAGAAAATGGTTCCCGGACGATCTCCCTTTTTTCAAAGGTGGTTTCCCCATAGCGGACCAGCTTTCCTACATCCTGCCATTTGTAATTTTTCTGAGGCGGCCATCCGCAGGCCAAAAGGGAGACGAGGAACAGCCGGTCCCCCTTTTTTACCGCTCCCACATAGCAGTATCCGGCATCATTGGTAAACCCGGTCTTCCCTGTGACCGCTCCTTCCATGGAGGTCAGAAGGGCGTTATGGTTCACACAGGAAAAAGACCGGGTTCCCTCCAGATCAGAAAAGGTCCTAGAGGGAGCCCGGGTAATGGTCAGAAATTCCTCTTTCTTCGGAGACTGGCACATGCAGTAGCGCAGGATCAGCGCCAACTCTCTGGCGGTTGTGGAATGGACGCGGCCCGTATCCGCATCGGCGGCGTCCAGGCCGTTGGGCGTAATAAAATAAGTATCACCGCAGCCGATGTCTCTGGCCTTCTGATTCATCATCTTTGCGAATCCCTCCACGCTCCCGCCGATATGCTCCGCCACGGCCGCGGCGGAATCATTATGGGATTCCAGCATCAGGGAATACAAAAGATCCTCCAGCCGATAGGTTTCCCCGGGGCGAATATTCAACTGGACGTCCGGCATCGAGGCGGCGTATTCCGACACGGTCACCGGATCCGTAAGATTCCCGTATTCCAGGGCCAGGATACAAGTCATAAGCTTTGTCGTGCTGGCCATGGGAAGGATCTCATCCGCGTTTTTCCCATAAAGCAGACGGCCGCTGTCCCCGTCAATGAGGGCGGCGGCCCGCGCATAAAGCTCAGGAGGATCGCCCGGCACAAACGGCGTTTCCTCTGCGTAGGCCAGAACCGGCCGGACACAGACGGCCGCCAGAAAAAGCAGGGCCAGAACCCATTGTCTCATCTTCAAATTTCCACCCGGCGTTTTTTACAAATATATGCAGGCGGAACCATTCTTTTCCGGATTTCACGGATTTTTCATTTTTACGGCTTTCTAAGGCCCTTGGGGTAATGATTTTTTAACACCCCGCCGGCCGCCTTCGCAAAGCCCAAGGAGCATCCTGCCGCCGTCACCAGCACCCAGCCTTTTTCCGGCAGGGCGCCGGAGACGATTTCCTCTTTCTTTAGGGCTTCGCCCCGTAAATATTTCCAGGCCGTTTCCCCGGCGCCAAGCTCCGCTCTCCAGGCCACTTCGCCGCTCTGTAAAAACATTCCCAATCCATGCTCCGGCTCGATCCGGCCCTTTTTTAATATTCCCGCCGCCAATCCGGGGCGCAGGACCTTAAGGCCGGAAAGTCCGGGAACCTGTTCCAAAAGCTCCTGAGGAACCAGGTACAGGCGGTCTCCCAGCAAAAGCGGAAGCTTTCCCCGAAAAACCCGTTCTCCGGCGATCTTGTTTTCCTGCAGAAACGCTTGAAACGCTTCTAACGCCTCTTTCCCGCCGTTTCTTCCTCTGTTATTTCTGCCCCCGTCCCAGGTTTCTCCTGCCGGCCCATGCTTTCGGAACAAGGCGAGAAAATGTCCCTCTCCCTCCGTTCGGTGGGGCCAGATGCGGACCGTCCTGAAAAGTTCCGGATTCCCATCGGCCCATTCCGGGCGGCCTTTGGCAAAAAGGTCTGCGTGGGAAAGCTCCTCAAGGGAAAATTCCGGATGCCCCTTTAAAAAGCGGGCCGCCGTCTGTTCGTTTTCCTCCGGGGCAAAGGTACAGGTGGAGTACAGGATCCGTCCGCCGGGCCGCGTCATCTTAGCCGCGCAGTCCAGGATCTCCTCCTGCCGCTTGGCGCATACCAGGACCTGTTCCGGGCTCCATTCCGTTCCTGCTTCCTCCTCCTTGCGGAACATCCCCTCTCCGGAGCAGGGAGCGTCCACCAGCACCCCGTCAAAAAATTCCGGGAAAAAGGGGACCAGTTCCGCCGGAGCCATATTGGTCACAACCGCATTTCCAATCCCCATCCGCTCCACATTCTGCGACAAGATCTTCGCCCTGGCCGGATGGATCTCGTTGCTGACCAAAAGCCCCTCCCCCATCATCCTGCCCGCCGCGTGGGTCGTTTTTCCGCCGGGAGCCGCGCACAAATCCAGGATCCGCTCCCCGGGCCGCGCGTCAAAGGCTTCTCCGGCCGACATGGCGCTGGGCTCTTGAATATAATAGGCCCCCGCCTCATGGAGCGGGTGCTTTCCAGGCCGCAGGCTCTCTTCATAGAAAAATCCCTCCCGGCACCAGGGAACGGGACGCAGTCCGGCGGTCGGAAGCCCCGCCTGCTCCCATAAACGGAAGAAGCCTTCCCTTCCTCCGGTCTTTAAGGGATTATACCGAAGGCCGTATGCCCGTTCCTTTTCATAGCTTTTAAAAAACGCTTCCGCCTCTTTCTCCAAAAGCCGTTCCATTCTTTCTGCAAACGCTTCCGGAAGCTTCCAGTCCTTTATTTTTTCCATATGGTTTCCTTAATTTTCTTCGTATCAAACGATAAGTTTCTGCGCAACATGATGGTACCAAACCGCCATTTTTTCAGACAGGAGGGATCATTCATTATGGCCGCGTTTTTTTCCTGGTTTTATATTCCATTCATCACCATATTGCTCCCCGGCCGCACCGGCTGGTTCTCATCGAATTTTTCCACCGCCGCGGCCCAAGGCTCCTCCCGCCTTTTTCTGATCCTCTGGGGTATTTCCGTCATTCTCTTTTTTCATCTTATGATGAAGGAGATCCTCAACCAGGACGCCCAGTCCCCTCAGAAAGCGCGGCTTTTATTCTTAACCGATCTGGCCGCCTGGATGCTTCTTCTTTCCGTTTTTCTTCCCTATATGCCTGGCGACCGCCCCATTGTCTCGGTTTTCCATACTTCCCTCGCCTTCTGCGCGGCCCTTTTGTTCTTCCTCGTCCTTCTCGCCCTCGATCTGAAATATTATCTTTCGGAGCCGGAGCGGTTTTCCCGGCTGACGGCGGCTTTACTTGGTTCCTGCCTGATGGCCTTTCTATTGTTTTTCCTGTCCGGCTTCCTGATTTCCAGCGCCTTGGAGATCTTCTGCACCGTTTTCGCCGCTCAATGGCTGTATTTCTTTTACCGGAAGACAAAAAGAGCCGCTCCATAACTCCGCCGCCATGATAGCTTCCATGGCGCGTGTTATGCGGCGGTTCTCTTCCTTTCCTCTTGGCCGTACAAAACCGCTGTACGGCGTTTTGATTTTGGACTACAGCTCGATCTTATAGTCGTCGGAGCCGGTTCCGTTCACTACATAATAAGCGACGCCCTCTTCCGGCTTTACGTAGATGTCCAGGCTCTTGATATCGGAAGCCTTATTTCCCAGCTTCGTATATGCCTTTTTCGCCGCTGCGATCAGGTCCTTCTCCGAAACCTCTTTGCCCTCGTACTGAACGTAAAGAGCCGTCTTCACAGTCTTTGCGGCTGTTCTCTTTGCCGGAGCCTTTTTCTCTGCGGCCTTTTTCTCCACAGTCTTTTCTTCCTTTTCCTGAACCGTCAAAGCTGCCGCGGTCTCCTGTCCCTTCACCGCCGCCTCTGTTTTCTTTCTTGGTGCCATGATTTTCTCCTCCTGGAAATTGTTTCTGTATTCCGTCAATCCCTCTCGAAGCCATGATTACGTAACGGATTATAAGCCCGGATTGCTGATTTGTCAATCAATCCGGGCTTTTTCCCACAGTTCCCGCCGTTTTCAGACAATGCGGACTTCCAGTTTATTCTTTTCGTTTACTCCTCCAGCTTAAATCCCGGGATCACCTCGCTCCAGCTGTTGATGCCGATGATCTCCTTCGCGAATTCCGTATGCTTTAAGGTAGAGGGCGTATCAATATACTTAAATACCGTATAAATATTTTTCGGCATCACGGCCACCACCTTATCGGTCCGGTCCATATCCACCGTCCAAATGCCGAAGGCGCAGGACTGCTCCACCTCGATCACCGCGTCCACCTGACGGTTTAAGATAAACGCGTCGATATAGGGATTGGCGTCCACCAGATAATAGGCATAGGCGTAAGCCGCCGCCTGGATATCATATACCTTTCCTCTGGTGGCGCTGTCGGAGGTAAAGCCCTCCTCGGAAAGAATAATGTGGCGCACGCGGCCGTTGGGATCCCGCATCTCGCCCCGCTGGAAATAGTCCGTCAACACATGCAGGTTGGCGAAATTGACAATGGGAGAATCCGCCGAATCCGTCACCATCCCGGTAGCCGGGTCATCCCAGAACTCCGGTTCCGTCAACGGATAGGGATAGGGGTGATAGGCTAATCCCCATTCGATATTTCCCTCGGACCGGATCCCCGCGTTGAACAGATCGATGAAATCCTTTGCCGAGTACCGAAGCGTTGTGTTCTCCCGGTTCCATTCGTAGTCCGTAGAGAAGAAGACCCTGGCGTTCTGATTCTGGCTCTTGATGGCCGTATAGGCCACCCGGAAGGATTTCTCAAACAGCTTCGTATAGGAAGCCAGATCCATGGGCCCCACATAGTTCCAGTTCTGGTTGTTGTTCACCTCGTTGCCGATGATCCAGTTGGAGATCCGCCCATATTCGTCATGGGCGCCGGAATACCGCTCCGCCATAAAGGAAAACAGCGCTCTCGTCGTCTCATAGCCCTCGGCTGTCGAAACATTAAAGCCATAGTAATTGGCTCCGGTTTTTTTCGCCAGCCCCGCCTCATGGAGCTCCGGGTACGCGTCGTTCCATCCATTTAACAGGATCGCCGTAACGATGATCCCCTTTCCGGAAAAGGCGCTGATCATCCGGTCGTAGCTGGCGATCAGGTCCTCGTTGAAATGGTAGACCGTTCCGTTGTATTCGTAAGCCAGGTTTCCGCCGATGATATGGTGGTAGGGAATATTGATCGTCGTATGCTTAACGCCTAATTCCATGGCGTCCGCCAGCATATCCAGCTCGATCAAAAGCCCCTTTTTGCTCATGGAATCCGGATATTCCTTTGTATAGCGGGCCACCGATTCCGGATTGGTCACGTAGATCGGGCCGCTGATCTCCCGGTAGGTATCTCCCGTCTTCACCGCCGCCACAAACCGGGAATACAGCCGGGTATCGGCCGGATCCCCGCTGTAGGGAATTGAAAACGACAGCTTTTCGCTCTTATTGCTCCAGGAAACATAATCCGTCCGGCTTCCGATCCCGGATTCATAAGGGTGAAGCTCAAATAAATAATAGTAGCCGTCGTCGGGGATTTCTCCCTCCGCCGTTTCTCCCGCCTGGGCGGTTCCCTCGATCACGATGGAATGTTTATTTTCCACCTCGCAGGAGGACAGAGAAATCTTGTCGTACGCGAAACCCGGGATCACCGAAGCCGCCGAAACGGCCATAAAACCAAAAAAGGCGGCGAGGCACCGCCCCAGTCCTTTCCATTTTGTCATAGATCCTTTTCCTGCCTTTCTAAACCTTCAAGTCTTTGGGCCGCCCCTTCCATGTCAAACGTCCAGGAACAGGCTACCGGATGTGGTTCAGTATATCATCCGGCCCTTAAAAACTTTTTAGAATATCATTACGATTCCCTTAAGAATTTAGGGCAAAATCCAGCGGAGGCATCAGGGCGAAACCGCGGCGTTTACGATCGCGTTTAAGAATAACGCCGCCCCGTTAGCCGCCAAATGCATGATGACCGGCGCCTTTACCGTCCGGCATCGCTCCATCGCCGCCGAAAGGAACAAGCCCATAAAGAAGCCGTAGATCCCTTGGACCAGGTTCCCATGATACAGGCCGAAAAACGCCGAAGAGACAACCGCGGCTCCCGGCACGGAAAGAAGCTCCTTAAGGCGTCCATATAGAACACCCCGAAAGAAGAATTCCTCCAAAAGCGGAGACGCGATCAAAAGCACCAAAAGCTGCAGCCAAAGCTCCCCGGTAAAAAGCGTTTTGCCCGCCTCCTCCATGCCGGAAACGCCGGCGGCCCTCATAAGGAAAAACAAAAGGGCCGATAAACCCGCTCCCGCCCCAAAGGACAAGAAAAACTCCCTTAAGTCCCAGCGCTCTTCTCCTCTGAATACGGCGTCCTCCTGATAAAAATAGTACAAAACCGGGACCGCCAAGATCGCTCGAAATAACGTGTCCCACAAGATCACCGCCTCGCCGAACAAATCCGTCTGTCCCAGCGGGACCTCGATCAGGCAGGCGATGGCCAAACAACAAAAAACAGGGATCAAAATTCTCCGGATCCGAATCCTCACGCCGCTTCCTCCATTCCATATAACCAACGTATATCATCCTAACAGGGTCAGCCCCAAAAACACGCTCCCTCTCGCGTTTGCCATCTATGGTACCACAATCGCCTGCATGTTACAACCCGGATTCCAATATACTGTAGCAAACAAAAAACAGGTGGATTGCCGTTGAAATCATATCTTTTTAAGCTGACGGCCCTTGCTTTTTTCTTTGCCGCCTCTTTTTTCCTTGGTTCCTTTCTTGCGACGCGGACCGCGAAAACCCCTTCTGTGGATCCTGAGGACACGCGCCAGGTCCTGGCCGCCTCCGCGGAGGGAAACTGGGGCTTGAGCTTTCAAGCCGAAGGCCAGACGCCCGTCGGAAACGCCACGGCAGAGGAATTAGCGCAGTATGACGCGTGGTATGCGGATTCTTCCGGAGAAAAGATCCTCTATCTAACCTTTGACGCCGGCTATGAAAACGGCTGCACGGCGCCGATCTTGGACACGTTAAAAAAGCACCAGGTTCCCGCCGCCTTCTTTGTCGTGGGCCATTTCCTTGAAACCAGTCCCGAGCTGGTGAAACGGATGGTAAACGAAGGCCATACCGTGGCCAACCACACCTTCCATCATCCGGATATGTCAAAAATCTCTTCCCTCGAAGCCTTTCAGTCCGAGCTTTCCCAGACCGAAGCGCTGTATGAAAGGATCACCGGGCAGCCCATGGCGAAATACTACCGGCCGCCCCAGGGAAAATACAGCGTTTCCAACTTAAAAATGGCAAAGGAGCTGGGCTATCAGACCTTTTTCTGGAGCCTGGCCTACGTGGACTGGTACCAGGACGATCAGCCCTCCAAAGAGGAGGCCTTTGAAAAGCTTTTGGGCCGGATCCATCCGGGCGCCATCATCCTGCTTCACAGCACTTCCTCCACCAACGCGGAAATTTTAGACGAACTGCTTACGAAATGGAAAGAGATGGGTTACGCTTTCGGAACCTTGGCTGATCTTTGCGAAAAGTAAGGATTGCGCTTTGAGAAAAAAATCCTTATAATAAAAATGAAGAAGCAGCCTGTTCGCCCGGCAGCTTCAAAAACCTGTCAGCTGTCAAACACGCAAAGGGCTGTCAAAAAACAAAAAAGGAGAGAAAGAAATGGAAAAGTCAAAAGTGTACTATACCGATTTCCGCACCATCGCTTTCGGAGACGGTCTTCCCACAAAGCTCCAGAAGCTCTGTAAGAAAGCCGGGATCGGCTCCATCGACATGAACGGAAAATTCGTCGCGATCAAGATGCATTTCGGCGAACTGGGAAACATCAGCTACCTTCGTCCCAATTACGCGAGAGCCATTGTAGACCTGGTAAAAGAACTGGGCGGAAAACCGTTTTTAACTGACTGCAATACCATGTACCCCGGAAGCCGCAAGAACGCCCTGGAACATCTGGAATGCGCGTGGCAGAACGGCTTTACTCCCCTGACCGTCGGATGTCCCATCTTGATCGGAGACGGCTTAAAGGGAACCGACGACATTGAAGTGCCGGTAAGCGGCGGCGAATACGTAAAGAACGCCAAGATCGGCCGCGCCGTCATGGACGCCGACGTGTTCATCAGCCTGACCCACTTTAAGGGCCATGAGATGACCGGCTTCGGCGGCTCCATTAAGAATATCGGCATGGGCTGCGGCTCCAGAGCCGGAAAGACAGAGCAGCACAGCAGCGGCAAGCCCCATATCGTGACCGAAGAATGCCGCGGCTGCCGCAGATGCCAGAAAGAATGCGCCAACGGCGGACTGGTCTTTGACGAGGCGGCAAAGAAGATGACCGTAGACTTGAATCACTGCGTTGGCTGCGGCCGCTGCTTGGGCGCCTGCAACTTCGACGCCATCCGCTTCAACAACGACAACGCCAACGAGATCTTAAACTGCAAGATGGCGGAATACACCAAGGCAGTCATCGATGGACGGCCCAATTTCCATATTTCCCTGATCGTCGATGTTTCTCCCAACTGCGACTGCCACTGCGAGAACGACGCGCCGATCCTTCCCAATATCGGAATGTTCGCCTCCTTCGATCCGCTGGCCTTAGATCAGGCCTGCGTGGACGCCTGCCTTGCGGCGGATCCCCTGCCCCACAGCCAGCTGTCCGACCATCTGGCGGATCCCGGTTTCCATAAGCACCACGACCACTTTACCAATTCCTCTCCGGAATCCGAGTGGCGTTCCTGCCTGGATCACGCGGAAAAGATCGGTCTTGGAAACCGTGAATACGAATTGATCAAAATGTAATTTCTAAACCAATTCCTAATCCGGTTCTACGATCCGGTATCCCACGCCCACCTCAGTAAAGATATACTGGGGCTGGGCGGGATTTTTTTCGATCTTTCTCCGGATATTCGCCATGTTGACCCGAAGGATCCGGTTGTCATTTTTCATGTTCGGGCCCCAGATCTCCTTGATAATAAAGTCATAGGTCATAACCTTTCCCGCGTACTTCCCAAGAAGGCTAACAATCTTATATTCATTCTGGGTCAGGCCGGCGTCCACGCCGTCCACGAAGACACGGTGCTTATCATAATCGATGGTAAGGCCGCCGGAAACAAAGGTCCCCGTCGGGTTTCCGTTCTGGCCCACAAGTCCGCTTCTGGTATGGCGGATGGCGGTACGGATCCGGGCCAGCAGTTCGGAGGTTCCGAAGGGCTTCGTAATATAGTCGTCCGCCCCAAGATCCAGCGCTTCCACCTTATCCCGTTCATGGGTCCTGGCGGATACGACGATCACTGGCATAGCGGACCATTCCCGAATGCTCTTTAAGATCCGCATCCCGTCCATATCCGGAAGGCCCAGATCCAAAAGCACCACGTCCGGGCACTGGGAAGTTACCATGCTATATGCCTCCGCTCCCGTCTGCGCCATGATCACGTCATAATGATTCGCTTCCAGGACCGTGCGAAAGAAATTGCCGATCCGCTTATCGTCCTCAACTACAAGAACTCTGTCCCTAATTTCCATTTTCCGACTCCATTCCTTTCGGCAGCCAGAACATCACTCTGGCGCCGCCTTCTTCTCTGTTTTCTGCCTTCATGCTTCCTTTGTGCGCTTTTACAATGGTCATACAGACGGAAAGCCCGATCCCCATATTCCGCTTGGCGTCCGAGCCCGCCGGATTCTCCGCTTCCATTCTGCCATCAAACATCTTGGGAAGAACCGAAGCCTTGATCCCTTCGCCGTCGTCCTCCACGGAAAATTTCACCTGCTCCTCCTCGTCCGTCACCAAAATCCGGATCCTGACCGTCGTATTTCCATGCAGCACAGAATTTTCCAAAAGATTGACCAGAACCTGCTCGATCAGGATCCCATCCATCGGCACCAAGAGCGGCTCCTCCGGAAGGACCGCGTCCACCTGGATATCGGGAAACCTCTTTTTAAATTTCCCCACCGCTTCGCTTACGATTTCCTCCGCCAGTTCCTCCTGCTTATCGATCCTGGCGCTTCCATCTCCGATCCTGGTAATGGAAAGCAGGTTTTCCACGATCCGGATCAGCCATTGGGCCTCTTCCCGGATCCCGTTTAAAAGCTCCATCACCTTCTCTTCCGAAAGCTCATGATAATTTTCCAGGATGCCAGACGCGGACCCGGCAATGGATGTAAGGGGCGTGCGGATATCATGGGAAATGGCTCTTAAAAGATTTCCCCGCATCTTCTCCTTCTCCGCCTCCAGGCGGATCTGCTCCTGATTCTTGATCTGGGTGGTCAGGGCGCTGACGCCGAAGGCTACGGCAAACATTACTAAAAAGGTCAGCGGATATCCTGTGATCGTAAAATTAATTTCATAATAGGGATAGGTAAAAACCCCGTTCACGCAGAACACCGCCACCACGGAGGCCAGGATCCCGTAAAGATATCCGTCAGTGAACCGGGAAATACAGAATACGGCAAACACGAACAAAAGGGGAACGTGATTATCTGATTCCGAAACACTTTGAAGCAGCAGGCAGAAAATACTGGCCACTCCCAAAATCCCGGCGGTGATCCCTATGTTTTTTCCTATTTTTTTCAGTCTGTCTGACATAAGCGTTCTCCAAATATCTTATCATACCCTGACGGTTCCGTCAAAAGGTGTTTTCTGCATAAAAAGAACCCCCAAGCGGGGGTCCTCTTCGCCTGTATGGTTAGCGGTACAGGGAATAGCCATATTTTATTTTCCGGATGATCTTCCATACAATCACAATCGGAATTATAACCGTAATTGCCAGCGTCGGGATTCCTCCCACTACGCCGATCAGCGCGATTAAGATCATCGTCAGTAAATTTGCCATATGTAACGCCCCTTCTTTCTGTAAAAATGATGTCAGCTTGCATCATAGCACAAAATAAAAACGGACGCCAGAAAGCACCTGTACTTTTAGCTTATTCCCCTTTAATCTTAACGCCATCTTTACGCGGATAAACCCCGCATACCGTAAGCACCTGTTCCCGCACCTGGAACCGGATCTCCCAGTCCGCAAACTCCATCCCATAGATCCGCTCCGGGTCCTTTTGATAGGACGGCCTGGGATCCTGGGAAAGAACGGCGAGAAGGCCCTCCCGCTTTTCTTTCGCGATCCGGGCCAGAAGTTCCTCCGGGATTTCTACTTTCAAGCCGTAATCCCGAGTCCGCTCCGCCAGTCCCCCTAACGCCTCCGGATGGCAGTCGATGGACGGGCTGTAAGGCTTGATATCATAGACCGGCGTGCCGTTCATCATATCCACGCCCCGGACCTTTAAAACCGGCCCCCGCTCCTTCGTATAAAGGATTTCCTCTAACTGAACGGAAGAAAGTCCCAGCGGATTGGGCCGGAAGGGCGAACGGGTAGCGAATACGCCCACCCGCGTATTGCCTCCCAGCCTGGGCGGACGGACCGTAGCCGACCAGCCGCTTCTTACCGATTCAGAAAACTCCCAGATCAGCCAAATATGGGAATATTCCTCTAATCCCCGGACGGCGTCCGGGTTCCGGTATTCCGGCTCAAATACGATCTCCCCTTCCAGCTTCCCGCCCAGCCCGCTCTGGCGCGGGATCCCGAATTTCGTCGGGAAATCCGTAAAAATCTTTGCGATGGGCTTTATGATCAGCCGGCCGTCCTCCTGTCCTTTTTTCTTCTTTCCGTCTCCCATTTCCCCTGCTTTCGCAAACGCTCCTTCTCCCCGCAAGACTGATCCTGCCTGCCGATCCAATCCTGCAGGCGTCTTACTTGGAAAGCTTCCTAAGCGCCTCCCGCACCGCGTTTCCGGTCTCGAAGGTCTTTGCCCTTCCGCCCATATCCGGCGTCAGAGCCGTCTTTTCCGTCAAAACCGCCTCCAGCGCCAAAAGCACTTTAGCGCCCCAGTCCTCATGCCCGAAAAAATCCAGCATCTGGGACGCGGCCCAGATGGAGGCCATGGGGTTGGCGATCTCTTTTCCCGCGATATCCGGCGCCGAACCGTGGATCGGCTCAAACATGGACGGGTACTTCCGCTCCGGGTTCAGATTCGCTCCCGCCGCCAGGCCCATGCCGCCGGCAATGGCCGCTCCCAGATCTGTAAGGATATCGCCGAACAGATTGCTGGTCACCACCACCTCGAACCGGGCCGGATCCTTCACCATAAACATACTGGCCGCGTCCACCAGGTAGGAGTGGGTCTCCACCTCCGGATACTCCTTTGATACCTCAGAGAAGATCTGATCCCAGAAGACCATGGAATAATTGAGGGCGTTTCCCTTGCTGATGCTGGTTAAGCTCCTCTTTTCCTTTTTCGCCGTCTCGAAGGCATAGCGGATGATCCGCTCGCAGCCCACTCTGGAGAAGACCCCGTCCTGGATCACCACCTCGTTGGGCTTTCCTTTAAACAGCCAGCTGCCGCTTCCCGCGTATTCGCCCTCGCTGTTTTCCCGGATGAAGGTCATGTTCACGTCCTCCCGGCGCACATCCTTTAGCGGGCATTCAGCGCCCTTTAAAAGCTTCACCGGCCGGAGGTTCACATACTGGTCAAAGGATTTCCGGATGGTCAAAAGAAGCTCCCAGAGGGAAATATGGTCTGGCACCCCCGGATAGCCCACGGCCCCCAGATAGATCGCGTCGAAATCCGACAGAACGGAAATCCCGTCCTCCGGCATCATGCGGCCGTTTTTCAAATAATACTGGCATCCCCAGGGAAACCAGACGTCCTCAAAGCAAAAGCCTCCGTCCAGCTCCGAAACCGTCTTTAACAGCTTCATGCCCTCCGTCAGCACCTCCGGTCCGATCCCATCTCCCGGAATGACCGCGATCCTGTATTTCTCCATGTAAGTTCCTCCCTTCTTTTTATCCCCTCAGCCATTCTAAAAGAGCCGGAAGCTGCCGTTTTCCGTCCTCCATCCCGATCTGGTAAACCGCCTCGATCTCCGCTGGATCCTTGGAGGTACGGCTGATGGAAAGAGGCTCGCTGGGCCGGATCAGAAAAACCTTCCCCTCTTCCTTTAAAGCCTCGATCTCCTCCAGCTGCCGGTTATAAACCCAAGGCCGGTTCCTTAACGCCTTGGCAAATTCCGGGTACCGGCGGTAGAAAAGCTTTTCAAGCCCCGCCTTCTCCGGCTTCTTTTTATAGCCCTTATGGCGGGTTAAGATCACCACGTTCCGCCGGTAGCCCAGCTCCATAAACGCCCGCACCGGAATGCTGTCGGTGCAGCCTCCGTCCAAAAGCTTCATGCCTCCGGCCGTTACGATCTCCGATACGTAGGGCATGGACGCGGACGCCCGCATATAGTCGATATCCCGCCTCATATCCCGAATCCGGATATACTCCGGCCGTCCCGTCTCCACATTGCTGCAGCCCACGTAAAAGGCGGTGGGCGAAGCCGCAAAAGCTTCGCAGTCATAGGGATCCAGGACCTCCGGGATCTCATGATAACAAAATTCCGTATTCACCAGGTTGCCCGTTTTGATCAGGCTCTCCCAGCTCATGAACCGCTTATCCTTACAGTATTTCATATAATAACGGATGCTGCGGCCCCTCTGTCCGGAAACAAAGGAGCATCCATGGACCGCGCCCGCCGACACGCCGATCACGCCGTCAAACGTCAGGCCATAGTCCATGAATACGTCCAGGACGCCGGCCGTATAGATCCCGCGCATCCCGCCGCCCTCCAGCACAAGTCCTGTTTTCTCATCCATTCTTCCGTCTGCCTCCGTTTCCACTTCTTAATTCGAAACCGCACAGTCCTCCTGCCGGATGGAACCCTCCTTCCATCCAGCTCCGGCCTCTAGTCATTCGGTTCCGGCTTCTGGTTGTCCGGCTCCGGCTTCTGGTCGTCCGGTTCCGGCCTCTAGTCTCCGATCACATCCACGATCCGGACCGGACTTCTGTAATTCCAGGTGGAGAGCTTGATCCCGCTCTTGCGGCTGGCGGCATGGATAATCTGTCCGTTGCCGATGTACATAGCCACATGGTTGATGGTTCCGCCGCTGTTGGCATAGAAGATCAGATCGCCGGGCCGCATCTGGCTGGATGTGATCCGAGTTCCCTTCTGCGCCTGAGAACCGGAATAGTGGGGCAGGCTGATGCCGAAATGGGCCATTACCGACATGGTGAAGCCGGAGCAGTCCGCTCCGTTCGTCAGGCTGGTTCCGCCCCATACATAAGGATTCCCCAAAAACTGCATCGCGTAATTGACGATCTGGTTCCTTAAGGACGCGTTTTCCTCCGCCGGAGAGAACTTGATCGCCTCCGCCAGCGCATAGCGCACGTCCACATATTCCGAGGAAACGTAAGCGGCCGTCAGCTCCTCGCCCTCTTCACTGTCGCTTCCCTCGTCGAATTCGATCTGCACCCAGCCGTCCAGCTGATCCACAACCCGGTACCGCTCGTTGCTGGAAATCTGAGTCCAGATCTTCGCGTCCGTAGACGGCTCCGTCCGCACCCGCAGGCCGTCGGTGGACACCACCGCCATCAGCTCCGCGTGATCCATAGCCGCCATCCGGGCTTCGTCTCCCGTCAGGATATAATCGCTGCTTACATAGCCCGTAATATTTCCGGAACGGATCTTATACCATCTGTCCAACTCCTCCAAGATCTCGCAGCCGGCATAGCTGGGAAGCTTGGCGATAATATCGTCGCTCTCGCTGGGGCCGCTGCGGATATTTAAGTAATTGCTTACATTGGAAACGCCGGGCCGGTCGTAATAATTTAGTACCATGGCCCGCAGCTCCAGCTTCCTGGCCTCGTTTAAGCAGAACCGCTTCTCCGAATATTCTTTTGAAATATAACCGGACGGGATCTGGTACCATTCATCGGTCTCCCCGATGATCTCATACCGCTCTCCCTCCAGGCACTGTCCCATCACGTTGGCGTCCGTAGACGGCTCCTGGCGGATATTCAAGTTATCGGTCAGTACAATGGCCCGGTCCATCACCAGTCCCTCGGCCGCCTCTCTGGCCTCTTCCCCGGTCAGGACATACTCCGAGCTGATATAGCCGTCGATGCCGCCGGAATTGATATGATACCAGCCGTCCAGCTCCTCCTGGATCTCGCAGGCGCTGCCGTCCGGCAGCTTTCCTACCACATGGGCTCCGGTGTGGGGATCCTTTCGGATATTCAAATAGCCGGATACCTGCACGATCCCCAAATTAGAATAGGAATCGATCACCGCCTGGATATCCTGCTGATGCTTAAGCTCCGCCGCCGCCGCAGCCGCGGACTCCGATTCCGCGATGGAAGCCGCCACCGACTCGCTGACCGCCGCGTCTGCTTCTCCCGTCTCCTGCCCTTCGCTGCTCTCCATATGGACCGCAGGCTCATCCTTCCCCACGATCCGGCTCCCCAAAAAGATTCCGCCGGCCGCCAGAAGGACCACGGCTGCCGCAGCCGCGTATTTCTCATAGGGCGGACGGTTCCGCTTTCTGCGGGCTTTATTTAAAGAAGCCATATAATTCACTGGCTTTTTATCTTCACTCATGTATTCTCTCACTCCATACGATATCGTTCTTTGGGGGCGCAGATCCCTTTGCGTCCCCCTTCAGGTCTTTCGAGTCTTTCAAGCTTTTTGTTCCTATAAAACTTCCTTATACAGCCGCAGCACATTTTCAAAGCAGATCTTATCGATCTGGGACGCTGTAAAGCCGTTCTTTTCCAGGCAGTTTATAAGAAGGGGCATATCCGCCGCGCTTTCGATCTCAAAGGAAATCTTGCAGCCGTCCAAATCCGAGCCGAGACCGACGCACTCCATGCCGCCCACCTGGATCATATGGCGGATATGGCGGACAACATCCTCAACCGACACCGCCTTTGGACTTCCCCAATCCTTTTCATCCCGCAGGAACGCCGGAGCAAAATTCATTCCGATCACGCCGCCCTTTTGAGCGATCCCGCGGATCATCTCGTCCGTCAAGTTGCGCACATGGCCGCAAAGGGCGCGGGCGTTGGAATGGCTGGCCACAAAGGGCTTTTTCGCATGGGCGATCACATCGTAGATCCCCTTGTCTCCCAGATGGGAAACGTCCAGGATCATGCCGATCCGCTCCATCTCCTCTAAAAACTCAAATCCCTTTTCCGTAAGTCCGTGCTCCGTATCCGGTTCGCAGAAGCCCGCCTGGAATCCGTGCATGATCACATGGTTGGGCCAGGCCAGCTCCGTAGGATGGTTCCAGGTAAAGGTAAACATCCGGACGCCCAGCTCATAAAAAATCCGCAGATATTCCAGCTTTCCTTCGCAGGCGGCTCCCTCCTCCATGGTCAGCATCGCCGACATGCGGCCCTTTTTCCGGTTTTCCTCAATATCCTGATAGGACTTTACGATCCCGATCTGATCCGGATATTTTCTCATCTCGGTAAAAAATACGTCCGCCAGACGGAACGCGTATTCCGGCAGCGGCATTTTCCCTTCAATATCCCCCTTGGGAACAAAAAGAGCGAAATTCTGAAGCAGGTAATCTCCCCGCTTCATCTTTCCAAGATCGATATGCAGGGAATTTTCCAGAATTCCGCATTCCTCTCCTTTTGCTCTCCGCTCGTAAATCTCATAAATTGTATCACAGTGCATATCCGCAATTCTCATCATCAAATCCTCCAGCGCAGATTTTTCCGGCGCCCGCGGATTCCCCGCGGGGCCGGAATCGCTCCTCTCTATGATACACAGAAATCCGAAAAAAAACAAGCAAAATGACCGTTTTATTCTGTTGTAAAAAAATCGCTTCTCATCAGTCGCTTCTCAGAGCGTCGATGGGACTCAGTTTCGACGCGCGGCTTGCGGGCATAAATCCGAAGATCAGCCCGATGCCCACGGATACTGAGAAGGAAACGATCACCGCTCCCACGGTGGGCGGCGCTTCGATACCGATCAGGCTTCCGATTCCCGTACTGCAGAGGGAGCCGAAAATGATCCCGATCACGCCTCCGATGGTGCTGGTAACCGCCGCCTCGATAATAAACTGCTGCAGGATCACCCGCCGCTTGGCTCCCAGAGCCTTGCGGATGCCGATCTCCCTAGTCCGTTCCGTAACGGAAACCAGCATGATATTCATAACGCCCACGCCGGCCACAAGAAGGGAGATCCCGGCAATCCCGCCCAACATCATGGACATCATGCCGATCTGTTCGTTTAACGAATCCAAAAGCGAGCTCATGGCCGTCACCGTATAAAGGTTCTCGTTTAACAAATGATCGTACAAAAAGGATTCCAGCGCTTCCGTACAGGCGTCTGTACTGTCCGTATCCCAGGAGGTAAAGGTATAGCTTGTGATATTGGCGTTCCGGGACAGCTTGACGGCCCTGGAGTAAGGGATCCAAACGAAATCATCGGTACAGCCGTCGTCAAAATCGGCGGCGTCCTCCGTCTGCCGTTCGGCGACCCCGACGACCGTGTAGGCGTCCCCGTTGATCTTAATGGTCTCCCCCACCGCGTTTTCAGCGCTTCCGTAAAGCTCCTCAGCCACATAGTCGCCGATAAAGGCCACCTTCTGCCGGGAGGCCATGTCGGAATACAGAAGGCTCCTTCCGGCTCCGATTCCATAGCCCATGATATCCAGATATTCTTCCCCATAGCCGCCGACCGAGGTGGAATCCATGGTATCCGATCCATGCTTTACCGTCGCCGATACGGAAACCGTCGGCGTCATCTGCTGGTACAGGTCAGGATTTTCCATATAGAAATCATAGAACTCATCCACGTCGATGCTCCGGGAGGGCATCGCCACATAAGATACGGTGATCCGGTTGACGCCCATGCTGGTAAAGCTTTCGATCATATAGGACATATAGCCGTTGACGATGCTGACCAGGATGATCACCGCGCCAACACCGATGATGATCCCCAGCATGGTAAGAAAGGACCGCATCTTATTGCCCCATATGCTTCGTAACGCCATTTTAAAGGATTGCAGCATAGTCTTTCACATCTCCGTCAAAATTGATTTTTCCGTCGCTGATCCGCACCACCCGCTTCGCCTCCAAGGCGATTCCGCTGTCGTGGGTGATCATGACGATGGTGTTTCCCTCCCGGTTCAGCTTCTTTAAAAAGTCCAGCACCTCCCGGCCAGTTTTAGAATCCAAGGCGCCGGTGGGCTCGTCGGCTAAAATCAAGGACGGATCTCCCGCCAGGGCCCTGGCGATGGAAGCCCGCTGCTGCTGGCCTCCAGAAAGCTGGTTGGGATAATTCTTCCATTTTTCCTTCAAGCCGACCCGGTCCAAGGATTCCATGGCCCGTTCCCTCCGGTCCACAGCGTCCATTCCCGCGTAAAGGAGCGGCAGCTCCACATTTTCCAGAAGATTCATTTTCGGCAGAAGATTATACTGCTGAAAGATAAAGCCGATCATATTGTTGCGGATCTCCACCAGCTCGTTATCCGTCATATCGCTGACGTCCTGTCCGTCCAAATAATATTCTCCCTCGGTGGGAACGTCCAGCGCTCCGATAATATTCATCAGCGTGGACTTCCCGCTTCCGGATTTTCCCACAATGGCGACAAACTCTCCTTTGTAGATGGTGAGGGAGATCCCGTCGTTGGCGTGG
>DGYMR06203__coassemble_953_pt1 | contig 23118 bp, 17 predicted proteins | sample DGYMR06203__metabat2_high_PE_052 | metagenome-assembled genome bin DGYMR06203
AAAAAAGAACGATCGATACAGTATCAGAATTTTATAAAGTAATGTATGATCATAATTCTTATGGAAAAAGCGAACAAGAAAAACTATATCTGCGCATCCTTATGATTACAGATTATATAAGTGGAATGACAGACAATTATGCAAAAAAACTATATCGAGAGCTTTTTGTATAAACCTTAAGCCGGGCAAAGTCCGTATTTTTACCGACCCTGCCCGGCTTATACACTGAACGGAATTTATTTTCCGAACAATCCTCTCTTTTTCTTTCCGCCCTCCGGAGAAATACCGTTCATCGCATTGTCGAAGCGGCGCAGCGCTTCCTTCTGCTCCTCGTTTAACTTCTCCGGGACCGTGACCACCAGCGTAACGTAATGGTCGCCGCGGATGTTCTTATTGCGGAGCGAAGGCACGCCTTTTCCCCGCAGCCGGACCTTGGTATCCGTCTGGGTTCCCGGCTTCACCTCATACTCCACGTCTCCGTCTACGGTCTTAATATGGATCGTACCGCCCAGCGCCGCCGTGGCGAAGGAAATCGGAACCGTAGAAAAGATCGTCGTTTCCTGACGCTTAAATACGGGATGTCTGGAAACCGTTACCTCGACCAGCAGATCGCCCCGCTCGCCGCCGTTGGTGCCCGGCTCTCCCTTTCCGGCGATCCGGATGCTCTGTCCGTTGTCGATTCCGGCCGGGATCGTAACCTGGATCTTTTTTCTCGAAGAAATATAACCGCTTCCATAGCAGTCCGGACACTTTTCCCGGATGATCTTTCCCGTGCCATGGCAATCGGGACAGGTCTGTACATTCTGTACCTGGCCGAAGAAGGACTGCTGCGTATAAACGATTTTTCCTTTTCCGTTACATTTAGGACAGGTGACCGGCGACGTTCCCGGCTTGGCTCCGGTTCCATGGCACTTGGGGCACTCGTCCTTTAAATTCAGCTCGATTTCCTTCTGACAGCCAAAGATCGCTTCCTCAAAGGTAATCCGGATCCCGGTCCTTAAATTCGCTCCCCGCATCGGCCCCGTACTTCTGGAACGGCTGCGGCCTCCGCCAAAGAAATCGCCGAAGATATCCCCGAAAATATCGCCCATGTCCGCGCCTGTAAAATCAAAGCCGCCGAAACCGCCGGCTCCTCCCGCGCCGCCCTCAAAGGCCGCGTGGCCGAACTGATCATACTGCCTGCGCTTCTCCGGATCGCTTAATACGCTGTAAGCCTCGGAAGCTTCTTTAAATTTCGCCTCCGCCTCTTTGTCGCCGGGATTGGCGTCCGGATGATATTTTTTCGCCAGAACGCGGTACGCCTTTTTTAACGCCGCTTCATCCGCATCCCTGGGCACCCCAAGGACCTCATAATAATCTCTTTTGCTCTCTGCCATTTTCCGTATTACCTTTCCAACGCTTAATCACCCAGGATCCCCGGGCATTCCGTCAGGCGCACGGAAAGGGGCCGCCGCGCAGCCTCCTTAGGCCGTGCAGCAGCTCCTTTCCGAATCCGCCTTCTCTCCTTCGGAAATCCCTACCAGGAGATTTTATACCTCTTTATAGTCGCCGTCAACTACATCATCGCCATATCCGGCCTGACCCGCGGTCTGTCCCTGGGCGCCGCCGGCCTGCGCTCCGCCCTGAGCGGCCTGGGCCTGCTCGTAAACCTTGGCGAACAGCTTCTGAGCGCTCTGCATTAATTTCTCTTTTCCAGCCTTGATGTCCTCTACCTGAGCGTCTGTCATCTGGTCGATGGGCGCGCGGTTAATGGCTTCCTTCAAAGCGTTCAGATCCGCTTCCACCTCGGACTTATCGTTGGCGTCCAGCTTATCGCCCACTTCCTCCAGGGCCTTTTCCGTCTGGAATACCATGGAATCCGCGTCGTTTCTGGCGTCAATGGCTTCCTTCTTCTTCTTATCCTGAGCCTCGTACTCAGCCGCTTCCTTTACAGCCTTATCGATATCCGCTTCCGACATGTTGGAGCCGGAGGTGATGGTAATGTGCTGCTCTTTTCCAGTTCCCAGATCCTTCGCGGATACGTTTACGATGCCGTTGGCATCAATATCAAAGGTAACCTCGATCTGCGGAACGCCTCTTCTTGCCGGCGGGATCCCATCCAGACGGAACTGTCCCAGGGTCTTATTGTCTCTGGCGAACTGTCTTTCGCCCTGTACCACATGGATATCAACAGCGGTCTGGTTATCCGCGGCCGTAGAGAAGATCTGGCTCTTCTTGGTCGGGATCGTGGTATTTCTCTCGATCAGTCTGGTGGCTACGCCGCCCATGGTCTCGATGGACAGGGAAAGGGGCGTAACATCCAGAAGAAGGATATCGCCTGCTCCGGCGTCTCCGGCCAGCTTGCCGCCCTGGATCGCGGCGCCGATGGCAACGCACTCATCCGGGTTCAAGGACTTGCTGGGTTCTTTTCCGGTCAGCTGTTTTACCTTTTCCTGAGCGGAGATCATACGGGTGGATCCGCCTACCAGCAGAACCTTTCCAAGCTCGGCAGCGGTGATTCCCGCATCCTTCAACGCGTTCTGGACCGGGATCGCCGTCCGCTCAATCAGATCGCTGGTCAACTCATCGAATTTCGCTCTGGTAAGGTTCATATCCAGATGCTTCGGTCCCTCGGAGGTAGCGGTAATGAACGGAAGGTTGATATTGGTGGTTGTCATCGTGGACAGCTCCTTCTTCGCCTTCTCAGCCGCCTCCTTTAATCTCTGAAGCGCCATCTTGTCGCCGGACAGATCGACGCCCTCGGTTTTCTTAAACTCCTCGATCATCCACTGGGTAATCCGGTTGTCGAAATCATCGCCGCCCAGATGGGTATCGCCGTTGGTTGCCAGAACTTCGATCACGCCGTCGCCGATCTCGATAATGGAAACATCGAAGGTACCGCCGCCCAGGTCATATACCATGATCTTCTGCTCTTTTTCATTGTCCAGGCCGTAAGCAAGGGCAGCCGCCGTCGGCTCGTTGATAATACGCTTTACGTCAAGTCCGGCGATCCTTCCGGCGTCCTTCGTTGCCTGACGCTGCGCGTCGTTGAAGTACGCGGGAACCGTAATAACAGCCTCCGTTACCTTCTCGCCCAGATAGCTCTCCGCATCCGCTTTCAGCTTCTGAAGGATCATCGCGGAGATTTCCTGGGGCGTATATTTCTTTCCGTCAATATCTACCTTATAGTCGGTTCCCATATGTCTCTTGATGGAAGAGATGGTGCGCTCCGCGTTGGTGACTGCCTGACGCTTTGCCGGCTCGCCCACCAGACGCTCCCCATTCTTTGTAAACGCTACGATCGAAGGCGTTGTTCTGACGCCCTCTGTGTTGGTAATAACGGTCGGCTTTCCGCCTTCCATAACCGCTACGCAGCTATTTGTCGTACCAAGATCGATACCAATAATCTTGCTCATAGTTTTTTCCTCCTAATTTATTCAAACTCTGTCTGTTTCCCGTTTAATTGGCTACCTGCACCATACTGTGGCGCACCACCGATTCCCGGTAAGTGTAACCCTTCTGCAGCTCCGCCGCCACCACGTTTTCCCCGAGGCTCTCGTCCTCGATATGCATTACCGCGTTATGGAAATCCGGGTCGAATGGCTTTCCCACTGCTTCAATGGGTTTTACGCCCATCTCATCCAGCGTTTTCATGAACTGCTTATATATCTTCTCCATTCCCTCCTCAAAGGGAGTCCCCTTCGCTTCCTCGGGAACAGAGGCAAGACCTCGTTCAAAATTATCGACCACCGGAAGGATCTTTTCGATCACATCCCGGGCGCCGATCTCATACATCGCGGATTTTTCTTTCTCCGTCCGCTTTCTGTAATTATCAAATTCCGCCATGGAACGCTTCAGACGGTCCGTCAGCTCCTCGATCTGGGTATCCTTCGGATCCTTCTTTTTTCCGGAGGAGCCTTCTTTTTTCTCCTCGGAACCAGCGTCCCCGCCCGCCTTGTCCTCAGCCTCCGTCTCCTTTTCCTTCTCTTCGGCGGAAGGCGTTTCGGAGTCCTTGGGACTTTCATCCTGCTTCATTTTCTCCAGCTCTTTATCTTCCACTGATCTCGTCACCTTTCATCATTCTTAAATGTCTCGTTTAACTGCGTTAAAAGACTTCGCAGCGTCGATACCACCTTTTCATAATCCATCCGCTTCGGGCCCACGATCCCGATCGTGCCGCGAAGCCCGCCGCCCAGCGTATAATTCGCTGTTACAACGCTGCAGTCCTTCATCGTCTGAACCGGAAGCTCATCGCCGATATACACCTGGATCCCGGTTCCAGGATCCGCTCCCGGATCCTCGTTCTGGCTCTGCTCCTCAAACAGCCCCTTTAAAAGTTCCTTCTGCTCCAGCGTATTCAAAAGCCCGCTGGCCTTTTCCGTATCGGAAAGCTCCGGATACTTGAAAATATTCGTCGCGCCGCTGGTATAAATCTGAAGGTCCTCGTCCTGGGCCTGGATCGCCTCGCTGACCTCGCTCAAGACCAGATCCACCACCTTCCGGTGGCTGCCCGCCTGTTCCTTTAGCTTCGTAATGATCCCCAGATTGATCTCCTCGATGGTAAGGCCGTTCAAGCTGTTGTTTAGGAGAATATTCATATTTAAAATCTCTTCGTCGCTCAAGCCTTCCTCCAGGGTCACGAAGGAGTTCCGGATAATATTCCCTTCTACTACGATTACCACCAGAAGCTTCTTTTCCTCCACCCTTGAAAGCTGGATGAATTTTAACTTCGACTGATGGTATCCGGGTCCGCCGATCAGCGCCGTATAGTTTGTGCTTTGGGCAAGGATCTGCGCAAGCTGCTTCAGCAAAAGCTCCAGCCGGTCCACCCGTTTGATCATCAGCTCCTGGGTTTCCTTTATCTCGCTGTCCTTTTCCCGGATGACCTGATCCACATAGAACCGGTAGCCCTTATCCGAAGGGATCCGGCCGGCCGACGTATGGGGCTGGATAATATAGCCCAGTTCCTCGAGATCCGACATCTCATTCCGGATCGTCGCCGAGCTGAGATTGAGATCCGAATATTTGGAAATCGTCCTGGAGCCCACCGGTTCCCCGGTTTCCAGGTACGTCTGGATAATCGCCTTTAAAATTTTTTCTTTTCTCTCATCCAGCTCCAAATATCTCACCCTCTCCGCTTTGTTAGCACTCTCTCTGAAGGAGTGCTAATATCTACAGTTGCTACTATATTACTTCGTCACTCATTTGTCAAGATGTTTTTTTGCTTTTCTTGACTTTTAACAACTTTGTAAATATAATGAAATAAATCCCGTGATTTTATTACAACGAATTCATTGAAAGAGGTACTTATGAAAAGAAATCTGCAACACAGGCTTTGTTTGGCCGGCGCTGCCCTTCTTTTTTCCGTCAGTTTTTCCTTTCCGGCCTGCGCTTCTTCCTTAAGCGGAGAACTGGACGCCGTCACAGACAGCGTCATCTGCGGCTGGATCCGCAATGAAACCGGTTCCCCCGTTTCGGTACGGATCACCGTGGCCAGGGAAAGCGATCCGGATTTTCACCATGTTGAAACTATTAACGGCGTTCCTTCCGAAGAGGGAGAAGGAGTATTCTTTTCCTGGGAAATCGACTGGGAAGCGTATGTAAGCGACCGGTACCTTGTAACGGCCCAGGTTTTGGACGGCGATACCTGGAAATCCCTCTCCGGAACCTATCTTTATGACCGGAGCGAGGGCGAGGAGATCCGGCTGGAGCAGCCGGAGGAAGCCAGCGAGACGGAAACGGCTTCTTATATAAAAGGCGAATATCTGGGAACCTTCTCCTCCAGCGCTTACTGCAGCTGCACCTCCTGCTCCGGAGGCCATGCCCGCACCTATTCCGGAACGATTCCCAAAGAGAACCACACCGTCGCCGCCGATCTGGCCTACTACCCCATCGGCACCAAACTTATGGTGGACGGGATCGTCTATACGGTGGAGGATATGGGAAGCGGCGTAGTTGGAAACCACTTGGACTTTTACTTTGATACCCACGCAGAGGCCCTGGCCTACGGAATGAAAGACGTTGAGGTTTACGCGGTGATCGAAGCCCCAAGCGACAGTCAGTAAACGGCCTCAGGCCGCTGGAAAACACGTCCGAAACGGCCGGGATCCAAAAAAATATTACATTTTTTAAAAAAAAGAAAATCCCCCATATGTGGTTGGAAATCGAATCAAATCAGCCACATGTGGGGGATTTTTCTGCGCATAATTCCTGTTTTTACAGGCCAGTGGGAGAGGCATGGGGTTGACAAATTTAAAAAAATATGTAAAATAAGTTTTTGTTTCCGATATATTACATTTTTGTTACAAATTCTAATATTTTTTAACGAATATGTAATGGTCAAAAATCCGGGTTTTTGACCCGGACAGAAACAGAAAGGATCGATTTTCATGAATAAAACAAGAATTTTCGCAGGGATTGCTTTAGGAATTTTGATGACGCTTTCTCAGGCAGTGAGCGTATTGGCTGCCGGCAGCACCTTAAACGGCTGCTTGGACAGCGTAGAGGGAAACGCCATTGCCGGATGGGCCTGGGACGCGGCCGCTCCGGGAACAGCCCAGACCGTTTCTGTCACCATTACCAACCGCTCCACAAAGGAGACGGCCGCCGTTCTTACGGCCGAGGCCAACGAATACCGGGAAGACTTGGCCCAGAAGGGAATGGGCGACGGCTGCTTTGGATTCCATGTAACCGTTGACTGGGAAAGCCTCCCGGAAGCCGCCTACCAGATCAGCCTCTCCGTATCCGGAACCGCCGTGGCAAAGCCGTTATACCACTCCACCGGCTCTGGGGAACACTTGATCCCCCTTGGAGTGTTTAAGACCACCGCTTATTGCCCCTGCTACAGCTGCTCGGAAGGCTGGGGAAGACATACCAGCTCCGGAAAGATGGCTGCCGCCAACCATACGGTGGCTGTGGATCCCCGGGTCATTCCCATTGGAAGCCGTCTTCTCATTGACGGGACCGAATATGTGGCGGAGGACATCGGCGGCGGCGTAAAAGGCCACCACATCGATATTTTCTTCAACACCCACGGAGAAACAAGGGCCCACGGAACAAGAAACAGCGAGGTTTTCCTGATCCAATAAGGATTCTTAAAGCAAACAAAAAGGCTCCCGCGGCAAGTATCCCTGCCAAAGGAGCCTGTGCAGACCGGACTTATACAGTCCGGTTTTTTGCTACATAAACCGGGAAGGAATCATTTCCTTTTAATCGCTTCCCGCCGCCGATGCGGACGTTTTTATCGGTGATGACGTATTCCATATCCGCGTTCTCCGATACCTCCGTATCCTGCATCAAAATACAATTCTTCACCTTCGCGCCTTTTCCTACCTTGACGCCTCTAAAGAGGATGCTGTTCTCCACTTCTCCCTCGATCACGCAGCCGTCGGCCACCAGAACATTATTGGCCTTGGAGCCGTTGATATACCGGGTCGGGTTATCGTCACGGATCTTGGTATAGATCTGGTTCCCGCCGAAGAGAGCCTCCAGATTCTCATCCTCAAGAAGCCGCATATTCTCGTCGAAATAGCTCTTCATGTCGCAGATCCTCGCCCGGTAGCCCTCGTATTTAAAGGCCCGGATATTGTACTTCTTAAGCTGGGGCGCCAAAACATCCCGCTCAAAATGGGTATAGCCGCGGACATAGGCGCGGTTGATCTGATCCACAAACTGCTCCCGGTTGAGAACGTAGATATTCATGGACAGATTCTGAACCCCTGGTTCCTTCGAGTTCATATAGATCTTTTTGATCCGTCCGTCCTCGATGGTAAAGGTATAATACTGGTCCCGGATATCGTTGGACTGCATCAGTCCCTGGGGGATCTCATCCTCCGTATAGGCGATGGTCACATCCGCCCCGCTCTCGATATGCGCCTCCAGAAGGGCGTTAAAATCGAAATTGACCGCGATGTTGGCGTCCGACATCACCACATATTTTTCCTTCTGCTTCTTTAGGAAGGAAAGGATACTGGCCAGCGCCTCCACACGCCCGTTATATACCTTGATATTCCGCTCGGAATAAGGCGGAATAATATTCAAGCCGCCGTTTTTCCTCGTCAAATCCCATTCACGGCCGGAGCCCAAATGGTCCATCAGCGAATGATAATTCTCTCTTACAACCATGGACACATTATCGATCCCGCAGTTTACCATGCTGGAAAGGATAAAGTCGATGATACGGTAACGGCCGGCAAAGGGGATCGACGCCATCAGGCGCAGACCCGCCAGCTCCGGGACAAGATTGTCATAGCTGTTGGGGAAAATGATTCCCAGGGCATTGGCATTGGAGCTTACCATATTTCTTCACCGCCTTTCACGTTTTCACTGATCATGGCATTGGGGCCGATCTTCGCCTGGTCGCCGATATAAACGCCGGAGCCTATGGTAGCGACGCCCTTCTCTCCGTCCTTGGGCATCGCGCCTACCACCGCGTCCTTTCCGATCACAACATTCTCCGCCACGATACAGTGGGATACGACGGCTCCCGACTGGATCACGGTTCCGCCCATCACCACCGCGTCCTCGATCACCGCTCCCGGCTCTACCTTAACGCCGGAGAAGAGGATCGAGTGCTTCACATGGCCGTCGATCCGGCAGCCGTCTGTGATCATGGAATTTTCCACAACGCCCTGGGAACCGATCTTATGTCCGGTCATACCGCTGTTCCGGCTGTAAATCTTCCAGTCCTCATCGAACAGGTTGATTCCGCTGTGCTCCGGATCCAGAACCTCCATATTGGCCTCCCAAAGGGAAGAAATCGTCCCTACATCCTTCCAGTAGCCGCTGAAATGGTACGCGTACATTTCCCGGCCGTCCCGCAGCAGATTGGGAATGATGTTGTTTCCAAAGTCGTTCTCCGACTCCGGATCTTCTTCGTCCTCGATCAGGTATCTTCTTAAAATATCCCAGTTGAAGATATAGATTCCCATGGACGCCAAATTGGACTTGGGCTCCTTGGGTTTTTCCTGGAACTCGGTGATCTTGTCGTTCTCATCCGTCACCATCAGGCCGAACCGGGAAGCCTCCTCCCACGGAACCTCCATCACCGCCACGCTGAACTCCGCGTTTTTCTCCTTGTGGAACCGAAGGAAATCGCTGTAATCCTGTTTGCAGATCTGGTCTCCGGAAAGAATGATCACGTACTGCGGATTGTAGCGCTCAATAAACGAAATATTCTGATAGATCGCGTTGGCCGTGCCCTTATACCAGTCGGAGCCGGAGGCCTTCTGGTAGGGCGGCAGAACATGGACGCCTCCATACAGACGGTCCAGATCCCAGGGCTGCCCGTTTCCAATGTACTCATTCAGCACCATCGGCTGATACTGCGTCAGGATTCCCACCGTATCGATTCCGGAGTTGACACAGTTGGAAAGCGGAAAATCGATAATCCGATACTTTCCGCCAAAAGGAACTGCGGGTTTTGCCAGCTTCTGGGTCAAGGCATACAGCCTGGAGCCCTGGCCGCCGGCAAGAAGCATCGCAATCATTTCTTTTGCCATAAACATTTCCCCCCTGATTAAAATTGAAGCGTTCCTTTAAAAAATGCGTTCCTTTAAAAAAATGACTTCTTAGGGAAATTTTACCATAAGAAGTCTCATTTTTACAGCATTTTTTTGTAAAATCCATCAAAAATTCTCCTATTCCTCCTGCTGCAGAAACTGGGCCATCACATAATTGCTTACGTCCATCCCATATTCCGTCAGGAAAAAACGGCCGTCCTTTAAAACCGCGGCATTCTCCTCTGCCAGACGTTCCATGATCCCCGGATATACCTGTTTTGCCGGAACTCCGAACCGGCGTTCAAATTCCTCCAGGGAAACCCCCTTCGTCAGCCGGAGACCCAAGAAGAAAAACTCTTCCTCCCTATCCTTTTTTGTCAGCCGCTGCGCCTCGATCCGCCTTCCAGGCTCCCTTAAATACTCCTCCATGCCGCGGGAATTGGAAAACCGCTCCCCCTCCATATAGGAAGCGGCCCCCAGCCCAAGACCCAGATAAGGAACACCCGTCCAGTATCCGATGTTGTGGCGGCACTCCCGGCCGGGACGGGCGTAATTGGAGATCTCATACTGCCGGTATCCATACTGGGACAAAAACTCCCGCGTCCGATGGTACATGGCCCGGTCCTCCTCCTCGCCGGGAAGCAGGGCGGCCCCCGCCGTCCCTCCATACCGATCATAAAAAGGCGTTCCCTCTTCGATTATCAGGCTGTAGGCGGAAATATGCTCCGGTTCCAGCATTACGGTCCGCCTTAAGGTATCCATCCAGACGTCCGCCGTCTGTCCCGGAAGCGCCGACATCAGATCGATATTGATATTGGAAAAGCCGCATTCTCTGGCAAGGCCATAGCTTTCTAAAAAGTCCTCCCAGGTATGGATCCGCCCCAGCAGCTTCAGCTCCCCATTGTCCGCCGACTGAAGGCCGAAGCTTAAACGGTTGATCCCGGCCCTTCGGTAATCGGAAAGCTTCTCTTTTGTTACCGTTCCGGGATTGGCCTCCATGGAAATCTCCGCTTCCTTAAGGATCCGGAACGCGGACCGCAGCCCGTCAAAAAGCTCCGCCATATCGGAGGAATCCAGGATCGTAGGCGTACCTCCCCCGATAAATATGGTACTTACCTGATACTCCCGGTACCGCTCCCCCGCTTCTTTTATTTCCCGCAACAGCGCCTCTTTGTAGCTTTTTTGCGTCTCCTTCCCCGCTGGGAACGACAAAAAATCACAGTATCCGCATTTTTTTACACAGAAGGGAATATGCAGATAAAGCTCCATTTCTTTCATTTCTCACCCTTCTTCTCCGCGAAACGTTTCTCCTCCGCAGTCTGCTTCCTTCTCGCATAGCCAGTTCCGCAGCAAAAGGAGTTCGCCTTCAAATAAGCAAAATCCAGGATCCCTTTGGCGCACCCTGGTAAGGATCTCCGAAAGGTCCATCCACCGCACCGACTCCACCTCGTCCGCCTGGAGCGTCAGATCGCCGATCCCCGCAGGCCCCGTGTAAAGGTACACCGCGCTGCGTTCATGATTCCGAAACCGGCCTTCCTGGTAAACATCCTCCCGGTATCCCAGAAAACAAAGCTCCTCCGCCTTTGCCTGAATCCCCAGCTCTTCCGACAGCTCCCTTAAAGCCGACTCCAAAAAGCCGCCGCCCGCCCGCACATGTCCGGCGCTGGAGGTGTCATAGCAGCCGGGAAACGTATCCTTCCCGCCGCTGCGTTTCTGCAGAAGGAGATCATATCCGCCGTCCTCCCGTTTTCTCGCAAGCCAGATATGGACCGTCCGATGGTAATCGCCCCGAAGATGGACGAGCGTCCGCTCTCTGACCAGGCCGGAGGGCTCTCCCGTCTCATCCAAGACATCCAAAAGCTCCATCGGGCGGCCGTCTAAGGCCGCTTCCGCCAGCCGGTCGTCCTCATAGCGCAGCTTCAAAGAAAAGAAGGGAGCCTCATCCTTTAAAAGCTGAAAAAAGATCCGGTCTCCCTCCCAAAGATACAGCCGGTCGATCTCCTCCTTGGGAACCCATTCCAGCACCCCCTCGTCGCAGAGAGCCGGCGTTCCCTCGAATCCCGCCGCCGTGTATAAAAACATGTATTCCGCTTCGTCCTCATTAAATAAGAAGGTTACGATCCCCCGAAGAGCATAATCCGTCAGCCGGTAGCCGGTTTCCTCATAAACCTCCCGCAGGAGGCAGTCCTCCGGGCTTTCGCCCGGTTCAAACTTGCCTCCCACTCCGATCCATTTATCCTTATTTACATCATTCTTTTTGCTGACCCGGTGGAGCATCAGGTAGCATCCTTCCCGCTCCAGGTAGCACAGTGTCGTAAGCTTCATCTCCGCTCCCTAATTTCCGCCGCGTTTTTTACGTTCCCGCCGCGCCTCGATCTTTTCCCGCCGCGCCTTTTACTCCTCATCCAGCTTTAAGACGCTCATAAATGCCTTCTGCGGGATCTCCACGTTTCCGATCTGGCGCATCCGCTTCTTTCCTTCCTTCTGCTTTTCCAGAAGCTTTTTCTTTCTGGTGATGTCGCCGCCGTAGCACTTGGCCAGAACGTCCTTTCTCATGGCCTTTACCGTCTCTCTGGCGATGATCTTTCCGCCCACCGCGGCCTGGATCGGGATCTCAAACAGATGGCGCGGGATCTCCTCCTTCAGCTTCTCACACATCTTCCTGCCCCGCTCATAGGCGGATCCGGCGAACACGATAAAGGACAGCGCGTCCACCTCTTCCCGGTTGATCAAAATATCCAGCTTGACCAGATCCGATTTCTGATAGCCCTTCAGATCATAGTCGAAGGAAGCGTAGCCCCTGGACCGGGACTTTAAGGCATCAAAAAAGTCGTAGATGATCTCATTTAACGGCAGCTCATACTTTAGCAGCGCCCGGGTCGCCTCCAGATACTCCATGCCCAGATAAACGCCGCGCCGCTCCTGGCACAGCTTCATGATCGCGCCCACGTACTCCGTCGTCACCATGATCTCGGCGCTGACGATGGGCTCCTCCATGTAATCGATCTCCGACGGATCCGGCATATTGGTGGGATTGGTCAGGTCGATGACCTCCCCGTTGGTCTTGTGGACCCGGTAGATAACGCTGGGCGCCGTGGTCACCAGATCCAAGTTGTATTCCCGCTCCAGCCGCTCCTGGATAATTTCCAGATGAAGAAGGCCTAAGAAGCCGCAGCGGAAGCCAAAGCCCAGCGCCACCGAGGTCTCCGGCTCAAAAAACAGCGACGCGTCGTTTAGCTGCAGCTTTTCCAGCGCGTCCCGAAGCTCCGGATATTTGGCTCCGTCGGCGGGATACAGGCCGCAGTACACCATGGAGGTTACCTTTTTATAGCCGGGAAGCGGCTCGGCGCAGGGATTGGAACGATCCGTCACCGTATCGCCGACCCGGGTATCCTTTACGTTTTTAATGCTGGCGGTAAAATAGCCCACCATACCGGCGGACAGCTCCTCGCAGGGAATAAACTGGCCTGCGCCGAAATATCCAACCTCCACCACATCGTAGGAGGCGCCCGTCGCCATCATCTGAACCGGCGTCCCTTTTTTGATCGCGCCCTCCCGGATCCGGCAGAACACGATGACGCCGCGGTAAGAATCATAAACCGAGTCAAAGATCAACGCCTTTAAGGGCGCGGACGGATCTCCCGACGGCGCCGGGACCTTCGCCACGATCGCCTCCAGGACATCCTCGATATTGATCCCCTGCTTGGCGGAAATCCGGGGCGCGTCATGGGCCTCGATCCCGATCACATCCTCGATCTCCTCCGCCACCCGTTCCGGATCTGCGCTGGGAAGATCGATCTTATTGATCACCGGAACCACCTCCAGGTCATGGTCCAGAGCCAGGTACACGTTCGCAAGAGTCTGGGCCTCGATCCCCTGGGCGGCGTCCACAACCAAGATAGCTCCCTCGCAGGCCGCTAAGCTTCTGGAGACCTCATAGTTAAAGTCTACATGACCGGGCGTATCGATCAAATTAAAGATATACTCCTCGCCGTCCTTCGCCTTATAGACCGTCCGCACCGCCTGGGATTTGATCGTGATCCCACGCTCCCGCTCCAGATCCATATTATCCAGCACCTGATCCTGCATCTCGCGGCTGGTCAAAAGCCCGGTCTTTTCAATGATCCGGTCCGCTAATGTTGATTTTCCATGGTCGATATGAGCGATAATACAAAAATTCCTGATCTTATCCTGGGAATATTGCGCCATTCTTTTTCCTCTACTTTCCGTCTGTCTTTTCTCAATTCTTTAGGAAGGAACGAAAACCGCCCCGCCTTTCTTTATTCCATCCCATGATATCATTTTTTCGGTACATGCGCAAGAGGCGCGGGACGCTAAGGACCGTCTGCACGCGGGACGCTAAGAATCGCCCGGAGCGGTTGACTTTCCCTATGGCCTGGAGTAAACTTAAGTTACAAAACGAAAGGGGAGGAATGCACTTTGTCACACGAACATAAGAAGCTGAAGGCCGTGGATATGACGTCCGGCTCCATCGTCCGGCATCTGATCATGTTTACGATCCCGCTGCTCTTCGGCAACCTGTTTCAGCAGCTCTACAATACGGTGGACAGTCTTGTGGTGGGCAACTTTGTCGGCAGCGAAGCGCTGGCCGCCGTCGGCTCCACCACCAGCATCGTCAATATGCTGGTTCTGTTTTTCAACGGCGTTTCCATCGGAGCCGGCGTCGTCATTAGCCGCTATTTCGGCTCCCACAACGACGAAAAGCTCCATCTGGCGGTGGAAACCACCATTGCCGTCACCTTTATCTGCGGCGTGATCCTTACGGGGATTGGGATCTATATCGCTCCGTTCATGCTGGAATTGATGGACACGCCGGACGATGTTCTTCCCCTGTCTTCGGAATATCTTCAGATCTATTTCGGCGGGATCTCTGGTCTTCTTGTTTACAACATGGGAAGCGGGATCCTTCGGTCGGTGGGCGATACCAGGCGGCCGCTCCTGTTCCTGGGTTTCTCCAGTATCATGAACATTATCCTCGACCTGTGGTTCGTGATCAGCTTCCATATGGGCGTGGCCGGCGTGGCCTGGGCTACCATTATCTCCCAGTTCGCTTCCGCCGCACTGGTGCTTTTGGTCCTTACAAAAAGCACGGAAAACTACCGGCTGGTATGGAAGGATCTGCGCATTGAAAAAAAGATCTTAAAGCAGATCCTGATGATCGGGCTTCCCTCCGGGCTCCAGCAGTCCATTACAGCCTTCTCCAACGCCTACGTTCAGTCCTACATCAACTATTTCGGCTCCAGCTGCATGGCCGGATGGAGCTGCTATACCAAGATCGATCAGTTCGTCATGCTGCCTATGCAGAGCATCGGCCAGGCGGCAACCACCTTTGTGGGACAGAATCTGGGCGCCCGCGACGTAAAAAGAGCCAGGAAGGGCACCAACGTGGCTCTGGGCCTGTCCACGATCATTTCCCTGACCATGGCGGCGATCCTCTGGATTTTAGCTCCCCAGTTTATTCAGCTTTTCAGCCGGGATCCAAAGGTATTGGAGTACGGCGTTCTGTTCCTCCGCCTCTGCCTGTTCTTCATGGTATTCTGCGGCCCCAATCAGGTGGTGGCCGGTTCCTTAAGAGGCGCGGGAAACGCGAAAGTTCCGATGGTCGTTCTGCTGTTCTCCTTCGTCCTTTTCCGTCAGGCATACCTGTTCGTCGCCACGTCCATTTCCAATACGCCCGGCGTCGTCGGCTTTGCCTATCCGGCAGGATGGATCGTATGTTCCCTGATCCTGGAAGTCTATTACCTTTCCGGGCGCTGGGAAAAGCATCTTGATTTTTCATAAGCCGATTCCGCAAAACACCGGCGGCAGGCTTCCGTTGGAATCCATTACGTTTGATTCCCGGAGCCTGCCGCTTTTTTCCTGACCCGCTCTACCTCCCCGACAGCACCGCGTCCAAAATCTCAGCCAGCGGTTCCATGGCGTTTTTCGCCTCCTCATACGTATTGGTCTGGGCCCCCACCTCGATCAAAGAAGCCCGGGGCCTCACGTGCAGGTTGTACCGCAGGCCCTTTAGATAAATCTTTCTGGTAAAGCCAGGAAACTGCTCCGCCGCTTCTAACTGCATCTGAAGGCTGAAGGCCAGATTCCCCTCCCGGTTCGGATTGGGAAGATATTCGATGGGGCCGTCCGGCGTTTGGGAAATCCCGTTGAAAAACATGATCTTTGCCGTCGGTTTCCCATTGATCTCCGTCACCAGCTTCGTCCCCTCCGCCACGCCGTCCCGATGGATATCCAAAACCACCTCGATGGATGGATGCTCCTGCAGGATCCCGTTGATCCCCTCCAGCGCGTATGTATAAGCCTGGCTCCGGTCCAGCGTTCCATCCCTGACGTCATAAACCCCGGTGTCATGAATGACCCCGTAGCCCTTCTGCTCCAAAAGCCCGGCAAGGTACGTTCCCACGCCCACGATCGTCGCCTCCGGATTCTCCGGATAATCAATAAATTCCTCCTGGGAATGGGTGTGATAGATCAGGATCTGGGGATTTTCCAGATCCTTTTCCAGCGTAAGATCCACGCCCAAAAGCGTTTCCGCGTTCATCAGTTCCCGGTCTGCCGTGGTTGTGGGATGGACGCTGTAATAATTCTGCATCAGGTAATCATAATCGGCAAGCTTTTTTAATAAGAAATCCGAAGAAGCCCTTTGTCCGTTCCCCAAGCTTGCTTCCGCTGCGGCCTCCGCGTTTTCTCCCGCCGCCGGAGCCGTCTCCGGTCTTCCGTTTTCCGGCTCCAATCCTGCTCCAGCCAGCCCCGCTCCGCCCAATCCTGTCCCGGCCGATCCCAGCTCAGCCGTTTCTGCCCCCGCCCGTTCTGTTTCGGCTAATTCCGCTCCGGTCGATCCTGCTTCGCCCCGTCCCGTTTCGGCCAACTCCGTTCCAGGCGGGTCTTGGCCCGTTTCCTGGCGGGCCAGATATCGGAATAAAATCGGTTCACAGAACGCGAAAATTGAATCTTTTGTTCCGTATCGGGAAGCCGGAAACCAGCCTTCCATCACTTTTTCCGCCAGCTGTACCCGGTACGCCTCAAAATCCACCGTTCCGCCTTTCCCCAAGCTTACGGCCGCCCAGAGCAGGAAAAGCCCGGCCGCCGCCAAAATAAGCCTTGGCGACGGGCGGGCCAACCGAAGCCTCCGCCAAAATCTGCGCCATCTGTACCCCATGTCCGCCTTCCGCCGCCGCTTTTCTTTTTATTTTATGCCGCGCTTCTTCTTTTCATCACATCCAGGAAGCGCAAATACCGCCTTCTGGATCCCCTCGGAAATCACCCGGCTTAAAAGCTCCACCCTAAAATCAATATCATGGGGCGTCACATACATGGGACCCAGCCGCGGCTCCAAAATCTCCCGGATCAGCTGATACTGCTTTTCCGGCTCCATGGCTTCCACCGCCTCCCCATAATCCCGCAGAGAGGTATTTTCCTTTAAAACCGCGACCATGGCGTCGATGGTATCGTTTACAATGGAGGCTGCGCCCACCACCGTCGGCGCGCCCAGGGCGAACACCGGCACCCCCAGGGTTTCCTCCGTCAGGCTGCTCCTATGGTTTCCGACTCCGGAACCGGGATGGATCCCCGTATCGGAAAGCTGGATCGTATTCCCCAGCCGCCCGGCGCTCCTGGCAGCCAGCGCGTCCACCGCTAAAACTGCGTCCGGCTGGGTTTCCCTTACGATCCCCCGGATGATTTCAGCCGTCTCCATGCCCGTTCTGGCCATGACCCCGGGAGCGATCCCGCTGAGCATAGGGCCCTGCGGTTCTTCCCCGTTCCCGCCGTTTCCGGGAAAGAAAAGATGGCGGGTCATCGTCAGCCGCTCCAGCACCATCGGTCCCAGAGCGTCCGGCGTCGCCTCCGGATTCCCAAGCCCGACCACGAAAAGCCTGGGAGCTCTTGTCTTGCCGATTCCATGACGGGAAAACAGCCGCCCCAGAAGCGCCGCCGTCTCGCCGGCCGCCGCTTTTAGCCGCTTCTCCTCCCGGCCGAAAAACAAAGGCGCTTCCAGAGTCAGATAGACGCCTGCCGGCTTTCCCATCTGCCTCGCCCCTTCCTCATCCAGGATCGTAACCTCCGTCAGGCGGAACCCTCCGCTCCTTTCTTTCTCCTTTAATACAACGCCCGCGGCCTCTCCTCCGTCGCCGGGGAACCGCTCCCGTTCCTCCAGCGCCAGGTCCGTACGCGCCTGGAACCGGTCCCAAAGCCCCGGCTGCACCCGCTGCTCCTGCCCGCGTCCATCCCTTCTCCGTTCCTTATTGGATGCCGCTTGTTTCTTCCCTTTCTCCTTTTTCCCCATCGTCCGTCCTTTCCTTTCTTCCTGCCGTTTTTTTTCGCTTTGATCTGCTCTTTGATTTCACATTTCATGGATAGTCTTTGGCAAAAAAGAAGGAATTATGTATTGACATCCTCGGATATATTCGTTAAAATATTATAGCGTGTTTACATTGAACTGTCCGTGTCCAGACTTTGATGCAAAACAAACAGCGATCATTTTGAATTCATATGGAGGTGTACAGATTGGCTAACATCAAATCTGCAAAGAAAAGAATTCTGGTTGCAGAAACTAAGGCTGCCAGAAACAAAGCAATTCGTTCAAGAGTGAAAACATTCGTAAAGAAGGTTGACGCCGCAATTACCGCCGGTGACAAGGCTGCTGCACAGGCTGCGCTTCTTGCTGCGATCAGCGAAATCGACAAGGCTACTTCCAAGGGCGTATATCACAAAAATACCGCTTCCAGAAAAGTATCCCGTTTGTCCAAAGCCGTTAACGCAATGGCTTAATCATAAGACTGGATTACTATGCATAAACGAAAAGCGCGTTTCCGTTGGGTGTGTCGGAAACTGCGCTTTTTATTTTTTGCTGTTCTATCCCGGCTATTTTCCGTATTTTCCCGCGATCAAAAGCTCCACCGCCAGCCGGTCGGAAAGCTTTCCCGTCTTTACGTCCTCCTCGATCTCCACACAGTGCTTCACATAAGCGATCATCTGCTCCCGGCTGAAAGCCTTTGCCTGTCCCAGAAGCTTTCCCGCCGCAAAGGGCGGAACCTTGAGCCGGGACGCGATCTCGCCCTTGCCGCTTCCGCCTGCCGACAGCTCCTTTGCCAAAAGCAGCTGATTAAACTGCCGCGCGATCAAAAACAAAATCCTCATCGGCGGCTCTCTCAGCGTTAAAAGATCTTCGTAAAGCTCCATGGCCTTCGTCCGGTTTCCCGCCACGATCGCCGCTGTCATCTCAAAAATCCGGCTGTTGACATGAACGGTTCCGACGGCGTCGATGTCCTCCTTCGTGATCACCTCGCGGCCCATGGTATAGCAGATCAGCTTTTCCAGCTCCATACGGATATTTTCCATCTCATCTCCCGTTCTTTCCAGAAAATATTCCATGGTCTGCCTGGTGATCTTCTTCCCGTCCCTGGCCAGGATCCCACCCGCCCACCGCGTTAGGGATGCCGAATCCTGCTTATTTAATTCCGCCGCGTAGCCGGTCTCCTTCACCTTTTTATACAGCCGGTTCCGTTTGTCCACTTCCTTCTCACAGAAAACCAGGCAGGTGGTTTCCGGCAGCTCCGGAATATAGTCCGCCAACTCCTCCGGCGCCGCGCCTTTAAAAAATCCGCTCTCATCCACCATGATCAGACGGCGCTCCGCAAAGAAGGGCATCGTATCGGCAAGGCTGATGATTTCCTTCACGTCCGGCGATTTTCCCTCGAAATAATTAAAATTCATCGTATCGTCTCCGGAAATCGCTTCCCTAAGCCGCTTTTTATAGCTGCTTACAAGGAACGGTTCCTCGCCGAACAGCAGATAGACCCGCCGGAAACGCCGCTCTTTGATATCCTGATTTAACGTCTGCATCCGGCCGTTCCTCCCTTCTTTCCTACTGGCGGACTCCGCTCTCCGTCTGTTCAATAATGCTTCTCATCATTTCCTCCGTCAGCATGCCCGGAGCGTACCCAAATACATTTCCGTCGGCGTTAAACATAAACGTGGTAGGGTAGGAATAAACGCCATAGCTGGTAAACACATTCCCTCCGTCATCCATCAAAACCGGATACGAATACCCGTTTTCCTCAAGAAACGCCGTGATTTCCTCTTGGGAAACCTCGCTGCCGTAATCCGGAGCGGCAATCCCTAAGATCACCACCGAATCATCTCCGGCTTCCTTGTATTCATCATACAGCATCTGGATATCATCCATCTCCGTCACACACCAGTGACACCAGGTCGCCCAGAAATTTAAGAAAACGGTTTTTCCTTTGTAATCCGAAAGCGTGTGTTCATTTCCATACTGGTCCGTCAGCGTAAAGTCGATCGCCGGAAGCACGCCGGAAGCTGCTTCCGCTCCTCCGCCCGCTGCTTCTGGCTCCTCTGCTGCTTCCGATTCCCCAGCGGACGCGTTCCCCGCATTCTCACCGCCGGAGGCATCCGCCGTATCGGGAATCTCCGTCTCCGCTGACTCCGGCCCGGCTGTCACATCCCCGGAAGCCTCTGTCCCAACATTCTCCGTTCCGGAAAGCTCCGACAGATATCCGCTGACCGTATTCATCTGGCCCGTTATCATAAGAACGCCCATGAAGATCATCAGCACCGCTCCGGCTTTCACCGTGTACTGCACCCCGCGGCGGTACTTCCGGAACACGCCAAGAAGCGCCGACGTAAACAGCCCCACCGCAAGAAACGGCAGAATGAATCCCAGGGTATAAACGCCGATAAGAAGGAATCCATGGGCTTTGGTATCCGCCGACGCGGCCATCAAAAGAACGCTGGCAAGCGCCGGTCCCACGCAGGGGGTCCAGGAAAAGCTGAAGGTAAAGCCCAAGATCAAAGCCGCCGCAGGCGACATGGCCGCGCCGTCCAGCTGGAACGGAAGGCGAAGCTCCCTTGAGAGAACGCCGGATGTTCCGAATACCCCCAGCTGATAAAGGCCAAAAAGGATCACCAGCACCCCGCCGATCCTCGCGAACAGCAGCTGATTTCCTCTAAAAAACATTCCCAGGGCCGATACGCCCAATCCAAGAACAAAAAAAGCGAAGCTGACTCCGATCACGAAAAAGACCGTATTGACAAGCCCTCGAAGCCTGCTTTTTTCCGACTGCCCCGTCAAGTAGCTTAAATAGAGCGGCAGCAGCGGAAGAACGCAGGGTGAGAAAAAGCTGAAAAGCCCCTGCAGAAAGACCGTCAAAGCCGGTACGCTGATATCCAGTGAAAATCCCATTGCAAATTCTCCTTCATTTTCCCCTTACTTTATCAAAGATCCCGACGGCTGTCAAGAAACCTAAGCCCCGCCGTCCTTAATTCCGGTACCCCTTCAAACGGACCCGCTTCCCGTCCGTTGTAAGCTCGATCGCCCCCATCCGGGCCGTTCCCAAGAGACTGGAACCGGCGTCTTGAAAGCGCTCCACAACCTCCTCATGGGGATGCCCATACCGGTTGCCCTCGCCGTAGGAAAAAATCACCCAGGAGGGCTTGAGAATGCGGACAAAGTCCTCGCCGGAGGAAGTGGAGGAGCCATGGTGGCCCGCCTTTAAGACCGTCACCGGCCGGAGCCTCCCCTCCTCGATCATCTGCTCCTCGCCGGAAATTCCCACGTCTCCCGTCAGGAGCATGGAAAACCCGCCGTAGGCCACCGACAGCACCAGCGACTCCTCATTGCGGTCCTCGCTGGAAAAATCCCCGGCCGGGTACAGGCATTCCACCGAAACCTCCCGGCCCAAAATCCCCTCCAGCCGGTCCCCGGCCTCCAGATAGCAGACGGTGCTTCCCCGTTTTCTGGCCGTCCTGGCTAGCTCCTCATAAATCTCCCCGGTTCCGGCCTTGGCTAATAGGAGCGTCCCAATGGTAACGCCCGATTCCTCCGATTCCAGCAGATACCGGATCCCGCTCACATGGTCCCAGTCGCCGTGGCTCACCGCCGCCCCGTCCAGATGAGTCACGCCGCGGCTCTTTAAAAACGGGACCAGGCAGTCCTCCCCCACCTCATTTCCCCAGGAGCTTCCGCAGTCCACCAAAAGATTCCTTCCATCCGCTTCCAGATAAATCCCGTCTCCCTGGCCCACATCCAAGAAGGTCACAAATAGTCCCGACGGACGGATTGGAAGAAGGAACACGTATCCCGCCGCCCAGAAAAGAGCGCCGAAAAGCATCCGGCGGACGCCCGGCCGTTTTAGGGCCCGGGAAAAAACCAGCGTTCCCGCCAGCAGGCATCCATAATAAAGCGCCATCTGCCAGAAGGCGGGCCTTCCCAGTACCAGATTGGAATAGGGAAGCCGCTCCGTAAGCAGGCAAAGCCCTTCATAAAACCTTAGAACATAATGGGCCCCGCCCAGAAAGGCCGCCCCGCCGGCCTCCCAAAGGAAGGAGCCGAAAAGCCCGGCGAAGCCGGAAACCGCCACATACGTCATCAAAGGGATCACCGCCAGATTCAGAAACACTCCATAGGGCGGAAGCTCAAAGGAATGGTACAGGATCACCGGCCCCGTCGCCATCTGCACCGAAAGACTGATCAAAAAGGACTGGAGAAACCTCCTCTTTCCCGCCAGGCGGAGCAGGACGCTCCCCGGATGGAAAATGGCGCCCACAGCCAGAAAGGAAAGCTGGAACCCGGCCTGGGTCAAAAGATAGGGTCTGAAGATCAAAAGGATCAAACAGGGAACGCAGAGGGCCGAGGGAAGATCATAGGTCCTGCCGAAGGCCTTCGCCAAAAAAGACAGAGAGGCCATAAGAACCGCCCGCGTTACCGACGGCCCGAAGCCCACCATTTTTCCATAGAGGATCAAAATCCCGGAGGCCAGAAGCCCCGAAACCCAGAAACCGGCCCCGCCCTTACGGAAGCCCTTCCAGATCCCCAGGCCGATCACGGAAACATGAAGGCCGCTGATGGCAAGAAGATGGGAAATCCCGTTCCTTCTGTAAAGCTCATAGACCGGATCCGGCAGCCTGGTTTTATCGCCTAAAAGAACCGCCATTAAAATTCCCGCGTCCTCCTGGGGCGCGATTTTTAACAGCCTGGCGGAAAAGACCGCTTTCAAATTCCGAAGGGCCTCCGCCAGCCGGTCCACGCGGGCGTCCGCCGCCTCATAGCTCTCCGCGTAGAAAACGCCGCCGATCCCCATGCCCCGGCAGTAAAGCCGGTAGTCAAAGCTCCCCGGATTTCCCGCCCCCTCTGGCTCCTCGCCGGCGCCGGAAGCCGTGATCCTTCTTCCCAGCTTCAGCCCCTCCGCCTGGTCCGTATAACAGAACACCCGCCGGATCTTCGTCCCCGCGGAGGTTTTCACATCCCCGAGGATCAGCCGGAACCCGTCTTCTCTTTCCTCGATCGCCTCCACCCGTCCCCAGATCCGCGCGTCCTCCTCTTTAAAGGCGTCCCAGGCCGTCCCCTCCCCTTCAAACCGCCAGGTTTCCAACGCCATCACGAAAAATCCCAGAAAAAATCCGGCAAAAACGGCAGCCGCCGCTTTCTCCTTCCCCTCGCCCCCGTATTTTTTCCACAGGGCAAGGCAAAGGATCAGCAGGACGGCCGCCGCCAAAAACCGCACTCTCTCCGCCGTCATCCAAAGGGCCATCGTCTCTCCAAGTACCAGTCCCCCTGTCAGATACAGCAAAGGTCTTTTTATGCTATTGTCCTCCTTCG
>DGYMR06203__coassemble_960_pt1 | contig 22891 bp, 24 predicted proteins | sample DGYMR06203__metabat2_high_PE_052 | metagenome-assembled genome bin DGYMR06203
ATCTTTTCATCGATCAAATACCGTCGGAGCAATTTTTTTCCGCCGCCCCGCAGCAGAAAATAATCTCCTTCCTTTCTGGTCCGAACCGATAACGTACCCTTTATTCTATCATAATCAAACCATTTCGTACACCGGTTTTTCGGAATTTCCAGCTGTTTTTCCCGCGGATACACACGAAACTGCAGCTGTTTTCCCAGCTGCTCCAAAATGCCGCTTTCTTCTAACCGTTCCGGGCGGGCGATCCGAAGCTCCCGATAACCGCGAACCGCCTGGAGGCCGCCGGGAAGATCCGCCCTGACGCCGCCGCCCGGGCCGGTGAGGGCGCAGACCGCCTGGATATGGCGCTCCGTCAAATTCCGCGCGCTGCCGCCCGCCTGCCGGATCATCGCCCGCACCAGATACCCCTTAAGGATTTCCGGCTGGCTGTCAAAGGTACGGACCGAAACCGCCGCCGTCCGATTCTCTGTCTCTGTCCGGTTCTCCGTCTCTGTCCGGCCCTCCGCTCCCAGCAGTTCCTCCGGATCCGTCCGTCTCTCCGCTTCCAGTATCATCTCCGCCTGAGCCTCAAAATATGCGTCCGCCTGAGCCGCGAACCTGGCAAACTGAGCCGCGTGCTCCGAAGCGCGCTCATTTAAGTATTGACCGGCCCACGGAAGCAGCTCGTTGCGGATCCGGTTCCGCTTATAGGTATTCTCGCTGTTGGTGGAATCCTCGCACCAGGAAATCCCATTTTCCCGCAGATACCCTTCGATCTCCTGCCTGGAGCATTCCAAAAGCGGCCGAATAATTTTCCCGCGCACCGGACGGATCCCGCCCATCCCCTTAAGGCCGGTTCCTCTAAACAGATGAAAGACCACCGTTTCCGCCTGATCCTCCCGATGGTGCGCCACGGCGATCTTTCCAAAGGAAAGCCGGTCCGCCAGCGCTTCCAAGTGGGAATAGCGAAGCTCCCGCCCCGCCTCTTCCTCCGAAATTCCGCGCTCCCGCCCGTAAGCCGCCGCGTCCTCATGGGCGGAATAGAAGGGAATCTGCCAGGCTCCGCAAAGCTGCTTGACAAACGCCTCGTCCCGATCGGCCTCCGCTCCCCGCAGGCCATGGTGGAGATGGAATGCCGCCAAGCGGACCGCCAGCTCCTCCCTCATACTGCACAGCAAAAAAAGAAGGCAGACGGAATCCGCGCCTCCCGATACCGCGGCAAGGACGCCGTCTCCTTCCTCCACCATATGCTGTTCCCTGATAAAATCCAGGACCTTTTTTTTCATATCCGCCGTATTCATTCCTGTATCCAGGCTCTTTCCTTTCGCATTTCGCCAATATTGTTTATTTCTCATACATCCCGCCCACCAGGACCGTCATATCGTCCCGCGGCTCTCCTTCAAAGGAAAGCGCGAAGGCCAGGATCATCTCCGCCGTTTCCTGCGGCCCCGCCTTAGGAAGGCCGCCAAGGAAATCGCAGAAGGCTCCTTCCTTTTCTCCGCCCGGCATGGCGTCCAGGATCCCGTCGCTTACCATGACCACCAGATCCCCGTCCCAAAGCTTCCTAGACAGCAAGACCGGTTCCACAGGATTCAAAACGCCGGCGGGAACTGTTTCCGATTCCAGCGCCTCCACCGATTCCTGACCGATCACAAAGGAGGCCGGCGCTCCAAGCTTCATCGCCTCTAAAACGCCAGAATAAAGATCCACCAGGCACAGATCCAGCGTTGCCGGACGCTCCTCTCCGCCCGAAAGCAGAAGGACCGTATTTACAAGCTTTAATGCGGCGCGGGCGGAAAATCCAGTTTCCAAAAGCTGTTCCATCAGATCGATCACCTTCCCGCTGTCCGCGTTGGCCCGCTCTCCGCTTCCCATCCCGTCGGAGAGGCTCATGATCGCCTGTCCCGGCATCCCGTTTTTAAATGTATAACTGTCGCCGGACACCGCTTCCCCCTCCCGGGGCGTCCGGGCGGAGCCAAACAGCATCCGATAATTCCCTTCCTCCACGAAGCGGAAGGAAGCCGCGTTTCTTGTAATGATCGTCTTGCCGCCGCGGGACGGCCGGAACAGCCCCTTCGCCGCCCGGCCAAGAAGCTCCGCGGCGTCCCGGGCCGTAATGCATCTCCCGTTCGTCGTCCTGGCCGTCATGAAAATCTCCCGCTTCTGGTTCGCGTATTGAAGCACCAGAAGATTTTCCATATCCACCCGGCGGCGCCACAGGGTACTGCGGATCTCCGGCTCAAGAGCCGCCGTCACGTCCGCCGCCTGCTCCATCTGGCCGGAAAACTCCTCCAGGATATCCGCCATCTCCCGGAACTGGACCATAACCGCGTCCCGGCTCTCCAGAAACCGGCTTTTCCACGCCAGATTCATTGTCGCCCGCCCCAGATTCCGGTTCAGCTGCCCGAGATAATCCGCCTTTCTCCGGCAAGTCTCCAGGAAGCGCCGGGGCATGTCCTCATAATCCACAGCTCCTTTTTTCTCAAAGGTACGCAGAAGATAATACAGATAATAATTCTCCTCTCCGTCCTCCCTGCGGCATTCTCCCCGGATCCCGCATTTCTCGCAGCTGCCGCATACCATAGCCGCCGCCGCTTCCATGGCCGCCGCCCCGTCCTCCCTGGAAAGTCCCGTTTCCCCGGAATTTCCTCCGAAGGCTTTTGAAAGCCCCGCAAAGGATTCCGCCATTTCCCGCAGGCGCTTTGCCGTATAGCCGTTAAAGTCCGCCATGTCCTTATGTACTGACCGCCTTCTCAACACAAAAAAATCCCTCCTAACCTGCATACCTTCGCATTCTTCAGTATATACAGGCAGTCGGGAAATATCTGTCGAATCCCCGGTCCGAAGTCAGAAAATCTCGTGACAGAATCTACCTGGATTCACCAGCTTTAAACAAAATCTCATCCTCATTGACCAGACCGAGCTTTTCTTTTGCCACCTTCTCCACGTACTGCTTCGTCTGGACATAGATCCGGTACTCTTCCAGCTCCGCCGCCCGGGCCTCCTCCTGGGCCTTAGTCTTTTCCAGGTTCTGCTCCTTTACCGCATACTCCTGCTCTTTCTCCCGCAGAGAATCCGTACCCACATGGGTAACAACCCCAAGGCTCATCACGACCATCGTAATTCCGATCAACGCCATGCGGTTTCCCCAGCTGTTTCTGGGTTTTCTTTTATTTCTCCTGTTTTGGCCCGCTCCCATACGCTCCCTCTTTCCATAAGGGTTTCCAGTGTCTTATTTTCATTCTAATCCATCTTTTCAAGTTTTTCAAGAGGGCAAACACGGTTCTGCTGATAATTCTGTCATAAAAAGCCATCGCCAAGAAGATGCAGACGATCACATAGGCCCGTATCACGCCGCTGTTTTCCCAAAACAACAGTGAAAACGTCATCCAGGCGGCATAAAGACAATACCCAAAATCCTCAAGCCCCAGAAAAATCGATTTATGAGGTACCAAAAGCCGGAACAGCCGCAGCAGATCATAAGAAGCCATTAATAAAACACCCAGAGAAGCACTCATAGCAGCCAGCTCCGCCTCTCTTCCAATCGACGCGCTCAATCCTTCCCCCTCATTTCAATAGCTGCGATCGTTTAAACAGCCAAGCTCATTTAAACAACCAAAATCATTTAAACAGCCAAGATCATTTAAACAGCCGCGAAAAAAAGGACTGGGAGGAGCCTTTTATCCCCTCCGATTTGGAATAGACCAGGCTGTCCGGCCTGCCCTCGATATCGATCTCCCCCTTGTCCAGGGTCAGCCTGCTGACATGGAGGTCTTTTCCCTTTATCGTAAGAAGTCCCATATCCGTATCAAGAACGATCATGCTCTCATCAAAGGAAATGACATCCAAGATCCCCGTCAAGCTTCCCTGATTTCTGTCATTCAGCACGACCCGGTGAGAAAGTCCCGATTTTTCTTCCATAAAAAAACCTCCTAACATACTTATTCTCTTTAAGTATATTAGAAGGTTTTCCAGATTATTCATAATCATCAAACGCGCTGGCTGGTTTTCTTTCAATACCGGAACCGCTACAAATACCGGTACAGCTCCGCCGCCGCATCCTTTTTCACCGTTTCCTGGACGTCAAGAACTTCCACCCGAACCGATTTGGTTCCAAACTGGATCTCAATAATATCGCCCTTTTTCACGTTTACGGACGCTTTCGCCGGCTTCTCGTTTACCATTACGCGCCCCGCGTCGCAGGCCTCGTTGGCCACGGTCCGCCGTTTGATCAGGCGGGACACCTTTAAGAATTTATCGAGCCGCATGAATTAAGCGTTCACCATATCCTTTAAAGCTTTTCCAGCTTTGAACTTCGGGCTTCTGGAAGCAGCGATCATCATCTTCTCGCCGGTCTTCGGGTTTCTTCCCTCTCTCTCTTCTCTCTCAGCAACCTCAAAGGTTCCAAATCCAACCAGTTGGATCTTCTCTCCCTTTACCAGCTCTTCAGAAACAACATCGGTAAACGCCTTTAATGCCTTCTCGGCATCCTTCTTGGAAAGCTCTGCTTTCTCTGCAACCGCTGCGATTAATTCTGTTTTATTCATCTCTGTTTCCTCCTAAAATCATTAATCTGAACCCACGGGCAGAACCGCCCGCAGAACCATTACCGTGTACTCTTACATTTATATATGTTTCCGCCTTCTTTGTCAAGGTTTTTTCCCGTTTTCCGGGCTTTTTCAAGGTTTTTTGCGGCTGCTCTTCCTCTCTTCCCGCTCCCGTCTTTTTAACGCCTCCCAAAGTTCCTCCCGGCTCAAGTTCCCCTCCACCGGCTCGCCTCCGAACACGCCCGGATGGCGGCCCACCATTTTCCGGCAGATTCCGTCCACCACGTCCTCAATGGTAAAATTCCCCTTCTCTTTTTCAATCTCCGTATGGATCATGATCTGGTACAGAACGTCTCCCAGCTCCTCGCAGAGATTTTCCGTGTCCTTATTGTCGATGGCTTCCAGAACCTCCGCGCATTCTTCCACAAAATACTTTTTCAAAGATTCATGGGTCTGCTCCCGATCCCACGGGCAGCCGTTTTCCGAACGCAGCGTCTCCATGATCTTCTTTAAATCCTCAAATGTGTACATCTTTCGTATCTCCTCTTATTTCTCTTATTTCTTCAGTATTTTAAGTCTTCTGTATTTTAAGAAAAGCAGAATAATGAAGCCGTCTTCTTCCCTTTTCTTCATTACTCTGCTCTTCCATCCCAATCAGCTCTCCATCTGTCTTCCAAGAAAGCCGGCGGCTGTGGATGCCAAACGCACCTCCGCGTCCGTGAATCTGGCCCGCGGCTCTTTGCTCATAATAATCACGGAACCGATCGCGTCTCCCTCGCAGATGATCGGCGCGATCACCTGGGCGGTTACGCCCTCCGGCTCCTCCGACGCCACCGGAGTATAGGCCCGGTCGTCCTTTCCCGCCTGAACCGTCATCCGTTCCTGGATCACATGCTCCAGCTGACGGCTGATGGGCTTTTGCAGATACTCTTTTTTCGCCCCGCCCGAAGCCGCGATCACTTGATCCCGGTCGGTAATGCAGACCATTAACCCGGTTGACTGCGCCATGGCGTCCGCGTACTGCGACGCGAACGCGTTCAGTTCCATCATCGGAGAGTATTTTTTAAGAATGATTTCCCCCTCCCGATCCGTAAAGATCTCTAACGGCGTTCCCTCCCTCAGGCGGAGCGTCCGGCGGATTTCCTTCGGGATCACGACCCGGCCAAGGTCATCGATTCTTCTTACAATTCCTGTAGCTTTCATACGAAAAATTCCCCCATTTACTTTCTGGCATTTATCCCGTTTGTTGTCGGTAAATGTAGTATCTGTAAAACAGGGGAATTTATACTTTCCATTCACTACTGCAGCACTCTCCGGATATTTCTTTTGACCGTTTCCTCCAGATCACAATATGTTTTCAGCTCTTCCTTTGTAAATCCCTGGAATCTTGCCTCATAAAAATCCTGCTCCGCCCGCTTCAAATCCGCCAAAACCGCGTTTGCCGCAGGAAGCGCCGCGATCCTTATCTGCCGCTCCTCTCCCTTTTTCCGCGGTTCTTCCCGCGCCGTTATAAGCTTCTTTGCCGTCAGTTTCTGAAGCGCCGCCAGCAGGCTGGAAATCGAAAGATCCGTCAGGTCCGCCAACTTCTTCCGGCTCAGAACCCGCTCCTTTCCATTTCCTGTCCCAGGATACTGTCCACGCAGCGCTTCAGCGTTTTTTCCGCATTATAAACCGGCACAATGATGCTGACGGTTGGGTTCATATATCTTCTCCTTCTGCCTTTTCTCCGTATCACTACTTCTTCTTTGTATAACTGCTTCTTCTTCGTATAAACGGCACCCGCCAGGGGCATCTGCCTCCGGAACGGGCGCCGTTTTTGCTGACTGTCCTATTTTATCCGTGACTGGCTTCTCTGCTGTCCTATTCCTCCTGGGCAGCCTCCAGAGTCGTCGTCTCATACTTGTCAAGGATCACCCGCTGGATCATCTCGCGGGTTCCGGAGTTAATGGGATGGGCGATATCACGATATTCTCCATCTGCCGCCTTTCTGCTGGGCATGGCAATGAATAATCCCTTTTCTCCCTCGATCACCTTGATATCATGGATCACAAACTCGTTGTCCAGCGTAATGGACACAATCGCTTTCATCTTGCCTTCTTTTTCAATCTTTCTCACACGTACATCTGTTACCTGCATAATAACCTCCCCAATCCGCGCTTTCCGGCGGATATTCTGTATTTCTATAACGTATATCGCTCATTCTTCTCGATGACGATCTTAACGTCGTCCGGCTGCCCGATATACGTCGTATTCGCGCGGATCGTATCCCGGCTCTCGACAATACAATTTTCAATCACCGTATTGTCTCCAATATAGACGTCGTTTAAGATGATGGAATTCTTGATCACACAATTATTCCCAATATAAACCTTCTTAAACAGAACGGAATTTTCCACAACCCCGTTTATAATACATCCGCTGGATACCAGGCAGTTTTTCACAGAAGCGCCCGGATTATATTTTGCCGGCGGCAGGTCGTCCACCTTGGAATAGATATCCGGATATTCCTTAAAGAAGTAATTGCGCACCTCCGGCTTTAAAAAATCCATATTGGTCTTGTAATACGCGTCTACAGAAGCGATATTGCTCCAGTAGGTATCCAGCATGTAGGCGTAGATCCGCTTCAGATTTTTATAGCGTACCAGAATATCCTGAACAAAGTCGTACCGGTCGTCGTTGGCGCAGCGCTCGATCAGCTCGATCAACTGACGTCTGCGGATCACGTAAATCCCGCAGGAAATGGTGTGGGAATCCGCCACCATGGGCTTCTCCTCAAATTCAATTACCCGCCCGTCGGCGTTGGTCTTTACCATTCCGAACCGGGTCACGTCCACGTCCTGCTCAAAATCCTTGCAGACGATAGTAATATCCGCTTTTTTCTCAATATGGTATTCCAGGACCTTATTGTAATCCAGCTTATAAATTCCATCGCCGGAAGCGATCACCACATACGGCTCATGGCTCTTTTTTAAGAAATCCAGATTCTGGTAGAGAGCATCCGCCGTTCCGCGGTACCAATCGCTGTGTTCCGCCGTAATCGTAGGCGTAAACACATACATGCCGCCCTGCTTCCTTCCGAAATCCCACCATTTAGAAGAGCTTAAATGCTCGTTTAGGGAGCGGGAATTATACTGGGTCAGCACCGCCACGCTCTGGATATGGGAATTGCTCATATTGCTCAGCGCGAAATCCACGCTTCTGAAGCTGCCGGCAATGGGCATTGCCGCAATCGCTCTTTTATTGGAAAGCTCCCGCATTCTCTTACTGTTTCCGCCCGCTAAAACAATACCGATCGCCCTCATACGTTTCCACCTGCCTTTACTATGTAGCCGCCGCTTGGAAGGGCTCCGTCAGGATAATCCTCCGCTGCGGTGATCCCGGAAATCGCCGTATTTTTCCCAATGGAAACATTTTCCGGAATCACGGAATTTTCTCCGATCGTCACCAGATCGAACTGGTAAACCTTCGGGTCATAGGTACTGGGAGCAAACTCGCCAACTCCCAGACGGGCGCCGGCGCCGATCTTTACATTTTCCGCCACGATCGCCTTATCCACATGCGCCCCCGCTCCTACAACGGTATCCTGCATAATGATCGAATCCTTTACCACCACGCCCGGCTCGATCACGACGCCGGAACCGATCACGGAATTCTCGACTTCACCGTAAATTTCCGTTCCCTCTCCGATAATGCAGCGTCCAACCTTTGCGTCGCCGGAAATATACTGGGGCGGGATCCGGTCGCTCTTTGTGTAAATTTTCCAGTATTCCTCATACAAGTTAAATTCCGGAATGATATCGATCAGCTCCATATTGGCTTCCCAATAAGAGCCCAACGTCCCCACGTCCTTCCAGTATCCGTTGTACTCATAGGCGAAAATCCGTTTTCCGCCCTCATGGCAATAAGGGATGATATGTTTTCCAAAGTCGCAGCCAGGAACGTCCGAAAGCTGAACCAGCGCCTCTTTCAGTACCTTCCAGCTGAAAATATAAATTCCCATAGAAGCTAAATTGCTTCTCGGATGAGCCGGTTTCTCCTCAAACTCCGTGATCTTATTGTTGTCGTCGGTGATCAGGATCCCGAAACGGCTGGCCTCTTCGATCGGAACCGGCATCGCGGCGATCGTTACATCCGCGTTGTTGGCCTTGTGATACTCCAGCATCACCTCATAATCCATTTTGTAAATATGGTCGCCGGAAAGGATCAGAACATACTCCGGATTATAGGACTCCATATACTCCAGGTTCTGATAAATCGCGTTGGCCGTACCGGTGTACCAATCGCTTCCTTTGCTTCTTTCATAGGGCGGCAGGATCGTAACGCCTCCCACATTCCGGTCCAGATCCCACGGGATTCCAATCCCGATATGCGCATTCAGACGCAGGGGCTGATACTGTGTCAGCACGCCCACGGTGTCAACGCCAGAGTTAATACAGTTGCTGAGCGGAAAATCGATGATCCTGTATTTTCCGCCGAAGGACACCGCCGGCTTCGCCACCTTCTGCGTCAATACGCCAAGGCGGCTGCCTTGTCCTCCTGCCAACAGCATTGCTATCATCTCTTTTTTTACCATGATATCACCTCTTGCTGCTCATTTTGTGCCATACTCTAGTTTTTAGATGGTTATCCTCATTATAGCATAACTTTTATAGAATGTGAACAAATTTTTGGCAGATTTAAGGCGTTTTTTGTACATAATCTGACATATTTCCCATTTTTTCCCCGAAATCCCAGTCATCCGGGGAAAATTTCTCTCAAAATTCTTGTTTTTAGAACCGTTTTCCCCTCCCGTCCAGGGAGAAAATGTCAATTGTTGACAAAAAAGCCCGCAGAGATGCCATTATTGACATCCTGCGGGTGTGATTATCTCATGATTCCAAAGGTCTTTTTATTCATCCAGCGTACTGTAAACAACCTCGCCGTCGATCATCGTCATTCTGCACAGAGTCGTATTATAAAGCGGATTTCCGTCAAAGACCGCGACGTCCGCGTCCTTCCCCTCTTCCAGCGATCCGATCCGGTGATCCAGATTCAGAACCTCCGCCGGATAAATGGTCAGGCCCTTCATAATATTCTCTTCCGACATTCCTCTTCTTAACAGAAGTCCAGCCTGCATCGGAAGCCATTTCGTCTCGCTTCCCGTATCAGCCGTCAGGCAGACCTTAACGCCTGCATCCGTCAGCATTCCCGGATTCTCCAGCTTGAGATTCCAGATCTCCTGCTTGGACGGCGGAAGAAGAAGCGGTCCAACAACGCAGTACAGATGATTCTTTGCGATCACGTCTCTTACTTTATAACCTTCCGTCGCATGCTCCAAAGTAAAGTCTAAGCCAAACTCCTTGGCGATCCGGATTGCCGTGATAATGTCGTCGGCCCGGTGGCAGTGGATTCTGACTCTCTGCTCGCCGCGAATCACCCGTACCAGGGCGTCCAGCTTGAAATCCGGCTCCGGCGCTTTGGACGGATCCGTTTCCGCGGCTTTCAGCTTATCAGAATAATTCTTCGCCTTATAAAGCGTCTCCCGAAGAAGCGCCGCCGTTCCCATTCTGGTCCAGGGCATCCGATGCTGCTCCAGGCCATGGAAGCGTTTCGGATTTTCGCCCAGGGCAAACTTCATCTCTTCCGTACCTGGAATCATCATTTCCTCCGCCGTATGGCCCCAGAGCTTAATGGCAATTCCCGTACCGCCGATAATATTTCCGGAACCCGGCTGAGTATATACCGTCGTAAAACCTGCCTCCCGTACCGGACGCACCGCCCAGTCCTCGGGATTTACCGCGTCCAGAGCGCGCACCTGGGGCGTAATCGGATCCGATCCCTCATTTCCGTCGTCTCTCTGGCCCGGCATCGTTCTCGGCTCACTGAAATTACAAATATGGGTATGGCAGTCGATCAGACCGGGGGTAATATATCCGCCCTTGGCGTCGATTACCTGCGTCCCCTCCGGAATCTGGATCCCGGCGCCGGCCGCTTTGATCTTTCCGTCCTCTACAAGCACCGTGCCGTTCTCAAAGGTTCCTTTGGTCACCGTCACGACTTTTCCGTTGGTAATTGCAATCATGATATAAAAACTCCTTTCCTTCCGCAGTATTTTCTGCCCTGATCCTATTTCATGATATCATATACGGTTCCGCAGAAAATCTTTACCGCGTTCGGCAGCACCTTCTCGTCAATATCAAAAATACGGCTGTGGCCCGGTCCGGCCTCTTTCGTCAGCACGCGCATAAAGGTCGCCTGTCCGCCCTGCTCCTGAACCCGGCGCATCATATAGGAAACGTCCTCGCTGCCGCCGCTCTTTGTCGTCAGCTGGCTGGATACCGGCATATGCAGATGCTCTTCGCAGACCTTCTTGACCCGCTCCATTAACGCCTCGTCGCTGGTAAGGGAATACGCGGAGCCCATCAGCTTCATCTCCGACGTGCATCCGTGCATCTTCGCGGCATTTTCAATGACATTAACCGCGTATTCCTCCATAAACTGGTTGATTTCCGTGGTCTCGCCCCGAACCTCGATCTCCATCTTGGCTTCGTCCGCGATTACATTTCTTCCGCTTCCGGCTACTACCGTCCCCACATTCACGCGGGAAGCGCCGGCAGAATGACGCGGAATCGCGTACAGATTCAAGATCGCCGTTCCAACCGCCAGCATAACATTCTTGCCCAGCTCCGGAGAACCGCCGGCATGGGCCGCCTGGCCGCGGAACACCACATCATACTTCGTTGTAGCAAGAGAACCATAGCTTCCCGGAATCACCGCCGCCGGATCGCCATCCTCCGTATCGGTTACATGGGAGCCGATTAAATAATTTACGCCGTCCAGATGACCGTTGTCCACAATGGACTTAGCGCCGCGGACGCCCTCCTCCGCCGGCTGGAAGATCAGCTTTACGGTTCCATGAAGAGAATCCTTGATCGACATTAAAACCTTCGCGACTCCAAGGCCGATGGTAGCATGGGCGTCATGGCCGCAGGCATGCATAAAGCCCTCATTTACAGAAGCAAACCCCTCTCTTGCCGGACGGTGGCTGCTGTCATGCTCCTCAAACACGCCAAGAGCATCGATATCGAACCGCATCGCGACCGTCGGGCCTTCGCCGCAGCGCAGGATTCCGATCACGCCGGTCATTCCGCCCTTTGTGTACTTGACAAACTCCGGATCCGCCCCCTGGGCGACGGCACGCTCATACTGTTTGTCCAGTTCCTCTTCCGACGGAACGCCCATGCGGGAATCCCGTTTGCAGACCTGGTCGCCCACAAGGACCTCATATCCCAGATCCGTAAGCTTTCTGGCAATGATCGAAGACGTACGCATTTCAAACCAGCCTTTTTCCGCGTATTTGTGGAAATCACGGCGCTGTGCTGTTAAATCGTCCGCGATCGCATCGGTCTGTTTGATGATCTGTTCATAAATGTCCATATCCTACCTCCCCATAATAATGAAATAATACCCCAGGGCCGCCGGCCCCATGTCTGAACGATTGTTCATTTATGATTCAGTATAGCATATTTCCCCCGGACAGACAATAAAAGTCAGAAAATTTATTTCACTTTCGGCAGCATCCGTCCGCCGAAGCCGACCGCGAATATCTTTCCTTCCGCGTCCGGATACAGCTTCACATAATCGTCCTTTTCCGCTTTACGGAAAATCCCCAGATATTCCTGCACCGGCAGGAAGGCGCCTTCCGTTCCGTTGACCCGGGCCGCCGGCGCGCCGTCCTTTAAGAAAATCTCGACCTCGTTCTCCTCGTCAGAGTGATAAACGCCGCAGGCCGCCTGTTTCCTCTCCAGACTCCACTCATAATCCTGATACAGCTCCCGGTCCGGAAGCGGATTCCGCCCATGGTACATCAACATGGCCGCGTCCGCGATCACGCTCACCGGAACATCCGACGTATTGCAGAGGACGATCACGCCGGCCCCGGCGTCGTAGGACCAGGACATGTTGGAGGACACGCCCGTAAGGCTTCCGCCGTGCTCCACCACCGTCAGATCCGCCAGCTTTTTCGTCGCCAGGCCATAGCAGTAGAAGCTCTCCGGCCGGTATTCGATCCGCGGACGGCACATGGAGCGGATTCCTTCCATAGAAAGGACCGTTTCCCCCTTCGCTGATTTTCCGTAATTCAGATACATGGCGACGTATTTTTTCATGTCAGAGATCGTAGACTTCATCGCTCCGCCGCCGCCAAGAACAAAGGCATGGTCGAAATAATCCCGGCTGCCCTCCATGACGCCCTTCACCTTTTTATACAGGATCGCCGCGTTTTGATCCAGCGCCGGCCGGATATAATCGCAGCCGCTGCGGCTCATCCCCAAAGGATCTAAGATATTTTTCTTTATATAATCCGCGTAGGAAGGCTCCCCGCCGTATCTCCGGATAATCTCGGAAAGCAGGGCGAATCCGTCGTTGCAGTAGCTCATATACTCGCCGGGCCGTCCGATCAAGCCGCGCTCCTTCGTCTGGGCGTCCAGCTGCTCCGATACGATCCGCGCCCCTGTTTTTGCCAATTCCTCATCGTAGGCCGGGTCCTCCTTCATCGTCTCCGGAAGCCCGAGATCCTTCACAACCTCCCGCAGCACCGTCCGATGGACCGGGTAGAATCCAGCGCAGTGGCAAAGGAAATGCCATACTTTTACCGGTTCCTGATTCCGGTTGGTAAATTCCGGCACATACTGGCTGACCGGCGCGTCAAGGTCGATCAGCCCGCGCTCCGCCATCTGCATGATCGCCAGGGCGGTAAAAGATTTTGTTACGGAAGCCACGCCGAAAATCGTGTCCGGATCGATGGGAAGCTTCGCTTCCTGGTCCCGGTATCCAAAATACTTTTCATAGCAGGTATTGCCCGCCGCATCAATAATCGCAACCGCGATTCCCGACGCCTGGTGGCGCGTTCTGATCTCCTCCGCCAGATTTTCAAACAGCATCCGGTTTCCCTCTGTAATTCGATTCATTCTAACCCCTCTCCCCTTATTTTTTCGCGGATCCTTCCGCGTTAAATTCCACGGTCTCCGCAAAAAGCACTTGCGAAGACCGTTTCCTGCCCTTTCATTTTAACATGAAAGATCAATATATCCAACGCCGTTTTTGATCCGGATTTCTGTTCCGTAAGGTTTTGACAGCTCCGCCAGATACTGGAGCGTCTTTTCATCCCCCGTCAGCACCGGCACGCCCTTCTGGGAGCGGGGGCGATCCATTCCCAGCGCGATCGGATACAGCTGGATCTGCGTCACCTTCCCATTCTCCATGGTCCAGCCCGCCATAACGGAATGCCAAATCTCATGAAGGACTCCATAGCCCACCGTTCCGTTTTTGCTCCGGTTGCTCATATACGCGCCCACCTTCGTATCCACAGGCATCTTCTTATTTACATACGCGTCATAGGGCTGCAGCTCTACCGTCTCCGTCTCAAACAGGAAATTTCCTAGGCTGTAAAAAATCGGTTTTTCATGATAGAGTTCAATTCCCCGAAGCTCATGGGGACCATGGCCGATCACCGCGTCGGCGCCGGCGTCAACGCACCGTCTGGAAAATGTTTCCAGAAACATGGCCGGAACCTTCATGTTTTCCGTATCCGATTCATGGGCATGGATGCTGACAAGGACCACGTCCGCCTGCAGCCTGGCTTCTTTGATTTCTCCCTCGATCCTCGCCATATCCGCTTCTTTGGGACGGCTTTCGATCCAATCCTTCGTATCCAGCTCAAACCGGTAGCATCCGAAGGGCAGGATTCCCTCCTCCGGCGGATTCTGGTAGCCATTCTTTACGGAATTCTCCATGGAAGCGTTCACTTTTGTCAAAGCCGCCAGCTCTTTCGCCTTCTGGTAGTTTTCCGGGCTCACATGATAAATTGTCTCAAATCGCAGCGGATTTAATCCCGGCCTTCCTTCCATATCCCCGCTTTGTCCGCCGGCCATTCCCGACTCGTGGAACGTGGCGGAAGCCGCGATCAGGGCGACCCGGGCCTGCTTCGTCTCCAGGTAGCACGGTCTGGAAGCGTCCGCCAGGTTCTTTCCGGTTCCGGCAAAAATCATGCTCCGCTCCCTCAGATGGTTGATAGTCGCAAGAACGCCGCCGTGACTGTAATCGCAGGAGTGATTATTGGCCGTATTATACAAGTTAAACCCATAGGACTGCATGGAATCCAGCATTTCCGGATCCGCCATGGCCCAGGTTCCGCCGGAAAACGCCGCCGGATACCCCTCCTGCCGGTGAAACGTCATTTCCAGATTAGAAAATTTCACATCGTGCTGCTGGATCAGCTCCCGCACCGCCTCAAATCCTTCGTATCCGCCCTCGGGGAAACGCCGGGTAATGAACGCGTCTCCGGTGGCGATAAAAGTTGTTCTGCTCATCCTTATTCCTCCAGAATTGACGGGAATCCACCTTCTACTCCCGCTGCCATCAAAAGCATCATCAATACCTGCTGCACCGCTTTATAAGATCCGTGAATCGGGAACTTTTCATGAACGCTGTGGTTCATGATATTTTTGGATTCTTCATCCGGCGCATAGGCCCTTCCCATGCAGAGAGCCGGAATTCCTTTTGCGATCGCCACATTTGCGTTGGTACAGCCGCCGCGGCCAAAAACCGGTTCCACGCCCAGGGAAGATAATCCAAGATAGGCCGCCTCCACCAGCGGAGCATGCGCATCTTGCGTTCCTCCCGGAATACTGCTGACTATTTTTTTATCCCAAGTGATCGTATCTTTTCCCCATTTATCAGTCTCCTCTTGGCAAGCCTCTTCTATAGCTTTAAAAATCTGGTCTCTCAGCTTATCCAATTCCTCCGGCGAATTAGAACGGAAATTAAACTTAATAGTCGCTTTCGGGGCAATGGCATGGATTCCCGCGTCATTGCCGCCATGGATATTAGAAACGCAGAAACTGGTTTTCGGTTCTTTCGGCACAACAAAATCCGCAATTTTTGCAACCGCCCTAGCAGCAGCATGAAGGGGCTGCGCCATTTCTCCAAACGCGCCAAATGCATGGCCGCCGATTCCATAGAAGTTTACCTCATAGGTCTCTCCTCCGGTAGCTTCATATACAATATTGGCCATATCATTATTATCGATGCTGAGGGAAATATCAATATCGTTATTCTCCTCTAAGAAATATTTCATTCCTCCGAGACCGCCCATTCCTTCTTCGCGTGTGGTGCCTACAAAAATCACATCCCCCATCGTACGGATCCCCGAATGCTTAAGGGCACGCACAATTCCCAGCAGCATAGCAAGCGCTCTCGTATCATCGCCAATTCCCGGGGCATAAAGAAAGCCGTCCCGTTCCTCCACTGTCTTTACCGTTCCAAACGGAAAAACAGTATCAAGATGGCCCTCTAAAAGGACCTTCGGACCGGTTCCGGCTCCCTTCATTACCGATATTACATTACCGCCCTGGTCAATATGGACCTGTTCCAGTCCCAGGGCCTTCAAACGCTCTGCAAACTCACGGGCGCGGTTTTCCTCATGCCCAGTCGGCGCCTCAATTAAAACCAGTTCTTTCTGGTCTTCAATGGTACGCGCCTGATCATTCTCAATAAGCTCCAGCGCCTTCTTCACGCTGTCCAGAGAACGCATCCGCTCGAATCTCTCTTTGCATTTCCCAGAAACCTCGTACATTGTAACCCTCCTTTAAAATTAAGGGCCGCTGCTGCCTCTTTGTGACGCCGCAAGCCAACGGCCCCATAATCTTCCTGGCACTTTTTTTAGGTCCATTTGCTCTTTTCTTTATTGTACAAAATCCTTCCATAGATGACAAGCAACAAAATGGCCCTTTGTAATTTCTATTAAACCTGGGCAGGAACCATGACATTTCTCACACGTATAAATACACCGCTTTGCAAATCGGCACTCGTCCGGCGGATCGATAGGAGAACTGATCTCCCCTCTCAAAAGAATCCTTTGCGGCCGTTCAATTCCCACCTCAGGAATCGGAATTGCTGATAATAAAGCCCTTGTATAAGGATGAACGGGATGATTGAACAACTCCTCTGTCGGAGCTTTTTCAATCAGCTGTCCCAGATACATTACCGCAATCTCATCCGCAAAGTGGTTTACAACCGACAGATCATGCGTAATAAAAATGAACGTCAGCCCCATTTGCTCTTTAAGGTCTTGAAGAAGATTCAAAATCTGGGCCTGTATCGAAACGTCCAAAGCAGAGACCGGCTCATCACATACGATAAACTGGGGTTCCATCGCTAAGGCTCTGGCAATTCCAATTCGCTGCCGTCTTCCGCCGTCCAATTCGTGAGGATATGTATTCACAAGGCGTTCCGCCAGACCGACCGTCTCCATTAATTCCTTGACTCTCTCATTAATCGCCTTTTTATCTTTCAGAATCTTATTTTCAATAATAGGCTCGGCAATCGTCTGGCTTACCGTTTTCCGTGGATCCAATGACGAAAACGGATCTTGGAAAATAATCTGCATCTGATGACGCATTTCCTGCATTTTTCTGGCGCTCAAAGCAGTAATATCAACTCCATTAAACAGCACCTGCCCATCCGTTGGCTCAACAAGACGCAGGATCGCTCTTCCTGTCGTCGATTTTCCGCACCCGGATTCTCCGACGATTCCCAGCGTTTTTCCTCTTTCAATTGTAAAGCTTACATCGTCTACCGCATGGAGAAGCCCTCGGGCCGTTTTAAAATATTTTTTCAGATTCTTTACTTCCAAGATCACATCAGCCATTGGTTTTCCCCCTTTCTATATGAAAACCTTGATTTTCATACGCTAAACATGCCGCTTTATGCGTACCGCCAAAATCCCGGATTTCCGGCTGCCTCTGGAAGCATGCATCGGTGGCATAATTACAGCGCGGCGCAAATGCGCACCCCTTTGGCAAATTTGTCGGATCTGGCATCAAACCGTGTATTGGCTGCAGCTTGCTCTTTCTGTTCTTTATATTAGGAAGAGAATTAAACAGCCCCTCTGTGTACGGATGTTTTGTATGATTGAACACCTCATCCAAATTCCCTTCTTCAATGACTCTGCCAGCATACATAACGGCTACCCGGTCGCAAGTTTCCGCCACAATTCCTAAATCATGCGTAATCATAATCATGGATGTATTCTGCTTTTCTTTGAGTTCTCTCATTAAATGAAGGATCTGAGCTTGAATCGTAACATCCAGTGCTGTAGTCGGCTCGTCGGCGATTAAAAGCTTTGGACTGCAGGCAAGCGCAATCGCAATGATTACTCGCTGCTTCATTCCGCCGGAAAATTGGTGCGGATATTCGATCGCCCGTTCCCGCGGGATTCCTACTAATTCCAGCATATCCTCCGCTTTTTCCCACGCTTCCTGCTTATTAAGATGCTCATGCCGCTCCAAGCTCTCCGCAATCTGATATCCCACTGTAAAAACCGGATTCAGCGACGTCATAGGATCCTGGAAGATCATGGATACAAGGCTTCCTCGCGTATGCTCCAGCTCCGCCACCGACATATGCAGGATATCCTCGCCGCACACTTCCAATTTATCACACTCCATAACCCCAGGAGGAGAATCAATTAGCCGTAAGATCGATAAAGCCGTTGTCGTTTTTCCAGCGCCGGTCTCACCTACAAGTCCCAGCGTTTCTCCTTCTCTGATCTGGAGGCTGATGCCATTTACTGCCTCTACAGTTTCCTCTTCCAAAACAAATTTTACATTTAGATTCTCCACATCAAGAACCATATTTTTTTGATCTGCCATACGGCATTCCTCCTATTTCTTTAACTTTGGATCAAGGGCATCCCGAAGTCCGTCTCCCATCAGATTCAAAGCCAATACCGTTATCATGATGGCCAGACCCGGGAAAAATGTCATATACGCATAATCACGAATATACTTCCGTCCTCCGGAAAGCAAAGCACCCCACTCCGGATCCGGTGCCGGAACGCCCAGCCCCAAAAAGCTCAGGCTGGAAGCAGAGATGATTGCCGACGCGACTCGAAGCGTTGCTTGAACAATAATCGGCGAAAGGCAATTCGGAAGAATATGTCTAAATATGATCTTTCTATTATTCAAACCAATCGCTTTAGAAGCCTCTACATATTCCTGGTTCCTGACCGTTAAAACTGCCGCTCTGGTAATCCTGACAAATTGCGGAACACTGGTAATCCCTACAGCAAACATCAGGTTCCAAATACTTTGTCCCAGAACCGACACGATCACGATCGCCATCAGCATATTAGGTACGGCGCTTAAGATATCCGTACTCCGCATGATGATTTCCTCGATCGCGCCTCCAAAATATCCGGCTACCGCTCCTAAAGTAACCCCAATTACAAGGCCGATCGTAACTGCTACAAGGCCTACGGAGCAAGAAAACCTGGTTCCATACAGAATGCGGCAAAAAATATCTCTTCCCAGTTCATCTGTCCCAAACCAGTGGTTTGCATTGGGCCACTGCAGCCGGTCCGCTACATTCTGCCCAATAACCTGTGTGTCATAGTCTAAAAGGACGTCAGCAAATAATGCAATAAAAACAATTACCAAAACAATAGCCGAACCAGCTACCGCTCCTTTATTTCTGCGGAATTGACGCCAAACTTCAGCCGCTTGGCTTCTCGCTTTCTTCGTCGTTGCTGCTGCTTCTTTACTCATGCTTCTTTTTCCCCCTTTTCGACGTTGTGTACTGAGCTTTAATCCGCGGATCCACGGCCGCATACAGCAGATCTACCAAAAGGAGAACAAAGCTCAAAAGGATCGTCGTCATGATAATGCTCCCTGTTACCAGCGGCGTGTCTCTCATATTAAGAGAATCCACGATCAGACGACCAACACCAGGCCAAGCAAATACCGTTTCCGTCAAAACACTTCCGCCTAATACGCCGGCAAGCTGTGTTCCGATAATTGTAATAATTGGGATCAGGGCATTTCTCAATGCATGCGACATAACTACTACTTTCTCCGGTATTCCCTTCGCTCTTGCCGTTCTCAAATACTCCTGTTTTAATACGTCCAGCATCGAAGACCGTGTTGTCCTCGTCAGCGTCGCCATCAAGCCGGTTCCAATCGTAATCGCAGGCAATACGATAGATGACAGCGTCTGGTCTCCGCCTGATGGGAACCATTGAAGTTTAAGGGAAAAGACGATAATAAGCAAAAGTCCCAGCCAGAAATGCGGCATAGCAAGCCCGATCATGGCAAATGCCATGCTGATATTATCCTGTATCGTTCCTTGCCTGGTCGCCGAATAAATTCCTAATGGCACGGATAAAATTACAGAAATCAGAATTGAAGCAAATGACAATTTAATAGTAGCCGGTAATTTTTCCACATAGGTCTGGAATACATCCGTCTTCGATATGTACGAGACCCCCAGATCCCCGTGAAGCATCCCCGCCATATAATCAATATATCGAACAACTACTGGCTTATCCAACCCCAGGTCATGACGAATTGCTTCCAGGTCTTCTGCTGTGGCTCCTTCCGGAGCCAAAACATCTACCGCGTCTCCTGGAGCCATATCCATAATAAAAAAGACAAGAAAAGATACTCCGATAATTACCGGTATCATCAACAATAGTCTTTTAATAACATAACGATACATAAAAACCTCCTTAGCTCAAGGTTATAATCGAAAAACGAGGGAGCAGATTGCCATCCACTCCCTCTTATGCGCAGCTTCCCACCGGTGCTATTCAGCAGGAACGAAAACGTTGGAAAAATCATGGTGGCTTGTGGGATAAATGTCAATTCCGCCAGTTCCTTTCTTCACACCGATGAAACCATCTGCAAAATAAATCGGAATGTACGGAACATGTTCGTAGATATTTTCCTGAATCTGCTTATAATACTCTTTTCTCTGCTCCTCGTCTGTTTCTGCCGCTGCCTTATCCAGAAGTTCCATTACTTCATCACTGTCATAAAGCGCTTTATTTACAGCTGAGCCCGGCTGCAGAATACGGCGTGCATCATCGCCATATACATTGAATCCCATTCCATATAAGCAAGACTGATGTTCTCCATTTGTTGTGCTGGTGCTGATACCGGCAGAATCCAATTCTACGATATTAACCGTAAGGCCAATTTCTTTTACCTGGCTCTGGATTAATTCTGCAATCGTCTTGCGATCTGCTCCAACCGAAATATCCAGGGTTGCATTGCCATCCGGGAACGCTTTGTTCAGATATTCCTTCGCCAGATCCAAGTCGCGTTCATATCCGCCCATATCAACATATCCATACTCATCCCAACCCCAGAAGGAAGTAGCTTTCTTGCCCCGTCCTTCCGCTGCTACGGCAATAATCGAATCGATATCAATCGCATGCGCCACCGCTTTTCTTAAGTCCTCGTTGCTGGCCGGTTCTCTCTGCGTATTGAACGCCATATAGGTAAGCGAGCCGCCTTCATACGCGATCAGATCCAATGCCGGATCTTCCTCGATTCTTCCAAGCTCGATCGCCGCCGGTGTCTGGCAGATATCAATCTCCCTATTCTGAAGCGCTATCAAGCGTGCGGAATCTTCCGGAATATATCGGAAGGTAAAGGTCTTTGCATTCGGAGCTCCCCGCCAGCTGTCTTCAAACGCTGCTAATTTCGTATAGTTTCCGAACTCATAAGAATCGATCTTCCAGGGTCCGGTCCCTACGCCAGGCCCATCGACCGGATCCTCTGTAATCGCTTTTTCATTCTGAATGCACGCGGTTGGCAGAGTCATCATATAGGGCCAATCCAGGTTCGGATCAACCAAGGTCATTTTAACCGTGAGATCATCAATTGCCTCTACACTTTCCACTTTTAAAAACAATCCGTTACAGGATGTAGTTCCCTCCATTCGGTTAAAGGTAAATACAACGTCGGAAGCTTTCAGTGTTTCACCGTTATGGAATTTTACTCCTTCTCTCAGCTTGAAAATATAGGTCTTTCCTCCATCATCTGTTGACCATTCCGTTGCCAGCTGAGGCTCCAGCTCCTTGGTTTTGTTATTAAAATGAAGCGGAGTATCATAAATCATGCGCCACAGATAATTATGCTGTGTGTTGCTGGCCTCCATCTGGTCAATCGTCGTATGCTTCGACTGCATACCAATAACAATATCATCCTTTAGCGCGATTCCCTCAGCAGGAGTTTCTGGATTAATAACTCCAGAGGATATTTCTGTCCCGGAATCAGCGGCTCCCTCCCCGCCGGATTCCTGTCCGGTTCCGGAACATCCTGCCAAAGCGCCTCCCAGCACAAATAATGTCAGGGCCGCAGTTACAATTTGGTACATTGATTTTCTCATATACTTCCTCCTTCTTTTTTTAATCACGAGCATATTACGGACGACAAAAAAGCGCTCCCTTATAAGAAGGACAATTCCATGCCCCAACCGCTCTTAGTGGTTTAATTCTTATAAAGAAGCGCTCTTATTCTGACTATTATTATAATTTTAAATATTTATTCTGTCCAATATATATTGCGAATATATTTCATTCTTTGCGCGAATATTTTCCGCTGTTTTCAGTTGTTCTCTGATTAATCTGATCAAAATAACTCTTTGTAAAATCGGCGAATTTTTTTATTTCCGGAGTGATTTTTAAGTCCTTTGAATACAGCATGTAAAGTGATCGGGTAAAGCCCGGTATAGCCAGCGGCCGAAGACAGACCTCAGGGCAGTCAGCCGTTTCCAATAATTTTGTCCGCCAGGAATATTCCGGCCAGATTGCTACTCCCAATCCTTCCTGTACCATTCGCTTTACGATATAATAGTTTTCGCAGAGAAATGCTTGCTTTGGAATAAAGCCCAATTCATTAAATTTTCTGTCAGAAATCATCCGGATACTTCCTCCCGGTATCAATTCAATAAAATTCTCATTTTTCAGATCCTGCAGCATGATCACCTTCTTTTCCCTCAGCCAGGAATCTTTATGAAACGCCAGCATTAGCCGCTCTTCCATCAGCTTTACTGCCCGATTAAAGTAAACCTGCGGTAATGTACTGCGAATACATATATCCCAAGAAACTACTTCTCTTTTCTCCATCAAATTAAAATAGATGCCCGGATTTTTCTCTTGAAATTCCCGTATCAATTCGGGAAGGAGAAGCGCCGCTGACAATGCGTTCAAACGAATGATTTTCCGGGACTCCCGATTCTTAATTTCTCCTGGAAGCGCATCCAGCTCCTCAATGATCGGCGCGATTCTGGCTTGCAGCAGCCGTCCTTCGTGAGTTAATATGCTGTGCTTTCCTTCTTTTCGCATTAGCTCCACCTGGAGTTCTCCCTCCAGCGCTTTAATTGCTTTGCTGATAGAGGGTTGCGATACATGAAGTTCCTGTGCCGCCATAGAAATATTCTCATACCTTGCTGCTTTCGCAAAATATTTTAACTGGTACAGTTCCAATTATCCCCCTCCCCTGTCATTTTTCATATATTTTACTCCTTTGTTTTGTGCATATTGC
>DGYMR06203__coassemble_974_pt1 | contig 22529 bp, 18 predicted proteins | sample DGYMR06203__metabat2_high_PE_052 | metagenome-assembled genome bin DGYMR06203
ATCCAGCGGAATATTTTTGCGAAAAACGGCAGCATGGAGGATCACATCCTTTCGCTAGGAGAGATATTTTGCGTCTGCTTTCTTTTATTATGAGGGATTCTTTCTGATTTTGCAAGTTAAGAATAGAAGAGGGTGTCCCCTCAAGTCATTTCATGACTTTAGGGACACCCTCTTCGCTTGTTACCTATAAGGGATAGCTTCTATACTCTTAGCCTATCAGCATTATAGCATATGCGGTTTGTTTCTGCAATTCCGCGCCTTAGTCGTAAATGCTTTCCACATCCCACTCCAGGATCCGGCCGGTCTGGGCGTCGATCTCAAACTCATATTCCATCTCGTTGTAAAAGAATTTTCCCTCATAAAGAACGTATCCGTCGTCCCAATCCTTTTTTACATGGAGGTAGGACGCCTGTTTTTCAGAAATCCCGGCCTGCTCCAAAGCGATGCGCTTGGCGTCGTCTTCAGAGATCTGGCTGGCGTCTGCCGCCTGGGAGGAGCCGTTTTGGCGCCGGGAGCGGCTTGTGCCGGAAGGAGCATAATATTCCGCGTCAAAGTCATATTTCACGATGGTTCCGGAGCTGGCGTCGATCTCATAGTCATATTCCATCCCGTCGTTTGTAACAAACTCCACTTCGTAAACCAGGCGGCGGTCCTCATAATCTTTTTCTACTTTATCAAAGATCAGGCTGTTTTCCGCAACCTTCGCGTGCTCCAAAGCAATTTCCTTTGCTTTATCCTGGGAGATCTCCGCACCGAAAGCATTGATGGTGGTGGCGAAAACCAAAAGTCCAAGGGCAGCGGCTGATGTGATGGCAATTCTTTTTTTCATGGAAAAGTCCTCCGTTTCTTTATCAATGTTTTTGTTGTGTTTTATTTGATACGCTTATGATAAAAGGCAATTATTAAAAAATCATTAGAAAATTTAAAAAGATTCCCGTATTTAAAAAAATTTTGAGATGCGGTATAATTTCGGTAAAAGATGCGGATAGGGGGAGAGCGGATCATGAGGCTTTTGGTAGCGGAGGACGAGAAGGATATGAACCGTTTGATCACGCGGGCGCTGGAAAAGGAAGGCTACGGGGTGGATTCCTGCTTTGACGGGGAGGAAGCCATGGATTATCTGGAAAGCGCGGAGTACGACGGGGTGATTCTGGATATTATGATGCCGAAAATGGACGGGCATCAGGTATTAAAAAAACTGCGGGCCAGAGGAAGCGATCTTCCGGTCCTGTTTTTAACGGCTAGGGACAGTATTGCCGACCGGGTGGCGGGACTGGATCTGGGCGCAGACGATTATTTAATTAAACCCTTTGACTTTGATGAACTTCTGGCCAGGGTCCGGGCGATGATGCGCAAACGCAGCGGACATAAAACCAGCGTTATCACCATTGGCGACCTGAAGATCGATACGGGAAGCCATGAGGTGACCCGCGGGGACCGTTCCATCGAGCTGTCCTCAAGGGAATATTCGATCCTGGAATATATGGCCATGCATCCGGGGCAGGTGCTGTCCAGGGAACAGATCGAGACGCATGTATGGAACTTTGATTACAGCGGCGGCTCGAATGTGGTCGATGTATATATCAGTTATTTAAGGAAAAAGATCGACGGAAAAGAAAATGTGAAGCTGATCCGTACCGTTTGGGGAACCGGATGGATGATCAAGGAGGGCGAATGAGAGGAAGGATCTCGATTAAACTGAAGCTGACGCTTTGGGTGACGGCGTTTATGGTTTTGACGGCGGCCGTCTGCCTGGGGCTCATTTTGGCGGTGAGCGGCCAGGTTTCCAGGCGGGAGGCGGAAAATCTTCTTACGGTGACGGTCCGGGAACAGATCGGCGGAGTCCATTTGTCAGACGGTCAGCTAAGTCTCGATCCGGATTTTAGCTTCTATAAAAACGGCGTTTATTTTCTTCTTTATAATAAGAACCGGGCCATGCTTTCCGGTCAGACGCCTCCCGGTTTTCCGGTCAGCACGCCGTTGGAAAACGGGATCGCGAGACCGGTTTCCGGGGAAGGCGGGGAATTTTATGTTTATGATCTTTGGATTCCCTCCGGATGGGAGGATGGAACCTGGCTTCGGGGCGCGGTGCAGATTCCGGATGGAACGCAGACGGCGGGTCAGATCCTGACGCTGTTTTCCATTGCCGTGCCGGTGATCGTGTTCTTAGCGGCCGCAGGCGGATACCTGATCGCGAGGCGGGCGCTGCGGCCCATTGAACAGATCGCGCAGGCCGCGGAAAGTATTTCCGGAGGAAAGGATTTAAGCCGGCGGATCGGGATGGCTGAGCGAAAGGACGAAATCGGAAGACTGGCGGCGGCGTTTGACCGGATGTTCTCGCGGCTGGAGCAGTCCTTTGAGGCGGAAAAGCAGTTTGCTTCGGACGCGTCCCATGAGCTTCGGACGCCGACGGCGGTGATCGTGGCGCAGTGTTCTTATATGGAAAAATACGCGGATCGCCCGGAGGATTATAAAGAAGGGGTTGCGGTGATCCGAAGGCAGGCGGATCGGATGACCCAGCTGATCAACCAGCTTCTTGATATGACCCGGCTGGATTTTGGGACGAGACGGCTGGAGCTTGCGGACCTGGATTTCAGCAGCTTCCTGGAAGCGGCCTGCGAGGAGGAGGATACGGGCGTTCGGGGAATTTCCATGGAAACGGATATTATGCCGGGGATTCATGCGAAAATCGACGGGAACCTGTTTTCGCGGGTGATCCATAATCTGCTGGAGAACGCCAGAAAATATGGAAAAGAAAACGGGTGGATCCGGGTTTCGCTGAAAAAAGAGGATGGAAACATTATTCTGAAGGTGGAAGACAACGGGATCGGGATCGAGGCGGAGCACCTGGATAAAATCTGGAAACGGTTTTATCAGGTGAATGCGTCCAGGGAATCCGGTTCCGGCTTAGGGCTGGGACTTTCCATGGTCGATCAGATCGTTAAGCTTCATAATGGAACGATTTCGGCGGAAAGCAGACCGGGAGAGGGAACTTGCTTTACGGTGATTCTTCCGGGCGCGTTCTCATGAAATTTTAATATTTGCCGGTTAGAATAAGGATATCAAAAGGAAACAATTTCAGAAGGGAGACTTTTATCATGAATATCAGAAAGAAAACAGGAGCGGCGGTCTTGGGCGTTTTATGCATGGCAGTGCTGGCCGGATGCCAGAATCAGCAGAGCCAGACGGCCCAGACGGCGGAGTACATTGGAATCGAAGCGGCGAAGGAGACCGCGCTAAAATCGGCGGGCCTTACGGAGGATCAGGCGGATTTTTCTACGGCGGGTCTGGACAGCCGGGACGGCACCTTTTTCTACCAGGTAAATTTTGAGGCGGAAGGAATGGAGTATGACTACGCCATCGACGCGGTAACCGGAGTCGTGATCGAAGAGAACAGCGTGGCGGCAGATGATGGGGCAGAAGCCGCTGGCGCCGCGGCCAGCGCGGCGGAAACCTCCGGCGCGGCCGCAGATGATGGGGCGGAAGCCGTTGGCGCTGCGGCCAGCAGGGACGCGGCAGGGGATGCGGCTTCCGGCGCGGTGCAGGCTTCCGGCGCGGCACAGGCTTCCGAGGCAGCCCAGACATCCGCAGCGGCGCAGAACGCCTCGGACTCCGGCATGATCGGAGAGGAGAAGGCAAAGGAGATCGCGCTGAACCATGCGGGCCTTGCGGAGGATCAGACCCAGCGCCTTTGGGTCAAGCGGGATTATGACGACGGGCGTTCCATTTATGAAGTAGAATTTTACGGCGAGGGCCGGGATGAGTATGACTATGAGATCGACGCGGTAACGGGAGAGATCGTCGCGTTTGATACGGACCTGCATGATCATGGGACGGCGCCCTCGGAGGGCCAGTCTCAGGTTTCAGAAGAGCAGGTGCGTCAGACCGTTCTGGAGCGGGTTCCGGGCGCCTCCGCGGAAAATATTTTCCTGCATCTGGAATGGGACGACGGACGGCTGGAATATGAGGGCGAGCTGATCTACGATAATATGGAATATGAATTTAAGATCGACGCCTATAGCGGAGCCGTAACGGAATGGGAGGCGGAACAGTTCCGCAGATAGAACGGGAAGAAGAGAGGAAAAAAGAGAAAAGAAAAAGAAGAGAAAAGAAGAGGACCAGTGGTCCGGGCAACCGGATCCTGGTCCTTCTCTTTTGCTGAATGGGTTACAGTCTGTTCGATACTGCTTCGGCTGAAACGGGCATGAGAGTATCCGCCGGCTTACTTGCAGTAATCCAGGGTGATGGTGTCGTCGTCGTTATAGATAACGGCGTCTTTATCCATGGTCAGTTTGTCGATGGCCGCAAGGTATTCTTCCTTGGACTTAAAGTAGGGCTTCGACTCGGCGATTACCTGCTTTGCCTTGGCGGCGTCGTCGGACAGCAGCATAGCGGCGGTCAAAACCAGGCACTGAGCCGGATACAGGCAGCCCAATTTCTTATCGGCGACATAGTAATCCTTTCCGTGGCCGATGCCGATGGAGCCGCTGCAGTGGGGATGGATCGCCGGCATGATCGCGGAAACATCGCCCATATCGGTGCTGCCGGTGGACCAGGTCCCGTCGTCGATCACGGTGCCCGGGCCGGAAATGGTTTCCATGGCTTCGGTCATCACCTTCGCCAGATTGGGATCGTTATTTAACGGGAAGTAGCCGGGATGGTCGTCTAATTCGACATTGCAGCCGATGGCGGCGGCAGAAGCGGCCAAAGCCCGGTTGACTTTTTTATTATATTCATAAATACTCTCGAAGGAGGCGCCGCGGACATAAGATTCCACCTTGGCCTTTTCCGGAATCGCGTTTACGGCCAGGCCGGCTTCGGTAATGATCGGATGGAAGCGGATATGCTGGTCGTCAACAAAGGTTTCCCGAAGGGCGTTGACCGCATTTAAGCCGCAGGTCGCCGCGTAAAGCGCGTTCCGTCCGCTCTGGGGAGAACCGCCCGCATGGGAGGAAACGCCCTTGAAGGTAATGTTTTTGGTAATGCAGCCGTTGCTTCCTTTGCCGATGGATAAGGTTTTTCCTTCCGCCAGCTTTCCGGAATGGATCATCATGGAAATATCGACACCGTCAAAATAACCGCGGTAGATAAATTCTACCTTTCCGCCGTAGTATTTGATGATTCCCTGCTTGCGCAGCTCTTCGCGGTAGCCAAGCTCGATCAGCTCTTCGGCAGGAACGGAAATAAAGCGGATCGATCCGCAGAGTCCGTCGAGAGCGCCCGGCTCCTTTAACGCGGCGGCGACGCCTACCAGGATTCCGCTCTGCGCGTTATGTCCGCAGGCATGGACCGCGGCGGTTTCCGGATCTGCGTCCGGATGGTTGGCAACGATCAGGGAATCCAGCTCGCCTAAAATAGCGATCTTGGGTCCCGGTCTTCCTGTATCAAGATCTGCATAGAATCCGGGGATATTTCCGGCGCGGACCAGAGTGTAGCCCAGCTTTTCAAACTGCTCCTCCATATAAGCGGAGGTCTTCCACTCACGGTAGCCGGTCTCCGGATGCTTCCAGATATGATCGGCGGTTTCGTAGATAAGAGATTCATACTTTTCTACCAGTTTCAACAGTTTTTCTGCTTCCATTGTTTGATCTCCTTTCGTTATCTGACGAATTTTTCAGATATCCAAAGTATATCAATTTTTACACATAGATTCAAGAAAAATCCGCAGATTTTTGGATGTTTTTTATAAAAACACGCTAGGAAATTTGATAAAAAGTATCGACATTAATGCGTTGCAGTGATATAATATTGGAGTTTAATGTGATAAAGTGCAATGGAAGGCAGGATACAGAAAGCATGAAGATTCTTGTATGTATGAAACAGGTTCCGGCGGGGACAAAGGTGGATATCGATCCGGAAACCGGAGCCATGAAACGGATGTCTGGAGCGACGCGGACCAATCCCTACGATCTGTTCGCCTTGGAAACGGCGCTTCGGATTCGGGAGCAGCAGGGCGGAACCGTTACCGTCCTGACCATGGGGCCGCCTCAGGCGGAGGAGATGATGCGGGACGCCTATACCATGGGCGCCGACGACGCGGTGATCTTATCGGACCGCAAGTTTGCCGGGGCGGATGTATTGGCTACGTCCTATGCCCTTTCCCAGGCGATCCAGGTTTTAGGAGGCGCGGATCTGATCCTCTGCGGACGGCAGACCACCGACGGGGACACGGCGCAGGTAGGGCCCGCGATTGCGGAGCATCTGCATATGCCTCATGCGGCGTGGGTGTCGGAGATCGTGGAAACGGGGGCCGAGGCGATCACGGTCCGCCAGGATCTGGCCAGCGTGACCCAGGTTTCCAGGATCCCTTATCCGTGCCTGATCACGGTGGATAAGGATATGTGCGTGCCGCGGCTTCCCTCTTACCTGTTAAAGAAGGAGACGAAGGGGCGGCCGGTCCGCTTTATGGGATTTGCCGATATGCCGGATCAGGATCTGAGCCGGTACGGGCTGATCGGGTCTCCTACGGCGGTGGAGCGGATGTTTGCGCCGCCGGAAGCGGAAAAGAAAGTTTACCTGACGGGAGATCCCCAGGAAAAAACGGAAAAGCTGTTTTTGGCGCTTTCCGGAAAGAAGCTGATTTAGGAGGGTGCCATGGATTTTATAAAATTTGACGCGGAAAAATGCAGTCTCTGCGGAGTCTGCGTGGAAAAATGTCCCTTTGGCGCGCTGTCCATGGGAGAAAAGGGAATTACGGTGGGGGACACCTGCCGGATGTGCGGTCTATGCGTCCGCCAGTGCCCGGAAAAGGCCATTAAATTTGAACAGAAGGCCAACGCGGTGGATAAGAGCCAGTGGAAGGACTTCCTTGTTTTCGTTGAGCAGGAATACGGCGATATCCATCCGGTGGCCTATGAGCTGATCGGGGAAGCCAAGAAGCTGGCGGCGAAGGTGGGCTATTGCGTAAACTGCGTGATCATCGGCGGCAAAGGAACCGAGGAAAACGCGAAAAAGCTGCTGCCCTACGGCGTGAACCAGGTATTTGTTTATGAGCATCCGGGCTTTGAAGGCTTTCGGGCCGACTGCTACGCGGACGCGGCGGCCGACTGCATCGCGGCGGTAAAGCCCAGCTCGGTATTGATCGGCGCGACGGCGCTGGGAAGATCTCTGGCGCCCCGGCTTGCAACCCGTTTCCATACGGGGCTGACGGCCGACTGCACCAGCCTGGATATTAAGCCCAATACGGATATGATCCAGATCCGGCCGGCCTTCGGCGGAAATATTATGGCGCAGATCTCCATCGCCAAATCCAGGCCGCAGTTCGCTACGGTGCGGTACCGGGTCATGGACCGGGCAAAACGGGAGGATCATCCGTCTGGGGAGATCGTGCGGTGCGGCGTGACCGACGATATGGCCCGCTCCAGGATCGAGATCTTATCCTCCAAGCTGATCGATAAGGGAAAGAGCCTGGAGGAAGAGGATATCATCGTTGTGGCTGGGCGGGGAGCCAGGGACGAGAGAGGCGTAAAGCTCTGCAGGGAGCTGGCGGAAGCGCTGGGCGGCCAGCTGGCCTTTACCAGGCCGATGGTGGAAAATGGCTTCGGCGATACGGCCCATCAGATCGGTCTTTCCGGCCGTACGGTGCGTCCGCGGTTAATTATTACCTGCGGCGTTTCGGGAGCGATCCAGTTTACTTCCTGCATGAACGGATCGGAATGCATCGTGGCGATCAACACGGATCCGGACGCGCAGATCTTTCAAGTGGCTCATTACTGCCTTGTGGAGGACCTTTATGAGCTTGTCCCCAGGCTTACGGAGCGGATAAAAAAGCATAAGGAGGAGGAGAGCAATGCCGTTTCCATATAAAAAAATGACCCAGGAGGATTTCGACGCCGTACGCCGGATGACGGATCCGTCCAGAGTCTGGGTCGGCGAAGAGATCGCGGCGGAATATTATCATGATGAAATGCCGGAATATGGAAGCTTTCCGCCGGAGCTTTATGTAGAGGTCATCAACAAAGAAGAGGTTTCCGCGATCATGGCCTATGCCTGGAAGGAGAATATTCCGGTGGTCTGCCGGGGAGCGGGAACCGGACTGGCCGGAGGCGCAACCTGCAAATACGGCGGGATCATGCTTTCGGTGATGCGGATGAACCATATTTTTCCCATCGACCATAAAAACCAGACCATTACGGCGGAGCCGGGCGCTCTGCTGATCGATATTCAGGCGGCGGCAGCGGCGGAGGGGATGTTCTACCCGCCGGATCCCGGAGAAAAGACGGCGTCCATTGGAGGAAACGTCATTACCAACGCGGGAGGGATGAAGGCGGTCCGCTACGGCCTGACCAGGGATTTCGTCCGCTGCATTGAGGCGGTAATGCCCGACGGCTCTATTATGAATTTTTCCTCCAACGTGGTGAAGAATACGACGGGATACGATATTAAGGATCTGGTCATCGGTTCCGAGGGAACCTTGTGCATCCTGACTCAGGTGACCCTGAAGCTTCTTCCGGCGCCCACCTGTTCCTGCACGCTGGTGCTGCCTTTTAGAAGCCTGGAGGAATGCGCCGATATGGTGCCGAAGGTTTTAGAGCTTCCGTTTGTGCCTACGGCCATCGAATTTTTGGAGCGGGAGCTAATTGATATCGTGGAGCGGAATTTGAATAAGATGTTCCCGGTCCGCCAGGGGGAAGCGGTTTTGATCGTTATGTATGACGCTTCCAGCAGGCAGGAGCTGGATTCGGCGGTGGAGGCCGCGGCGGAGGCCGCCTTGAAGAACGGCGCGCTGGACTGCTTTTTAGCGGATACGCCGGAGCGCTCTGGAACCGTTTGGGCGGTTCGGGGCGGTATCTTGGAGGGCATGAAGGCGGATTCCGTATCCCAGGAGGAATGCGACGTGGTGGTTCCCAGAGCCAGGATCGCGGAATACGTAAAAGCGGCCAAGCGGATCGCCGTGTCCCATGGGATCCGGGTGGAGCCCTGCGGCCACTGCGGAGACGGAAATATCCATACGGAAATGCTCAGAGGCCCGGAAATGAGCGACGAGGAGTGGAAATCGGCCACCCACGCCTGCTTAAAGGAGCTGTATGCGCTGTCCAAGGAGCTGGGCGGCCAGCTGTCCGGCGAACATGGCATCGGCAACGGCCGTCTGGAGTTCTTAGAGGAATTTGTGGGGCCGCGGATGATCGAGCTTTATAAGGCCATTAAGCTGGCTTTTGATGAAAAGCTGATCTTAAATCCGGGAAAAGTAATTGAATTTCAAAAAGAAACGGCTGGAATAGGGGGAATGAAATGATGAACGAGAAACGCTCGCTGCTGGTAGATAAGAGCAAAATGCCGCTGACGCTGGGAATCGCGTTCGTGGCCTTCACAACTCAGTTTGGAGGCGGCTTTGCTTCCGGCGCGCAGATTTACCAGTATTTTATCAATTATGGAATCTGGTGCCTTCTGCTTCCGCTCCTGTCTCAGGGGCTGTACGCCATATTTTTCTGGTACGGGATGCGGTATGCCTATAAGCATAAAACCTACGACTACCGAAGCTTTTCCGACAGTCTGTATGGAAAAACGAGACATGTGATGTCCAACTTATATGAAATCTGCTATCTGATCATGATCGGAACGGCTTCGGCGGCGGCCTTCGCCACCGGCGGCTCCACGATTACGACGTTATTTGGGATTCCTTACTGGATGAGTACCGTAATTATCGGCGCGTTTATTTTCCTGATCGCTCTGTTTGGGACCAGCGTGGTGAGAAAATGCGCCGCCACCTTAAGCGTTCTGATTATTATTGGCCTAGTAATGGTGCTGGTTCCCAATATTATCGCCCAGTGGGGAGAGATTACCGCTTCCGCCGGACGAATGGCCGGGGGCGAGATGGCGGTGCTTTCCAGCGAGTCCGGCGCCTTTGGCCCGGCGCTCTGGTCCGCCGTGCTGTATTTCTTTTTCCAGCTGGCCTCCGTTTCCGTTATGTATCAGCAGATGGAAGAGGTTACGGATGTGAAACAGATCAATAAGGCAGCAATCTGGATCTTCGTCTGCAACTTTGCGGCGATGGAGCTTTCGATCATCGGCCTTTTAGCGGTCGCCCATGTGGCGGAGCTGGCGGCGGCGTCCATCCCCATGCTGGTATTGGTTCAGAATGGAGTCGGCGCCGGAATCCTAACGCCGGTGATTTCAATTTTGATTATCTTAGGCGCGATTTCCACGGCGGTCAACATGATTTCCGGAATCGTGACCCGCTGCGTGAACGCCATGGAGCGGAGAATGTCCTCGAAAGAGGAAAAGGAGAAGGGCCATCTGGCAAGAAACGCCGTCTTTACGCTGCTCTTTACGTTTTTAGCCTTCGGCATCGCCCAGTTCGGTCTGATGGCGGTGGTAAGCAAGGGCTACGCTTATCTTGGCTACGCGGCCTTGATTACGCTGTTTATCCCGTTTGTGGTTCACGCGCTGGGAACCGGGATGAAAGAAATCTGATCTTTTGAAAGAGGGGCTGTGAAAAAATGAGAAATCATTTTTTCACAGACCCCGTTTTTTGCTGGCTGCCTTTGCGGCATTTTCCTCGCTGTTTCGGCAGCCCCGTCATTTGGGTAGCCCTGACGTCCGGGTCTATGTCCGCTTATATCGGATCGGCTCGTCAAAGCCGAAGGTCCGCTTTCCATTCATTTCCATGGATTCCGTCACTTCTAAGCAATCCTTTGAAAACCGCTCAAAGAGAGTAAATTTTAAAACCGGAGTAAACATGCTTACGCTGCCGCCCTCCCATACGCCGTTTTTCTCCACATACAGCGCCGGAGTAAATTTGGCGGAGGGTTTTAGGCTTTCGTAGTCCACCTGGGGCATGTTCTCATAGGTAAAGGTATTTTTGCCGCAGCCCTCCGGGATTTCGTAGGAGGTCAAGCGGATCCCGTCCGGCTCTTCTGTAAATAAGAACAGGTGAGGGGAGCCGTGGGTGTTTCCGTTGGTTGTATAATAGCTCTCCTCCACCATAAAGACTCCGGAAAAATCCTTCGGAAGGTTTCGGATTTTATCGTTGCAGGCATGGTTTGCATGCTCGGCGTAGGGGAAGGGCTTATTTTCTTCCTGCATCCGCTGATATTGCTCCGCGTTATTGAAATTTCCGGTTAAAAGCTCCATAAATTGTTCTAATTTTGTCATAATATTCTCCTTTTTTATAAGTTCGCCGCCTTCGGCAGCGTAAAAATAAATTCTGTCCCGACGCCGGCGGTGCTGACGACGTCGATATTTTCTCCATGGGCCTGGATAATCTCTTTTACGATGGCAAGCCCCAGCCCGGTTCCCTTCTTATCTTTTCCCCGGGAGGTGTCGGATTTATAAAACCGGTCCCATATTTTCTTGATGTTTTCCTTGGGGATCCCGACGCCCGTATCCTTTACGGATACAAACACTTTTTCATACCGCATTACTGTCTGGATATAGATGACGGAATTTTCATGGCTGAATTTAATGGCGTTGTCGATCAGGTTATAAAGAACCTGCTGGATTTTCCCCAGATCGGCGTAGACCATCTGCACATCGTTGGAAAATGTGAGATCCAGAACGATGTCTTTGGCGTTGCAGGTTCCCTCAAAGGAGGCCGCCGTATCCTTGATGACCCGGTTGATATCAAAATTGCTGCGGGAAAGGAAGCCCTTGCTGTCCAGGGAGTTGAGCGTCAGCATCCCCTGGGTCAGCTTGTTGAGCCGCTCCGTTTCCGAAATTACGATATTCAGATATTTTTCCTGCAGCTGGGGCGGAATGGTTCCGTCCAGCATGGCCTCTAAGTATCCTTTGATGGAGGTCAGGGGAGAACGAAAGTCGTGGGACACGTTGGCGATGAAGGATTTCTGGTACTCCTCCATTTTATTTAGCTCGCTGGACATATAGTTTAAGGTGTTCGCCAGGTAGCCGATTTCATCGGAGGTATCCACTTTAATCGTATGCCCCAGGTTTCCGTCGGCATATTCCATGGCTCCTGCCGTGATCTTTTTTAACGGAAGGTAAACGGTTTTCGTGAATACCAGAAGGATAATCAGCGAGAGGAAGAAAATGATCCCGGCCGTTAGGTAAATGATATTTAAAATCTCCGTGTGATCCGACAGAACCTGGCTCATGGGCATATGGATCACCACATATCCGTAGGTGTTGAAATTGCCGGTAATGGGGGCCAGGACCGAGAGCGTATCCGAATCAAAGGCACCGAAAAAATCGCCGATCATATAGACCTGATTGCCGGCGGCTGTCGGATCAAAGTTTTTGATTACGGTTCCCACATGAGAGGACGGAGCGGTTTCCGCCACAACGGCACCCCGCTGATCCAAAACCCAGGCCTGGGCGCGCAGGTAGACGGCGACCGCCTCCAGCTGCGGACTGGCGGCATCCAGGCTGATATCCCTTCCCTGATAGATATCGCTGTAGGTGTCGGCCAGAAGATTGGCTTCGTCATACAAGGCCTCTGATTCCTCGCTGATCAGGTAGCGGTAGGTGATATGGGAGGAAAAGGTGGCGATAAAGACAAAGCCGATCAGCCCGAACACCAGATAGCCAAGGATGAACTTGGCGTAAAGAGAGTGCGTCATCGCTTTACCTCAAATTTATATCCGATCCCCCAGACAGTGGAAAGGGACCAGTGCTCGTCGTCCTTGATTTTTTCCCGCAGGCGCTTAATGTGTACGTCCACGGTGCGGGTATCGCCGATGTATTCATAGCCCCAGATATGGTCCAGAAGCTGTTCGCGGGTAAAAACCTGGTTGGGAGAGGAGGCAAGGAAGTACAAAAGCTCCAGCTCCTTTGGCGGCATATCTACGGAATGGCCCTTATAAAGGACGGAATAGTTGGTCAGATTTACCACCAGATTCGGATACTCCACAAATTCCCCCTGCTGTTTGGAGGCGTTTGCCATGGAAGCCGGCCCGGTCTGGTACCGGCGCAGCACCGCCTTTACGCGGGCCACCAGCTCTTTGGAGTCGAAGGGCTTGATCATATAATCGTCGGCGCCCAGCTCCAGCCCTAACACCTTGTCGAATACCTCGCCTTTGGCCGACAGCATGATGATCGGGATCTGGGAAGAGGTGCGGATCTCCCGGCAGACCTGGTAGCCGTCCATGCCCGGCAGCATCAGATCCAAAAGCACCAGGTTCGGCTTGAAAACGGGCACCTCTTTCAGCGCGGATTCGCCGTCGCCGACGATTTTTGTTTCATAGCATTCTTTTGTCAAATATAAAGAAATCAGTTCAGCGATGTTTTCATCATCGTCTACGATAAGGATTCTCTGCTTATCAACCATGGGACTCTCCTCCTTTATTTAAAAGTGACGATCGTAACGCCGGTGTCGCCTTCGCCGAAGGTTCCCAGACGAAATTCTTTTACGTATTTCAGCTTCTTTAACTGCCGGTGGACCGCCGCCTTTAAAGCACCGGTGCCGCGGCCGTGAACAACGCGGACCTGGGGCAGATGGGCTAAATAAGCGTCGTCCAGATATTTTTCCAGAACCGGGGTCGCTTCGTCTACGGTCATACCGATCAGGTTGATCTCCGGCGAAACGGAAAAGGATTTGGACATCTTGATCTTTCCCGCGCCGGTTGCGTTCCGGTTTCCTGCTCCGGCTCCGCCCTTTTTACCGGCGGGCGTTTCCATGCCGGGGCCGGTAATGGAAGCCTCTTCCAGAAGCTCCAGATCCTTGATATTGACGAGGGAGCGGAGAATCCCCATCTGGACGTACAGCTCGCCCCTTGCATTGGGCAGGCTGCTGACAGTTCCGTTCAGGTTCATGCTTAAGACCCGCACGCCGTCCCCGATTTTGATCTTTTTCGGAGAAATAGTCTTTTTCGGGCCCTTTTCATTTTTAAGGCTTAAATTTTTGTCCACCTGATCCAGCTTGTTCCTGAGCCGGGTCCGTTCTGCTTCCAGCTCTTTTCCCACGCCCGTACTGGAGGCCAGCCGGTTGATGTTGCGGATCGTCTGGTCCGCGGTTTCCTTGGCTTCCCGGAGGATTCTCTGGGCCTCTTCGTTGGCGTTCTTTAACAGCTTTTCCTTCCGCTCGTCCAGCCGCTCCTCTTTCTTTTCCAGGCCTTTTTTCAGCCGGGCGATTTCCTCCTTATACGCGGCGATTTCCGCCCGTTCCTTTTCGATGGTGACGCGGCTTTCTTCCAGATTCGCCAAAAGATCTTCAAAGGCCTCGTCGTTGGATTCTAAGCGCGCCCGGGCGTCGTCGATAATATAATCCGGAAGTCCCAGCTTTTTTGAGATCGCGAAGGCGTTGCTCTTTCCCGGGATCCCGATCAACAGGCGGTAGGTGGGGCGCAGCGTCTCCACGTTAAACTCGCAGCACGCGTTTTCCACGCCGGGGGTGGTCAGGGCGAAAACCTTTAATTCGCTGTAATGGGTGGTGGCCATGGTCCGGCATTTCATGTTGTGAAGGAAGGAAAGAACGGCGATGGCCAGGGCCGCGCCTTCCGTCGGATCCGTCCCGGCTCCCAGCTCGTCAAAAAGACAGAGGGAACGGCTGTCCGCCTGGGAGAGGATGGAAACGATATTTTTCATATGACCGGAAAAGGTACTGAGGCTCTGCTCGATGCTCTGCTCGTCTCCGATATCGGCAAACACATCGTCGAAGACGGCAAGCTTTGAGCCTTCAAAGGCGGGGATCTGCAGTCCCGCCTGTCCCATCAGGGTAAACAGTCCCACGGTTTTTAGGGAGACGGTTTTTCCGCCGGTATTGGGGCCGGTGACGATCAAAAGATCGAAGTCCTTTCCCAGCCAGATATTGATGGGTACCACTGTCTTCGGATCCAGCAGCGGATGGCGGCCGTCCTTGATTTCGATATAGCCGTTTTGATTGAAAACGGGCATACTGCCCTTATAGCTTCGGGATAAGGCTCCCTTCGCAAAAATAAAATCCAGCTTTGTCAGGATTTGGAAATCCGCCTGGATGGGCTCCACATAGGGGACCAGCTCCATACTGAGGGCCGCCAGGACCATCTCGATCTCTCTTCGTTCCTGCAGCTCCAGCTCCCGCAGCTCATTGTTCAGCTTGATGACCGCCATGGGCTCGATAAACAGCGTAGACCCGGTGGAGGATTGGTCATGAACCATGCCGGGAAACTGGCTTTTATGCTCCGCTTTTACCGGCAGGCAGTAGCGGCCGTCCCGCATGGTGATTACGGCGTCCTGCAGCAGGGTGCGGCTGGAATTCAAGATGGAATTCAGCTGGGTATGGACCCGGTCGGCGGTGATTTTCATCTGGCGGCGCACATGGCGCAGTCCCGGGCTGGCGTCGTCCGCGATCTCTTCTTCTGAGAGAATACAGCGGGTAATTTCCTGATTGACGTTGGTTAAGGGCTCCAGGGCCCGGAACATTCCGTCCAGGGAATCGTCGGGAACCTCCTGGTTTTCCGGGTGTCTTCCGTAATTTTTCGCTCTGGCGGCGCAGGTTAAAAGCCCGCTGATGGATAAAAGCTCATGGGCGCTTAAGGAACCGCCGATTTCCAGGCGCTTTAACGAATCGCCCACATCCGAGACGCCGGCAAAGGATAGGCTTCCCTTCATTCGGACCCGGGAAACCGCGTCGGCGGTTTCGGTCTGGTTCTGGACGATCTCATGAAAATCCGAGGATGGAACCAGCTCCCGGCACAGCTTTTTGCCCGGTTCGGAATGGGCGAAATCCGTCAGCCGTTCTATGACCTTATAAAACTCGAGAGTCTGCAAAGCTTTCTGATTCATATAAAAAATCCTTTCTACACAGGGAAAGTATAACACAAACCACTGGAATATCCTAGACATATTTTTGTTGCATAATAAGGGCGAAGAAATTATAATGGAGAAAGAATATCAGTTCCTATCAGTTAAAGGAGTTTCCCATGGCCGATTCACCCAATGATAAAAAATTCATGAGGGAAAAAATTGTGAAGCCCCCGATCAATAAGCGCAGACTGGCCGGACGCGCCCTGTGCCTGTGTCTTTTTGCGGTTATTTTGGGCGTTGTGGCGGCGGTCAGCTTCGTGGTGTCCAGGCCGATGGTGGAAAAATTCCTTGGAACGGAGCCTCCGTCCACAAGTATTCCCATTACGATCCAGCAGGATTCGGATCCGGCCAGCCGGGAGCCGACCAGCGAAACGATGATGGAAACTACGGCGGAAACGCTCCAGCCGGAGGAGATGCGGGAAGAGATCGAGGAGATGGTGAGCGAAGCCATGGAGGTCTTCCCATGGACGGAGAAAAATCTCCAGGAGCTGAACGAAGCGGTGCGGGCGATCTATCTGGAGTCGGAAAAAAGTATTGTTACGGTTGCCTCGATCCGCCAGGAAACCGACTGGTTTGATAATCCGATCTTAAGCACGGGACAGTACGCCGGGATCATTCTGGCCATCAACCCCAGCGAGGTCGTGATCCTGACCGGGGAAAAGGCGGTGGAGGACGCGGATTCTCTGAGCGTTATCTTCGGGGATGGAAGCACGGCTTCCGTAGAGGTAAAGCAGCGGGATACGATCGCCGGCATGGCGGCGATCCGCGTAAAGACGGCGGACATCGGCGAGCAGACGTTAAACTGGATCCAGGCGGCCAGCCTGGGAAATTCGTATTCGGTCCGGCCCGGCGATATGATCCTTGCCGTAGGAAGTCCCACCGGCCACGTTCATTCCGTGATCACCGGTATGATCTCCTATGTTGCCAAGGGCGTACAGGTGGCTGACGGGCAGACGCGGATGCTATATACGGATTTCGACGGAGACGGCGATCAGGGCATCTTTCTTTTGAACCTGTCCGGTCAGCTGATCGGCTGGGTAACGGAGCAGATGGAGGCGGAGGAAACGGCCGGGGCGTCGTTGGCGATGCCGATTTCCGAATATAAATGGATGCTGGAGCAGTTAAGCAACGGGGTTTCTATTCCTTACTTTGGAATCCTGGGCCAGGATGTAAGCGATTCCATGCTGGGCGACGGAATTCCCCGGGGAGTGTATATTACGGAATCCATCGCGGACGGGCCCGCGTACAGCGCCGGGATCCAAAGCGGCGACATCTTAGTCCGCTTCGGGGATCAGGACATCAGCTCTCTTAGAGAGTTCCAAGGATGTATGGAAGAAACGAAAAGCGGAGATACGGTTTCCGTGGTAATCCGAAGAAAATCCATTGATGAATATCGGGAAATTGAATATGATGTAGTGATCGGAGCCAGGTGATCTGCCTGGCTCGGCATTTGAGGGAGGACAGAAATGAAATTTATCGAGACATTCCGGGAAGGAATGCATGTATCGGATGTATATTTATGCAAGACAAAACAGATCGCGCTGACCAAAAACGGAAAAGAATACGGCTCGCTGAACCTGCAGGATAAAACGGGAACCGTGGACGCGAAGATCTGGGAGTTGAATTCTCCCGGGATCAACGAGTTTTCGGCGATGGATTATGTGTTTGTGGACGCGGACGTCACCGTTTTCCAGGGGCAGTTCCAGCTGAATGTTAAGCGGATCCGCCGCGCGGATGAAAATGAATACCGTCCGTCCGACTATCTTCCGGTAACGGCGAAGGACGTTAAGACCATGCATCATGAGCTGGTTCAGTATATTACGACGATCCGGAACGAAAACCTGCGGAAGCTGGCTGCTGGATTTTTTATGAACGACGCGGCGTTTATCAAGGAATTCTGCGCCCATTCCGCGGCCAAAAGCGTCCATCACAGCTTTGTAGGCGGCCTTTTGGAGCATACCTTAAGCGTAGTCAAGATGTGCGATTATTTCTGCAAGCAGTATCCGGCGCTGAACCGGGATCTGCTTTTGACCGCCGCGATGTTCCATGATATTGGAAAAACAAAGGAACTGTCTTCGTTCCCGGAGAACGATTATACGGACGAGGGCCAGCTGGTGGGACATATTATTATCGGCGCGCAGATGGTGACGGAACAGATCCGGACGATTCCGGGATTCCCGAAGAAGCTGGAGAACGAGCTGATCCACTGCATCCTCGCCCATCATGGGGAGCTGGAATACGGCTCGCCGAAAAAACCGGCGTTAATCGAGGCGCTGGCGCTGAATCTGGCGGACAACGCGGACGCCAAGCTGGAAACCATGTCGGAGATTTTAAAAGGCGCCGGAGACAATATGGGATGGCTTGGGTATAACCGGTTTATGGAGAGCAATGTGCGGCGGACGGGAGAACCGTAGGAGGCTGCGAGCTAAAAAATATGAATTTTACGGATAAATTATAAAAAAACTCTTGACATTTCTAAAATTTTGATTAAAATAAGTTCCATTCAATAAAAAAATGCTATGAACAGGATACGACTTTTCAAAAACACTTTTTCAGAGACCTGCCGGGCGGTGCGAGGCAGGAAAGAATTTGAAAGGCCATCCCCTGGAAGCAGCCCGGGCGAACGAAGGATCAAGTAGCCTGAGACGGAAATCCCTCCGTTAACGGGGAACGCATTCATCAGTGCTGGAGGAGAGCGATGAGGATGCGGGCTGAGTGACCGGTATTCCGGTAATTGAAGTGGTAACGCGGAGGAACTATATTAGCCTTCGTCTTCTGACAGAGTAATCTGCGGGGGACGGAGGCTTTTTGTTTTGTACCGGGACGGTCTCGGCAGCAGTTGAATGTTGTGAAAAATCTGTGTCAAAGGAGTGAAGAAGTATGAACACATTAGTAATCGTTCTGATCGCGGCTGTGTGTCTGTTGGGAGGCTATACGCTTTATGGACGCTGGCTGGCCAAAACCTGGGGGATCGATCCGAAGGCAAAAACCCCCGCTTATACCCATGAAGACGGACAGGATTATGTTCCTACGGATGGATGGACCGTGTTTGCCCATCAATTTTCGTCCATCGCAGGAGCCGGCCCTGTAACCGGCGCGATCCAGGCAGCTGCTTTTGGATGGCTCCCGGTTCTTCTCTGGATCCTGGTGGGAGGCATTTTCTTTGGAGCGGTGACGGATTTCGGCGCGCTGTATGCCAGCGTGAAGAACGAAGGGAAGTCCATGGGCCTGCTGATTGAAAAATACATCGGCAGGACGGGAAGAAAGCTGTTTCTTGTTTTCTGCTGGCTGTTTACTTTGCTGGTGATCGCCGCGTTCGCGGATATGGTGGCGGGAACCTTTAACGCTTATGTTGTGACAGACGGTGTTGCGGAGCTTTCAGCAGCGGCGCAGGTGAACGGAGCCGCCGGAACGATTTCCATTTTGTTCATCTTCCTGGCCATGCTGTTTGGCGTGATCCAGAAAAAGTTCCACCTCACGGGAGCTGTCGAGGCGGCTGTGGGCCTGGTTTGTACGCTGGCAGCCCTTGGAATCGGCATGATGTTCCCGTTGATCGGAGGAAACAATGCCTGGATCGCATTTACGTTTGCTTACATCTTTTTTGCGTCGGTGCTGCCGATGTGGCTTTTAAAGCAGCCCCGGGATTACATGACCACCTTTATGTTCGCGGGTATGATCATCGGCGCGGTTGTTGGGATCGTTGTGGCTCATCCGTCTATGAATCTTCCGGCTTATACCGGATTTAACAACGCCAGCCTTGGAAACCTGTTCCCGATCCTGTTTGTAACGGTTGCGTGCGGAGCGGTATCCGGATTCCACAGCCTGGTTTCCTCTGGAACATCGTCGAAGACGGTAGCGAACGAGAAGGATATGCTGAAGGTCGGATATGGCGCGATGGTTCTGGAAAGTCTTTTAGCGGTATTGGCTCTTTGCGTTGCCGGCGCGGCTGCTGCTGCGGACGGAACGGCCGCGGCGGGTACGCCCTTCCAGATTTTCTCCGCCGGCGTCGCCGGACTTCTGGAAATGTTCGGAGTTCCGATCTATGTTGCTCAGTGTTTTATGACGATGTGCGTGTCGGCGCTGGCGCTGACCAGCCTGGACGCGGTTGCCCGTATCGGAAGAATGTCCTTCCAGGAAATGTTCAGTGTGGATGATATGGAAAATGCGGAAGGCTGGAGAAAGCTTCTCTGCAATAAATATTTTTCAACGATCATCACTTTGGCCTGCGGATATGTCCTTACCAGAATCGGCTATTCCAATATCTGGCCGCTGTTTGGAAGCGCAAACCAGCTGTTAAGCGCTCTGGTTTTGATCACGCTCTGCGTTTTCTTAAAGGTGACTGGCCGGGAGAACCGGACGCTGTTCCCGCCGCTTTTGATCATGCTCTGCGTGACGTTTACGGCCCTGGTTCAGAGAAGCATCGGCCTTGTTCAGGCGTTCAGCGCGGGAACCGGAACGATGATGGTTGAAGGGCTTCAGCTTTTGATCGCGGTCCTTCTTATGATCCTCGGCGTTACGATCGTAGTAACGTCTGGAAAAGAGCTGCTTAATAAAAAGGCAGAAACCAGAACTGCCGGGAAATCCGGACTGCAGGCAAGCGGAGACTGATCTTGTAGAGGATATGGGGCTGCTGCAATGCTCATTTGGAGCTTTGCGGCGGCTCTTTTTATATGTTGCAAAGAGTGGGCGGATTCCGCTATACTATATTCGTGGGAGAGGCTGCCACGAAAGTGTTTTGCGCGGAGGGAATGAGCGGTTGGCGATGGAAATAAAAAAGAATGAAAAATTCACAGTGAGAATCGAGGACATGAGCGATACCGGAGCCGGAATCGGAAAGGTGGACGGCTATACCTGGTTTATCAAGGACGCCTTGATCGGCGATGTGGTGGAGGCGTCCGCCATGAAAATGAAGAAAAATTATGGATATGCCCGGCTGGTCCAGGTGTTAAAACCGGCGCCTGGCAGGATCCCGGCCAGGTGTCCGGCGGCCCGGGCCTGCGGCGGATGTCAGCTGCAGGAGCTTTCCTATGAAGAGCAGCTGAAATTTAAAGAAAATAAAGTTTATAATCATTTACGGCGGATCGGCGGCCTGGAGCATCTGTACCGTTCGCAGGATAGAGAGAGGGCGGCCGGGGATCCGGACGCGGTTGTTATGGAACCGATCATCGGTATGGAACATCCCTGGAGATACCGCAATAAGGCCCAGTACCCGATCGGCACGGACCGGAACGGGCGGCTGACGGCGGGATTTTTTGCCGGACGCACCCATTCGCTGATTCCGATACCGGATCAGGACTGCCTTTTGGGGTGCGAAGAAAATAAGAAGATATTAAAAGCGGTTTTAAGCTTTATCAATGAGAACCGGCTCTCTTCTTATAATGAAGAAACGCATACGGGGCTGGTGCGCCATGTACTGATCCGCAAAGGCTTTTCCAGCGGTCAGCTGCTGGTGTGCCTTGTGATCAATGGGAAAAAACTGCCGCATCAGGAACGGCTTGTGGAAATGCTCGCGGCGCTGGGGGTCGACAGTATCTCTCTTTCGATCAATCAGGAAAGAACCAATGTGATCATGGGAACGGAGATTGTAAACCTGTATGGCCCGGGATATATTGAGGATGATATCGGCGGGATCCGTTTCCGGATTTCTCCGCTGTCGTTCTTCCAGGTCAATCCAAAACAGACGGAGCGGCTTTATGGGACGGCGCTGGAATTTGCGGGCCTTACGGGCGGAGAGACGGTCTGGGACTTGTATTGCGGAATCGGTACGATTTCCTTGTTTTTAGCGCAGAAGGCGGGGAAGGTGTACGGGGTGGAGATTATTCCGCAGGCTATTGAGGACGCCCGCGAGAATGCCCGGAACAACGGATTTCAGAATGTCGAGTTTTTTGTGGGGAAAGCGGAGGAGGTTTTGCCGGAGCAGTATGAAACGAAGCAGATCCATGGGGATGTGATCGTCGTAGACCCGCCCAGAAAAGGATGCGATCAGGCCTGTCTGGACACGATCGTAAAAATGCGGCCGGAGCGGGTGGTTTATGTCAGCTGCGACTCCGCAACGCTGGCGAGGGATGTGAAGTATCTGGGGCAGTTTGGGTACGAGGTGAAGCGGGTGCGGCCGGTGGATATGTTCGGCTGGTCGGTGCATTGCGAATGCGTCGTGAGGTTGGAGAGGGAGGAAAAAAATGGATACTAGAAAGCGTATGGGGAAAAATAAAGACGGGGTAATATTTCCTGTCGCTCCAAATCTTTCCGAGATGAGTGATACTTATTTGAAATTTATAGAAGAAATAAAAGCAGAGATTCAGAAGCAGAGGATCTCGGTTGTATTGAATGCAAATTCCAGTATGATTTGTCTTTACTGGAACATTGGCAGAGCCATTATAAAAAAGCAGGAGAAAGAAGGATGGGGTACGAAAGTTATCGACCGTATTTCAAAAGACATAAAGGATGCTTTTCCTGAAATGTCCGGATTTTCTCCGAGAAATATCAAATATATGCGGAAATTTGCCGAGTGCTGGCCTGACTATGCAATAGTGCAACGGGTCGTTGCACAAATTCCGTGGAGAAGTAATATTTCTTTGATGGATAAGCTGACAGACCAAAAGAGCCGCATATGGTATGCGCAGAAAACAATAGAATCATCTGAAATTGCGGTGCTACGTTGTGATTGAACTGAAAGCCTGTGATTTTGAGCCGGGATTTATCAGCCAGTTAAATATGTATCAAAACATAGTTAATGATGTTTTACGACATCCAGATGATAAGCCGACAATTGGCCTGTTATTGGTCAAAGGGAAAAATGAAACCATAGTAGAGTATTCTCTGGCTGGATATCAGAATCCGATCGGTGTAGC
>DGYMR06203__coassemble_996_pt1 | contig 21861 bp, 17 predicted proteins | sample DGYMR06203__metabat2_high_PE_052 | metagenome-assembled genome bin DGYMR06203
AATACAACTCCAGTTTATATGAGAGATTAGCACTTAGCCGGAATAAAGATGAGGTTATGCGTCTGTCACAGAGAGGCAATGTAATTGAAAAACCATCCGATATTGTCAAACAACCTACAGTTCTGGAATTTCTGGGATTAGAAGAGGAGTCAAAATATTCTGAAACGGACCTGGAATCAGCTATTATAAACAAGCTGCAAAAGTTTTTGCTGGAGCTGGGAAAAGGCTATTTATTTGAGGCTCGCCAGAAGCGTTTTACTTATGATGAAGAAAATTTTTATGTAGATCTTGTGTTTTACAATCGTCTGCTGCGCTGCTATGTATTGATTGATTTGAAGATTGATAAGTTGACCCATCAGGATTTGGGGCAAATGCAGATGTATGTTAACTATTATGATAGGTATCAAAAACTGCCGGAAGAAAATCCAACGATCGGAATTTTGCTTTGCAAAGAGAAAAATGACGCGGTTGTTCAGATGACATTGCCGGAGAACAGCAATATTTTTGCATCAGAATATAGTGTGTATCTGCCGGATAAAGGGCTGCTTCAAAGGAAACTAAAAGAATGGATCGAGGAAGAGACTGGAAAAAAGGAGGAAAACGTATGAATTTTCAGTTCGCTCATAACAATTTCAATGTCGTGGATCTGGAGAAATCCTTAAAGTTTTATGAGGAGGCTCTGGGACTGAAAGAGGTGCGCCGCAAGGAGGCGGAGGACGGAAGCTTTATCCTGGTTTACTTGGGGGACGGAAAGACGCCTCACCAGCTGGAGCTGACCTGGTTAAGAGACTGGGAAAAGGATCATTATGATCTGGGAGACAATGAATTTCATCTTGCCTTTAAGGTAGACGACTACGAGGCGGCCCACGCCAAGCATAAGGAAATGGGCTGTATCTGCTTTGAAAATGAGAAGATGGGGATCTATTTTATCAATGATCCGGACGATTACTGGCTGGAGATCGTTCCTGAAAGAAGGTAAGAATCCGATCAATAGGAAGCGGACAGACAAAAATTGGGAAACGAGAACAAAAATAATAGAAGGAGACGGATGATATGATGTTAATTAAAAACGGACGGGTCATCGACCCGCGAACGGGAAGAGATGAGACGGCGGATATTCTGGTGGAGAACGGCAGGATCTGCAAAATCGGCCAGGGATTGTCCGCAGAGGGCGGCCAAGTGATCGACGCTTCCGGCTGCGTGGTAGCTCCGGGACTGGTGGACGTGCATGTGCATTTCCGTGATCCCGGCCTGACCTATAAAGAGGACATTCAGACGGGAGCGGCCGCGGCGAAAAAGGGCGGTTTTACGACGGTTGTCTGCATGGCGAATACGAAGCCGCCGGTGGACAGCGTGGAAACGGTCCGCTATGTGCTGGAGGAAGGAAAAAAGACGGGGATCCATGTGGAGACCTGCGCCTGCGTATCTGTCGGGATGAAGGGGCAGGAGCTGACGGATATGGACGCGTTAAAGGCGGCCGGCGCCATCGGCTTTACGGACGACGGGATCCCGCTTATGAATGAAAAGCTGGTTTACGACGCGATGATGAAGGCAAAGGAACTGAATGTTCCGTTAAGCTTTCATGAGGAGGATCCCGCTTTTATCACGGAAAACGGGATTAATGCCGGGAAATCGGCCGAGGCGCTGGGAATCACAGGCTCCCCGGCGCTGGCGGAGGATTCTTTGGTGGCCCGCGACTGTATGATCGCGCTCCACACGGGAGCTTCCGTAAATATTCAGCATATCAGCTCGGGGAACGCGGTAAAAATGGTGAAGCTGGCGAAGGAGCTGGGCGCCAATGTAACGGCGGAGGTTACGCCTCATCATTTCTCTTTGGATGAGAGCGCGGTCCTGACCCACGGGGCTATGGCGAAGATGAACCCGCCGTTAAGGACGGCGGCGGACCGGGCGGATATTCTGGAGGGAATCCGAAACGGCTCCATTGATATGATCGCTACGGACCATGCGCCCCACAGCGCGGAGGAGAAGGCGGTTACGCCGCTTTGGAAGGCGCCCAGCGGAATCATCGGACTGGAAACCTCTCTGGCGCTGGGAGTTACCAAGCTGGTAAAAGAGGGGCACCTCACCATGGTGCAGCTGATGGAAAAAATGAGCTTGAATCCCGCGAAGCTGTATCACCTGGACCGGGGCTATCTGGAAGAGGGAGCCGAGGCGGATCTGGTGATCTTTAATGAAAACGAAGCTTGGACGGTGACGGAGGACGAGCTGGCCTCCAAGTCCCATAATACGCCGTTTTTAGGGGAAACGCTGTATGGACGGGTGAAATACACCATCTGCGGCGGAACGGTGGTTTATGAAGCAGTATAAGATCATTCTTCTGGACGTGGACGGAACGCTTTTGGATTTTGACAAGGCAGAGGAGCAGGGAATCGGATTTCTGCTTAGAACCTACGGTGTTCCGGAAACGGAGGAGAATAAAGAAGCATATCATAAATTAAATCAGTCCTACTGGCGGCGGATGGAGCGCGGGGAGCTGACCCGGGACCAGGTTTTGTGCCTGCGGTTTGAGGAATTTTTCGGTAGCTTTGGGCTTTCTGTGGATGGAAAGGAGACGGACCGGCTGTACCGCCAGTCCCTGGAGCAAAGCGCCTTCTGCATCGAAGGAGCCCATGAGCTTCTAACAGCGCTGAAGGGGAGATACCGGCTGGCCGTCGTGACCAACGGCGTGGCGGCGACTCAGTATAAGCGTCTTGCGGATTCCGGACTGGATTCCTACATGGACTGGATCTTTGTATCGGAAGAGGCAGGATCCCAGAAGCCCCAAAGGGAGTTTTTTGAATACTGCTTTGAACGGATGGTCCGCCGGGATGTGGAAAACATGCTGATCGTGGGTGATTCTCTGACCTCGGATATCAAGGGCGGCAATACGGCGGGGATCGATACCTGCTGGTTTAATCCCCATGAGCAGCCCAATACGGCTGGCGTTCATGTGGATTATGAGATCCGCTCTTTAAAGGAGCTGGAGCAGCTTCTTAAGGAGACGGAGCCCGCCTAAGCAAAATAATAAAAATGAAAGGGGAGGCCGCAGCCAAGGGCCGAACATAGTTCGGCAATAACCGTCCGGTATCCGGATCTCATTGCGGCCTCTTTGGATTGGATGGCATATGAAGACAATGTTGGAGCGCGGCGCGGGCATTTTAATGCCGATCTCAAGCCTGCCGTCCCCGTACGGGATCGGAAGCTTTGGAAAAGCCGCATATGAATTTGTGGATTTTTTAGTCCAGGCGAGACAGAAATACTGGCAGGTGCTGCCGGTGGGACCCACCAGCTACGGGGACAGCCCCTATCAGTCCTTTTCCGCGTTTGCCGGAAATCCATATTTTATCGATTTGGACACCTTGAAGGAAGAAGGGCTTTTGACGCAGCAGGAAATCGACGCCTGCTATTGGGGCGAAGATCCGGCGAAGGTGGCCTATGACGCGGTCTACTGGTACCGTTTCCCGCTTTTAAAGAAGGCTTATGAGCGGAGCGAATTCCGTGAGGAAGAGGGCTATGAGAAATTCTGCATGGAAAGCTGGTACTGGCTGAACGACTATGCGTTTTACATGGCTCTTAAGAACCATTTTGAAAACAAGGAATGGGCGGCCTGGCCGGAGGAGATCCGTTTCCGGAAAAAGGAAGCGGTGGAACGCTTTAAGGAAGAGCTGAAAACGGAGATCGATTATTGGAAATTCCTGCAGTATAAATTTTTCCAGCAGTGGAAGAAGCTGAGGGCATATGCGAAAAGCAAAGGAATTTCCATCATCGGCGATATCCCGATTTATGTGGCGTATGACAGCGCCGACGTCTGGACCCATCCGGAGTTGTTTCTGCTGGACGAAAAAAGCCTGGCGCCCCTCCAGGTGGCCGGCGTGCCGCCGGACGCCTTCAGCGAAACGGGACAGCTTTGGGGAAATCCGATCTACCGGTGGGATGTGCAGGAAAAAACGGATTTTGCCTGGTGGAAGGAGCGGATGAAAGCTTCCGCACGCCTATATGACATTGTCCGTATCGACCATTTTATCGGCGTTGTTCAGTATTATATGATTCCCGCCGGATCCGAGGACGGAAAGGTGGGCGAATGGGTCAAGGGTCCGGGAAAAAAGCTGACGGACGCGATCAATCAGGTGGTTGGCGATACAAAGATCATCGCCGAGGATCTGGGTATCTATGTTCCGGAGGTAAAAGCCCTTTTGGAGGAAACCGGCTATCCGGGGATGAAGATCCTGGAATTTGCCTTCAGCGGCGACCGGTTCAACGAGCACCTTCCCCACATGTATTCGCCCAACTCGGTGGTCTACGGGGGAACCCATGATAATGAGACTCTGGTCGGGTACTTTGACCCGAAGGAGCGCCAGTGGTGGGAACTGCAGTATATCGTTGATTATATGGGAATTTCCCATCAGACGGAGATCGTGGACCGGCTGATGTTTACGGCGTACAGCTCTGTCGCCAGCGTGGTGATCTTCCAGGCCCAGGACGTGCTGAAGCTGGACAACAGCGCCAGAATGAATACGCCGGGAACCGTCGGCGGAAACTGGCGGTGGCGGATGCTTCCGGGGCAGTTAAAAAAGGAACATGCCGACCGGCTGGCTTGGCTGGTGGACATTTTCGGACGGTTCTAAAAATTCCGAAAGGCGCTGCGGATCTGGATCAGAAGTCTTGGCTGGAAGTCCCGGTCGGAAGGTGGATTTTCTGATTGACACTATCAAAAAAGTGTGCTATTGTTAGGATGATTCCGATGCACTATTGAACTCACATGTTTTTTGTAAGTCATTTGCACGATCGATGAATTACAAAGGCATGTGAGTTTTTGTCACAGAGGCTTTATGCCGGTGGCAAAAAACGAGTAAGACCGACAGCGATGCGGGGGGAGCTCTGGTAGGGCAGAGTACGGAAAAATTTATTTTATGGAGGTACCAAAATGAACAACGGTACAGTTAAGTGGTTTAATTCTGAGAAAGGCTATGGATTCATTTCCAACGACAACGGCGGCGACGACGTTTTCGTACACTTCTCCGCAATCGTAGGCGAGGGCTTCAAGACTCTTGAAGAGGGCCAGAAGGTTACCTTCGATACCGAGCAGGATCCGAAGAACAGCCAGAAGCTTCGCGCTGTAAACGTAGTAAAGGTTTCCTAATTACAGGGATATCAGGAAAATAAATCACTGACCGCCGTACCGGACAGCCCGGACGGCGGTTTTTTTGTTCCCTAAAAAAGCGCTGTTTTTCAGCGCCGGCGGCACAGAAAAAGGGGAGGAAACGGAAAGACGCGTATTCTGCCGCTTGCATTGTTGAGAAAGAATCAGTATAATGTTGCAGGACGGAACATAAAACAGCTTTTTGCCGGTGAAGCGGCGGAAACTGTGTCAAGTGAAGCAGCGGAAGAAACAGGATACGTTTCCGGCACGCTTACCTCCTTAGGAACGGAAACGCTGGGGCTTACGTTAGAAGATGGAACAGAAATGGAGTTTTCAATGGGAAGCACCGTTTTGGATACGGAGGCGGATCTGACCGAAGGACTGACGGTAACGGTCAGCTACCAGGAAACGGAAGCGGGATTTGAGGCGCTTTATCTGACGGACGCGCAGACGGTAACCGGTGAGGTGGTGGACGGGACCATGGCGTCGGTTCGGATCCGGCTGGAGGATGGGACGGAAATGCTTTTTGATAAGCAGGAAGCCAATGTTGATCTGAAGGACGGACTGGTGATCGGAAACCAGATTACGGTGGCGTACCGGGAGAACGGGGACTCTGCTGAGAGCGGATTCTACATGGCGGTTATGATCCGGGACGCGGACTGACCGAAGAAAATCCTTGCCAAATCAGCGGTTTGCGAATAGAATAAGAGCTGGACTGACAGTTTTGATTTCAGAATGGTTTCAGAGTGATTTCAGACCCGGCAGGCGGCCGGGCAGCTAAAGGAGATTGAAGGAACATGATAAGTGCAAATAACGTAACGCTCCGCGTTGGGAAGAAGGCCCTGTTTGAAGATGTAAACATTAAGTTTACGGAAGGCAACTGCTATGGACTGATCGGCGCCAACGGAGCGGGAAAGTCTACGTTTTTAAAGATTTTGTCCGGCCAGCTGGAGCCCACCAGCGGAGAGATCGCGATTACTCCGGGCCAGCGGCTGTCCTTTTTGCAGCAGGATCATTTTAAATATGACGAGTATCCTGTTTTAGATACGGTGATCATGGGAAATCAGCGCCTTTATGATATTATGAAGGAAAAAGACGCGATCTACATGAAGGAAGAGTTTACGGACGAGGATGGCATCAAGGCCGCCGAGCTGGAGGGAGAATTCGCCTCCTTAAACGGATGGGAAGCGGAGTCCGACGCGGAAAGCCTTTTAAATGGCCTTGGCGTAGAGACGGAATTTCACCATAAGCTGGTGAAGGATCTGGTAAGCCCGCTGAAGGTTAAGGTGCTTTTGGCCCAGGCGCTGTTTGGAAATCCGGATATTCTGCTTTTGGACGAGCCGACGAACCATCTGGATCTGGATGCCATTGCCTGGCTGGAGGAGTTTTTGATCAATTTTGAGAATACGGTTATCGTCGTGTCCCATGACCGGTACTTTTTAAATAAGGTTTGTACGCAGATCGCGGACATCGACTATGGAAAGATCCAGCTGTACGCCGGAAACTATGATTTCTGGTTTGAATCCAGCCAGTTAATGATCCGCCAGATGAAAGAGGCGAACCGGAAGAAGGAAGAAAAGATCAAGGAATTGCAGGAATTTATTCAGCGGTTCTCCGCCAACGCGTCCAAGTCCAAGCAGGCGACCTCTAGAAAGCGGGCGCTGGAAAAGATCGAGCTGGATGAGATCAAGCCCTCCAGCCGGAAGTATCCGTATATTGATTTCCGTCCCGCGAGAGAGATCGGAAACGAAGTCCTGACGGTGGAGAATCTGACGAAGACCATCGACGGAGTAAAGGTTTTGGATAATATTTCCTTTACCCTTGGAAGAGAGGACAAGGTTGCCCTGGTAGGACCCAACGAGGTGGCCAAAACAACTCTATTCCAGATCCTGGCCGGTGAAATGGAGCCGGATTCCGGAAGCTATAAGTGGGGCCTTACGACGACCCAGGCGTATTTCCCCAAGGATAACAGCGCGGAATTTGACAATGACGATACCATTGTAGACTGGCTGACCCAGTATTCTCCGGAAAAGGACGTGACGTATGTCCGCGGCTTTTTGGGAAGAATGCTCTTCGGCGGTGAGGACGGCGTCAAGAAGGTTAAGGTGCTGTCCGGAGGCGAGAGAGTCCGCTGTATGCTGTCCAAGATGATGATCTCCGGGGCGAATGTTCTGATGTTCGACGAGCCGACGGACCATCTGGACATGGAATCTATTACCGCGTTAAATAATGGAATGAAGAAATTCCCCGGCGTGATCATTTTCTCCTCCCGTGACCATCAGGTGGTGGAGACGACGGCGAACCGGATCATGGAAATCATCAACGGCCAGCTGATCGATAAGATCACCACCTACGACGAGTATCTGGCAAGCGACGAGATGGCGAGAAAGAGATTTACCTTCACGCTGACGGAGAGCCAGGAGAACGATAACTAATATTAAGAAAGCAATCGTTAAAAAGCAATAATATAAAAGCTGCCGCAGAGCGGAACCAGGAGCGAATCGCGAAGCTCCAGGATTCCGGCTCACGGCAGCCTTTTCTATAAGCATTTTTTGATGCTGGTTTTATTTCTCAAACACCACTTCACCGCCGATGACGGTCATGGCGCAGTTTAAGAGCGCGTGGATGTCCTCCAGCGGATCCTCTTCAAAGATGGCGAAGTTGGCACGCTTTCCGGGAGTGATGGAACCGTGGGTCGCGTCAACGGACATCAGCTCGGCGGCGTTGATGGTGCCGCACTGGATCGCTTCCATAGGCGTCATTCCATTCTCAACCATCAGTACGCACTCATAGCAGGTAAGATCATATTTGTTGAAGGGAGTTCCCGCGTCGGTTCCCAGGGCGATCTTAACTCCGGCCCTATGGGCGCGGCGGAAGGTGTCCTGATGAGCCTCGATGGTGTTCTCCACCTTGCGGACCATGTAATCCGGGATTCCCGCGGCGGTTCCGTTTACCTTGATCCAGTAGGGAGCGGCCAGCGTAGGAACAAAAAATACGTTATGCTCCTTCATGAAGTCGAAGCACCAGTCGTCCATGAAGAAACCATGCTCGATGGAGTCAACTCCGGCTCTCAGCGCGTTTTTGATTCCGGTCATACCCTGAGCATGGGTGAAGGACTTGGCGCCTGCCTTGTGGGCTTCTTCGATAGCGGCTCTCAGCTCTTCCTCCGTCAGCTGGGGAGAACCCGGCTCTACGCCTTTGGTCATAACGCCGCCGGTAGCCATAACCTTGATCCAGGTGGCGCCTGCCTTTAACTGCTCTCTGGCGGCCTTTCTGCAGTCGTCGGGACCGTCCGCTTCCCGTCCGCTGTCATGGCCGTGGCCGCCGGTCATGCAGATGCATCTTCCTGCCGTCTGCATCTCGGGAGCTACAATGTCGCCCCGCAGCTGGGCCTCATGAAGATCGATGTCGATGTAATGAGGGGATCCGGCATCGCGGATATAGGTAACGCCGGAGTTTACCAGGGTCCGCAGGTTCTTGATGCCCCGGATCGCGGCGGATGCGTCGCTGATCTGCTCTCTCCGTCCGTTTCCGGCGTCGGAACACATATGTACGTGGCAGTTGAAGATGCCGGGAAGCATGGTCTTTCCGCCAAGATCGATCACCTTCGCGCCTTCAGGAACGGCAATGTTGGCGCCCACTTCTTTGATCGTTCCGTCTTCCACCAGGACGCTGCCGTTTTTGATGGTGGTCTCGCCGATGACGTCGAGAATGTTGGCATTGGTAAATACAGTAATCATGTCAGGTTTCCTCCTTTTTTTGCGCACAATTGCGCCGTTATTTTTATTATATCAGTTTCCATCCGGATGACAAGTTTTTTATATAGTAGTTTTGGAGCGGATGACAAATTTTATATGGATCCGTTTCCGCCTGGATGACAGATTTTTTAATCCGGCCGCCGCTTTCTCTGCTCCGCGCGCCAGCGCATCACTTCTTCCAGCCGTTCCTTTTGCTTCGTTTCTTCTCCCGCGTCCTGGGGCAGATAGTAGCGGGTTCCGGCCAATGATTCCGGGAGACATTCCATATCGGCGATCTTATCCTTTGTGTCATGGGCGTAGACATAGCCCTTTCCGTAGTCCAGATCCTTCATCAGCCCGGTGGGCGCGTTCCGGATCACCAGGGGAACCGGCTCCGAAAGCATGGTCAGGGCGTCCTTTTTGGCATGTTCATAGGCCATATAAACCGAGTTGGAGCGGGGCGCCAGGGAGAGATAGACGACCGCCTGGGTCAGGTGGATGTTGCATTCCGGCATTCCCAGGAAGTGGCACGCCTGATAGACGGACACGGCTAACGGAAGGGCATTGCTGTCGGCCAGCCCTACATCCTCGGAAGCGAAGCGGATCAGGCGTCTCGCGATATAGAGCGGATCCTCTCCTGCCTCCAGCATTCTCGCCAGCCAGTAAACGGCGGCGTCCGGATCGCTGTTGCGCATGGACTTATGAAGGGCGGAGATCAGGTTGTAATGCTCTTCTCCGTTCTTATCATAAAGCAGGGATTTTTTGCTGATGCACTGTTCCAGAATCTCTTTTGTAACGGTGGTTTTTTCCGCGCTGATCGTTCCGTTGGTGACGGCCATTTCCAGTACGTTGAGGGCGGTGCGGGCGTCGCCGTTGGCAAATCCTGCGATCGCGTGGATCAGATCTTCGGAGATCTCTACGTTTAAGTAGCCGAAGCCCTTGGGGCTTTTTAAGGCATGGTGGAGCAGCTCGGTCAGATCCTCCGTGGAAAGGGCCTGCAGAACGAAGACCCGGCAGCGGGATAAGAGAGCGGCGTTGATCTCAAAGGACGGGTTTTCCGTCGTAGCGCCGATGAGGATGATGCTGCCTTTTTCTACGTAAGGGAGGAAGGCGTCCTGCTGCGCCTTGTTGAAGCGATGGATCTCGTCTACGAATACCACGGTGCGGATCCCCATCTGACGGGAGCGCTCCGCCCGGGCCATGACCTCTTTGATCTCCTTGATGCCGCTGGTGACGGCGCTGAAGTTAATGAACTCCGCGTTGGTCCGCTTGGCGATGATGCTGGCCAGCGTGGTCTTTCCCACGCCCGGCGGCCCCCAGAAGATCATGGAGGAGATAGTGTCCTGATCGATCAGCTGGCGCAGGATTTTCCCCTTCCCCAGAAGATGCTTTTGGCCGACGAAGGTATCCAGAGTTTCCGGCCGGAGCCGGCTGGCTAAGGGAGATGCGGTTTCCTTATAATCAAACATGGAAAGCTGTTCCAATTCAATCACCTCTTTGAGGACTATTTTATCATTTTTGGAGACAGTCTGCAACGGCGGCGATTTTGGGAACAAGCCTCCAAGCCGATTCCGAAAATGGTTGACAGATTCCAAAATGTTGGTATAATGTTAACCATAAAACAAATAATAGTTAACAATTGCCGCACGGCCATAAAAAGAAGGACGGAACGCGGCAGATGAGGAGGAAACGGATGGATTTTATGACTGCAAAGGGAGAACGAAACAAAACGGCAAAGATGACGGCGATCGCGCTTATGACGGCGGCCGCCTGCGTGCTGGGGCCGTTTTCAATTCCGGTTCCCATAAGCCCGGTTCCCATCAGCCTGACCAATCTGGTGATCTGTTTTATGGCGTATGTGCTGGGGGCGAGGCAGGGCACGGCCGCCTGCGGGCTGTATTTGCTTTTGGGGGCGGTGGGGATGCCGGTTTTCGGCGGATTTTCCGGCGGCCTGGGAACGCTTTTAGGCCCCACCGGCGGATATCTGATCGGCTTTTTGTTCCTGGCGGCAATTGCCGGTTCCTTTATTGAGCTGTTTCCGGAAAAGCGCGCGGCGCAGGTATTCGGCATGATCCTGGGAACCGCCGTTTTGTACCTGTTTGGGACGGTTTGGCTGGCAAGACAGCTGCACCTTGGCTTTGGAGCGGCGCTTATGGCCGGGGTAATTCCGTATCTGCCCGGGGACGCGGCGAAAATTATTTTGGCGGCGGCTGTGGGGCCGAAGCTTAGAAAATCCTGCCGCGCGGTCCTTTTGCCTTGACAATCGGAATAAAAAACAGGTAAGATAGTCCTGCCGCGGCCGTACATGGAAACGGCCTGCGCGGCAGGGCTTTTTATATTGAGCGGATTATGGAGGATAGACGTGGATAAATTGATTGAGCTTCATTTACATTTGGACGGTTCCCTCCGTCCGGAGACGGTCTGGGAGCTGGCGAAGGAACAGAATATCAAGCTTCCGGCAAACACGGTTGACGAAGTAAGGGATCAGATGCAGGTTCCCGAGGACTGCAGAACGCTGGAGGAATATCTGACGCGTTTTGATCTGCCGCTTCTTGTGCTTCAGACAAGGGAGGCGCTGGAACGGGCAGCCTTTGAGCTGACGGAGGATTTGGCGAAGGAGGGGGTTACCTATGCGGAGATCCGGTTTGCGCCCCAGCTTTCGATCAAGGGCGGCATGACCCAGGAACAGGCGGTTGAGGCGGCGATCGAGGGCGTAAAGCGCGGCATGGAGCAGTATCCGTCCATCCGCGTCGGGCTGATCTTGTGCTGTATGCGCGGGGAGGACAACGAAGAATGGAATCTCCAAACAGTGGAAGCGGCAAAAAAATATCTGGGAGACGTTGTCTGCGCGGTGGATATTGCCGGAGCGGAATCCCTGTATCCGACGGAACGGTTTGCGCCGGTGTTTGAAAAGGTCAGAGAATATGGGCTTCCCTCGACGATCCACGCCGGAGAGGCGGCTGGGCCGGAGAGCATGAAAACGGCGCTGGCCTTCGGAGCGAAGCGGATCGGCCACGGCGTTGCGGCGGTGGAGGATCCGGAGCTGGTGCGCCGCCTGATCGAGGAGCAGATCACGCTGGAGGTATGCGTCACCAGCAATTACCAGACCAAGGTGGTTCCGTCGATTGAAGCGCATCCCATCCGCCGCTTGTTCAACGCCGGCGTTCGGGTAACGGTCAATTCGGACAATCGAACGGTTTCCAACACAAACGTCCGCAAGGAACTGGATATTCTAAGGAATGTATTTGGATTCAAGGAGCAAGAGATCGAGAAAATGGAGGAATACGCCTGGGAGGCCAGATTCCTTCGCTAGAAATTCTTTTAAAACACGGCGGAAAATGCTATAATTCTGATAGAGGCTTGGCCGCTATTTTTCAGAGATGGGAGAATGACAGATGAAAAAGATGATTTCCTGGAACGTCAATGGACTCAGGGCCTGCCTGGGGAAGGGATTTTTGGAATATATGAAGGAGGCGGACGCGGATATTTTCTGCATCCAGGAAAGCAAGCTCCAGGAGGGGCAGGCAAGCCTGGAGCTTCCGGGATATTTTCAATATTGGAATTACGCGGAGAAAAAGGGGTATTCGGGAACGGCGATGTTTACGAAGGAAGAGCCTCTTTCCGTTTCCTACGGGATTGGGATCCCGGAGCATGATAAGGAAGGGCGCGTGATCACGGCGGAATTTCCGGATTACTATGTGATCACCTGCTACACGCCCAATTCCCAGGACGGATTAAAGCGGCTGGATTACCGGATGGAGTGGGAGGACGCGTTCCTTGCCTACCTTAAGAATCTGGAAAAGAATAAGCCGGTGGTTTTCTGCGGGGATCTGAATGTGGCGCATAAGGAGATCGATCTGAAAAATCCGAAAACCAACCGGAAAAACGCCGGATTTACGGATGAGGAGCGGGCGAAATTTTCCGCCCTTTTAGAGGCTGGCTTTATCGACACCTACCGTTATTTCTATCCGGATCAGGAAGGCGTCTATTCCTGGTGGTCCTACCGGTTTTCCGCCAGGGCGAAGAACGCCGGTTGGCGGATCGATTATTTTTGTGTGTCGGAAGCGCTGAAGGACCGGCTGGTGAGCGCCGCGATCCATACAGAGGTCATGGGAAGCGATCACTGCCCGGTGGAGCTGGTACTCCGCTAGGAGGAGAGAAAATATGAATCTAGTGACAGCGGAGCATTTGACAAAATCTTATACAGAGCGGCTTCTTTTTGACGATACGGGATTTTCGATCCAGGAGGGAGATAAGATCGGTCTGATTGGAATCAACGGGACCGGGAAGTCTACGCTCCTTCGGATGACAGCGGGGCTGGAGGAGCCGGATTCCGGGACGATTGTCCGCGGCAGCCGGCTGGATATCCGTTTCCTTTCCCAAAATCCTGTTTTTCGGCCTGGAGAGACGGCTTTGGAGGCGGTGCTGAGGGAAAACGAGGGCAGAGGCCATGTCTGGGATCTGGAAAGTCAGGCGAAGGCCATGCTGAACCGGCTGGGAATCCCGGATTTTCACGCTTCCGTGGACACCTTTTCCGGCGGGCAGAAAAAGAGGACGGCATTGGCTGCGGTTCTTCTTTCTACGGCGGATCTTCTGATTCTGGATGAGCCCACCAACCATTTGGACAGCGAGATGGCCGACTGGCTGGAGGAGTATCTGAAAAAATTTAAAGGCGCGCTTTTTATGGTGACTCACGACCGGTATTTTCTGGACAGCGTTGCCAATCGGATCCTGGAGCTGGACCATGGAAAGCTTTACGGCTACCAGACCAATTATGAGGGATTTTTAGAGCGGAAGGCGGAACGGGCGGAGATGGAGCAGGCGTCGGAGCGGAAGCGTCAGACGATCCTGCGGACAGAGCTTGCATGGATGCGGCGGGGCGCCAGAGCCCGCTCCACCAAGCAGAAGGGCCGGATCCAGCGGTATGAGGCGCTGCGGGACCAGAAGGGGCCCCAGACAGAGGAGCAGGTGCAGATGGAATCCATCTCCAGCCGCCTGGGCCGGACGACGGTGGAACTTACGGAGATCTGCAAGGCGTACGGCGAAAAGATCCTGATCCGGGACTATACGTATTTTTTCCTAAAAAATGACCGGGTGGGCTACATCGGCCCCAACGGGAGCGGAAAGTCTACGCTAATGAAGATCATCGCCGGATGGATTCCGCCGGATTCCGGTACGGTGGAGGTTGGACAAACGGTTCGGATCGGTTATTTCTCCCAGGAAAATGAGGATATGGATACCAGCCTGCGGGTGATCGACTATATCCGGAACGTGGCGGAATATGTAAAAACAAAGGACGGCAGCATCAGCGCCTCCCAGATGCTGGAGCGGTTCCTGTTCCCGCCGTCGGTTCAATATACGGTGATCGAAAAGCTTTCCGGCGGAGAGCGCAGGCGGCTGTACCTGTTAAAAATCCTGATGAGCGCTCCCAACGTGCTGATCTTGGACGAGCCGACCAATGACCTGGACATCCAGACGCTGATGATTTTAGAGGACTATCTGGACAGCTTCCAGGGAATCGTGATCGCCGTATCCCATGACCGGTATTTTCTGGACCGGGCGGTGGGGCGGATCTTCGCCTTTGAAGGAGACGGGAAGATCAGCCAGTACGAGGGCGGATTTACGGATTATCAGGCGGAAAAGGCCAGACGGGAGGCATGTTTTTCGGAAGCGGCGGAGAAACCGGACGGAAAGAAGCCTCATGCGGAGAAGGAATCGGAGCCGGAGGCCAGAAAACGGGAAAAGCCCAGGGAACAGAAGCTTCGGTTTACGTATAAGGAGCAAAAGGAATGGGAGACGATCGAGGAGACCATCTCCGGCCTGGAGGAGGAAATCGCCAGTCTGGAAACAGAAATTTTAAAATCGGCGACGGATTACGGCCGCTTAAACCAGCTGATGAAAGATAAAGCGGAAAAAGAAGCGCTTCTGGAGGAAAAAATGGAGCGCTGGATGTATTTGAATGAACTTGCGGAGAAAATTGCCGCGCAGAAATAACCGGGCTTCTTCATGCCGGTGAAGAGACGGGGGATTTAGATGACAGATTGGGAAAACAGCAGGAAGATCCTGTATCCTTTGGGCGTAACGCTGGAAAAGGACGGGGCGGTGATCATGGCGCAGGCGGAGGGAGAAAACGCGGCTCTCCTTTTGTATGAGGCCGGTGGAAAAACGCCCTGCGAGAGGATCCCGTTTTTGCAGGAAAACCGTATGGGAGACGTATGGTTCCTTCGCCTGGAAAACAGGGATATCCGGGATATGGAATATCAGATCGAGGTGGACGGGAGAGTGATAAAGGACCCCTTCGCCAGAAAGATCTCCGGGCGCGAAACATGGGGCGACGGGAGCCGGGAGGAGGGGCAGGTGCGTGCCTGCTTTCCCGCAGAACGGTTCCAATGGGGGGACGATAAAAATCCCAGGATCCCGTATTCCGACACCGTACTGTACCGGCTTCATGTCCGCGGATTTACGATGCATCCGTCCTCCGGCGTGAAATATCCGGGGACGTTTTCCGGCGTGGCGGAGAAGATCCCGTACTTGAAATCCCTTGGCGTTACCTCGGTGGAACTGATGCCGGTAACGGAATTTGACGAGATCCTGCAAAACGATGAAAAAGCAGACGGGAAGATTGGAGCCGCCGGGATGACGTCCGGCGAGTCCCAAAGACTGGGAGCCGCCGGAAACGCGTTCCGTCTCAACTACTGGGGCTACGGTCCTTCTTATTTGTACGCGGTAAAGGCCGCCTACGGTTCCGGAAACGGGATCAGCCCGGAAGCGGAACTGAAAACTCTGGTGAAAAAGCTCCACCAGGAAGGGATGGAGTGCATTGTCGAGCTGTATCTCACTGGGAAAGAGGCTCCGGATCAGGTTTTGGAGGTTCTTCGGTACTGGGTTTTGGAGTACCATGTGGACGGCTTCCATCTGTCCGGCTTTCCGCCGCTTCTTCTGGCGGGGGAATCGCCGTTCCTTTCGGAGATCAAGCTGTTGGCGGATAACTGGAACGAGCTGCTTTCCCGCCGTCCGGCGGTCGGATACCTGGCGCCTAAAACCGGGAAGGCTTCCGTACGGGAAAAGCATCTGGCGGAGTATGGCCCGTCCTTCCAGGAGAATATGCGGCGGGTTTTAAAGGGCGACGAAGGGATGGTCCAGGCGCTGGCCTGGCATATAAGAAGAAATCCCGCCGATCATGCCGTCATCAACTATATGGCCAATACAAACGGCTTTACCATGGCGGACATGGTTTCCTATGACCGGAAGCATAATGAAAATAACGGCGAGGAAAACCGGGACGGCAGCGATTATAATTATTCCTGGAACTGCGGGGAAGAGGGAGCGACTAAGAAGAAGAAGATCAAGAAGCTGCGCTGGCAGCAGTTAAAGAACGCGTACCTCCTGCTGTTTTTAAGCCAGGGAACGCCCCTCCTTCTGGCGGGAGACGAGTTCGGAAATTCCCAGGAGGGGAATAACAACGCTTATTGCCAGGATAATGAGATTTCCTGGCTGGATTGGCGTCTTGCGGAAACCAACCGCCAGCAGCTGGAGTTTGTCCGCGGCCTGATCGCCTTCCGGAAGGCCCACCCCGTCTTTCATATGGACCGGGAGCCCAGGATTATGGACTACCGTTCCTGCGGCCGGCCGGATCTATCCTATCATGGAGAAAACGCGTGGAAGCCGGAATATGAGGCGTTCCGCAGGCAGCTGGGCGTTCTTTACTGGGGGCCTTATCAGCTTAAAGAGGACCAGACGGAGGACGATACGTTTTATGTGATCTTCAACATGCATTGGGAACCTCATATGTTCGGGCTTCCCAGACTCCCCCAGGGACAGGAGTGGCGTATCGTCTGCGACAGCGCGAAGGAGACGGCGGACGGCGCGTTTTCTAAGGAGAACGAGCTGCCGCTAAAAAATCAGCTCCATACGGCGGCCGCCCCCAGAAGCATTTTGATCCTGCGGGCGGAAAAGAAGGAGCCGAATAAGAAAGAACCAAAAAAGAAAGAAGCAGAAAAGAAGGAATCGAAAACGAAGGCATGATCCGGGCTATACCGGATAAATCAGCTGCTCTTCCCGTATATCCTCCAGGACTTCGTCATAGAATTTCCCGGCCAGGTATTTTGCCATGGGAAGGTTCATGTCCAGATAGTTTCCGCAGTCCTTTGCCGCCGCTCCGGGTACATCGCCTTCATAATCCCGGATAAACAGGAACATTTCCTGGAGGAGGGGCACGATATCGGCGGATTCATAGTCTCCGGACAGGAGAAGATAAAAGCCGGTGCGGCAGCCCATGGGGCCGAAATACAGGACCTTGTCTTTAAAGAGCTTATTGTTCCGGAGAAAGGTGGCTCCCAGGTGCTCGATGGTATGGATCTCGGCTGTATTCATAACCGGCTCCCGGTTGGGGCGGGTCATCCGGATATCGAAGGTCGTGATGGGAAAATCGCCCGCCAGATCCCGCCGGGAAACGTAAACGCCGGGCAGAAGTTTTAAGTGATTGATGGTAAAGCTTGCTATTTTGTCCATAAGAGACGTCCTTTCTGTTGACTTTTGTTGATATAAGAAACATCTGGAATCCTGCGCCGCAGGATTCCTTTTTCTTTCATCCGTAGGGGAGGCTGTATTAGCTTGAGGCGGAAACGCTTTTTCACTCCTGCGAGAGGAAACCTTAAGGAACCTTACGAATATAGGAATAATGCTATAAGTATAGGAACAATGCTATAAAACAATGATATAAATATAGGAACATTATATACAGAAACCAGCGATGAGACAAGCAAAATTGCTTCCAGGAGCGGCCTTTTTGCTGCTAAGAGTCTGTGAAAAAATTGTGAAATCCGGGGTTCCTATTGACAAGAATAGGAAAATGGGGTAGTATATCGTTCGTGTCCGAACAATTTAATTTTACTGTCCGGGCAGTTGGTCATAGGAAATGGTCATAGGAAAAAACAGAGCGCGAAAAGGTGGTGGGAGAGAGATGGAAAAAGACTGCGGCGCGTGGATCAACCTGCTGTCGCATAAGTTCAAAGCAAAATTGGACGCTACGTTCCAGGATTTCGGGATCACCGGAGTACAGAGCCGGATCCTTTATTACATTCAGTTTCACTGCCAGAGGGGACCGGTTTTTCAGAGGGATATTGAAAGCGCGTTTGGCATGAGCCGTTCTACGGCGACGGGGATCCTGCAGCTTTTGGAGAAAAACGGCATGATCCGCAGGGAGAGCGTTCCTATGGACGCCAGACTGAAGAGCTTGGTTCCGACCCAGAAGGCCATTGAATTGAACAGCCGGGTTTATGAATACCTGCAGGATATGGACCGGCTGCTGACTCAGGGACTTACCGAAGAGCAGGTCCTGCAGTTCAAGGAAATGGCGGCCCAGATGTTAAAAAATCTGGATGAATATCGTGAAAAAACTACAGCATAGAAAGTGCAGAAAAAGGAGGAATTACGCAAATGGTTAAGGTTTTGGCCCGCAGCATCCGCGAGTTCAAAAAGCCTGCGATCCTGACGCCTCTTCTGGTATCCGTAGAGGTGGTCATGGAGTGTGCGATCCCGTTCGTGATCGCTCAGCTGGTCAATCAGATGCAGGCAGGATGTTCTCTGGATGTCATTGCGAAATATGGAGCGGCGCTGGTCGCGATGTCCCTTATTTCGCTGGTTTTCGGCGTTGCGGCAGGAAGGACCTGCGCGGCGGCGTCCACCGGCTTTGCGCGCAACCTGCGCAGAGACATGTTCTATAAGATCCAGGATTATTCGTTTGAAAACATTGATAAGTTTTCCGTATCCAGCCTGGTGACCCGTATGACGACGGATATTATGAACGTCCAGATGGCGTTCATGATGATCATCCGTGTGGCGATCCGCTGTCCGCTGATGCTGGTGTTCTCATTTGCGATGGGATTCATCATGGGCGGCCGGCTGGCGATGATCTTCTTGTTTACGATCCCGTTCTTGGCCATCGGACTGGCGCTGGTGATCCGGTCGGCAATGCCTGTGTTCCGCCGGGTATTCCGCAAATACGATGCGCTGAACGATTCGGTCCAGGAAAATGTCCAGGCGATGCGCGTAGTAAAATCCTACGTGCGTGAGGATTACGAGAAGAAGAAATTCGCCGCGGCGGCGGAAAATGTTCAGAGGGACTTTACGAAGGCGGAGCGGATCATGGCGTTAAACAATCCGATGATGCAGTTCTGCGTTTACACGGGAATGGTATTCGTTTTGTCCTACGGCTCCTACGCGGTTATCACCAGCCGGGGCCTGGATCTGAACGTGGGACAGATGACCGCGATGGTTACCTACAGCTTCCAGATCCTCATGAGCCTGATGATGGTTTCCATGGTTTTCGTTATGATTACCATGTCGCTGGAATCGATGGAGCGTATTACTGAGGTTTTAAAAGAAGAAAGTACACTGACGAGTCCGGAAAACGGGCTGACTGAGGTGAAAGACGGTTCCATTGATTTCGACAATGTAAGCTTTAAGTATTCCAAAAAGGCGGAGCGCATGGCGCTGGCCGATATCAATCTGCATATTAAATCCGGAGAGGTCATCGGAATCCTGGGCGGTACCGGTTCCTCCAAGACGTCGCTGATCCAGCTGATCCCCAGACTTTACGACGCGACGGAAGGGTGCGTAAAGGTCGGCGGCGAGGACGTCCGTAAGTACGATCTGGAGGCCTTAAGAAACCAGGTGGCCGTGGTGCTTCAGAAGAACGTCCTGTTCTCCGGAACCATCAAGGATAACCTGCGCTGGGGCAATCCCAACGCCACCGACGCGGAGATGGAGGAGGCCTGCCGCCTGGCGCAGGCGGATGAGTTCATCCAGCAGTTCCCCAATAAATATGATACCTGGATCGAGCAGGGCGGAACCAACGTATCCGGCGGACAAAAGCAGAGGCTTTGTATCGCCCGCGCGCTGTTAAAGAAGCCCAAGGTTCTGATCCTGGACGACTCCACCAGCGCCGTTGATACCCGTACGGACGCGCTGATCCGCAAGGGCTTCCGCGAATTTATTCCGGAGACGACCAAGATCATCATCGCCCAGCGTGTTGCCAGCGTCCAGGACGCCGACCGGATCATCCTTATGGAGAGCGGCCGGATCAGCGCTATTGGCAACCATGAGGAGCTGATGAAGACCAGTGATGTTTACCGCGATATCTATACGTCTCAGAACCGAGTAGGAGGTGACAAGGATGCCGAACAGCAATAGTTTACGCGGACGCCGGGCGCCCAAGGGAGTGCTTCGGCGCCTGATCCGCATGGTATTTGAGTTTTTCCCGGTGCTTCTGCCCGTCGCGCTGGTGTGTATCCTGATCAACGCGGTGGTTAGCTCCATGCCGGCTGTTTTCATGCAGAATGTGATCGCGGTCGTGGAAGACACCTATGAAAGCGGGGACTGGTCCCTGGCTTCCGGCCGGATTCTTAAGCTTTTGACGATCCTGGTAACGATGTACGTGATCAGCCTGATCGCAGGCGCCGCGTACAACCAGATGATGGCGATCATTACGCAGGGTACGTTGGCAAAGCTGCGTAAGAAAATGTTCGATCATATGCAGGATCTGCCGATCCGGTATTTTGATACCCATAACCACGGCGATATCATGAGCTTTTATACCAATGATATCGATACGCTGCGCCAGCTGATCAGCCAGAGCCTGCCGCAGATGATGATTTCCGGCGTTACGCTTTTAAGCGTATTCTGCATAATGATGTATTACAGCATCTGGCTGGCGATGATCGTCGTTTTCGGCGTTGTGATCATGACCTTTTTGGCCCGCTATATCAGCGGCCACTCTTCCAGCCTGTTCTTAAAGCAGCAGATCAACATCGCGAAGCTGGAAGGCTACATGGAGGAAATGATGAGCGGCCAGAAGGTCGTTAAGGTTTTCTGTCATGAGGACGGCGCCAAGGCCGGCTTCGACGCCATCAACGACGTGGTATTCCAGACGGCCCGGAAGGCCAACGGCTATGCCAATATCCTGATGCCTCTTATCGGCAATATCGGAAACGTCATGTACGTGATCGTGGCGTTAGCAGGCGGAACCCTTCTTCTTGCGGGCGCGCCGAACCTGAGCCTTTCGGGAATGGCCTTCAGCATCAGCATCGTCGTTCCGTTCTTAAATATGACGAAGCAGTTTGCCGGAGCCATCGGCCAGGTGTCCAACCAGGTCAACATGGTCGTTATGGGTCTTGCCGGAGCGCACCGGCTCTTCACTCTGCTGGATGAGAAGCCGGAGACGGACGAGGGCTATGTGACGCTGGTAAACGCCAAGGTGAAAGAGGACGGTTCCTTGGAGGAGTGCCCGGAGCGTACCAATATCTGGGCCTGGAAGCATCCCCATCATGACGGAACCGTTACCTATACCCGCCTGGAGGGCGACGTCCGGTTCTTTAATGTTGACTTCGCCTACGAGCCGGGAAAAACGGTGCTGCATGATATTTCCCTTTACGCAAAGCCCGGTCAGAAGGTGGCCTTTGTTGGTTCCACCGGCGCTGGAAAGACAACGATCACCAACCTGATCAACCGGTTTTATGATATTGCCGATGGTAAGATCCGCTACGACGGCATCAATATCAATAAGATCAAAAAGGCGGATTTGCGCCATAGCCTTGGAATCGTTCTCCAGGATACGAACCTTTTTACCGGGACGGTTATGGAAAATATCCGGTACGGAAACCTGGATGCCAGTGATGAAGAGTGTATCGCCGCCGCCAAGCTGGCCGGAGCCGACGACTTTATCAGCCGTCTGCCGGAGGGATACAATACGATGCTGACGGGGAACGGCGCGAACTTAAGCCAGGGCCAGCGGCAGCTTCTTGCCATTGCCCGGGCGGCTGTTGCCGATCCGCCGGTTATGATCCTCGATGAGGCGACCAGCTCCATCGATACCCATACGGAGGCAATCGTTCAGAGAGGTATGGACGCGCTGATGACGGGCCGGACGACCTTCGTAATTGCCCACCGGCTGTCTACGGTGCAGAATTCCAACGCGATTATGGT
>DGYMR06203__coassemble_1002_pt1 | contig 21666 bp, 20 predicted proteins | sample DGYMR06203__metabat2_high_PE_052 | metagenome-assembled genome bin DGYMR06203
ATCTCTATCATCAAAGCTACTGGAATTGCGAATATCACCTTTGACGCGACGCTTATGAAGGATCTGACACAGAATATCTTCTTCCTGTGCGTCGGCTTCGGCTTCAGCGCAAAGATGCTTAAGCATGCCGGCGGAAAGCTCTGCGTTATGATCGCGGTTGCCGCCTGCCTTTTGATTACCTGCCAGAACCTCCTTGGAGTTGGCCTTGCTTCTTTAATCGGAATGAATCCGCTCCTGGCTCTGCAATGCTCCTCCGCTTCCATGTCCGGCGGCGTAGGAACCGCTTCCGCTTTCGGTCCCATCTTTGAGGAATGGGGCGCGGCCAATGCCACCAGCGTCGGCGTTGCGGCCGGTACCTTAGGAAATGTCATGGGCTCCTTAATCGGCGGCCCCGTAGCTGCGTTTTTGATTATGCGTCACGGGTTAAAGTCCGATCCCAATGACAAACCGGAGGCACAGGCAACGGGAAAGGTAATCGAGCTGGACAACACAAGAATGATCATGATGTTCGCTCTGACCCTTTTGATCGCTGCCCTTGGTATGCCGATCTACTGTCTCTTAGACAACATTCCCATGATCGAAATGCCCAAGTTCATCGGCTGCCTGTTCGCCGGCGCCATCGCCCGCAACGTAATGGAAGCCTGCCATATTAATTTCTATGTACCTGAGGTTGAGGCCATCGAGCATATGTTCCTGGAGCTCTATCTGGCACTGGTACTGATGACCACCGACTTCGTTGCCCTGGCTCCTCTTGCCGGACAGATGGGCGTGATCTTACTGGCACAGGCTATTTTCATGGCTCTGTTCGGAATCTTCGTATCCTTCAATATGTTCGGAAGAGATTACGGCGCGGCTGTTATGACGGCCGGAAACATTGGATGGGGCTGCGGTTCCGGTTCCAATGCGGTTGCCAATGAAAAAGCCCTGATGGATCAGTACGGCTGGCATACCATCGCCTGGGTTCTGTATCCGTCCTTTGCGGTTATCATCGACGATATCTATAATCCAATCTTCCTTTCTTTATTCGGCGGATTGTTCCGCGCATAAAGAAATTTACGGGGTCTCCCCTTTTTCTCTCGGACAGCCGGGCATTCTGCCCGGGTCCGGAAAAAGGCGGAGGCCTCTTTTTTAATTTGAGCGTTGAATCTCTTTGATGTTTTTGGTACAATACAAAGGTATTTAAAAATCTGCCGCCGCCGGGCGGCAAAAACTTTTACAGGACAGGTACCTACAGGATGAAGATATTAAATACTTTCGCCGCAGTTCTTTTCCTTTCCGCTGCTCTCCTTTCCGGCTGCCAAAACGCGCCGCAAGGAAATCCGGCCGCTCCGGAAGCCACCGGGAAAAACGGTATCACCGTTTTAGCCATCGGAACAGCGGACAGCGGCGGCACCATGTATCCGGCCGGCCGCGCCATCGCGCAGCTGATCAACGATTCCCAATTAAAAGTTGAACTGAATGTAAGCGCCTCCCAAGGCTCCTCCCCCAACGCGCAGGCCCTTGGCACCGGCGATATCGATCTTGGCCTCATAAGTGCCGACGTGGCCTACGCCGCCGTCAATGGGCTGGAAAACTTTGAGCAGACCCCGGTGAAAAAGCTGCGGGCCGTCGCCGCCATTTATCCCAGCCTTTCCAACTGGATGGCCCGCTCTTCTTCCGGCCTGGTCTATGTCCATGATCTTCTTGGAAAGAGAATCGGCGTCGGGCCCCAGGATTCCACCACGGAACTTTCCGCCGCTTACACCCTATCTTCCATGGGGATCACGAAAGAAAATTCATCCTTTATCAATTCCGGTCTGGGCTCCGGAGCGGAAGACGTCCTCAGCGGAAAGCTGGACGTCATCTACGGCTTCGCCGGCGTCCCCATCAACGGCCTGACCGAACTTGCGGACTCCGCTCCCAGCGTGCTGCTCCAATATACGGACCAAGAGCTTTCTGCTATTTTGGAGGAAAGACCATATTATTACCAGGAAATCATCCCGGCCGGAACCTATAAGGACCAGACCAAGGACGTCGCCACTTTTGGAACCAAGTGCCTGCTTTGCGTCAATGAGGATATGGATGAGGAACTGGTTTACCAGATCACCTCCGTCCTGTATGAAGGAAGAGAACGCCTCGGCGAAGCTCATCCCGCCATGCAGTTTATGGCGGAAGGCGGTTTCATGTACCAAAAGCTTCCGATCAAGCTCCATCCCGGCGCCCTTCGGTTTTATCAGGAACAGGGACTGCTTCCGGTGGAACAGGGAACGCCAAATTAAAGGAGGGATCCAGCCATGCTCTGCGATTTCCATATTCATACCGACTACTCCGGAGATTCTAAGACGCCGCCCGCTCTGCAGGCGGAGGCGGCCATTGCCTTGGGGATCCCGGAAATCTGCATTACCGATCACCATGATCCCGGGTCTGAATCGATGACCCATGTCCATTATCTTTTGGAGATCCCGCCCTATCTGAACGGGATCCGCCGCCTGGCGGAGGAATATGAAGGGAAGCTGGCCATCCGCACCGGCATCGAGCTGGGCCTGATGCTAAGAGAACAAACGGAATTGGAACGGCTGGAAGCAGAGCTTCCCGTGGACTTTATCCTTGGCTCCTGCCATTTCACCGACGGATATGATATTTATGACCGGGCTTACTACGCGGGAAAAACAGAAAAAGAAGCCTACTTTCGGTATCTGGAATCCACCTTGTAGCGGATCCGGGTTTTTGACTGCTTTGACAGCTTGGCCCATTTGGACTGCATCCTTCGTTACGGGCCGGAAAAGAACCGGAATTTCCGTCCGGAGGACTATATGGACATTATCGATGAGATTTTAAAGGTCCTGATCGAAAAAGGAAAGGCGCTGGAATGCAATACGGCCGGTTATAAATACGGCTTGGGCCATCCCAATCCCCATGAGGCGATCTTAAAACGCTACCATGAGCTGGGCGGAGAGCTTTTGACCATCGGCTCCGACGCCCACCGCCCCGAGGAAGTGGGAAAAGAATTCGCCAGAGCGGCTGAGATCCTAAAAGACTGCGGCTTTCGCTACTATACGGTTTACCGGGAACGAAAACCGGTATTTTTAAAGCCATAAGAACCCTAGTCAAGGGCCCTTATGGCTTTCTTTACATCCTCATGGAACGTCTCCCATTCTTCGGGATGATCCACAAAATATTTGGGACAGATCTTCCCCGTCACGTCATAGTGACGGATCACATCCTCCGGATTTAAATCAAATTCGCTGCACAAATACGCGCACAGCCCCACCAGGGATTGATAGGTGCTGTCATAAAATTTCCCGCTCTCGTCCGGATGGCAGCATTCAATGGAAATCGTATCGCTGTTCCGGTTGTTGGAAGCATAGGCCACCTCATACATGGGAACACACTGGACAATTTCCCCCTCCAGTCCGATCACAAAATGGCTGCTGACCGACGTGGTGTCCTCTCCGGTCTGATTTTTCAGCTGCTCAAAATAGTTCCGGTTCTCCTTGGCCGTCGTACAGGGATTGGCCACGTAGTGGACCACGATCCCCTTCACTTCCTCCAGCGGAGTCTGAGGACGGGAATACGGGTTCGGCGTCAAAAGCGAGATCGTCACGTTATCCGGGACCGAAACCGTCTTGGGATCCACCGGCTCCCTCCACAACAGCGTCCGCAGCAAAACCAATACCGCCGCCGCCACGATCAGGGCGGAAATACACAAAAGCCCCAGCGTCAGCAGCTGGCGGATTCGTTCCTGCTTTCTGCGCTTCATCCTGTGCAGCTCCCGCCGCACCCTTCTTTCGTCTTCTTCTCTCCCCATAGATCAAATCCCTCTCCCCGCTATCTGCGGATGATCCGAAACCGGTTTTTCTCGTACTCAATAAGTCCGTCTTTCTGCATCCTGGAAAGCTCAGCCGATAAGGCGCTCCGGTCCACCGCCAGATAATCCGCCAGCTGCTGGCGGTTAAAGGGAATTTCAAACGCCTCGTTCCCCCATCGTTCCGCCTCGCAGGAAAGATAGGCCATCACCTTTTCCCGAATGGTCCTCTGGCTCATATGGTCGATTTTCCTTGTGAGCATCAGGTTTTTTCTTGCCATGATCGTAAGCAGGTTCCGGATCAGCCGGCTGTGATACCCGCAGGCCGGTGAGCAGACCGTAAAAACCCGCTGGATCTCCAAAAACAGGATTTCGCACCGTTCCGAAGCCAGCACCGATACCATTAACGGCTCCCCTTGAATACAGGCATACGCCTCTCCAAACAGCTCTCCGGGGCCCACCGTTCCGATAACCTGACGGTTCCCCCAGTAATCGTCCCGCACGATCTCGGCCCTCCCGGAAACCACAAGTCCCATGGACCGCACCTGGGCGCCGGAGGACAGGATCACGCTCCCCTTTTCATAAATCCTCTTCCTGGCGGAAAGACAAGAAAGAACCGACTCCACATCCTTTGGCTCCATTCCAGAAAACAACGCCGACTCTGGAAACGGAATTGGCTTTATTCCGGATTTTTCCGTTCTCTTTCCTTTCATCCCAGTCCCCCATTCCCGGTCAAAAAAGAAACCATCTGGCCATACCGTTGTAAATACAACATACAATCTGGCCATATTGTAGTATATTCTTTCCATAAAGTCAATCGCTGCCGCAGAATTGCCAAGTATTTTCATGCCGCAGAATTGCCGAGTATTTACAGCCATCGGACTGCCGGACATTTACCGCGCAAGGCCGCCGTCTCTTTGCGGCCGCAGAATAACCGGCCATTTCAAAGAAAGGAAGGAAATCCCCATGACAACAGCCATCATGACCGAAACGAATTTCGACCGGACAGCCGGCGCGCTGATCGGGCTTGCCAGAGCGGCGGAGGGACTCGATCTTCCCGCCAAAATGGAGCCGCTCCTCTATTCGGCCCTGTCCAGCCTTCCGCAGCTGCATGCCTCAGGAAACAGCGGAAATGAAAAAAGCAGCCCGGTCCTTCCCCTCCATCAGGCAAAGGCCGAGCTGGTACCGGACTGTGCCGCCTGTCAGTCTCCCTGCGGCAGGACAGCCGACTATTCTATGATCGCAATCTATGAGAACCGGGACGGCCTCGGCGCTCTCCGGCTCTCTCTTTTATTTTCCCTCTCCTGTATTGCCGCGGCAGCAGAAGCCAAAGCGAAAAATTCCGGTTCCCCATATCCTTCCCCGGTTACCCGCTTATTGTTGGACGGCCTGTTTTTAACCGGCTACGCCTTTGACGCGGCCCCTCTGTCCGCCTTTCTTGAGCGGATCCGGGAGGTCTGGAAATCTCTGTAGGCCCGCATAAAAATCAAAAGAGCATTTCCAAAAGGAAATAAAGGGCCAGAAGAAGCGCCAGCAATCCCACATTGCATACGGTAAACCAGAAGAAATAGGTTCCCTTCTGCTCTGGATACTCCTGCGCGATCAGTTTATAGGAAATCAAGCTTGCCATGGACGCAATCAATGTCCCCAATCCTCCCAGGTTGCAGCCGATCAATAAGCTCTCCCACTGGCTGGTAAATCCCGACAAAAGGAGGGCCGCCGGAACATTGCTGATCACCTGGCTCGCCAAGACCGAAACCAGCACCTCCCGACCGGCAAGGGCCGCTGACAAAAAGGCCTGGAAACTTTCAATCCCGGACACATTCCCAATAAAAATAAAGAAAGCCAGAAAGGTACCCAAAAGGGAATAATCCACCGACAGCAAAAGCTCCCGGTCAAAGGCCAAAAGGAACGCCGCGATCACAGCCGCGATCAAAAGCGGAGGAAGGAGCTTAAAAATCCCCAATAAGCAGATCGCAAATCCAGCAAAGCAGAGAACCAGCATCTTCGTGCTTCCCATCTGTACGTCAATGGACATGCTCTTAACCGGTTCCGGTTTTCTTATCACGATCAAAAGAAGGATCGCCAGCCCGGAAGCCAGCACATACGGGAAGAGGATCCCGCACAGCTCCAAAAATCCCATGCCGGACTTCCCATAAAGATACAGATTCTGCGGATTCCCCATAGGCGTAAACATGCTGCCCAGATTGGCGGCGGCTGTCTGCAGGACCGCCATAGGAACCACAAGCTTTTCCTGGCCGGCAATCTTTAATACCGCGATTCCGAAGGGCACGAAGGTGATCAGCGAAACGTCATTGGTGATCACCATGCTGCATACAAAGGGGAGAAAAACCAGCACCGCCAGCATGCTCCTGGTGGATGCCGTCACCTCCAGCAGGCGGCTTCCCAGGGACAGAAACATTCCCGCCTTCTGAAATCCCTTCATGACCGCCATCAGCCCGAATAAAAGCGCCAGGGTATTCCAGTCAATATAGGAAAGGTCCAAATTTGCCGGGCCCACAAAAACCGAAGACAGAAGGGCCAGCAAGACCGCCGCCGTCAATACGACCTCGCGGCGCATAAAACGAATCACCGATTGGATTGGCTGTTTCATTTATAGTTCCTCCACAAAAATCTTCTCGGCAATCTTGCACGCCTCGCGGTCAAAGAGGACAAGATAAACCGTCATATCATTTTCCTTTAGGAAATCACGGATCGTATCGATGGCCGTCTGAAGCGCCTGCGCTTTTGGATAGCCGTAGATCCCCGACGAAATCAGCGGAAAAGCGACCGTCCTGCAGTCATATTCCTTGGCTAACGTAAGGGAAGTGCGGTAACAGGACGCAAGCTGTTCCTGTTCCCCATGGCATCCGTCTCTCCAGCGCGGGCCGACGGCATGGATCACATACTTGCAGGGCAGCTCATAGCCCTTGGTGATTTTCGCGCTTCCGGTCTCACAGCCTCCAAGCTGCATACACTCTGCAAGCAGCTTCGGCCCCGCGGCCCGATGGATGCAGCCGTCGACTCCTCCGCCGCCTAAAAGGGAGCTGTTGGCCGCGTTGACGATCGCGTCCACCTCCATTTTTGTAATGTCGTTTTGTACGATCCGCAAAGGCATATTCTCTCCTCCGAAATAAAAAGCCCGCGCAAACCAAAGGCCTGCACGGGAATATGAGTCGCGGAGACGGAGGGATTCGAACCCTCGTGCCGGGTATTAGCCGACAAACGCATTTCGAGTGCGCCGCGTTACGACCGCTTCGCTACGTCTCCTGATCGCCGCCTCTTACTATTATACATAAAAATCTTAATTTGTAAAGTACGAATCCACGGCGGCGGCGATTCCGGAAACGATCTTATCCTGATAATCCCCCTCGCTCAGCCACCGCTCCTCGTCCGGATTGCTTAAAAAGCCCATTTCCACCACTGCCACGGGGATTTCGCTCCAGTTGATCTCGCCGTTATTATCCACCTCCTGGACGCCTCTGTTTTTCGTTCCTGTAAGCGCGCAGACCTGATCGATGATCGTTTTTGCCAGCCGGTAGCTGTTATCGTGAAGCGCGGCATTGTAGGGATTCTGAGCCGTCATGCACATGGCCAAAGCCCCGTAAACGCCGGTGTTCTCCATCGAATTGGCATGGAGCCGGATAAAGATCTCCGCCCCGCTCTCATTGGCGAGCCGCGCCCGCTCGGAATTGCTTAAATTGACGTCGTGGCTCTCCCGGATCATAACGACCTGATAGCCCTTATTTTCCAATTCTTCCTTCAGCTTTTCCGCTACCGTAAGGGTCAGTTCATACTCCTTAACGCCAAGCACCGTTCCCACGGCTCCCGCCGGCATCTTTGCCTTCATGGTTTCCGAAGAAGGGCCGATGGGCTCTTTCTCCGCGTTCGCCTTCGCCTGGTGCCCGGCGTCGATGGCCACGATATGTCCGTTGAAAAACGTCTCGTCTTCCCCCGGCGCTGCGGCTGGCTGCGCGGCAGGATCCGCGTTCACGGACGTTTCCTGAGGCTCCTGCGAGGCCGAATCTGCGTTCACAGACGCTTCCTGAGGCTCCTGCAAGGCCAGATCCGCGTTCCGGGCCGCTTCCTGCGGCCCCTGCGCTTCTGCATCCGCGGAGGCCGGCTCTCCGGCTTTGGGAGCCTCGCCGGCCTCCGTCTCTAATTCCACATCCTGCTCCCCTCCCGCGCTTTCCTTCTCCTCCTGGGAAACAGCCTCCGTCCCGATCTCCTCAATCTCGATCGCCTGATATTTAGAAGAGGCGCATCCGGATAGGAAGACGGCGGAAAGAAGGACAGCCAAAAGGAGAACAGTCAATGCGGCGGCAGAAATCGGAAGCCGCTTTTTCTTTTTTTGTCCCGTCATAGAATGGTCCCACCTCCGACCACATGATCCTCTTGATAGAATACGGCGGCCTGTCCCGGCGTAACCGCCCGCTGAGGCGTCTCAAACCGGCACTCCACCCGGCCGTCCGGAAGCTCCCGGAGCCGGCAGGGAGCCCCTTTATGGCTGTAGCGGATCTTAACGACCGCCTCCATTTCCTCTCCATGGAGCCCGTCCACCGCCATCCAGTTGACATTGGAGCAGACCAAGGAATCCGAAAAAACCTGTCTTTCGTCCCCGATGACCACCTCGTTGGTTTCCGGCCGGATTTCCGTGACGAAAACTGGGCGTCCCATGGACAGGTTCAATCCTTTTCTCTGCCCCACCGTATAATGGGTGATCCCGCGGTGCCTTCCCAAGATCGTTCCATCCTGATCCACAAAATTTCCTGCCGGCGGCACCCGCTTGGCGGTCTTTTCGATAAAAGCTGCATAATCATGATCCGGAATAAAGCAGATTTCCATGCTGTCCTTCTTTTGAGCCACAGGTAGGCCGATCCGCTCTGCGATCTCCCGGATTTCCTCCTTCGTATGATCCCCCACCGGCATCAGCGTCCGGGAAAGCTGTTCCTGGGTCAGATTGTAAAGGGCGTAGGTCTGATCCTTGGCCGCCGTCACCGAATTGCGGATGGCGAAGCGTCCGTTGGGAAGCTGCTCCACCCGCGCGTAATGTCCCGTCGCAATATAATCAGCGCCGATCTTAAGACTCCGGTCCAAAAGCGCCTCCCATTTAACAAAGCGGTTGCAGGCAATACAGGGGTTGGGGGTGCGTCCGTTTAAATACTCCTGTACAAAGTAATCGATCACATGCTCCTTAAATTCCCGGCGGAAGTTCATAACATAATAGGGAATCCCCAACGTCCCGGCAACCCGTCTCGCGTCCTCCACCGCGCTCAAGCCGCAGCAGCCTCCGTTTTCCTCGACCGTCCGGTCATCCTCCTCCTGCCAGATCTGCATGGTTACGCCGATGACCTCATAGCCCTGTTCCTTTAGCAGAAAGGCGGCGACCGAAGAATCGACGCCGCCCGACATGCCAACTACTACCTTTTTTCCCATTCTCTAGTATTCCTCTTCCTCGTCATGCTCGCTGATATCGGACTTGGGCTTCTCCAGGCCTGGGATCACAAGATGATGCTTTTCGGCATAATCCCAGAGCGCCGCATGGATCGCTTCTTCCGCCAGCAAGGAACAGTGAACCTTTACAGGCGGAAGGCCGTCCAGCGCCTCCATGACCGCCTTATTGGTAATTCCCATCGCTTCCTCGATGGTCTTTCCCTTTACCAGCTCCGTCGCCATACTGCTGGTGGCGACCGCCGCGCCGCAGCCGAAGGTTTTGAATTTACAGTCCCGGATCACATGGGTCTTATCGTCAATATCCAGATAGATCCGCATGATATCGCCGCACTTGGCGTTTCCAACGGTTCCAACCCCGCTGGCATCTTCAATCTCTCCAACATTCCTCGGATTCTGAAAATGGTCCATTACTTTTGCTGAATACATACCGCAATCTCCTCTTATCGTCTATGCATAAAAATGACCGGTCTCCCAAGACCGTCTATGCATGAAGGTCTGATTTTTCTCTGCTTCTTAAAAAATCCTCATAAAGAGGGGACATGGAACGAAGCCGCTCCACAATTTTTTTAATACTGTCCACCGTAAAATCGATCTCTTCCTTCGTCGTCTCATCGCTTAAGGTCAGCCTTAAGGAGCCGTGGGCGATTTCATGGGGCAGGCCGATGGCCAGCAAAACGTGGGAGGGATCCAGGGAGCCGGAGGTGCAGGCGGAACCGCTGGAACCGCAGATCCCGTCCATATCCAGCATGATCAACAGCGATTCTCCCTCGATAAACTGGAAAGCGAAATTCGCGTTGTTGGAAAGCCGCTTCGTCCGGTGGCCGTTCAGCCTTGTATAAGGAACCTCCGCCAGAACGCGGTCGATCAAATAGTCCCGAAGCTCCGTTTCCTTTTTCTTATTCTCTTCCAGATTCGCAATGGCGATCTCCGCGGCCTTTCCCATTCCGACGATTCCCGGAACATTTTCCGTCCCGGCGCGGCGCTTTCTCTCCTGGGCTCCGCCGTGGATAAAGGAACGGAGCTTTAAGCCGCTTCGGATATAGAGGAATCCCACGCCCTTGGGGCCGTTGAATTTATGGGCGCTGGCGCTCAGCATATCGATCTGGTATTCGTCCACGTTGATGGGTTCATGTCCATAGGCCTGGACCGCGTCCGTATGGAAGAGGATTCCATGCTCCTTCGCGATCTGCCCGATTTCTTTGATCGGTTCGATGGTCCCGATCTCATTATTGGCAAACATTACCGACAAAAGGACCGTATCCGGACGGATCGCCTTTTTTACCTCCTCCGGATCCACAAGCCCAAATTCATCCACCGGCAGGTACGTCACCTCAAAGCCCCGCTTTTCCAGATACTGTCCCGTATGCAGGATCGCGTGATGCTCGATCCCGGTCGTAATGATGTGCTTTCCTTTGGACGCGTACGCCTCGGCCGCCGCCACCAGCGCCCAGTTATCGGCCTCGCTTCCGCCGCCGGTAAAATAAATCTCATTGTCCTTTGCTCCCAGCGATCCCGCGATCACTGCTCTCGTATGGGCCATTGCCTCTTTGCACGGATTGGAAAACCCGTACACAGAAGATGGATTTCCATAATGCTCCGTATAAAACGGCAGCATCGCTTCCACGACCTCGGGACGAACCTTCGTCGTAGCCGCGTTGTCAAGATAGATTACCTTCTTCATAAATCCGCCTTTCTGTAAACGCAGGTTAAAAGCCTCATCTACATAGTATATGTCTCTTTTTCGGAGACTATGCTCCATTATAAACGATAGGGGAAACGGATTGCAACCGGGCCGCGGAAATTTAAGAAAAATTTTCGAGTTTCCATCCCGTCCATCCCGCTGGCTCTTCGCCTCTCCCGTCAGCTGATCTGCCAGCGGACGCGGCTTCCGCCTTCATCCTTGCTTACGATCAGTTGATCCTCGATCTCCTGCTTTAACTCCGACACATGGGAGATGATCCCGATCATCCGGGAGCCCCCGGCCATATCCTTGAGGACCCGCACCGCCTTATTGCGGGAATTTTCATCTAAAGAACCAAAGCCCTCGTCGATAAACATGACGTCCAGATGGACCGAAGCCTTTGTTTCCGTGATCTGATCCGCCATTCCCAGTGCCAGGGAAAGGGCCGCCATAAAGGATTCTCCGCCGGACAAGGTGCGGACCTCCCGTTCCTTTCCCGTGACCATGGAATAGACCACCAGCTCCAGGCCTCGGTTTCTCCCGGTCCCCGCCTGCTCCGGCGGACACATCCGAAGCTCGAACTGCCCGGCCGACAAGGTGAAAAACCGCCGGTTGGCCGCCTTTAAGATCCGTTCTAAATAATACCGCAGGACAAAGGTTTCAATATCCATCCGGGAGCCGGAAACATTTCCCGAAAGACTTTGGTACAGCCGGTCCACCCGCCCGTACTCCTCCATTTTTGCTCCCCGCTCCTTAAGAAGCTGCGCCAGCGACCGAAGGACCTGCCGGTTGGCCGCTTCCGCCGCCTCAAGCTGTCCGGAAATCTTCTGAACGGCGTTCTTCTTTTCCTCCGCCTCCCGCATTTTTTCCTTCAGCCCCTCTGGATCCGGCGCTTCCTTTCCCGCCGTTTCCTTGGCCGCCATCTGCTGCCGCCCGGAAAGCTTCGCGTGGTTTCTGTAATATTCCTCGGTTTCCTTCTGAAGCCGGTCCGCCTCCGAAAGCGCATACTGATCCGTAAGCGCTCTCCATGCCTCTTCTGTAAGCCCTGCTTCCTCTATTCCTTTCTCGTAAGCGGCCAGACGGTCGGCGCGCTGCTTCTCCCGTTTTGGGAGTTCCTTTTGATATTCCTCGATTCTTGTTTTCGCGCCTTCCACGTCTGCCTGGGCCTTTTCCCGGCTGGCCTTCGTAATTTTCATTTTCTCCTCGGCTTCCCGCTTTTTCTGTTCCGCCTTCTTAAGAAGCTCCTTCGCCTCCTCCGCCGACGAAAATTCCCGGGATTTTAAAAGCTCCGAATGTCTGGCCGCGATTCCCGCGAAGGCTTCCTTCGCCTCCGTCTCCTGACTGACCGCCTGATCGGCTTTCATGCGAAGCTCCTCCTTTTTCTTCCGAAGCTCCTCCAGCCGTTCCCTGGTTTTAGAAAGCGTATCCAGCCCGGCCTTTAGCCGCGCGCCCTCCTCTTGGAGTCCGGCAAACCAGCGGGAAAAGATCTGCCAAAGGGTATCGGCGGAGCACTCTTTGATCTGCTCGTCCTTGACCGCTTCCAGCAAACGGTCCCTCAGCTGGCTGAGTTTCTCCGTAAACGCCCGCTCCTTCTCCTTAAAAAGCTCTGCGGACGCCTGGGATTCCATGGCCGCCTGCTCCTGCAGATTTCGGAGTTCCTCAGCTCTTTTAGAAAGCTGTTCTAACAGTTCCCTGCTGATCTCCTGATGCTCTTTTAAAATCCGGCAGGGGTTGGGATGCGTAAGGGAGCCGCAGACCGGGCATGGCTCCCCCGGCTTTAGCTGCTCTTTCGCAAGAAAACCGGCCTGATCATTCCAAAAAATAGTCCGTTTTTCCTCGTATTCCCGGTTCGCTTTTTTATACTCCCCGCTGGCCTCCGAATACGCCTTCACCGCGTCTTTCGCCTTCTCCTCCTGCTTTTTTATTTCCTCCTTAAGGCGTAGGGACAGGCGGATTTCCTCCTTAAGCGCATCCGCCTGCTCCTGCTTCGCCGTCCACCGCTCATAAAGCACATCATAGCCTTGAAACGCTTGCTCTTTGGCGCGGCAAAGCGCCTCTTCCTTTTCCAGCTCATCCAAATTTTTCTGCAGTTTTAAAACCGTCTCCGACGCCTTCCTTACGGTCTCCTGCGCCTGGACGGTTTTGATCGTCTCAAAGAGGGAAACCGCCCTGTCCACGCGGCCCGAAACCTCGATATAGGACTGGTCCGCAAGACGGAACGAAGCCTCCGCGGCCTCCGCCTGCTCTTTAAGGGCCAAAAATTCCTCTTTTCTTAAAGGAAGGGCCGCTTCTTCCTCCCGCAGCCGGTTTTTAAGCTCCGTAAGCCGTTCCAAAGCCTCTTGATACTGCTGCCAAAGCGGCTTCACGCCATAGGCCTTTCGAAGCGCCGTCTGGAGCCTCTGCGCTTCCTCCATTTTCGGCTTTTCCTTTTCCCATTGGCGAAGCTCCTCTTCGATCTGGGACTTTTCCTCGAACCAGCGCAAAAGCTCGCAGGCTCTGTTATAGCCGTCCCTCTGCTTTAGATACGCTTCATTGGTTTTTTGATATTCCTCTTTGGCTCCGAGGCTCCGTTCCTTAAGGGCGCCGCAGATTTCCTCCAGCTCTTTGGAAAACTGTTCCAGATCCGGAAGGCAGAAGCGGTCCGCGCGCAGGATCCTTTCCTGCAGGCTCTGAAATTCCAAGAGACGGCCGTAGCCGTCAAATCCTGTTCCATGGGATACTTCCGTCTGGCACTTTGCGAAAAGCTGTCCGGCCTCCTGCTGCATCTCCTTTCGCCGCTTCCCCAGCTCTTTGGTGATCTCCTCATAGATCTCCGTATGGAACAGCCGTCTGAAAATGACCTTTTTGTCGTCGGATCTGGCCCGAAGAAGCTCCATAAACTCTCCCTGGGCGATCATCGCCACCTGCATGAACTGGCTCTTGGTCAAGCCGATGATCTCCTCCAGCTTCCGGTCCGCTTCCTTGGCCGGATACTCCGAACCGTCCGGCATCCACAGCGAAACCGAACCGCTCTCCTCTTTCGTTCCCGTTCCCCTTTTCAGCGGACGGACATGGCGGGGCGAACGCCGTACCGTATAATCCCGCCGTTCCTCTCCGTCTCCCTCTGAAAAGGTAAGCTCCACAAATGGGAGAACCGCGTCCCCGGCAAACTGGCTCTGCAGCTCGGCGCCGCTTTTTTTATTAAGGCCGGAGCTGGCCTCTCCGTAAAGCGCGAAAACAATGGCGTCGAAGATCGTCGTCTTCCCCGCGCCCGTATCTCCCGTGATCAGGAAAAAGTTCTGTTTTACCTGCTCAAAATCAATAACCGTCCGCCTTCCAAAGGAACCGAAGGCCTGCATGGTAAGCTTTAATGGCCGCATCCCGTCTCCTCCCGCACCTGGTTGATCACATCCCTAAGGATCTCCTGTTCTCTCTCATCCGTTTCCTTTAAAAACGAGCAGCAAAGCCCAAAGGGATCCATCGCCTGTTCCGGCCCCGCGGCGGCCTCATAAGCCGTCCGTTCCCCGGTTTCCCTCCGGATCTCCAAAAGAAAGGGAAAGGCGCTCCGAAGCCGGTCCTGCATATCGAGAATGTCCAGATCGTTCCGGTCCGTCAAAACGGCCGTCACATAATCGCCGCAGCCCTGCTCCAAAACCTCCCTAAACGTCCCTTTGATGACCCGAATCTCCCGGAGGGGCGTCAAGGGAAGCTCCGAAACCTCGATCCTTCCTTTCTCCTTAAGCTCCGCCATCACCACATATTTTTTCTGCCCCGCCTCACTGACCGAGCAGGCCAGCGGCGTCCCGCAGTAGCGGCGCGTTTCCCCGGCCACCTTCATCGGCTTATGGATATGGCCCAAAGCCGCATAATCAAAGGGTTCTAAAAGCTTTGCCGAAATCCCGTCGATGTTTCCCACCGTCCGGATCTCCGAATCCATCCGTTCCACCTCGCCGGCCTGTTTTCCCGCGGGAAGATAGAACTGATGGCTTACCAGAACATTCCGAGCGGACGGATCGATCGTCTCCCGGCAAAACAGCCGCCGAAGCGTCTCTTCATAGGAGAGGCTGTTCCCGTTTTCATCCGTCCCCGCCAGCTCCCGGACCATGGAGGGCTTAACAAACGGAAGCAGATAAAAATGGACCGGGCCGTATGTATCCTGAAGCGTCACCTTTTCGATCCGCTCTCCCTCTTTTTGCGGCGGCAGCCCGATCATATAGACGCCCTGCCTGGAAAGCACGCTGCGGAAGCAGTTCACCCTGGGGCCGCTGTCATGGTTGCCGCTGATCATCATCACAGAAGCCTTGGGAACCGCCTCCGTAAGACCGGACAGAAAATGGTCGAAGCATTCCACCGCTTCCGCCGAGGGAACCGCTTTGTCATAAATATCGCCGGCGATCAAAACCGCGTCCGGCTGTTCAAGACGGGCCAGATCCAGGATCTGGGAGAAAATAAATTCCTGATCCTCTCTGAGATCCCGGTTCATTAGCTTTAATCCGATATGTAAATCTGAAAGATGAAAAAGTTTCATTTTTCCCCGATCCTTTCCCATATATATAAACAAAACCAACGGCGCGGAGCTTTTATGTCCGATTACTTCAAAAAACATACCCTCATCACCGGCGCCCTTCTTTTAACGGCCGCCGGTTTCCTGTCACGGATTCTCGGCTTCTTTTATCGGATCTTTCTTTCCCGCGTGATTGGGGCGGAGGGCTTGGGAATCTACCAGATGATTTTTCCCGTATATGGAATCTGCCTCTCCCTCTGCGCCGGTTCCATCCAGACCGCCGTCTCCCGGCATACGGCCGCCCATCCGAAACAGGCGAACCGGGCGCTCCTCGCCGGTTTTTCCATTTCCTTTCCCCTGTCCCTTCTTCTGGCCGCATTCCTGATCCGCGGAGCGGACCTGATCGCCGAGAAGATCCTCCTGCATCCGGAATGCGCCGGGCTGATCCCTATTTTCGGGCTGGCCATTCCTTTTTCTTCCGTCCATGCCTGCATCTGCGGCTGGTTTTACGGAAAAGAAAAAGTCCGGATCCCCGCCGCCGCCCAGCTGGCGGAGCAGTTGATCCGGATCACCGCCGTCTTCTTTTTCGCGGGCGTCTGTCAGAAAAACAACATCCCGGTCACCGTCCATCTGGCCGCGGCCGGACTGCTTTTGGGAGAAGCCGGTTCCGCCCTCCTTCTCCTTCTTATTTGGCTGGCCGGCTTCAAAAAAGCCGATAAAAAGGCCGCTCCTTCAAAAAGGCCTGCGCCAGTCCCCGGGAAAACGCGAACAAGCTCCCTTGCTTCCCTTCAAAGCGCTCTCCTTGTCCTTGCCCTGCCGTTAATGGCCAACCGGCTGGTCCTAAATTTCCTTCAAAGCGCCGAGGCCGTTTTGATCCCCGCCCGGCTTTCCGTCTTCGGCCTGTCCGATTCCCAGGCCGTAAGCCTCTACGGGATCCTTACCGGCATGGCGATGCCCTTCGTCTTATTCCCCTCTGCTGTCGTCAACTCCCTGGCCGTCCTTCTTTTGCCCTCCATCGCCAGGCATCAATCCTCCGGGGATCTTTCCGGGATCCGGCGAAACCTGGCCGCCGCCTTCCGCTACAGCCTTTATATGGGGATTCTCTGTGTCGGGATCTTTTCCGTCTTCGGGCGCCGGCTTGGAACCGAGGTGTTTAAGGAGCCCCAGGCCGGTTCCTTTATCATGGTCCTTGCCTGGCTCTGTCCTTTTCTTTATCTGGCGACCACCGCGGGCAGCGTCTTAAACGGGCTTGGAAAAACCCACGTTACCTTTCTCCACAACCTGGCCTCGCTCCTTCTCAGGCTGTCGTTTATTTACTGGGGGATCCCCCGGTACGGCATCCAGGCGCTCCTTTGGGGAATGTTAGCCGGAGAGCTTCTGCTGGCCTTTCTGCATCTGCGGTCCTTAAGCCGGGCGCTCTCCTTTTCCCCCGACGTCTGGGAGTCCGTCGTCAAACCCGTATTCTGCCTGGCTGTCTCCCTGTGGACCGGCAGGCTGTTTCCCGAGCGCCTTCCCTTTCTTCCGGAAGAAAGCGCCTTTTTCCAGACGGCCGCCCATATCGGCATCATCTGTATCGTCTACGGCCTGCTTCTGCTGTTTTTCCACCGGAAGCGCGCTCCCTACTCGTCGAACTCCACCGTTACATAATAGCCCCGCTCATTCTCCACAATATCCTTTACCACGCCCTTGCGGCTTTTCAGCCGCTCCGTAAACTTAAAAAGTCCCGACATGGCCACCGCCGGTTCGATCATATAATTGACGTTGACCGGCGTGACCGATTCGCTGACGTCCACGGTCTGGCCCACTTCCACCAGGCCCGGCCGTTCCATTTTAAATATGATTTCTCTCATGGCTCAACCTTGCCTTCTTATCGATTATTTTCCTTCATAAATGATCGCTGATTCCACATCGTACCCCGAAAGGCGTTCCCTGCCCTTAAGGCCCGCCAGCTCCATAACGAAACAGATCTTCACCACCTGGCCGCCCAACTGCTCCACCAGGCCGGCAATGGCCTTCACCGTGCCGCCGGTAGCGATCAGATCGTCGATGATCACCACCTTCTGGCCCGGACGGATCGCGTCCTTATGGAGTTCGATGGAGCTGGTCCCGTACTCCAGCTCATACTGGGCGGATACCGTCTCCCGTGGCAGCTTTCCCGGCTTCCTGGCGGGAACAAAGGCCTTTCCCAGCTCGTAGGCCACCGGCATCCCGAAAATAAACCCGCGGGATTCCGCGCCTACCACCAGATCAAAATCCAGTCCCTCCACCATCTTTAAAAGAGAGTCCACCGCCAGCTTTAAACCCTCCGGATCCTGTAAGATCGAGGTTACATCCCTAAAAATGATCCCCGGCTCCGGAAAGTCCGGAATGCTGACCACATACTCTTCTAATTTTTTCATCTCCATCTTCCTCCTCTTTTTCAGTCATATCCCCCGATTCCCCCGCATAGATATTCCGGAGGAGGGATTTTCCATGTTAAACATTTTCTTGCAGAAATTATCCAAGCGGTATCGGCCGAAGGCGGCCGCCGTCATAAGCGTCCAGCTTGCGGTCCTGACCGTCCTTCTTGTTTCCTTTTGGCTCAATTCCAGGACCTCAAAAGAAACGGTCCTTCTGTCCAAAGCAGACAAGCGCCAGAGCAGCTCCCAGCTCCCAAAAGCCCTGCTTCCCATTCCCGGCTGGCTTATGGAAGAGGCGTTCCGTCTGGATCTAAACTCCTGCCAGTCAGAGCTTCCCCTCTCCTGGATCGACCTTCTCTCCCTGCTGGGAGCCTCCTGTGAGGGGGATTTTTCCCATGTCCAAAGCAAGGATCTCAACGCCCTGGCGGACTCCATCCGATCGGGAACTTCCGTTGAAAAGCTGGCTGAAACGCTTCCCGACTGGCCCCGGTACCGAAACGCCTATGACGCGGTCCTCGGATCCCTAACTGGATATTTCCGCCAGGAAATCGACGCGGACGGCGCGCCGGGCGCCGCCCCAGTTCCACAGGAAACCTCCGGTTCTTTAACGGAAGCCGCTGGTTCTTTAGAGGAAGCCGCCGGCTCTTTGGGGGAAGCCCCGGATAAAGTCTGGGTCACCAAATACGGCCTGAAAGCTTTCCATCCCATCGCCAAGGATTTTCCCTTTGTGAAAGCCGAGGGCTTTGCGGGAAGCGGGCTCTGCGGCCGCAAGGAGAGCCACAAGGGCGTCGATCTGACCGGCCAGGAGGGAACGCCTCTCATCGCCGCAGAATCCGGCGTCATCGATTCCATGGGCTGGGATCCGGAAAACGGCTGGCAGCTTACCTTAAAAAGCCAGGATGGAAAACGGCTTTATCTTTACGGCCATCTGCGCAAAAACTATCCCTTCCAGAGCGGCCTTTCCAAAGGCTCTTTTGTGACGGCCGGAGACGTGATCGGCTATCTTGGAAAAACCGGAAACAGCGCCAAAGAAAATACCGACGGAACCGCCGTCCCCCACCTGCATTTCGCCCTCATGCTCCTTTCGGAGCCGGACTCCGGAATCTGGATCGACGCCGGCGAACTTTTAACCTTTCTCGAAATGAATCAAAGCCAGGTGAAAAAAGCAGAAAATTCTATGGAGTGGACCCGCGTCTACCGGCAGGCCGAATTAAACGAAAAACCTCTATAGTGTTTCTTCTTTAAACTGCCGCGCCAGCTCCACCGCCATCCGCACCAACTCCCCCAACGGCAGATCCCGACAGCCGACTACGTAATGCTGGCAGCGGTTGACCGGAAGAAGGATCTTCTTCGCCCGGCTCTGCCCGATGGCGGCGGCCATTGCCGGCGTGATCTCTCCCAAAAGAGAATCGGCGATTACGATCCCCAGCGGGCCGATGATCAGATCCGCCGTCCGGCAGCCGACGATGGCCGGGTTTTCTCCCGTCGCCCCGGCGTCGGCTCCGGCCTTCAGCATGGCCGCCGTGGCGATGCTGTTGGTCCCGATCGCCAGGATCTCATCCTCCGGAAAATTCCGCTTCATCTGCTCGACAATGCTTTTTCCCATCCTGCCGCCCTGGCCGTCAATTACCATGATGTTCATTCTTAAAACTTCCTTCCTCCGCCTCCATGGGTGCGGCCCCTGAATGTATGAGTCGAAATCCGGCCTCCGCCGGAAAGACCGCCGCCGGTTCTCGGGCCGCGGTTTCTGGTGCTGGAGATGATCTGCTGGGTCACATAGGTACCCAGGAGGATTTCCGGAAGCGAAAGCCCCGGCCGAAAGGTGCTGTCCTTCCGGTAATACAGCTTAAAATTCGCCTCCAGCCGTTTTTCGTCCTCATGCATCCCATATTCCCGGACGACGGCGAAAACCGCCGCACCGCCGCACGCAGCCGCCACCGCGAACGCAAGCAGCGCTTCATACCAGACAATCCGGCGGATCCGGCTGACCTTCCCAGTCTCCGTATCGTAGTAATAGGAACCGTCCCCGATCCCGTTGTCATAGCAAAGTCCCACGTCCTCAAAAAAGACCATGGCCGCCTGGCCGTATTCTCCCTGGGTCATCCACCGGTAGACGTCGTCCAAAACCGCTTCCAGGCGGCTGTCCGGCAGATACAGCAGCATCCGGCCCTCGGTGGTGATATAGATCTCCCGGTTCTCCATATCCATCAAAAGCATGGCGCCGGAATGGGATTCCCCGATTCCCAGGCCCTGATCCTGATAAAACCGGTCCGCGAAAACTTGCGCCGACTCCCGGTTCTCGTCTGTCGTCACCACGGCCACATCCATTTCCATGATTGTTCTTAATTCCCCGGCCCGCTTGGAAAGCGCCTCTTCCTCCTCCTTCGTAAACAGACCGGCGAAATCATAAACCGCCGGCGCCGAAGAAAGCGTCTGACCGGAATCCGAAGAAGCGGGATCCGCCGCCAGCGCCGCCAGCGGATTCAAAAATAAAACGCACAGAAGAAACGCCAAAAGCACGGCGTCCATGCAGCGGGATACCCGCCCCTTTCTTTCTCTCCGTCTCATGTTCATGCTCACAAAAGCCACCCTCCCGCCAGCAAAAATAGGAAAACCGGGAAAAAGACCGCCGCAAACAAGGCGCACAAACGGCCCTTGTCAACCGGCAGCTTCCCGCAGATTTTTCCCGTTTGTCCGTTCATTGCAAAATAATACATGCCGCCGTTTTCTTTTCCCTTGTAGGTGAGGACCCAGACCGGCAGCAGCGCGTACTGCCACTTGGCGTCATGGATCGCCGTCTCGCTTTCCTCCACGCGGACCGGGCTGTAATCCGAAAGCCCGTCCATCAAGTTCTGCACCGTATAGCTTTTTACCTCTTCCTCAACCTCCGGGGTCATTTCCTCGCTGTCCATGTCCCGTCTTTCCGCCAGGAAGCCGGACAGAAAGCCCGTGTGGAACGGCTGAAGCTTTTCCATGTCGAAGGGCAGGACCCCTTCCACCAGCGCGCGGTTATTTTTCTTTAAGGCGTTCCGGGTCATATTCTTAACATCCAGCTCGCCGCCCCGCTCCAGCCGGTATTTCTTATGCTCCGTATAGCGGATATTTCCGGCTCTCCAAGTGCGCTGGCGCTCGCCCTCCGCCTGGAGCTTTCCCTCGACCCGGCAGCTGTACACCAGATACGGGAAATAAACGCCCGAAAGCTTTTCGATCTGATCCCTGGAAAAGAAATCCTTGGGCACAAAGCGCTTCTTTTTGATCCATCCAAGGAAAATTTCCTCCGCCTTCTTTTGATCAAAGGCAAAGGGAATCACAAAATCCGGCTGGAATTCCCCGGACAGCTGGTCGGAAAGGACAACCGGATTATGGCAGTAATAGCAGAACGCCGCCGCCGTTGTCTCCCCGGTCACAACCTGCGCCCCGCAGCTGGGGCATATGTAAGATACCATCCGGGATCCTCCCGGCTCCGTCCCGGTGTCCTCCTCTGGCATCCCGGCGCTCCCCTCCGACTTTAAGGCCGCTTCCTCGATCTCCTCCTTCGTAAATTCCGAAAGGCAGTAGTCGCACTGAAAGGTTCCCGACTCCGGATGAAAGGTGAGGGCGCCGCCGCAGTTGGGGCATTTATAACTAACCAATGCCATATGATCTCTTCTGCTCCTTTTTCTGAAAGCCCGGGTCCTTTAGGGCCTGAGCTTTCTACCGTCTGATTTTTAACCTGGCTGGTTTTACAGTCTGGCCGGTTTTACGATCCGGCTGGTTTTACGATCCGGCCGGTTTTCCAGTCCTGCTGGTTTTATGGTCTGGGTTTTCCGCATTGGGTGCAGAAATTCCCCGTATTCTCCGCCCCGCAGGCACAGACCCAGGCTCC
>DGYMR06203__coassemble_1036_pt1 | contig 20992 bp, 20 predicted proteins | sample DGYMR06203__metabat2_high_PE_052 | metagenome-assembled genome bin DGYMR06203
CAGGGCCTTGGTATTTTCCTTCACAAGCCCCGAAAGCATCTCCGTCCGAAGCCTTCCCTTTTCATCGCAGGGACAAAACGATACCTCCATCCCTGCTTTTTCCAGACGGTACAACGGACGCAGCACCGAATTATGCTCCATGACCGTCGAAATCACATGATCCCCCGGCCCAAAAAGGCCAAGGATCGCCGTATTCAGCGCCTCCGTCGAATTGCAGGTAAAAGCGACCTGCTTGGGATTCCCAAGTCCCACCAGCTCCGAGATCCTCTCTCTCGTTCCGTAAATGATACGGGACGCGTCTAACGCCTCTCCATAAGCGCCCCGCCCCGAATTTCCCATGTGTCCCATGGCGGCGGCAACAGCCTCGATCACACTGGCCGGCTTCTGCATGGTCGTCGCCGCGTTATCCAGATAAATTCCCATAAATCCCCATACCTTTCCTAATCAATTTCCCCAACGGGAACCATCAAGGGAAGCAAAAGGGAGCCCGGCGTTACCCGGGCTCTAAAAGGCCGGTTTCATTCGCTCCGGCCTAATAAAACAATTCCGTCATTTCCTCATAGGACAGGCCCTTTTCCGCCGAGAATCGCTCCAGCTCCTCTTTGACTTCCGGCACAGCGCACCAGGCAAGCCCGCAGCCAGCGGACAGTTCTCTCGGAACAGGGATCATCCTCCCGTCATTATTGGATTCCTTGCAGGACTTTTCAAAAGCGATGGCGTCCGCCGTCGTATGAAAAGTCACGATCAGCTTCCATTCCTTTTTTCTCATTCGATCACCAGCTCGAACCCGTCTCCTGTTTCGGTGATCGATACCTTCTTCCCGTGGCTCTTCGCAAACTTTTCCACGTTATCTCTGCTGTGGGGCTCCGTCACCAGAACCTTCACCGGCTCATCCCCATGGTTTTTTAACGCCTCATGCGTCAGCATGACCGGCTCCGGGCAGGATAAGCCTCTCGCGTCTACCTCGTACATAATGTTCCCTTCTTTCTAAATGATCTGCATAATTTACAACGATATCATTTCTCTTTTGCCGAAGGCTAAAGTCCGCTTTCCGCCGAAAGCCGAAATCAGCTCTTCCGGTTCTTCGGAGAGAACCCGATCACAAACAAGATCACGATGGAAGCGATCAACGCCACCTGACCGTTGATCCCGGGGCCTCCGGCCACCGCCGGGGTATCCGCCGTCGCCGCGGCCGCGGCCGCTCCGGCCAGTCCAAAGTTATGGCAGAAAGCAGCTCCCACCAAAAGTCCCAGGAAAGTAACCGCCGAATCGGAGGATCCCTGACCCGCGAGGATCAGCTGGCGCAGCGGGCAGCCGCCTGCCAGGACCGCCGCGAAGCCTACGGCGTACATTCCAAGGAAATTCCAAAGGTGCTGGGAATGGGCCACCGGCTGTCCGGCAAAGGAAAGCTTGAAGCCGCCGGTCGCCAGGTTGAATACCAGCATAACGGCGAAAAATCCGCCGATAATGGAGATCAGATCAAAGTTCTGCATCAACAGCACGTCGCGGATGCTTCCCGCGAAGCAGGTTCTGGTCCTCTGGGCGATGGCGCCGAATAAAAGGCCGCCGCCAAGAGCAAGAAGGACCGGCGCGTGCATGCTGCCGGGGCCGGATTCACTGAAGGCAAACAGCGTCGTGGTCACGCTTAAAACCAGAAGGATCACCAGCACCGCTGGAAGGATATAGCCGGAAGCTTTCTCCGCCGGATAAGCCCGGCCCAGGGAAAATCCATGCTTTAAGGCCAAGGTTCCCGTATAAACGCCTCCAATGAAACCAATTAAAGCCACGTAGGCGTTCAGATCACCGGCGGACATCCGGATGACCATCCGCAGCGGGCAGCCTAAAAATACCAGCGATCCGATCATCATGATCACGCCTAAAAGGAAACGGATCATCGGCGAGGAACCAGCCGTGGAGCGGTATTCCTTCGTGATCAGAGCGATCAAAAACGCTCCGCAGACAAAGCCCACGATCTCCGGACGCATATACTGGACCGTCCCGGTGGTGTGCAGCTTTACGGCTCCGGAAATATCCCGGATAAAACAGGCGACGCAGATGGCCATATTCTTGGGATTGCCCGTATAGGCCAAAAGCGCGGCGATCAGACCGAGGACCGCCCCGGACGCCGCCAGTGTTTTCTTGTTAGCAGCTAAATTCATTTTGTACCCCTTCTCTCTTTTGGTATTCATCCGCCGAAAATCCGGCGGAATTGAAAACTGAACAATTTCTGAACAGCTTTTTCTCTCCTTAGTTTAGCAGAGCCTTGATACCGCGTCTAATTCAAAATACCATTGCCGTTTTCTTTCTATAGCTTTTTTCAATACATTTCCAAAGTTTCAATACATTTCCAAAGCTTCCGGCGGTTCTGCCTCATGGAGCCGCTTGCGCTCCCTTGCCAGCCGCAGAAACGCCTCCGCCGCCGGGGACAGGCTGATATTTTTATTAAAGACCAGATAAAAGGTTCGCTCCTTTTTCAGTCCCTTAATTTTAAAGTACCGGATCTGGCCTCCGAAATTTCCGTTGCGCACCACCGACTCGGATACGATGGAAACGCCCAGGCCGCGGCTCACCACCTGTTCGATGGCCGCCATATTGCTCATCCTGGCGATCACGTCCACATTTTTAAAGACCTGTACGCCGTCCACCAGCGCCTTTTCCATCTCCGCCTTGGTCCCGGAACCGTCCTCCCGCATGACAAAGGGCTTATGGATAAAGCGGTCGGCGGAAATTTCCGCGCCGTCCGGCAGATCGGAAAATTCCGGGTCATTGGGAGTGATGAGGACCATGCCGTCATGGAACACCGCCTCATAGCACAGGCCGGAATTTCCCCGGTATCCGGTAAATCCCAGCTCTCCCCGCTGATTCATCAAATTTTCATTGACGATCCGGCTGTCCGACTGCTCTACGTAGAACCGCACCTTCGGATACATCCGGTGAAACTCCTCCATCAGCGCCGGAAGATAATGCTGTCCGGGAATCGTGGAGGTCTGGATCTCCAGGATCCCCTCCGCCGACTGGCTGTCCCCCTGGACGGCGTAGACCGCCCGCTCCCTGGTATTTAGAAGCTCCAGGGCATAGGAATAAAATTCCCGCCCCCTGGCTGTCAGAACGATCTCCCTTCCCGTACGGTTTAAAAGCTTCACCCCCAGCTCGTTCTCCAAATTCCCCACATGGGTGCTTAGAGTCGGCTGGGTCAAGAACATCACATCCGCGGCCCGGGAAAAGCTTTTGTATTTTACGGCATTGACAAATGCCTCCAGCTGTCTGAATTCCATCCCTTACACCTGCTTTAACCTTACACCTGCTTTAACAATACTCGGACATCCCCGTTTAGCTTCGTGATCTTCTGCTGGTCCAGATGATCCAGGATCAGGAGCACATACTTTCTGGAGGTTCCTAAAAGATCCCGGTATTCCGCCAGCGACATGGTCTCATGGGAGGCGAAATGATCCCGCAGAAGCTCCATCGCCTTGTCATAATGGGTTTTATGGAGATAGGCGCCAGGATTTAGTTTTACCAGGATCCCTTCCCGAAACAGGTCGTTTAATACCTGTTTTGCCTGCTTCTTATCCTTAAACTGAGCCATAACGTCATCGGTAGCCGGAGCCTCCACACCGGCCTTTAAGTAGGCCTGGAGAATGGTCTCCCGCATATCGGAATGAGCGTCGGAATACTGAGCGGAGAAACCGGCCAGCGCCACCGCGCTCCCGGCGGCGGTAATAACGCCCCGTTTCAACAGCTCGTTTAATAAAACGTCGCCCTTTTTGGGGTCCGTAAGGTAGAAGCTCTCCAAAAGCCGGCTCTTTACCTCTTCCTTTTCCATTCCGGAGGCGATGGGATTTTCCTTATGGAAAGCGGTCAGAAGCTCCGTCGTTTTTTCCGTGACCCGATCCCAGAATTTTTTATGGAAGAAGCTGCCGTCGTTTAGGGAAAGCGCCTTCTTCTGCTTTTTCAGCGTTTCCAAAAGCTCTCCCGTTTCCTTATCGGTCCAGTTCATTTTGGAAGCAAGATGATGGACCGACGGGAAGCGGATGCTCTCCTCATTTAAAACCAGCTCCAGCACTTCGGAATCCGATCCCGTCTCCCGGATCCGGAGGCTCTCGATCAACTCCTCCTGATGCCGCTTGTGCTTTCCCGGGCTGGCGTCCAAGATCACGCCGCCGCCGAAGGTTTCCACCGGAGAATAGAACCGGATAATAAACCGGTCCGTCCGCTTAACGGCCAAGGGCGCGTCAAAACGGAACTGGACATAGGCGCTTTCTCCCGCCCCGATCTGATCCTGGTCCAAAAGAACCGCCTTGGCGATGGTCTGGGCCGATCCGTAGTTAAAATGCACCCGGTCGCCGTTTCTTAACTGGCGCTCCGTGGTGGAAAACAGCGTAACCTTCGCGTCCAGAAACAGGCTGTTGGTAAGGGTACCCGGCGCCGCCAGCACCTGGCCCCGTTCCAGCTCCTCTTTCTTTACGTTGGCCAGATTGATGGCCGTCCGCTGTCCGGCATAGGCGGCCTCCTCTTTTTCGCCGTGGCTCTGAACGCCCCGGATCTTTAAGATCCGTTCCTCCGGGTACACCATGACCTCGTCGCCCACGGCGCAGCTTCCTTCCAAAAGCGTTCCCGTAACCACCGTGCCGAAGCCCTCCATCGTAAAGACCCGGTCGATGGGAAGGCGGAACAGCTCCGGCTCGCTGCGGCGCATCCCGACGCCCCGCACCTTATCTAAGATCATCTGCTTCAGCTTATCAATATTGAGCCCTGTGAAGGCCGAAACCCGGATCCGGTCCGCGTTCTCTAAAAAGCTTCCCTTTACCAGCTCCGAAACGTCCTCCTCTACCAGCTCCGCCCAGTCGTCGTCCACCAGATCCGCCTTGGTGAAAACGATGATTCCCTGGCGGATATGGAGCATTTTTAAAATCTCAAAATGCTCGACGGTCTGGGGCATGACTCCCTCGTCCAGCCCGACCACAAGAAGCACCAGGTCGATGCCGCCGATTCCCGCCAGCATGTTTTTTACAAACTTTTCATGGCCGGGAACGTCGATAATTCCGATATGGAGTCCTTCGTCATTGGGAAGATTGGCAAACCCCAGCTCAATGGTGATCCCTCTCTTCTGCTCCTCCTTTAACCGGTCCGTATCGATACCGGTCAGGGCCTTGATCAGGCAGGTTTTTCCATGATCCACATGGCCGGAGGTTCCGACAATTACATTCTGCATGAGGCAGTCACTCTCCCTTCCTCTCTTCTGACTTGGCGGCCTGGCAGAACGCCTCCGCCACACAGACAAATTCGCTTTCCTCGATGGTGCGGACCGAAAGCAGCGTCCGGTCATGGGCTACCCGGGCGATCACCGGCACCTCGGCCTTCCGGAGCAGCCGTTCCAGCTTCTCCGCCGTCGTTCCCGGAAGGACCACGGAAACCGCCGTTCCCTTTAGGCGGACCGTGGGGGCCGAGCCGCCGCCCACCTGATCATAACAATCCTCGACATGGATATCTGCCCCCGGCGCCATGGACGCAAGAAGCTTTGCCAGCGCTTCCGCTTTCTTTTCCAGGGTTTCCCGCCCCTCCGCGATCATCCGCAGGACCGGGATATTTTTTACCGCGTCCTCCATGTCCAGATATTCAAAAAACGTCGCTTCCATGGCCGCGATGGTCATCTTGTCCACCCGGAACGCCCGCGCCAGGGGATGCTGTTTCATCCGATCCACGTATTCCTTTTTTCCGATAATGATCCCGCCCTGGGGGCCGCCAAGGAGCTTATCGCCGCTGAATAACACCACGTCGGCGCCGTCCTTTAAGGCGTCGGTCACCGTCGGCTCGTCTACCCCGTACCGGGACAGGTCGGCCATCAGTCCGCTTCCCATGTCATAGATCACCGGAAGCCCCATCTTTTTTCCCAAAGCCGCCATTTCCTTAAGCGTAACTTCCTGCGTAAAGCCCAGGATCCGATAATTGCTGGTGTGTACCTTCATCAAGGCTCCGGTGGTCTCCGGGTTCCAGGCCCGCTCATAATCCGAGGGCTTCGTCTTATTGGTGGTGCCCACCTCTTTTAAATGGGCTCCGCTCTGCTCCATGATCTCCGGGATCCGGAAGGAGCCGCCGATTTCCACTAACTCCCCCCGGGAAACGATGACCTCCTTGCCGTAAGCCATGGCCGAAAGACAAAGCATCGTAGCGGCCGCGTTATTATTGACCACCATGGCCGCCTCCGCTCCCGTAATGCGGCGGATGATCTGCTCCACATGATCGTGGCGGGAGCCGCGGGCGCCTTTTTTTACGTCGTACTCTAAGTTAGAATAGGAATCGGCCACGGAAAGAACACTTTCCACCGCGCCCCTGCAAAGCCGCGCCCGGCCCAGATTCGTATGCAGGACAACGCCCGTCCCGTTGATCAGCCGCTTTAAATTTTTCTTTTTCTTCCCGGTGATCCTCCGGCAGATCTCCTCCACGATCGCTTCCCGCTTGGGAACCTCCGTCCTGGTTCCCGCCAAGGCATCCTTGCGGATTTCTTCAATTACCTCTCTGGCGGCGTCCACAACCACCGCCCTCGGCGTTGTCTCCATAAAAAAAATAAGCTGCTCATCCATCAGCAACTCATCAATTTTCGGGATCTCCCGCAGAACCATCTGTCTGTTATCCATATCTAATTTTATCCTCCCCTCGAGGCAGGCCCCGGAAAGGCGCGTACCGCGCCCGCCGGCTTATCGCCTGCAGAAAATAAAAACGGAGGAGGTGGGAATCGAACCCACCCGGGAAGCTCCTAACTCCCCACAACGGTTTTGAAGACCGCGAGGCACACCAGCAACCTATCTGCCTCCAGATTCATACAGCGCTTTGCAATTTTATCATGGAAAAGATTCCATGTCAATAAAATTTGTCGAATTTTTCCCACGCCGGCTTCCACCGATCCGGATTCCCCGGCAGAGAGCCGCAGAAAGCAGGAACTGCCCTCCCGGCTCCCCGCAGGAAAACCAAATTCTATGAACTAGCCTACATATCCAGCGTTCTTTAAGATCTCATAAGCTCTGTCGCGCTTATCGTCAGCCATTAAAACGATGGGGCCGGTGCAGCCCATACCGCTCTCGGCATAAATGCCTTCCTTCCAGAGCGCATGTACCGCATCCTCCAGATCCATAACCTCAATGCCCGGGATCTGCGCCGTACAGATTTCCTTCGGCGGAGCCGTTACCGCCTCGTTCGCCGAAGTATCCTTCTTTCCAGCCGCGGCAATCTCTTCCAGGATCGCCTCTAAGCCGGCCTTCTTCGCAGCCGCGAACTCCGCCGCCGCAACCTTCTTCCAGTTATGATTTACCAGATTGGTGGCAAACTCCATAGCGCCTGCGATCACAGGAGCGCCGGAAGCTCTGGAAACAATCATGATCAGACGCTCATAGCCGTCGCCGATTCCGGGTCCGTAGCCGAAGCCCAGGGACTCGTAGTTGCCGCCGGTGGTATAAGCGGAGAAGATCTTCATCATCAGGTTGCCGGTCAGAGAATCCATTACCATAATGTCCGGCGTACCCATAAGAAGGTCGTTGCCGCGCATTACGATGCCGCCGTCGGCTCTTGCGGACTCGGCAAAGCGGATATCATAGCCCTGCTCCTTCAACTTAAGGAGAGCCTTTTCCGTCTGTCTCGCGCCGTCGATATTGGCGATACCAACGGTGGGATGCTCCACGCCGTCGGCCTTAGCCGCGATGATTCCATAAATTGCGTTCTTTACCATTCCGCAGACACGGTCCGTATCGGAGGTGCCTGTGGTGGTGGCAATGTACATGGGCTTTCCAATTCCGGGGGTGATCACCTTACCTACGGTGGAAACGCCGATGGGGAAGGGATAGTGCATGGTAACGGCGGCGTCGATCTCGCCGGAATCCAGCATTACTTCCATCTGTTTGTGAATATCCTCACCCTGGATCAGAACCGCCTTTAAGCCCTTGGCCTCAGCCAGCTCCATTGCCCGTGTAATATTATCTTCGCCATGCTCGCTGCCTTCGCTGGCAAAGCCGATCACCGGCTTCTTTCCATACTGCCCTGTCTCCAGCGCATCTGCCACTTCCAGGAAGGTTTCCGCAATAAGCGATTTAATCTTCATATCTGACATAAAACCCCTGTCCTTTCTTTCGGCAGAATTACTCTTCGCCAAGCAGTCCCTTTGCAAACTCTCTCATGGCCTGTCCGATCATGGTCTTTACAGCCGCCTCGTCGATTCCGGCCATATCGTTCTTGGAGGAACCGTCATTGGCCTGTACTACGAAGGAAACGCCGTCATTCTTCCAAGGAACAGGCTGCCCTTGCCGATGATCATAGCGCGCTTGGTCTCTCCAGCGAGAACCTCATCGCGCAGCGGTCCCATATACGGAACGCCGGACGGAATATGTCCCTGGGTGGGAGCCCAGCCGGTCATACCATGCTCTTTTACGAATTTCGCGATATCCGTACGGGCGATCTCGCCTCTCTTTACGCCGAGAGCCGCGATCATCTTGTAGTTTGCTTCCGGAACGTCTCCAGCTCCGGCCGGTTTGGTGATATCCGGGTTCTGCATCTCCGGAGAATATTTATCGATATCCAGGATCTTTAATCCGGCAGCATCCAGCGGATCCGTTACCAGAGCCGTAATTACGTTCTGGGGAGCGGAACCGGTTCCGATGGTGTGGCGTCCGATAATATCGGTGCGGATCTGGGGGCTTACGCCGTCGTCCGCGCTGATCAGTACGGAAAATCCTGCGATGGCGTCCTCAAGGACCGGAAGGCCCTTCTTGACATGATCCTTGCCGTTCATGCCCAGCTTCGCGGTGCAGCCGCCGGCGGTAACAACAACATGCTTAAAGGTTCCTGCCTTAACAAGAGCCGCTGCGTGAAGAACTGCATGGGCCGGTCCTGCGCAGAATCCGCGGACGTCGGAGCCCGTCGCGTTGGTGAAGCCGGCGATCTCAGCGGCAGCCTTCGCGAAGTTTCCGCCGCCTCTCTGGTTCATATCGCCGCAGGCTTCCTCGCAGCAGTCGATAACATACTCGATCTCGTTGGGATCGATGTCGTTCTTCTTAACCAGCTCGATCAAGGAGATCACGTTGGAAGCCTTGGTTACGATATTCTCAAGCATTACATGGGCGGAAAGGTTTACGTCAACATCGTGGGCTCTCTTAACGGCGCCCACTAATTTCCCGTTATAATACAGGCCTTCGGAGTGCTCATTGTTTACAAGAGCGTCCAGCTCCTCGGCGGTGCTTTCATTTTTATCAAGAGCTGCCAGCTGAGCTTCTGCAAAAAGGTTCTGAGCAGCCAGTTTTTCTTTTACCTGAGCGGCAAATTCCTTCTCCAGATGTACCAGGTCGAATACATCAACAATCTTCATTACGCCGTAGAACTCATCCTCCGGCATGATCTGTCCGTATTTTCCGTCGCGGGAAGCGTTCTCCCACTTCTTGTCATAATACGGGAACTCCGTCGCAGCCAGATCGGCCGGCTTTGCATTTCCAATATATACCTGGTTCGGGATGTAGGCTACCGCATCCTCAAAGCTTCTTAAATGAGACGGAAGCTCCTTCAAATATTCGGAGTCCGGATTTACAACCATTTCTGTCGTCTGTGTCGTACCGTTATGGAGAACCATATCCGGTGTGATTGCCAGTGTATAGCTGGCCCCTTTAATTACAGGATACCCGTTCATTAACCCACCTCATAATACGTGATCGCAGGGCCTTTCGCCCAACGAAAGAATATGTGATATTCTGAAAACAGGGGACGTAAAAACGTCCCCCATATTCGTGTTACAGGTATTTACAATACTGATCTCTGATGGACTGCATTTCGTTGTGGATATCATCAACATCCATAACCATTTCCATCATGCTGATCTGCTCATCATAAACACCAGGATCTACTTCGGCTTTGATATCGTCCTCACAAATGTGATATACAGTCAGTCCCAACTGGACTCCTGCTAATGGGCCTGCGAAAGTCGGGTCGCCCGCAGTTACGGTCTCGGCTGCCAGTCCGGCCGCCTCTCCCTCAGCGGCACCGAGAATTACAACAACATTCTCCGGTCCGTACTGCTCTGCGAACTCTTTAACTCTCTTCTGGTTTTCCAGGTCCATAGCACCTGCGGCCGTTCAAACGAAGCATTCCGTAGAAGAAAATACTACATCTGCTCCGGCTGTCTTAACGCAGGCTTCGATGGACGGACCAGGGATACCGTCACGGTCGCCGATGATGACGACCTTCTTGCCATTCAGAATAGCCATAGCATCGTTCCTCCTTCATAAATTTTCTAGCTCTATTGCGAAGCACTCCGGGATTTTCCCGGAAGCAGAATCGCCGATTTTAAAATCCCGTTTCGCCTTAGAAACGATACGGTTTTTTACTGGGGCAGATGCGCCTTGATCATCGCTTCGATATTCTCAACCGTAGCGTCGTCCTTTACGCACTCTGCGATCTTCTCGCCGCCCTTATAAAGAGCGATTACCGGAAGTCCAAGGATCTTCTGGCCGATTGCCAGACGGCGTGCCTTGGTCGTATTTAAAGCCGTGAACTTAATGTCCTTGCCATAGGTATCTTCCATGGCATGTACATGGGGCATCAGAGCCTGGCACGGTACGCAGCCGTCTCCGTAGAAATCTACAAGAACGGTTCCCTCTGCCTTTAATACTTCATCCTCAAATGTTTCCTTCGTTAATTCAATCATGGTATGTTCCCCTTTCTGAATCAAAAACGATCTCTATTCAAGCTCAGAAATATATTTTTCCGCCTGCATTGCGGCGATCGCGCCGTCTGCGGCAGCCGTCACAACCTGACGGAGGCTCTTAACGCGGATGTCTCCGGCGGCAAATACGCCCGGGATATTGGTGTGCATGTTGTCGTCGGTCTTAATATAGCCGTTCTCCATGTCTACCATACCCTCAAACAGCTCGCTTCTGGGATTGTAGCCGATAAATCCGAACAGGCCGAACATTCCGTCATCCGGATCCGCTTCAATGTCAGTCAGCTCTCCGGTCTTTGTATTGCGGACGGTCATGCCGCTCAAAATACCGTCGCCGTGAAGCTCGTCTACAACGGTGTCCCACATAAAGTGAAGCTTCGGATTCTTGAACGCCTTCTCCTGGATGGACTTGGCGGCACGAAGCTCGTTCCTTCTGTGGATAATGGTCACCTTTCTTGCGAACTTGGTCAGATACATAGCCTCCTCAACGGCAGAATCGCCGCCGCCGACTACGTAAACTTCCATGTCCTCGAAGAAGTTTGCGTCACAGGTGGCGCAGAAAGAAACGCCCTTGCCCATAAACTCGCCCTCGCGCTTGCAGCCGATGGGACGGGGGAATGCGCCTGTGGCAATGATCAGCGTCTTGCACTGATAGGTGTCCTTGGTTCCGTAGAGCTTTTTCACCGGGCCCTCCAGCTCTACTTTGTTGATGGTGTCGTTGGCGCGCTCAGCTCCGAACTTCTCTACCTGCTGCGTCATACGCGCGATCAGAGACGGGCCGCTCTCACCCTCTACCATCTGTCCGGGATAGTTTTCAATTTCGTCAGTAATCGCAATCTGACCGCCGTCCTTGGCTTTTTCAATTACCAGAGTGGACAGGCGGTATCTCCCTGCGTAGAGTCCGGCAGCTAAACCTGCCGGACCCGCGCCAAGGATAATCACATCATAGATCTTATCCATGGATGTTCTACTCCTTTTTTACTTCCATTCAAAGACAGTCTGCTCGTCGACCGGAGTCTCCAGAGCTTCGAGAGCTCTCTCGACGATCTTTCTTCTCAGCGCCTTTTCCTCCTCATGAGTCAGGGCGGGGTTTCCTAACGGATGGGGAATCGCAACTGCCGGAACAATACGGTTCGCGCCTACTGTCTGAGAAATCGGAACTACTGTTGCAATGTGTACCACCGGGATACCATAAGCCTCGATCGCTTTAACCATCGTTGCGCCGCAACGAGTACAGGTTCCTCACGTCGAGGTTAAGATTACGGCGTCCACATGGTCGTCGACAAGCTTCTTGCCGATTTCCGTTGCATACTTCTTCGCACTTGCTACCGCAGTACCGTTACCAACGGTTGCGTAGTAGTACTTATGAAGGCTGCCGATTCTTCCTTCCTTGATCAGATCAGTAATAACGTCTACAGGAAGCACGCGATCCGCGTCCTCATTTGCATATACCGGGTCATATCCGCCGTGAGCCGTCTCGTAGGTGTCAGCGGTCAGGTCCGTTACACCCTCGATATCGTACTGGCCGTACTTGGAGGCACTGGAGGATTCAATATGGTCCGGATTTCCCTTGGGAACGATACCGCCGGACGTAACCAGAGCGATTTTCGCCTTGGACATGTCCTTGATAGCCGGGCCGGGAGCCACACGGTCAAAGCTCGGCATCTCATACTCGGTCTCGAATTCCTTACCGTTCAACTTCTTAACGAGCATCTCCACGGCTCTCTCAGAACCGCGCTTCTTCTCAAAGAAGTTCTTTCTTAAGCCGTTGGGAAGGTAGCCTTCCTCAGCGGATGCGCCGATCGCCTCACCCTTAGCAAGCTTTAATGCCAGGGGAGCCATTTTGCTAACGGCGTCTCTCATGCCGGCAGCGCTGTTCTTGGTAGAAACGATGTAAACATCCTTCTTGAACATATCAGCGCCCGGGTTTTCCTTATACATACCGGTAACAACCGGAAGTCCCAGCTCTTTCTTAACGGCTGCAGCTACGGTACCGCAGGCTACGCCGTAACGGCCGGCATTGAAGGCCGGTCCGCAGATTACAAGATCCGGGTTCTGGCTCTTGATCATATCCAGAACTGTGGCTTTGGCTTCCTCTACATTCTCGTTGAAGTAGGAATCACCGCAGATGACAGTGGCTACAATTTCAGCCTCGTCGCCAAATGCCTGAGAAAATGCAAGACCGGGTCCTACAATCTCATTCCGCAGTTCCGGCTTATAATCAGCTTTTTCTTCGCCGCCGATGTTGGCGAAGAACTGATTAATATAATGAACTACTTTTAACTTCGACATCTTTTCCTCCTATTATCGGGCACTCAGTTTATTAAAGCCCATTTCGTTGGTGGCGCCTGTGATAACCTGAAGCTCAGCAACAATGGAGCCATCCTTCTGAAGGCTGCCGTCGAAACCGCCGGCAATGATATCCGCAACTTCCGGATAGCCGATCACCTTGTCCATCGGGCCAAGGTGGATGACCTCATTGGCGTTTCCGCCCGTTACAACTGCGTTAGCCGCTGCGTCCGCATCAGCAAGAGACTGGGAAGCGCCGTCGCGTCCGGCATACTCATCGGTGATGATAACCGTCTTAACGCCCTGCTCTTCGATCTTCTTGCAGTTCATGATCAGGTCGGTATCCGGGTTTCCGAAGCCTTCCTGGGAAACAATGGCGCCGTCCAGGCCAAGCCATTTGCACAGCTTGCTTGTCCAGTCAGAGGAACGCATCTTATCAGCAAGATATACGTTCTCATTGGTAATGATAACGCCGACGAAGTTCAGTGTCTTTCCATGCTGAGCAAACAGGTCTTTGATAACCGGGTTGTTCAGATGATGGTAAGTGGTGTTCTTGTCGCAGGCGGATACGCAGTTTCCGCTTAAGATCGCACCGTCCATGATCTCGGTGGGATTTAAGATCGTCGGAAGAGACTGCTTCATATCAACGCCGTAAACATAAGTATCATGCATCAGTCCCTGGCTCTGAAGCATCAGGACGTAAGCGACTCTCGGCAGGTTCGGATACTTCTCGATACCTTCCTTTACGGAAACGGTCTCGTAAGTCTCAACCTCCTCGGCAACGATGTCCTTAGCCAGCTTTCCGACATAGTCGGCAGCCTTTAAGCCCGCAAGACGTACTGCCTGCTCATGAGCGTGCTTTGCAAGTCCGTCAACCGGCTCGCATACGACCACCAGATTGTTGGTCTGGGAGAAAGGCGTATATTTCGCGCCTTCGCCGCTCATGTCGATGATACCTTCCTGGAAGCCCACGATCTTACCGGTTGTAACAACCGCGCTGCCGCGAAGGACGTTGGTCCGTCCGCTGCCTACGGTAGCAACCTTAGAAATAACTCCTGGGAACAGGGCGCCAGGGCCTTCCACCTTCACACGCGGTTCGATAACATCCTTAACCGGCATGATGCGGACGCTCTCTCCGGGTCTTGCAATATCAAGCTCCACGGATTTGATCGCCTCGTCCTCGAGAATCAGGGCTTTCAATTCGTCGGCATTCACGTAGATGGTGCCGTTCTCCACTTTGGATTCAGGACCAAACTGAATGTCGTTAATCGGAATGATTCCTAACTCGAGTTTCATTGTCTGCATTTACCCCGCTTTCTGTAAAAACATTACAAAACTTTTTGTATCGCTCCCTCGATCAGTGAAAGATCGACGATCATGAAATCTTTGCGGATCTCCTCGGTCCAGTTGGGAGTCTGTTTGATCTCAAGAAATTTCCGGCAGGACAGGATACTGTTCTCAATGGTCATTTCCTGGCTGTAAAACTCCTCCTGTTCCCGGGGAAGATCCGATACCATGATTGACTTATAGGGAGTCTGATTGGGCTTTAAGCTTCCCGTCATCGGGTGCGTTTCCAGCCTCCAGCCTTTCTGGATATAATCCCGTACGGCAAGAAGCACATCCATATACCCCTTTCCTTCCAGGAAATCCACCGGGATCAGCTCCTGATACTTATCCCGGCAAAGGCTGTTGTTGGTTACGATCCGATACATTCTGCTTCACCCTTCTATTGATACAGGAAGGATCCTGTTTCAACCTAATTAATTTTCAATCCATATTTTGTGCATTATAGAAAATTTCTATATGCTTACTGTACCATATTTTGATGTATTTGAAAAGGCCCCGGAACTTTTTTTCATAAATTTTCTTTCCAGCGCCAGAAAAATATTTCTTGATTTTGAAAATAATTTCATTTACAATAGGGGATATCGAAGAAAAAGATCGGAATTTGTCTGTTCTTTTAGCGAAAATCGAAAGGAAATATACGATGGAAATCCGTGAATTTAACGAAAAATATTTTCTGGAGACCAAATCGCCGGCCTTTGCCAGGACTCTCTTGGACTGCAAGCGGGTGGCCGCCTCCAACGCCAACGTCCTCTTGATCGGCGAATCCGGCACCGGGAAGGACATCGCCGCCCAGTATATCCACGCTCTAAGCCGCCGGGCGGATAAGCCCTTTATCGCCGTCAACTGCAACGCTTATACGGAATCTCTGCTGGAACCGGAGCTTTTCGGCGTGGAGCCGGGAATCTTTTCCGACACCATAAGACGGCGCATCGGAAAATTCGAGCTGGCGGACAAAGGCACCCTCTTTCTGGACGCCATCGGCGACGTCAGCCTGACCACCCAGGTCAAGCTCCTTCGGGCCATCGAAACAAAGGAGCTGGAGCGGTTAGGCGGAAACAATAAAAAACTGCTGGATTTCCGTCTGATCACCGCCACCAGCAGGGATCTGCCGACGGACGTGATCAACGGCAGCTTCCGGGAGGATTTCTTTTACCGGATCAGCACCATCGTGATCCGGATCCCGCCCCTCAGGGACCGCAAGGAGGACTTAGAGGGCATGATCAGCTTCTTTTTAAAGAAGGCCCAGGAGGAAAACGACATCCGCATCGACCGGATCGAGGATAAGGTATGGGAATTTTTAATTAATTATGATTATCCCGGAAACGTCCGGGAACTGAAGAACACCATCGACCGGATGGTGGTCCTTTCTGAGAATCACGTGATCACAACGGAAGGGATCCCGATCCTTTATAATTTGAAGCGGATCTCCCCCGTCTCCTCCTATCCCACCAACGAGCTAGTCTCCTGGAAGGAATTCAAGCGGCGCAGCGAACGGGAATACTTGGAATGGGCTCTCCGCCAGACCGGCTGGAATATCAGCGCCACCGCCAGGGAGCTGAGCATGAGCACCCGGCAGATCTTTAATAAGATCAACGAATATAATATTGAGAAGCCATATTAATGCCGCTGCCCTCAGTTATCGAAAGCCCAGACCGACTGGATTGCCCGAATCAACGTTTCACAGTCCAGAGGCTTTAAAATGTGATTATGGTTTACAACAGCCATCTGAGAAATAAGCTGGAGGAGCATCCAAAAACACCCCGATATCTGAAAACCGTCCGCGGCCTGGGATATAAATTTTCCGTGGAAGAATAAAAACACGCGCCTCCAAAGGCGCTGCAAAAAAGAGAAAAAAGGCTGGAACGCATAGCTAACGCCATGGTTCCGGCCTTTCCTTTTTCCCTTTCCCTTTTTCCTTTACTTCTCTTCCTTCTTCACCTCTACCGGACGGTTCTCTCTGGAAGCGATCTCCTTTTTCACCGCCTCGATAAAGTCAGCGAGGTTCGCCGCGCCTTCGTCGCCCTTAAAGCGGCTTCTTACGGATACGGTTCCCGTCTCCTCTTCCTTTCCGCCGGCAATCAGCATGTAGGGGATCTTCTGGGTCTGAGCCTCTCTGATCTTGTAGCCGATCTTTTCGGAACGCAGATCGATCTCCGCCCGGATACCCGCCTCGTCCAGAGCCTTCTTCACCGACTGAGCATACGCCTCATGCTTTTCCGAGATCGGCAGCACCTTAACCTGCACTGGAGCCAGCCAGGTGGGGAACGCGCCCGCGAAATGCTCGATCAGGATGCCGATGAACCGCTCGATGGAGCCGAAGGCTACCCGGTGGATCATGATGGGTCTGTGCTTCTCTCCGTCCGCTCCGATGTATTCCAGTTCAAACCGCTGAGGCAGCTGGAAATCCAGCTGGATGGTGCCGCACTGCCAGGTCCGGCCGATGGAATCCTCCAGATGGAAGTCGATCTTGGGGCCATAGAACGCGCCGTCGCCCTCATTGATCACATAGTCTAATCCCAGGTCATCCAGGGCGCCTTTAAGGGCGCTTGTCGCCAGCTCCCAGTCCTCGTCGCTTCCCATGGAGTCCTCCGGTCTTGTGGAAAGCTCCACATGATAGCGGAAGCCGAACAGGGAATATACCTCGTTGATCAGGCGGGCAACGCCTTTGATCTCATCACGGATCTGCTCCGGAGTCATGAAGATATGGGCGTCGTCCTGCGTAAAGCAGCGAACCCGCATCAGGCCGTGAAGCTGTCCGGATTTCTCATGGCGGTGGACAATTCCCAGCTCGCCCATCCGCAGGGGAAGATCCCGGTAGGAACGGGGCTCAGAGGCATAGACCAGAACGCCGCCCGGGCAGTTCATGGGCTTAATGGCGTAATCCTCATCGTCGATCACCGTGGTGTACATATTGTTTTTATAATGATCCCAATGTCCGGACGTCTCCCAAAGGCTCCGGTTTAAGATGATCGGAGTGGAAATCTCCACGTAGCCGGCCTTTTTATGGATCTCTCTCCAATAATCAAGCAGCACGTTCTTTAAGACCATTCCCTTGGGCAGGAAGAAGGGGAATCCGGGGCCCGCGTCGTGCATCATGAAAAGTCCCAGTTCTCTTCCCAGCTTTCTGTGATCCCGCTTCTTGGCCTCCTCCAGCATGGTCAGATACGCGTCCAGCTCCTCTTTCTTTTGGAAGGCGGTGGCGTAAATTCTGGTGAGCATCTTGTTTTTCTCGCTGCCTCTCCAGTATGCGCCGGCCAGGTTCATTAAGTGGAACGCCTTTCCGACCTCCTTCGTGGTCATTACGTGGGGGCCCGCGCACAGATCCACAAACTCGCCCTGACGATAAAAGCTGATAATGGAATCCTCGGGAAGGTCTTCAATCAGCTCCACCTTATAAGGCTCGTTCTTCTCCTTCATGAAAGCGATCGCTTCCTCTCTCGGAAGCTCAAAGCGCTCCAGGGGAAGGGCCTCTTTGATAATCTTTTTCATCTCCGCTTCGATCTTTTCCAGATCCTCCGCCGTAAGCGGCTGTGCCGGATCTACGTCATAGTAAAAGCCGTCGGCAATGGACGGTCCGATGGCCAGCTTCGTATCCGGCCATAACCGCTTCACCGCCTGGGCCATCACATGGCTGGCCGTATGGCGCAGCGCCGCCAAGCCTTCTGGATCCTTCGCCGTTAAAATATTCAAAGAACAGTCCTGATCGATTACGGTCCGCAGATCCTTTACTTCCCCGTCGATCTCCGCCACGCAGGCCATTCTCGCCAGGCCTTCGCTGATATCCTTCGCAATGTCGATCACAGCCATAGGCTGTGCGTATTCGCGGACCGAGCCGTCTTTCAGTGTGATTTTCATACGCAGTCTCCTTTTTTTTCATTGTTTTTTGTTTCGTCAGGAACGAAGCTTCTTAGGGAACGAAGCTTCCCAGGAAACGAAGCTTCCTAATAAATCAAAAAATCCCCGATATGCCAGTCTGACATATCAGGGACGTATCAACGCGGTTCCACCCTGCTTGCAAGAAAACGCGAACGCGCTTCCTGCCGCTTATTTTGATGATAACGGAATCACCGTTCCCGATTAAGGGACGCTCCAGGGCGGTCTTCCATCCGGTTCCCGCAGGATCTTCCCAGCTGCCGATCCCTCTCTTTCGCGTTTCCCGGTGTACTCTTCCTGTCACAGCGTTGCAGTCTTAAGTTTGTTTCAGTATAACACCAGATAAAAATTTGTCAAGTCGTTTTCTCATATTCAAGCGTGATTCCCACTCGATATTCAGCCGTAATATCCCGGCGTATTATTCCGGCGTAATATCCCGGCACATCCGGGTTTCCCTAGCTGCTAAAGGATCGCGCGTGCGGCTTCCTTGGCGTGGCGGACGTAAATCCTTCGGACCCCCGGCAGCTCGCCCAGTCCCCGGATCCGGCAGACGACCTCGTACCCTTCCGCTTCAAAAGTCGTTTTCCAGGAATTTTTTCCCATTCCCGCCATATCCTGATTGGCGTGGTCCCCGGCCACCAGCATAAAGGGCTGCAGCACCACCCGCCGGTAATTTCCCTTTTCCACCTTTTGGACCACCTGATCCAGGGTAGGATCGGCTTCCACCGTGCCGATAAAATAGCGGTCGTATCCGTTTTCTTTTAGGAGCCTCTGACAAACCTCATACACGGCGTTGGCCCTGTCCGTGGTCCCATGCCCCATGAGACAGACCGCCGTATCCGGAATGTTGTACTCTTTCGTATCCTCCAACACCGCTTCCAGCGTCTCCCAAATATCCTCCATGGAAGCGAAAAGCGGCTCCCCCACAACAATTTCCGGGATGCGGGGCCGGTAGGTTTCGATCATCCTCATAAGCCCCTGATACTCCAGACCATGCATCAGATGGGTCGGCTGGATCACCAGTTTTTCCACGCCATTCTGAACGGCCCGTTCCAGCGCTTCCTCCACGCTGTCGATCCAAAGCCCGTCCCGTTCCTTTAAAATACGAAGGATTGTCGGGCTGGTAAACGCCCGCCTCAGATCATAGTCCGAAAACGCACGGGAAAGCTCCCCTTCCACCGCTTCGATGGTAAGCGCCAGGTTTTCTCTGTAGCTGGTTCCAAAGCTGACGGCCAAAAGCTCTTTTCTCCCGATGCCGTCTTGATTCTTTCCATATTCCATACAAGTCTCTCCTTATTCTGCCGCTCTAGCCTACCATGTTTCCCCCGAAATTGCAACAAAAACCCTTGACTTTAATCCGAATCCGGATTATAATTCAATCCGAATTCGGATTATGGGAGGGGATTTATTTTGGATGCGTACCGCCAGAAAATCAGACGATTAAATCTTGCCGTCAACCGTATCGACGGCATTTATTATCAGCTTTCTAAAATTCTTGGAGAGAAAGACAACCTGATCTGCCTTCTTTACGCGCTGGACGACGGAAAGCCCCATTCCCAGAAGCAGATCTGCGAGGAATGGCTCATTTCCCGCACGACCTTAAATACCATCGTGAAAGAATGTATTGAAAAAGGATACCTAACGCTCCAGGCAAACGCCCATTCCAAGGAAAAGCAGATTCTTTTAACAGAATCCGGCCGCCAGTATGCCTCCAAGCTTTTGGGCTTCCTTTACCGCGCCGAGGAGGCGGCCATCAAAGAAACGCTGGACCGCCACGGCGACGCCTTTATTACAGCCCTGGAGGATTTTGCCGATTCTTTCCTGGAAAAAATCCAGTGACAAAAAAAGTGATAGAGGAGTTTTCAATTTATGTCAGAAACAAGTTCATCCGCCAATTCCTTATTTTTAAATACATCGCCCGGGAGGCTGTTTCTCTTGGCGGCCCTTCCAGGCGCCATCAGCATGCTCGCCTCCTCCCTTTACGGGCTTTTAGACGGAATCTTCGTCGGCCAAAGCTTAGGGGAAACCGCCTTCGCCAGCTTGAACCTGGCTTTTCCCTTTGTAATCATTAACTTTTCCCTTGCCGATCTCATCGGCGTCGGCTCCGCCGTCCCCATCTCCATCAATCTGGGGATGAAAAAGGACCGGGAGGCCAACAACGTGTTTTCCTGCGCGGTCCTTATGATCATATTGACCGGCGCCGCGATCGGTGCCCTTCTCTATGCCGCCGCGCCCTTTCTCATTGGGTTTCTGGGCGCGGAGGGACTTTTAAAGGACTATGCCGTCCAGTACATGCGGGTCTATGCCGTCTGTTCCCCGGTAACCACCATTGTTTTCGCCATGGATAATTACCTGCGGATCTGCGGAAAGATCCGGATGAGCATGTGGCTCAATATTTTTATGTCCGTATTGACCGGCGTGCTGGAGTTTACCTTCCTGTTTCTTTTCCGGTGGGGCATCTGGGGCGCGGCCCTGGCCACCTGCAGCGGCATGATCGTCTGCGCCTCCATCGCCCTGTATCCCTTCTTAAGAGGAAGACTCCAGATTCGCTTCTGCCGCCCCAAATTCTCTCTGGCGCTGATCCAGAAGATCATCGCCTGCGGAAGCCCCAACTTCCTCAACAACATCGCCGGAAGGATTACTTCCATTATCATGAACATTGTCCTTTTGGATATGGGCGGCGCGGGAGCCGTTACCATCTACGGGATCCTCATGTATGTCGGCGATACGGTCCAGCCCCTTCTTTACGGGGTCTGCGATTCCTTACAGCCGGCGGTGGGCTACAACTGG
>DGYMR06203__coassemble_1097_pt1 | contig 19544 bp, 5 predicted proteins | sample DGYMR06203__metabat2_high_PE_052 | metagenome-assembled genome bin DGYMR06203
TCCAATACGCCCTCAATAAAATGCGGCTGATCTCCCGAAATCCAGGAGTCAATCTCTGTCCCATTTTCCTCTGTCAAGATCAGACGCGCCCCTGGAAGCTCTTCTCCCGTCGTCAAATCCCGTTTGCTGATCTGCACCCTGGTCTTTTCATCTTCCAGATTTATTGTTTCAATCTTTCCGTTTCCCCCCAGGCTGATTCGCATTCTCCCGAAGGAAAAAGCGGTTCCGTCCTGCATCCGGACGATCGTCTCCAAATAAACGTCTTCTTTTCCATCCCCGCCTTCGTCCAAGAGCGGAGTCTCTATGCTCCAGCTTTCCAAATGGCTGGGAATCTTCCAGCTTCTAATCCGTTCTCCTCCGTCAGCCGTTAAGACCAGCTCTGTTTCCTTGATCTTTCCGCATATCCTAAGAAGCCATTCTTCAAGCTCCGCCTTTGCCGTTTCTGACGAGTGGAAGCGGAAGGTCCAGCTGCCGGCCGGAGCCTTGTCCCCATTTTGAAATACCGTCTGCAGCCGTATGGTCAGAAGATCGCCGTCTGCAATCGCTTCCCTGGGAATCGGGTATCCGTCCCTTTCAATAAAATATTGAATTTCCTTGACTGGGCTGGCCGTGATCCGAAAGCTTCCCTGCGGCAGCATTTCAAGCTCCAGCGGCGCGGCGGCTCCAGCGGTTTCTAATTTCCGGACAACCGTCCCGTCCTCAGAAAGCTGAAACCTGACGGGAAATGCCTTTGCGTATCCCGTCGGCGGCTCCTGCTCATAAAGGAGGTAGCTGCCTCCGGCAATTAGCTTCCCGCTGATAAGATACGCTTCTTTTCCCGACGTCCAGACTGCCGCAGGCCCCCCGTTAACCGCAGCTTCCGTCACTCCGTCCATCATGGCTTCTGTCTCTCCTGCTATCACAGCTTCCTTCTCTCCGGCCATGGGATAAACGGCCAGACGCGCGCCCTCCACAGGTTCTCCCGTTTCCCCGTCTGTTTTAGAAACAAGCAATTCTGTTCTTTCATTTTCAATCGTCAGCCTATAAGAAAGCGGCCCGCTTTCCGTCTCCTCTCCCTCAAATTGGAAGCTCCAGACTTGATCGGTCCCTTCGTACCCATCCGGCGGCTTTACCTCCCGCACCTCATATTCATACAAGGCCCAGGTTCCGTCTTCCCCTCGTTTTCCTGCTGGAAGAAGCGGAGAGACTGCCGTTCCGTCTTCACCGGTTTCCATCTGGAACTTGTCCCCGGTCTGGGTATTTTTGATTTCAAATCTGGCTCCCGCCAATACATCCTTCGTATCTGCGTCCAGCTTTTCCAGCAGGAGCGTTCCTGCCGGTTCCTCCGGCTCCGGGATTCTGCGGTTCTCCATTTCATATCGCTGAACCGCTCCGGATTCCTCGACCGTGATCAGCTTCGGCTCCGCAAGCCAATAGCCCTCCGGCCCCTCTGCTTCCACCAGGACATAGAACCCCGCCGGGATCCGGTCAATCCGATGGATTCCGGCAGCCGTGTCATAGCTGCAGGGCCGAAATCCCGGTTCTCCTCCCGGTTTTTCTCCCGATTCCTCTGAACCAAGTTCCCGATAATGGAATTGGTACTCGAACGCATATTCCGGCAAATGGTTTTCATCCAGAGAAAGAGTCCGCCCATTCTTTACGGCGGTCACCCGCATGTTTGACCCATCCTCCAGGCTCCAAAGCTGCGTGACCGTCTCCCCGTTTCCCGTCGATGCGCTCTCTTTAAGTGTTCCGCGTCCCCAAACCGTTCCGTCTCCGTCTGCCTGTTTCCATGAAAATTCCTGGAACTCATCCCGATAAAGGAAGAACTGGGCCTCATAGGCTTCCATAATGCGAAAATATTCTTCCGAAAAATCCGCGGCCGTCCAGGAATCGATCCTCTGGGACTCCTGGTATAGATAAGTTCCATTTTCCGCCACAGGCTTGCCTGTTTCATCCAGCAAGGCAGGATACAGCTCCAGCTTTGCCCCGTTGGATGCCGGAAGCGCTTTTTTATCCCCCGTTGTTCCTCTCTCATATTTTAGAATTTCCAGCTTCGTATGGTCGTTATAAAGGACAAAGCTCTGTAAGCTGTCTATGGGCTTTATGGTAATTTCCATCGAAGCCGGTAAAAAGCCTTCCGGTGCCTCAGCTTCCTCCAAAATATAGTCTCCGGCTGGAATCCCCTCAAAATATTTCGGAGTTCCGTCCGTGATCCACGAGCCCGTTACTGTCACCGAGCCATGACCCGCGGGATCCTCAGCGGTCCATACCGCCGGCGTTTCCTCCGCCTTGACGAGATAGTACCCTTTGGGATAGCGGCTGTAATCGGAAGTATATACACGGTCCGCCCGGTACAGAGCCAGCTTTGCCCCTGCGATCAGCTCCCATGTGTAGCTCCCCTTGCTCTCCGCCGCCGTCATCATTTGATCCGGCTCGTCCTTATTTTCTACAGGAACTCTCAAGTCCTTTGTTCCATCTGCCTTTAGGATCTCAACCTTGATTTTTTCGTCAATGACCGAAACTCTCTGGGTTTTCTCCTGCTCCTCCATATGGACGGCGGCCGGAAACGCTTTCGCGTATCCTTCCGGCGCTTCAAGCTCCTCCAGGATATAAGAGCCGGGAAATACCCTTCTTAAAAGATCCGGCTGTCCGGATGTTATTTGGGTATCCGTCGGATCCTGCGGCGAAGCGTCTCCCGAGATCCAGAGATTGGGAATCAAAAACGCCTCTCCCTTCCGGTGAAACAGCGGCGGATCATCTGCCGGATCCTCCGGATTTCCCACCTTGTAAAGATCTTCCTTTTCTAAGATCTGCCAGGCCGCCCGGTTATACTGGTCCAGCCGGTCGTCATACCCATAGCCGATAAAGTCTCCGTCCCGGTCATGGATCGGGCTTCCCTTTGAATAGGAAGCTTCCTGCCGCCTGTAAAATTCCGCCAGACCATAGGGATCCAAGGCAGGGTTCATGCTCTTATCAAAGGTTTCCGTCTCCGGATTCCAGGTTCCCGTAAGATACGCGTTTTCTGTCCCGGCATTCACCTCTCCCGGCCGGCCTGTCAGGATTTTCCTCTGTTCCAGCACCGCGCCGTTTTCATTGAGAAGCAGTGTGACCGGCCAGACAAAAAGGCGCCGCTCCTCTTCTCCATATTCATTGGGAACCGACTTTTCCACGTAAGCCAGTCCGGTATATGCGTCAACCTGAGCGTCTCTGCACAGATTCTCATCCAGATGATACAGCCTTGTATTTTCATCCAGCGCGGTAAACGCCTTTGCCTTCCCATCATAAACCGCCATGGAAAAATCTCCTCCGGAAAGCTCAAATACCGGCCTTCCCCCTTTTAGGGCATAAATGGAGCGGGTATCATATGTAATCCGCTGCTTTCTCCCATCCCGGTCATACCCGTACAAAGTCCCGTCTTCTCCCTGTTTCGTCACCGTAAGGCCTCCCAGATCATAAAACAGAACCGGCGTATCCCCCCGAGGGATCTCCTTCATTGTCCATGTCCCGTCTCCGATCAGCCCTGGAAGGAGCGATTCTTCTTCTCCGCTTCCTTCCGTCCGTACATATTCGTACCGGCTCCCGGCATACCCCTCCTTTACCGTAATCGATTTTACATTCCCATTTTTATCGCGGATAACCTCCACACCCTCAAAGGCGGCGTCCTCGGTATCTCCGGTTTCCTTCACCTCAATGGCTTCATAAAGCGCCATCACCGCTCCCGGAACGTACCGGTTTTCGTGATTTCCGGTTTCCAGCTCCCGGGTCACATATCCATAACCTTGAAATACGCCGTCTTCATATACGATTTCAATCCGCTCTCCTGCCTCCCTTCGTTCCTCCAGATACTCCAGCGTTCCTTTTTTCCAGCCGAAGCCCAGATAGGTTCCGCTGTCATTATAGGCCAGCTCCAGATTTTCCAAACCGCAGACCTCTGCCAGATAAGCGGCCGTCCCTTCGACTCTTCCGGATATCTTCATGCTCCTTTGCAGATCCGCCGTCTTCTCCTTGGAAACCTCCAGGCTGGTGGCCGTATTATTCACATAGATCCTGGCCGTTTCCACGATCCGTTCCATCCCCGTCCCGCTTTCTTCCCCATAAGAATAAATGACCGCGGCAGTCTCATCCTCCTGGCTCCCGGACGTATAGGTGATTTTGTCGCTGTAAATTTCCACCGCGATCGGAGCGCTGGGCACATAACCCGACGGTGCTTTCAGCTCCGCCAGAACATACACTCCCGCTTCCAGCGGACTGGAAGTCACAAAATATCCCGCAGTCTGAAGAATCCCTTCTTTCTCTCCGTCCCATACCGTAGAAAACATTTCCTGGATTCCCGTTCTTAACCCGTTCTCATCCAAAAGCGCCGCCAGATCCTCTTCCCGGCATATGGGAGTGCCCGCCGGCACCGTTCCGTAGCAGATGGTTCCCGGCGCCTGCCCATTTTCAAAATTTCTCGCAAGCGGAGTGATCCGGCCAGCTCCCATCGCCTTTAAGAATTCCCGGCTCCCTGTGACAACCGTGTCCGTCTCATAACGCATCACCTCTCCGTCCCCGTCCGGACTTTCATTCCGTTTGGCCCGGTAAAGAGCGAAGATCCCTTCTTCATGAAGGATCGGTTCCCCCGTCTCCTTGTCCAGTTTTTCCACCCTCAGCTTCGCCTCATAGGGCTGGTTCAAGAAGCGGCTGCGTCCATAGCCCTCTATCCCGCCGTTTCCTTCCTCCCGGGCTTCTTCCGGGTCCACGACGCTCCAGGGAACCAGCATCGGCGCGTATTGTCCGTCATAGGCGGTCCGCATCCCGGTCATCACCTCCGTATTTCCTTCCATGCCTCCCTCCTCGCTGTCCGACCGGTAGTGATAATAGCTTCCCACCGCCGGGTTGCCATAGGGTTCGTAATGCCCTTCTGCGCAGGCTTCGCTTAAACCATAGGGATATACTTCAAAATCGCCGTCATGCCCTTGGCCTTGTACGATATACTCATCCGGCTCCTGCTCTCCGCTGCCGGTCCATTCCTCATTAAAGCGAATCAAATATTTTTTTGCCAGCTGGATGGGACTGTCCTCTTTATGATAAATATATTCTGAAGCCAATTCATCCTGGTCATAAACAGCCGGAAGCGACAGTTCCCTCGGCTCATCGATTTTATAATGCTTATTGGCAAAATCCAGCCACTGGGGGCAATATGGCTGCTGTTCCGCCAGCACATAATCCCCATAGGGAAGATATCGCGAGATGCCATAAGCGTAAACGCCGCTATCCTCCTCCAAAGATACGGAAAGCGTCGAAGCGTCCCCATCGATCCCGCCGTCCGCTTCGCTGTCCCAAGCGATCTCATAAATCGAATCCAGATCATATTGGAAGAATGGTTCCAAATAGAATTCCGCTTTCAAGATTGCCTGATAAAGCGCCTTGTCATATACTTCATCCGTATAAGAAATCCCCGTCTCCTCCGCCTCCGCGATCAGCGGCTGCGCCTCTTCTTCCAGATACCAGGTTACGGCAAACTGCCGGACCGCGTCGGAGCGCTTCGCGTTTTCCGCCGCCTCCCAGGAGGTATTGATCCGATTTACAGTCCCTGTTAAAAGACTTGCGGCCTCCGGCTTATAGGAAGTATTCTTTACCGTTCCCTGGTTATGCCAGCGATCGGTATCTGCCGTCCGGATCGCGTCAAAAAATTTTTCATAGTTCCACTTCTCCGACAGCAGCCCTCCGTCTTCATCCTCACTATTTTCCGCTGGCTCCAAAAGCCTCCGTTCCGTTTCCCTGGTATATAGTTTCTGTACCAGCTCTGGAAACGATTCCCGGTATTCGTTTATGTCAACCTCCGCTCCATTCCGGTCCAGCCACACAATATTCCCGTTTTCATCGCAAAACAACCGCTCTAAATTCGATTTCAGATAGGCCTTAAACCGGAAATTCCCTATGGCAGGCTCGCCCTCTATCTCCTTCTGGATCCGGATCTTCTGCTTGATCGGCCGGTCCAAAACCTGAGCCGGAAAATTCCCCGTCCCGCCGTCCTCGCTGACCCGGTCCTGACCCCGGTAGATCAGCTTTTTCGTTACGATATAGGTATCGGCCGCCGCTCCTGTGCCGGAAACATCCGCCGTCAGCGAGGCTCCCGCAAACCGCATCAGGTAATTGGCATACCCGATCCGGTCGCCGGGCCGATATCCATAAACATTTCCAGCTCCCAAGGATTCAATGTCTTCCTCGGTCAATATTTGGTTCTTCTGCGGAAGCCGGATCATAAATTGAAGCGTAAGCCCTCCGTCCGTGTCCGAAAACTCTCGTCCAAAGCTGTCTGTACCTTCTGTTTTCACATGGATCCGATAGGTTTTTTCTTCCGGATCATACGTTACCTCCGAAATCCGCACGTCTTTTTCTACGGTTTCCAGCTCCGTCGTGATTTCGATTTGATCCTCCTGCCTTGTAAGCGGCACCCGGTAGCCGTTTTGAGGATCCCCGGACAGATAGTCCACGATCTCTTCTCCTTTTTTATGGTAGACCATCACCTGATGCGTGATCTCCTCAACTTCCCCGTCCGGTCCCATCAGCACCGCAGGCGTCAATACCGCGTCCACATAATAGCGCCGTCCGTTTCCGCTTTCAAAATAGTACTGCCGCTCAACCTGGAAAGAATAGTCTCCCTGGGGCTGGTATTCCTGATAGACCCATCGCATCTTGACCGGATCCTTCAATGCCGCGTAAATCCGGCCGACCGTCCTGGTACCATCCTCCTGCGCCGAAACAAAAAAGAACGGATTTCTATTGGAGGAAATTCCCGCATACAAAACAATCCGCAGAATGTTTCCCTCCCTCTTAATGGAATCGATCCCGCCGAAGGTCCAGTGGGAATTTTCCTGATACCAGGAAAGAAGTTCCCAGAGCATATCCTCCATCGTCATCGTATCGCTGATTTCGAGAAGGACCTCGTTTACCGCGGCGCCGTAAACCGTTTTCTCCGCCGGACTTCCCGCGTCCGCCGTCATTCCATACTGGTCAGGTTCCCCTTCGCGCACGCCTCTGCTGTAAACCGGCGCGTCCGGAAGAGAATACTGCCCAGCGGCTGTAACCGGCACTCCATAGCCATTTTTTAAAAGCACGCCTTCCAGAGCCGCCTTAACCGTCCGGTAAGCCAGATCTTCTTCCCCATCAAACGGGAAGTTCATGGCCGGCTGAGCCAGGATTTCTTCACCAAGATCAAAGCGGAAATCCGTGATCGTCAGGCCGGTCTGCTCCGGAATCTGCTCCGCTCTCCGGATCTGCGGTTCAATGGCGCTGACCGGATTCTGCCCAATTATGTTTCCCTCGCTATCATATTCCGGCTCATACCGGATATTGCTGTGATCGCTTTCCGCCTTCGTCCATACGATATTCCCCGCCTCGTCCCGTACAATTACCTCCTCGGTTCCAGTTACATGGGGGCCCGTCACCTCCTCTTCTCCCGTATCCACCCGGTAGACCTCGATTCCTTCCGGGAATCCGGAAATCAGGATATCATAGCCGCCGTTTTCCAAATCCGCGTCCGCGGTTCCCGACGATGTAACCGAAAAGTTCAGCTGATCATAACCCGTTCCGCCGCCGTCCTCTCCTTCCATGGAAGCCGAAAGCTCCGGCAGGGCCAAAACCGCGGTTCCGCCCGCCGCCGACACAGATTCCGGCGTCTCCAGGCCGGCGCCGTAATTGGTCCGCTCCTGCTGCAGACCATTAACAGAAAGCTCAAAGCCCTCGCTTCTCGACAGCTCCTTTACATAGTAGCTTCCCAAGATCAAAGGCCGCCCGATCCAGTAATTCCCATTTTCCTCCTGATTTTCCTCATATCGGTTTTTCGGACCTTCCCAGGGACGGTCCGTCCTTTTCCTTATCCTTCCCTGCTCGTAATCATAGGTCATTCCCGGCGCCTGCGTATATACCAGGAAATCCGCGTCCCCATTCTTATCGGTTGCCGCGGTTGCCACCAGATCATCCTTTTGATATACGACTCCCGTATTGGTCCAGTTTCCGCCCGTCCCCACGTCAGAATCCGGATGCAGGATATTCTCCGCCGCAAACAGGCCGTACACTGCCCCTTCCAGCGTAGCGTCTCCCTCCGCGTCCCCATAGGCAGAGTAGCTTTCCGACTCTTTTTGATATAGATCCAGCGACCGTTTATTGATATGGAGCCTTCCCTCCGTCCGATGGTCATAGACGCGCCAGGCGTCGCCGCAGTCCTCCTCGCCGCCGCAATGGGAATACCGGTCCGGGTCCCCTATCTCCAAATGCTGGATCCCATCCTCTTGAGCGCCGTTAAAAATACTTTCAAAGGATTCTGCGCCGGAGCCTAAATCCCAGCCTTCATCGCTCATCTCCCGCTCCTGCATCCGCATCGAAAAAGCCATGCGCCGGTATGCGGCGTTGGAGGCGGTCGCCGTCTGCTCTCCCCTGCTCTCCTCTTTCGCATTGGAAGAGCTGGAAACATCCCGCACGCTGTTGGAAGGACTTTGCGGGCTTATCATTCCCGTCTCCTGCCGGTCTCCCGGCTTTTTGTCTCCCACTTCCTGATCTCCTGATTTCTGAATTGTCTCCGCTTCCTGGGCTTCCGTCTCCTGGATCGCCTCCGCCTCCGCCTTATCCGCCCGGAACCGCCAGATCCCCAAGCTTTCAGCCGCCGAATGCCGCCGGGCCGCCGCGGCTCTTTCTTCCTGCCGCCGCTCCAATGTTTCCATGGATCCCAAAACGCCTCTGGAACCCATGTACCAAACATTTTCTTCAATTTCTTCGCTGCTGCCTTCCAGGCGGCTGCTGACCGCTCCCGCCTCCGAGGATACCGTCGTCACCATTTCGACCGGAACATCATCCCGGTGAAGCCCATGAAGAATATACCCGGTTCTGGCCTGGATCTCTTTCCAGGTATAGGTAAACCGCAGATGGATAAAATTTTCATACGTTTTCTCACAGTCTGCCTTACAGCCGGAAGCTTCAAACGCCTCCTCCTTGCTGACCGGATTCATACCCCCTGTTTCGGAATCTCCGTCTTCTCCCAGTTCCCCGCTTTCACCTGACGCTCCGCCGCCCGGTTCCCCGCTTTCCAGCACGGAGGCAACCTCGTCGATCAAGCCCTCGTCCAGCATCCAATGGAAATGACTGTCGCTCTGCTCCTGCTCCGCCTCGCAGGCCTGTACCCATTCCAGCCACTGCGCCGCTGCCGCCCGGTTATAATCCCTGGTCTGTTCCGCAGCGCCAGAATCCTCCGCAGAGCCCTCCCCCGCCCCAGCGCCAGACCCGTCCCCGAAGTCGGAATCGCCAGAGTCAGAACCGCCGGAATCTTCGGATCCCTCCTCGGACGGTTCTTCCGGTATCTGCGCCCATTGCGGGGCCGGATGCCCGTCGCAGTAGGTTTTGGAATAGACGTACTGTCTTGTGTCCCCATAAGAAATCATTCCGTTCTCGTCTGTCGTTCCTTCATAAAAAATCTGAAACCCGTCCCAAGGAAGAAAGCTTAAGTTTTCCTCGGCAAGCCCGCCGTCTCTTTGATCCTCTCCCAATTTTTCACCGTCTTCAAGCCGCTCATAAAGATAAAACTGGCTTCCTTTCAGCGGCATTCCCGTTTCATCATCATATTTTTTCAGCCTTACATTATAATGGGACTCAAAGGTCTCCTCATGACGGAATACGTTAAAACTCAGTTCCGGCTTCTTTACGGTTTCTCCCGGTATCTCCGGCACATCGCCGCCCTGCTGGCTGATCACAATATAAAACACCATGTCCGACGGCACGATCTGGATATCCGCCTTATACAGCCGCTGATGCTCCGGAGCGTTGACACAGGCTTTAAAGTCCATCCATTCATGGAGATAGTCCTCATTCCAGCTGCCTTCGGTGTACCAGCCGGACGCATGGTGATTTTGTACCGGACCGTCGTTTTATTATATTTTTCCTCCTCCGACATGTCGCTCCCCACGGCGTTGTCATTGGCGACTGCCGAACCGTTATTTCGGATTTTAATGGAATCCCCGCTCCAGGTAACCTCATAAAGCTCCTCGCCCATCGCCGACTTGGCGATATTTTTATCCTGGGACGCGTCCAGCCACCCAACGGTCCCGCCCGTGGAGCCGTTGTCCCAAACGCTCTGCGGCTCGATACTCGCAATATCCCGGATAAAGTCCTCTCCGAGAACAAATTCCGTATCCAGGGCCCCCGGGCCGTCGGAAAAAGGCAGGACCTCAAAGGGAACCGCCGTTTCCTCAGAAGTCGCCTCCCGAATCGGATCCGGCGCTTCCTTGCCGCCCTCGGCTCCCTCCGACGACATCTGCTCGATCGCTTCGATGGCCCGCGCCTCAATTTCCGGATTATCCGCCACCCATGCGAATTTCGTCCCGCCGTCGTCCTTCACCCGCTTTACGATATTCGCGCCGGAATACGTGGAAGCGATTTCCACGTAAAGCTCCGGATCATGCACCTGGGCCGCCAGCTTTAACATGGACCAGTTTTTAGGATACGCCCAGAAAAGCCGCTTCGCCTGCGTTTCGGAAAGAGGGGACGGCAGCGAATCATACTTATAATTTTCATAGCGATCCACCTGTCTCCAGCCCTTTCCGCCGTCAATGCAGTAAAACGGCTCCGTCGCCTTCTGCGGCCAGATTTCCGACGCCTGAGAGGGCATTGGAAAGGGGATTCCCACACTTGCCGCCGCGGTCACAGCCGCAAGGATTCCAGCCGTTATTTTTTTCAGTCTTTTCTTTCCTGTCATAGTGCTCCCCTTTCCGCCGCCAAGCATAAACGCCTACTTTGTTTCCCGCGTCTGGACGACTCCGTTCACCGTCCATTCTCCAGAGCTGTTTACCGTATATCCGTCGGGCGTCGTAATATCCGCCGCCATCGTTCCTTCCGGGCGGTTCATGTAATAGCATTTTCCATCAATCCAATGCCAGCCTACCGCCATCCTGCCGTCCGTTCCGAAATAGTACCAGCTGCCCTGGATCTGCCGCCAGCCCGTACACATATGGCCAAGGCTGCCGTCCGACTGGTCATGAAGGAAATACCAGCTTCCATCCGCGGGATCCTGGAACCATCCGGTCTTCATATAGCCGTTTTCATCGAACCAGAACCAGGAGGTGGTTTCCTGCCCTTCACCGGCATAGGGGTTATGGATATAAGCCCATTCCCCGGCAAACGTCCTGCCTTCGCTGGTAAAAAGCCATCTTCCGGCCCCATCCTGCACCCATACTCCCGTAACGCTTCCCTCCGGCGCTGGAATCGCGGTTTTCGTCGTTCCATTTACCGTGATTCCCGAGGAAGACCCCGAACCTCCCGAACCAGAGGAGCCTCCGGAACTGGAACTGGAGGATGCAGAACCCCCGGAGGTGGTTTTGTTTTCCATCTTAAACTTCAGCGTCACTTCCACTGTTTCCTGCTGCTCTCCCGCGGCCACTGTAATTGCCGTTTTCTTTTCCGCCGTATAGGGATACGCTTTCATTGCTTCCGCGATCCAGGCGGAATCCGTTATCGGAACCACGGTTCCGTCCCCCTCCAGCCGAAGCAGCGCCGGATCCAGCTTCCAAGAAATAAGCGGTTCCCCCTCTGCTTCCTGATACCGCCTCTGAGGATAGGCCGACGCTTTTACCGTCTGCGCCTGCGCTCCCTTCCAGGTAAGCACCGGATTGCTTCTGGAGCCGGTTTTTGTAAGGGTCATATCAAAAACCAATTCCTTTTTATCCAGGACCAGACACTCCAGATCGTAGGTCAGCGTTACCCGGCAGGCTGCCGATACCTCCCGGTTCCCAGCCGCCCGGGCGGTGATGATCACCTCTTTTTCCCCATGATAAGGCGCCTCTTTTCCTGCTTCCTGGATCCATTTGGCGTCCGGCAAAGGCGTAATGACTCCTTCCTCCACCGTTACCGACGGATCGGAGGACTCCCAGATCACGCCTTGATCATAAGGCTTATATTCCTCGCCGTCTCCTGGCTGCGGAAAGATCCTTGCGGTCAGCGTCTGAGGCTCAAATCCGCGCCGCCCGGTTGTTTTAGAAGACGGGTCGCCTTCTTTCTCTTCGGTCAAGTTAAAATCCAGGCTTTCCTGATCCAGCCCGACCCGTTCCGGAAGGATCTCTGTCAGATCCTCTGTCTGAAATGTTACCGTGATCCCGCAGGAAGCCGTTCTGCGATTCCCCAGAGTATCTTCCGCCGTCACCGTCAAAAGAGCCTCCCGTTCTCCACTGGCCTCCCGCTTCTTATATGGATCTTCTTTAAAAGAAGCGTCCTCCGCTTCTATAATGTCCCGGATCCATTTCGTATCCGTCCGCGCACGGACCGCCGCGTTTTTATAGTCCTGTTCTCCGGCCTGGGCCCCATAAGTTCCGGCCTCCACAGTGACGATGTTTTCATCGTCCACCGACCAGCTGATTTCCTTTTTATCGAAATAATCCGGCGTAAAGGACGCGGTCAGCGCCGCCGGTTCCGTCACGATCAGCTGCTCCGAAGGATGCTTCCGGTCTCCGGTCAATCGCCTTGTCACCGTAAAAGAAAGACTGTCCTGATCCAGAGAAACGTCCTCGACGGCCACCCGGGTCCGGTCCTTGATCTGAAACGTAACGGAAATCCGGCAGTTGGCCGTCACAGGCTTTCCTTCAAAGCTGGCCGACGGTCTTGTCGAGGCCGTTAAAACAGCCACTCCTCCCAGCGTCCCATCTCCATAAACCGTATCCGGGATCGGATACCGGTACTGCATATCCGCTTGATCCTTTTCCGCTTTATTGATAATGCGGTTAAAGAAATCCGCGTTCAAATTCAATTCCAGCGACGCGCTCTGCTTCGTATATCCGGAAGCATCTTCATCGGCATTTTTCTTTAAGCGGATCAGGTCGCCGTCATCAATGCTCCACCGTACCGCCTCGTCCGCCACGTCATTTTCCCGGTCAACGACCGCCTCCAGCATCACGTCCTGGACCTGGGTTCCTTCTTCTAGTTCTCCATTAATGTATCGGGCGATCAGCCGGCCGGCCGAATCCTTGACCTCCGTTACGGCCGATGGATTCTTCCGGTCTCCCGTCCGCTCCTGGACGACATGAAACTCATATTCCTCCGGCTGGATCCGCACATTTGCCGCTACTTTTCTATAAACGGCGGAAATTTCCGTATCATGCTCCGGCATCACAAAGCTGTACGTGCCTCCGGTCTGGTAGATCATATCGACCCGGTTTCCCATTTCGTCGGTGTAAGTGGGAACTCCCTCCATCTGATACTTTTCTTCCTTCGTGTTTTTTGGCGCCGTCGCGACCGTTATCACGTCTCCGGGTGCTACGGCGCCCCGGCGGTCCTTATCCATTTCCCGGCAGTAAACCGACTCCCCGCGGGCTGTTAAAACCGCTACGTCATAATAATTCTGCACATTGGCCGCCGTATCGATCTGAAGGACGGAAACCAAATACCCTCTGACCGGCCGTCCCAGGGCGTTGGGCGCGAAATGGTCCGGCGCGCACGGAAATTCCCGCACCGCCTCCTCCGTATCGATCACATGGAGCATTCCGTTTTCCAGCTCCTCATAAAAATACCGGTCCTCCACATCCCTGCGGCTTCGGCCCTGTACCAGGGAAAAATAATTATCACGGCTGTTCCAGAAGCCAATGTGGGCGTCGTAGGTATATTGATTGTCATCTGAGATTCCAGAGCCGCAGATTCCGGCGGCAATCTTCTCCTCCTGATCGGCGAACAGGTACGCCAGATCCGCCCCCTCCGATGTTCCATACCGGAAATGGAAACCGGCGTCCCGGGTGCCGATAAAGCATCCCTCCCTGGCCGCGCTTCCCAGTCCGGAGCTGGCGATCTCTCCCTCAAATCTCGCGACCTTCAATTTCCCCGACGCATATTTTCCAGTCACGCCGCCAATGGACTGGGAACCGCTCCCTCCGATTGTTCCCATAACATGCACATTATAAATATCTGTGCCGTTCTGGAAGCCGACGATCCCTCCCACATATCCGCCGCCCTGGATTCTGGCGCTTAGGCTGTCTCCGGTGTTGACGGTGCAGTCCAAAATCAGCGAATTTGCCGCCGTTCCGGCGATCCCGCCAATAAAGATCTCCTTTCCTTTTCCGCCATCGACCGCCGCATGATCCGCCGTGCAATTCTCAACGACGCTTTCCTCGGAAAGCGCCCCGATCAGGCCGCCCGCCGTCCCTGACGCCTGCAGGGTCCCCTGTACCGTTACATTTCGGATTTCCGAATGCTCTGCGCTTCCCGCTAAGAGTCCCGCCCGGTCCTTCGCGGTCAGAATGTTCCCCGGCCGCACCGTTAAATTCTCCACCACAGCATTCTGTAAAGCTCCAAATAAACCCGCATTGCTCCATTCCGGCCGGTACATCCGGAAATTGGAGATTGTATGCCCGTTTCCGTCAAAATGTCCGTCAAACGCGGACACCTTGTCCGCCCGCAGCGCCTCCTCGCTCTCATAAAAGCCAATGGGGATCCATTGGATACCGCCCAGGTCAATATCCCTTGCCAGTTCAAACCAGGCTCCGGAATAGTCGCCGGGGTTCGCGCCTTCCCCTTCCCGGATTTCCATTCCTCCGGCCGCCAAAAGAGAAAGCCCCATTAGATGCTCCTTTGTGGAAAGCTGATACGGCTTTTCCTGAGTCCCGTTTCCATGCGTTCCGTCTAAAAAGCCCAGATCCCCTATCCATCCGCTCCAAAAATCTTTGGCGGCAGGCAGACGGGCCATCGCCCGGAGCAGCGCGTTGGAATCCGACTCAGGGGAGGCCGGAGATTCCGCGTTGGAATCCGATTCCAGGCTCGTTTGCCCCGCCGCGCCTGCTCTGACCATCCCGCTGGCCGGCAGGCAGAAAGCGGCCGAAAGCAGGAACCCGGCGGCAAGCAGCCTCCATTTTCCAGCTTTTCTCTGACTTCCGCGTTTTTTTCTATCAGCCATAAATTTCCCTCCTCTTTTCCACTATCTTTCTATTATCTTTTCAGGCCTACTATCTTTTCAGACCTACGGCGCCTGCGGCAGGCAGTAAGCTGGCCGAATGCCGAACGACGTGTCGGAAACGTCCGCCTGGCGAAGACATCCCCGTTCCAAATCCACCACATAGGAAGCCGTCCCATCCTGATATTTTCCCTCTGCATCCACGGAAAATCCCGGCGTTCTCAGCCAGTATCCGCGGCTGTACGCGCTCCCGGTTCCCTCCGCTTCCCATGCCTGAGGATATTGAAGCGCCTCTTCCGCAGAAAGAAGAAACATCCGGTCATTGATCACCTGCAGAGGGATTTCGTGTACGGAAAGTCCCTCGCCGCCCGATCCAAAAAAAGTCCCGTCCGCCGTTTTCCCCTCAAACGCCGTATTCACTCCAGTATAAACAAGGGACGGCGCCTCCGGCCCGTCTCCGGCAGCCTGCAAAAGCCATTGCCGGATCTGAGAATATTTATAATTGCTGTTTTTGCCAAACGGCAGGATTTCTCTTTGGGAATCCGTGCTTTCAATATCCGAACGGATCACGGTTTCGCACAAGAACAGTGCTTGATTTTGATAATTAGAATTGCCGTCTGCATAATCGTCGTCGATGCAGCAAAACCGGTACAAAACTCCATTGACTTCCCGGAGCTGAATATCGCCGGTCCTCCAGAAATTTCTTTCCGCTTCTCCTTCTGGATCCGGTACCGTTAAAACCAGTCCCGGACGAACCGCCTCTCCCGCTTTCCAGCCTCCCGGCTGAATGGGAACGCCCCCGGCGTCTAAAAGCAGCAGTTTCTGGCAGGCCGGTTTTACGGATATCCCGTTTAAGAATCCGTTCTCCAGCCACCACCGGATCCGCTCCTCTTTGGTTCCTTCGATTTCCTCCGCGGCTTTCAGAACCGCTTCTGCGGAAATCTCCTCAAGGCAGCCGTAAAGCATTCCGCCTTCATATTCCTCCTCCAGGCAGACAAAGGAAAGGGAGCCCGGCTGGTTATCCGGCAGAATTCCGCCGTCCAGTCCTACGCGGATTTCATCACCTTTTCTCTGGGGAACCGTTCTCTGAAGACACCGGCCGCAGAGCGAGTCCCCGTCCTCGTCTTCATGGCCCAATGGCGCGAGACTTAATTCCTCCGTCACTTTGCAGAGCGCGCACCGGGCCCGTATCCGGCCGTAGGACAGGCACCCGGCCTCTTCCAGCGTCGTTTCCTCCCACCGGTGGCTGCAGGTGCCGGAACCGGAAAATTTCTCAAAACCGATCCGGCAGGTGATATACGTTTTTCCGTCTTTCTCCTCCGCCGCCATCCTGGTATTGGAAATCCGCTTTACTCCAGGAAACATCTGCGCGATCACCAGCGTCTCCGGCTCATAATCCTCCCCGGTCACGTAAAATTCCTGCCGTTCTTCTTCCGGCGCCGAAGAAACCAGCTCCATCAAAAGCCGCCGGCACTCCTGCCGCCCGGAAACTACGTAAGAGTTCTCCGTCCCCACAGAAGTTGCCCGCTCCGCAAAAATCTCCCATTCCGCAGAGGTTTCTCGTCCCGCAAAAGTCTCCCGTTCCACAGAAGTCTCTCGCACCGCCGCCAGCACCGTGCCGCAGCGCCCGCTCCCGCCGCATAAGACGCGGCCATCGATCCAGCTATTATTTCCCATACCTCCCCCGCCCATCCATCCGCCTGCCAGTACGGCAAACGCCCCGGACAGCGCGGCCCGCTTCCAGCGCTTCTTCTTTTTCATACGATTTTCCTCCAGAATTTCCGGCAGAATCTGCCAAAGACCGCCTAATAACCAGTAGAATCCGCTATCAAGCCAACGATTTGATAAAAGTTAGATCCCTAGATAGGATTGATACGTTCTGCCGAAATTATAGCATGACGCCCGTTTCGCCGTCCATGTCGGATCCATAAAAAAAGACGTCCCAAAACTGGTAAAACCGCCGGTTTTGAGACGCTAAAGTTCTATGAAATTTTACAGTCAGAAAAATATTACCTGGAATCTAAAATCCCCGTTCTTCAAGATAAGCCCCCAGCTCCTGGACGATCTGTTCCGGACTTTTCCCATTTTCCTCCACCGTTACGTCCGCATACGCTTCGTAATAGGGAACCCGTTCTTCATACAGATCCCGCAGCGTCATCCCATCCTTTAGAACGACGCCCCGTTCCCTTGGATCCCCGATCCGCTCCGTCAGCTCCTCGAAGGAAAGCTTCAAATAAACGATCACTGCCGTTTCCCGGTAATGCTCCATGGCCCGTTTCCCGTAAATCACGCTTCCGCCCGGAGCGATCACCGTCCGGTCCGCCTCATGCTCCCGGTTGATCCGTTCCTCCAGCTCCAGAAATCCCTGTTCCCCAAGCCCGGCGATCAGCTCCTTCAAAAGCTTTCCGGTCTTTTCCTGGATCACCAGATCCATATCTGTAAAGGGAACTCCCAGACGCTTCGCCAAAAGGGCTCCAACGGTACTTTTTCCGGCCGACGGCATGCCGATCAGCAGGACGTTTGTCTTCCTCATTCCCTGCGCCCTTTCTTCTGAACGCTGTATCCAAAAAAGCCAAGGCATTCCCCGAGGCCGTAATATCTTCCGTGGGAATACGCCAACGGCTTGGCGGCGGAAAGATGGAACTGGTCCTTCTCATCCATGTATTTTTCATCCACATCAACTGCCACCACCTGCGCGATAAACATATGGTGGCTTCCCAGCTCGTCCACCCGCAGTACCCGGCACTCCAAATTCACCGGACTCTGGCGGACCAACGGCACGTTTACCACCGACGCCTTTTCCGGAGTCAAGCCGGTTTCCTTCCATTTATCCGTATCCCGTCCCGATTTTACGCCGCAGAAATCCACCGCCCGCACCAGCTCCTCCGTCGTCAGATTAACGACAAACTCGCCGGTCTCCCGGATCATATGGTAGGAATACCGCTCCGGGCGGACGCTGATGGATAACATCGGCGGATCCGAGCAGATCGTCCCTGCCCACGCCACGGTAATCAGATTGGAGTTTCCATCCTTATCCGCCGCGCTTACCAGCACCGCCGGCACTGGATATAAAAGATTTCCCGGCTTAAACTGTCTTTTTCCCATAAAATCCAACCTCCCTGCTAAAATCAGTCTGCTACTGCTGAAGAGCCATAATGATCTGCGGCGCCAGCTGCTTTTTCCTGGAAACCACTCCCGGCAGGAAAACAATGCCGTCGTGCTTCTCCAGTCCGCCCTCTTCCTCGTCGGCAATATGGAACGCGGAAGCAACCAGCTGCTCCGCCCCCTGGCCGACGCAGAGGACATCTGTAGACTCCGTCAGGATATTGGTCAGCATGAAAAACATCATGTCCGCGTTATGCTGCTCTCTGGCCTTTTCGCAGTAGGACAGCATCCTTCCCTTCAATTCCTCCAGCTCCGCCGCGTTTAACGAAGTAATCTGTCCGATCCCGAATACGGAGTTTCCAACGGTAAACCGCTTGAAATCCTGATAGAAAATATCTTCATCCGATTTTCCCTTTAAATTGCTGGCCGCCGCGAACATCTTGATCGCATACGTCTCGATATCCAGACCGGCGATTTCCGCCAGCGCCAAGCCGGCCGCCTTATCCACCGCCGTACAGGTGGGCGAACGGAATAAAAGCGTATCCGAGATAATGGCGCTGCAAAGAAGTCCCGCCGTTTTTTTATCGATCTCGATCTTATTCTCCTGATACATCTGGTAAATGATCGTCGCCGTGCATCCCAGCGGCTGATTGCGGAAAAATACCGGCCCTAAGGTTTCCACGGTTCCCAGCCGGTGATGGTCGATGATTTCCTTAATATCCGCGCTTTCGATCCCTTCCACCGCCTGGGTCTTCTCGTTGTGATCCACCAGGATAATGCTCTTTCCGCGGGCGCCCAAAAGGTTCCGCCTGGAGATCATGCCCAGATACTTTCCATTGCTGTTCATGATCGGGAAATCCCGGTGGCGCTTGCTGGCCATGATATCCCGGATATCGTCCAGATAATCCTCCTCGGAAAACGTAATGATCTTTTCCGTCGTCATGAAATAGCTGATGGGCATGGACTGGTTGATCAGACGCGCCGCCGTATAGGTGTCGTACGGCGTGGTGATCACCGTACAGCCCCGCTCCTGAGCCAGCTTGCGGATCGTTAGGGAAACGCCGGCGCCCTCGCAGACGATAATACAGCCGGCCTCCATCTCAATGGCGCAGAGCTGGGATTCATAGCGGTTTCCAAGGATCACCAGATCATGCTTTTCAATATAATTTTCCATCAAATCCGGATTGGCGGCGGCAATCAGAACCTTTCCTTTGTCAAAATACGCCTCCGGATCGCCGATCACCATGGTTCCGTCCAGGGTATCCAAAATGTTGGCGTACTTGGTGCCGGCCTTGGAAATAATGCTGCTGTCATAAAGATTCATGTAGGATTTGGTAATATCGCCGATGGTGATAACGCCCTCGAGGACGCCGTCGTCGTTGACGCAGGGAAGCGTCACCACATTATCCTCCTGCATCAGGCTCCAGGCATTTCTTAAAGAAATCCCGCGGCCGACGCCCTTCGTCTTTCGGATCTCGATATCCTTTACCTGCGTCCGAACATTTTCTACTAAACGGGGCGGCTCCAGCTTAAAATATTTCAGCACGAACTGGGTTTCCGG
>DGYMR06203__coassemble_1100_pt1 | contig 19499 bp, 18 predicted proteins | sample DGYMR06203__metabat2_high_PE_052 | metagenome-assembled genome bin DGYMR06203
GGCCTTGGGGTTGTCCATCTTGATATTCAGCCCGGTCTTCATCCCGGAGCCCACCAAAAGCGGCCGCTTTCCGGTAATCTTTTTTACGGCGGAGGAAAGGGGCGCGTTTAACGGCGGCACAACGGAGGAAAGGATCGAGCCCTCGATATCGCCCCGCTTGACCCGGTGGATCTCCAAAATATTTTTCAGCATGATCGCATATTCCAGACTGGTTTTACGGTCGTCTGTCGTGATCCTCTCTTCAAAATACGTTCTTTTATCGTCGATTCCTCCGACGACGATGTTGCTGTTTCCCATATCTATCGCTAAAATCATCGAGAAAAACTCCTTCCCCATTGAACGGTTACGTGCTATAATGGTGCTGTGCTATGGTTTTTTTCAGCCGGCACGGTCAGCGACTATCTTACCATAATTTCTCGAAAAAAACAACGGAGGATTCCAAATGTTAAAAGGGAAAACCGTACTTTTGTGTGTGAGCGGCAGCATTGCTGCCTATAAAATTGCATATCTTGCCAGCGCGCTAAAGAAACTTCAGGCGAATGTCCACGTTTTAATGACAAAAAACGCGGTGAATTTTATCAATCCCATTACCTTTGAGACGCTGACCGGAAATAAATGTCTGGTGGATACCTTTGACCGGAATTTTGAATTTTCCGTGGAGCATGTATCCCTGGCGAAGCAGGCGGATGTTGTTTTGGTGGCTCCGGCTACCGCCAATGTGATCGCCAAGCTGGCCCATGGCCTGGCGGACGATATGCTGACGACTACGGTTTTAGCCTGCACCTGCAAAAAGATCATCAGCCCGGCCATGAATACCCGGATGTTTGAGAATCCTATTACCCAGGATAATCTGGCTATCTGCCGGCGGTATGGAATGGAAGTGATCGATCCGGCAAGCGGATACCTGGCCTGCGGCGATACGGGAGCCGGGAAAATGCCGGAGCCGGAGGTGCTTTTACAGTACATTTTAAAAGAAATCCAGTATGAGAAGGATCTGGCTGGAAAGAAGATCCTTGTTACGGCGGGCCCCACCCGGGAAGCCATCGATCCGGTCCGCTATATTACCAACCACTCCACCGGGAAAATGGGCTATGCCATCGCGAAGACGGCGGCCCTGCGCGGCGCCGATGTGACGCTGGTATCGGGGCCCTGCGAGCTTGCGCCCCCGCCCTTTGTCCGCGTTGTGCCGGTGGAAAGCGCGAAAGAGATGTTCGACGCGGTAACAAGTCTTGGGGAAGGGATGGACTGGATCATCAAGGCGGCGGCGGTGGCCGATTACCGCCCCAAATACGTGAACAGCGAAAAGACAAAGAAGACGGACGGGGAACTGTCCATTGAGCTGGAGCGTACCAGCGATATCTTAAAATGGCTTGGGGAGCATAAAAAGCCGGGCCAGCTTCTCTGCGGCTTTTCCATGGAAACGGAGCATATGCTGGAAAACTCCAGGGCCAAGTTAAAAAAGAAGAATCTGGATATGATCGTCGCCAATAATTTAAAGGTAGAGGGAGCCGGTTTCGGAACGGATACCAATGTGGTGACTTTGATCCAGGAGGGGAAGGAAACGGAGCTTCCCAAGATGTCAAAGGAAGAAGTAGCCGGCCGGCTCCTGGATGAGCTGCGCGATTATCATTCGCAGGAATCGCAATGAAAATTTGGAGATAGAAAAAGTCCGGAAGTGAAAAATCCGGAGATCAAGAATGCTCCTGCAATTTTGTGAATATAAATGGAGGTTTTACGTGTCAGGCTTTACGGATGAAATAAAAAGAAGGCGGACCTTTGCGATCATCTCGCACCCGGACGCCGGAAAAACAACCCTTACGGAGAAATTCCTGCTGTACGGAGGCGCGATCAATCTGGCGGGAACGGTAAAGGGAAGAAAGGCGACCAAGCATGCGGTCTCCGACTGGATGGAGATTGAAAAGGAGCGCGGAATTTCCGTTACCTCCTCCGTTCTTCAGTTCCAGTATGAGGGCTACTGCATTAATATCCTGGATACTCCGGGCCATCAGGATTTCTCGGAGGATACCTACCGGACGTTAATGGCGGCCGACTCGGCGGTCATGGTGATTGACGGCTCCAAGGGCGTGGAGGCGCAGACCATTAAGCTGTTTAAGGTCTGCGTGATGCGTCATATCCCGATCTTTACGTTTATCAATAAAATGGACCGGGAGGCCAGGGACCCCTTTGAGCTCATGAGCGAGATCGAGGAAGTATTGGGGATCCATACCTGCCCTGTCAACTGGCCCATCGGCTGTGGAAAGAATTTTAAAGGCGTTTACGACCGGCAGACCAAAACCATCACCACCTTTACGGCGGCCATGGGCGGCCAGAAGGAGGTGGCCAGCCGCACCTTCGACGTGGAGGGGGAGGACGTGGACGCCGTGATCGGCTCGGATTTTCACGCCCAGCTTAAAGACGATATCGAGCTTTTGGACGGAGCCAGCGATCCTTTGGATCAGGAGCTGGTGAACGCCGGAAAACTGTCGCCGGTATTTTTCGGATCGGCGCTTACCAACTTCGGCGTGGAAACCTTCCTGGAGCATTTTTTAAAGATGACAAGCTCGCCGCTTCCCAGACGGACCACCGACGGAGAGGTGGATCCGTTTGACGAGAAGTTTTCCGCGTTCGTGTTTAAGATCCAGGCCAATATGAATAAGGCCCATCGGGACCGGATCGCGTTTATGCGGATCTGCTCCGGAAGATTTCAGGCGGGAATGGAGGTCAACCATGTCCAGGGCGGGAAAAAGATCCGCTTAACCCAGCCGCAGCAGCTGATGGCCGAGAGCCGGAAGATTATCGAGGAGGCCTACGCGGGCGATATCATCGGCGTGTTCGATCCGGGAATCTTCTCCATCGGCGATACCCTCTGCGAGTCCAATGAAAAATTCCGCTTCGAGGGAATCCCCACCTTCGCTCCGGAGCATTTTGCCCGGGTGCGGCAGGTGGATACCATGAAGCGAAAACAGTTTATCAAGGGGATCAACCAGATTGCCCAGGAGGGCGCGATCCAGATCTTCCAGGAGTTTAATACCGGCATGGAGGAGATCATCGTCGGCGTGGTGGGCGTCCTTCAGTTTGAGGTTCTGATCTACCGCTTGAAAAATGAGTATAATGTAGAGGTCAAGCTGGATCAGCTGCCCTTTGAATATATCCGGTGGATCGAGAATCCGGGCGAGGTGGACGTGGCGAAGATACAGGGCACCTCGGATATGAAACGGATCTGCGATCTGAAGGGGAATCCGCTGCTTTTATTTATCAACAGCTGGAGCGTCGGCATGGTGGAGGAGCGGAATCCCAAGCTTAAGCTTGCGGAATTCGGGAGAAACTAAGTGGGGAAAACGAAGGAGGATCAGAGGATGTACAGGGAAAAGATCGATCGATATATTGACGCCCATCAAAATGAGATGCTGGAGGACATTGCCGCCCTCTGCCGGATCGAAAGCACGAAGGATTCCTACCGGGCGGGAAAGCCCTACGGACTCCGCTGCGCCGAGGTTTTGGGGGAAGCGCTCCATCTGGGCGAGAGCTACGGTTTTTCCATCAATAACTATGACAATTATGTGGGAACCATCGACTTAAATGATAAAGAAAAGCAGCTGGATATCCTGGCCCATCTGGACGTGGTCCCGGCGGGAGACGGCTGGACGGTGACGAAGCCCTTTGAACCGCTTATCAAGGGTGGAAAGATTTACGGACGGGGAACCGCCGACGACAAGGGGCCTGCGGTGGCGGCTCTTTACGCGATGCGGGCCGTGCGGGAGCTGGATATTCCGTTAAAGAAGAACGTCCGTCTGATCCTGGGAACGGATGAGGAATGCGGAAGCTCCGACATCGAGCATTATTACAGCGTGGAGAAGGAAGCGCCGATGACCTTTTCTCCGGACGCCTCTTTCCCGGTCATCAATATCGAAAAGGGCCATTTCCACGGCCAGTTTTCCGCGTCCTTTGAAAAGAGCGAGGCTCTGCCCCGGATGCTTTCTTTTGAGAGCGGTGTGAAGGCCAACGTGGTTCCCGCCAAAGCCTGGGCGCTGTTGAAGGGCTCGAGGGCGATGCGGTGGAAGCGTTGATCGGCCAGGCGGAGAAGGACTTGGGGATCCACTTTACCGTATCCGCAGAGGAAGGCCGCTTAAAGATCGAGGCGGAGGGAGAAAACGGCCACGCCTCTACGCCGTGGAAGGGGAAGAACGCCTTAACGGGGCTTTTGGCGCTGACAGAGCGTCTGCCGTTGGCGGACAGCCCTCAGTTTGAAAAGGTAAAGGCGTTAAACCGGCTGATCCCCCATGGGGACTGGCTGGGAAAAAACCTGGGGATCGCCCAGAAGGACGAGCTTTCCGGGGAGCTGACCCTGGCGTTCAGCATCCTGCGGATCACCGAAGAGGAGCTTTCCGGCGAATTTGACAGCCGGTGTCCGATCTGCGCCAATGAGGAGAATACCTTAAAACCGGCAAAGGCGGCGATGGAAAAGGACGGCTTCGTATTTTCCACGGAATCCATGTCGGCGCCTCACCATGTATCGGAGGATTCGGAGTTTGTCCGGACGCTTTTGGAGGCCTACGAGGTCTATACCGGGCGCAAGGGCGGATGCGTCGCCATTGGCGGGGGCACTTATGTCCATGATCTGAAAAATGGCGTGGCCTTCGGCGCGTCCATGCCGGAGACGGAAAACCATATGCATGGCCCGGATGAATTCGCCGTGATAAGCGAGCTTTTGACCAGCGCCAAGATTTTCGCCCAGGTGATTGTGAAGCTGTGCGGCTAAAGAAGGAAACCCCGCAGGCTTCCGGTTGGGAGCCGCGGGAATAAAGAAATGGGAGACGGGTATGGGAGAGCGTAGTTTCTGCAGCCTGCTGGAGCGGTTTATCCGGGAGAGCGGCCATACGAATTTCAGCTTTGCCAAAGCGACCGGGATTAACCGGGTAAATATTCAGCGGTACGTATCGGGCGGCCGGGTGCCGAGCCGCCCGGTTTTTGAACAGATCCGCGCCAATCTGAATCTGAACCGCCAGGAACAGAGAGCCTTTACCGAGCAGTATCTGCTGGCGTTTTACGGCGAGGATTTTTATTTCCAGAGAAAGGCGATCCGGGAAATTTTAGAGCGGACGGCGGATATGAGCGCCGTGGAGCCGGAGCTGACGGAAAAAAACGGGGAGGCGTCTCCCGCGGTCAGCACGATCCGGGGCCGGGTGGCGGTGGAGCGGTTTGTTTGGTCCAGGCTCTGCGAGGCTTTAAAAACGGAGCCGGAGGTTCATGCCTGCGTCTATATTCCAGCCGAGGCCTGCGAACTGAACCGGCTTGTGCCGGCGGCGGATCCGGAGGGGAACCCAGCGGGCGGAAGACTTAAGATCGTCCAGCTGGTTCAGCTTGTCAAGCGGGCGGACGCCGTAGGCTTCCGGTACCATAACCTGCGGGTGTTGAATAACCTGATGCCTTACTATTTTCAAGCCGGATCGGATTATGAAACCTATTTTTATTACCATAATTACCCGGTGATGGACGGGAACAACGGGCTTTTATATCCCTATTATGTGATCTTTGAGGGAGCGGTGATCCTGCTTTCCACCGATCTGGAAAAGGCGGTCAGCATCAGCGGCCGGGAGGCGGAACAGCGGTTTCGGGAGGACTTCATGGAACGACTTTCGGGCGCGGAGCCCTTCGCCAAATATTACAGCACGGCCGAGGAAATGCTGGCCCATGTGCTGCGGATCGATAATCAGGCGGGAGAGCGGTGCTTTTTAGAATACCAGCCCTGCTTTGCCGTCTGGGCCGGAAGAGAGCTAGTGGAGCAGGTGGTGGCACAGGGGATTCCCCGTAGGGAAGAATTGATCGAGGGCTTCATGAAACGGACCCGCCAGCTGGCGGACGGAAGCCGGTTTTTCCACTATTTTACGGAAGAGGGAATCTGGGAATTTGTGCGGACCGGAATCTGCGCGGACTACCCGCGGGAATATACGAGACCGCTGACAGTAAAAGAGCGCCTTGCGATCCTGGAGCAGATCCGGACGAGCATTGGGAAAGAGGAAGGCGAGCTGGGAATCGTAGACAGTAAAAATCTGATGCTCACCAAACGGCTCAATGTGTTTGCCAGCGGCGGCTGCGGGCTGAATCTTATTTTGTATGACGAACGGCTGGGATACCGTTATCTTCTGATCCGGGAAAATTCCCTTTGCCGGGCCTTTGCGGAATATATTGAAAGCATGCGGGAAAACGGAGACGTTTGTTCTAAGGAGCGGAATCTGGAAATTTTGGAGGAGGGCATCGCCAGCTTAAAGGCGGAGCTGGCCGCCGATGCCAAAGTATCTAATGCCAATGTATTTGAGACTAACGTATCTGAGGCCAAAGCATTTGAAACGAAAGCAGCTGAGAACGGGCGGTAGGAAGGAACCAATTTGAACGGAGAAAGGCAGCTCATTATCGATATTCATACCCATATTTATCCCGTGGCCCTGGCCAGACGCGCCATGAAGGTGGCCGGGAGGGAGCATGACGACGCTTCCAAGCTTCCGATCCGGGAAAATCTCCTGGACCGGATGAAGGAGGAGGATGTGTTCCTTTCCGTTATCCAGCCGGTGGTAACGAAACCGGCGAACCAGACGGATGTGAACCGGTTCGCGAGAGAGGTCATGCGGCCCAATCTGCTGTCCTTCGGCGGCCTGCATCCCGACTGCGATCATGTGATCGAAGAGATTGAAAAATTGAAGGATATGGGAATGGCGGGGATTAAATTCCATCCGCCGTTTCAGCAGGTGGATCTGACGGAGGAACGGTATCAGGATATGTGGCGCCACATTAATCATCTGCGGTTTCCGGTGCTGATCCACTGCGGTTCGGCCCGCATGGAGCGGCCCTTTGACCTGTATCCGTCGGGAGTGGAAAAACTGATCCGGTACCTGCCGGACGTGCCGGTGATCTTAGCCCATATGGGCGGCCGGTCCATGGAGCCTAAGGAGGGAGAATTCCTGGCGAATTTGCCGGAGAATGTGTTTTTGGATACGGCTATGAGCGCCGAACGGCAGGATCCCGCGGATTTCTTTCGGATCGCGTCGGAGTTCGGCCCAGACCGGGTTTTGTTCGGGAGCGATTTCCCTTACGGGTCGGAGAAGGCGGCGATCGCCTATATTAGAAACAGCGCTTTTTCCGAGGCGGAGAAGGCGATGATGCTGGGAGGAAACGCCCTGCGGATCCTGGGAGACCAGATCCGCAGACGGTAAAGGAAAAGGAGGAGTCAGAATATGTACACATGTGACAGCTGTACGATCCATGCCTGCAAGCTGGATCCGGAGAAAAAGAATATGCCCAAGAACTGCCCCATGCGCCAGGAGGCGTTGGTGGAGGAAGCGAGAGCGGAATATCAAAAGCCGGAGATCAACCGCTTTTTCGTAACGTCGTCGGTGCTGGAGCATGACGGCTACTGCCAGTGGCCGAGATTAAAGGAGACGGTTGTCTTCTGCCAGCGGATGGGCTACAAGAGGATCGGTCTGGCCTTCTGCATCGGCCTTGCCAAGGAAGCGAAGGTGGTGGCGGATCTTTTAAGAAAGAACGGCCTGGAGGTGGTTTCTGCCGTCTGCAAATCCGGCGGCATGGATAAGGCCGAGGCCGGGATCCCGGAGGATAAAAAGCTGAATCCGGGCGCGTTCGAGGCCATGTGCAATCCGATCCTGCAGGCGAAGCTGTTAAACGAGCAGAAAACGGAACTGAATATTGCCCTGGGGCTTTGCGTAGGGCATGATTCCTTGTTTTACCGGTATTCGGACGCCATGGTGACGACCCTGGTGGCAAAGGACCGGGTATTGGCTCATAATCCGGTGGGCGCCATTTACTGCGCGGAGGGATATTTTAAGAACCGGCTGTAAGCGCCGGGCTAAAAGCGGCGGCCCGAAACCGCTGGGCCAAGAACACCAGGCTGAAAAGCACCGGGCTGTAAATTCAGCGCAGACCGTCACCGAAACCGGCCTTCCCGCATAGGATAACAGCAAGGATTGAAATTCCCGGAGGGCCTTCGATGCGCATGAGCGAATTAAAGCGGCATGAGGTGATCAATGTCTGCGACTGCAGGCGGCTGGGGTTCGTGGGGGATCTGGAATTTGATCCCTGTACGGGACAGATAAAAGCGATCGTGGTTCCCGGGCCCGGCTGTATCTGCGGGTTCCTCGGCAGGGAGAAGGAGTATGTGATCCCCTTTGGGAATATCTGCCGGATCGGGGACGATATCGTTTTAGTCAAGCTGGAAGAAAAGACAAGGAGGGGATGAAAATGAAATGTCCATACTGCGGCGCGCAGGATACCAAGGTGATCGATTCCCGCCCGGCGGATGACAACAGCGCGATCCGGCGGCGGAGACAGTGCGAGCAGTGCGGGAAACGGTTTACCACCTATGAAAAGCTGGAAACGCTGCCGTTAATGATCATTAAAAAGGATAATTCCAGGGAAGCTTACGACCGCTCGAAAATCGAGAAGGGGATCCTGCTTTCCTGTCACAAACGGCCGATCTCTTCGGAGCAGATCCGAAACATGATCGACGAGATCGAAACGGAAATTTTCAGCCGGGAGGAAAAGGAGATTCCGGCTTCGGATGTGGGCGAGCTGGTCATGCGGAAGCTAAAGGATGTGGACGAGGTAGCTTACGTGCGGTTCGCTTCCGTGTACCGCGAGTTTAAGGACGTCAACGCGTTTATGGAGGAGCTGGCAAAGTTCTTAAATAATAAGCAGGAGAAGGATCATGCTTAAAGTGTTCTATCCCTCCCTTTACGTGGCAAGCGCCTACGAGATCCCCTATGAGGAACTTTATAAAAAGGGCTACAGAGGGATCATTTATGATGTGGATAACACGCTGGTTCCCCATGGAGCGCCGGCTGATGAAGCGGCAATCCTTCTGTTTCAAAGGCTTCGGGCGCTGGGATTTTCTACTTGCATCCTGTCGAATAATAAGAAGCCCAGGGTGGCTCCGTTTGCCGGGCAGGTGGGAAGCCCGTTTATTGAAAAGGGAGGAAAGCCGAAGCGCGCGGGATATGAGCGGGCCATGGCGCGGATGGGGACCAACCGTTCCAATACGCTTTTTATCGGCGACCAGCTGTTTACGGATATCTGGGGCGCGAACCGGACAGGCCTTTATTCGATCCTGGTCAAGCCCATCAATCCAAACGAGGAGATCCAGATCGTATTCAAGCGGCGGCTGGAGGCGGTGGTGCTGTGGTTTTATTTCCGGGAGCATCCCCAAACGGCCCGGCAGAGGGAAAAGGCCGCGCGGCAAAAAAAGCCGGGTGGAAAAGAATGATTCGGAAGCCGGAAAAAAGTGGTTGAAAAGCGGCGGATTATAGTATAAAATAGGATAGAATAAGGCTTTTGCGTGATTGAAAAGTAACGACGAGTTTTAAGGAGGAATATCATTTATGGTATCTGCAGGTGATTTTAGAAATGGCGTAACGCTGGAGATCGACGGCCAGGTAGTCCAGATCCTGGAATTCCAGCATGTAAAACCCGGAAAGGGCGCAGCTTTTGTACGGACGAAATTAAAAAACGTGATCAACGGCGGCGTAGTTGAGAGAACCTTCCGTCCGACGGAAAAATTTCCGGCAGCCAGAATCGACCGCGTGGACATGCAGTATCTGTACGCCGACGGCGATCTGTACAACTTTATGGATATGAATACCTACGAGCAGGTTGCTCTGAATAAGGACATTGTGGGCGACGCTTTAAAGTTCGTAAAGGAGAATGAAACCGTTAAGGTCTGCTCTTATAATGGAAACGTATTTTCCGTAGAGGCTCCGCTGTTTGTAGAGTTGGAGATTACGGATACAGAGCCGGGCTTTAAGGGCGATACCGCCACTGGCGCTACGAAGCCGGCGATCGTGGAAACCGGCGCTCAGATCAATGTGCCGCTGTTTGTAAACCAGGGAGACAAGGTAAAGATCGATACCCGCACGGGCGAGTACCTGTCCAGAGCATAAGAAAAAGACGAGGGGCTGTTTGCAATTCTGTATTGGGATTACAGACAGTTCCTTTTGTTTTTATGAGAAGGCGCTGTGCGGTTCACAGGAAAAGCGAAAGAAGGAGGAAGCGGCAATGGAAACAAGCAGAAAGAAAGCAGGGAGCGGAAAGCGCGCCGCCCTTACGGGCGCGCTCTCTTTGGCGGCGGCCTGGGCCATGACGGTTCCGGCATTTGCCATTGATCAGGATATCGTGATCTTACATACCAACGATATCCACTGCGGGATCAAGGACGGCATCGGCTACAGCGGCCTTGCGGCGTACACGAAGCAGATGGAGGCGCAGACGCCCTACGTGACGCTGGTAGACGCGGGAGACGCGATCCAGGGCGCGCCGGTGGGAACGCTTTCCGAGGGCGAATATATTATCCAGATCATGAATCAGGCCGGATATGACTTCGCGATCCCCGGAAACCATGAGTTCGATTATGGAATGGAGCGGCTTTTCAGCCTGTACGGCCAGCTGGACTGCGGGTATTATTCCTGCAACTTTGTAAACGAGCCGTCCGGCACGACGGTTTTCAAGCCCTATAAGATCATAAGCTACGACGATATCCAGGTAGCCTATGTGGGCGTTACGACGCCGGAAAGCTTTACCAAGTCTACTCCCGCCTATTTCCAGGACAGCCAGGGAAGATATGTTTACGGCTTCTGCGAGGATCCGACAGGAGAGGTTTTATACGATCAGGTTCAGAAGAGCGTGGATGAGGCGAGAGCCGAGGGCGCGGATTACGTTGTTTTGGTAGCCCATCTTGGAAAAGAGGGAATTACAGAGCACTGGAGTTCCAGAAGCGTCATTGCCAATACCACGGGAATCGATGTCCTGATCGACGGCCATTCTCACCAGACCTACGCGGAGACGATGACCAATGAAAACGGCGAGGAGATCCCGGCTGCGCAGACGGGAACCAAGTTCGCCAACATCGGGAAAATTACCATTACTCCTGCCGGTGAGATCCATACGGAGTTGGTAAGCTCTGTTCTGGATGAAGAGGGAAATCCGGCCGCGGATGCGGATATGGACGCGCGGATCGCTGGAATTGAGTCCCAGTACGCGGAGTCCTTAAAGACCGTCCTTGGCCATACGAGCGTAACGCTTACGGATTCTGATCCGGAAACGGGAGCCAGAGCTGTCAGAAGTTCCGAGACCAACCTGGGCGACTTCTGCGCGGACGCGTACCGGTATATGATGGGCGCTGAGATCGGAATGATGAACGGCGGCGGAATCCGCAGCACCATCGAAGCAGGCGACATTACTTACGAAGACGCGCTGACGGTTTATCCCTTCGGAAACATGATCTGCATGGCGAACGTGCCGGGCTCCGCGTTAAGAGACGCGCTGGAAATGGGCGCCCGTATGTATCCGCAGGAGACGGGTTCCTTTATCCAGGTATCCGGCATTACCTATACTATCGACAGCTCGATCCCGTCCAGCGTTCAGGTGGATGAGCAGGGCAATTTCGCCGGTGTTTCCGGCGCCCGCCGCGTAACGGATATCATGGTAAACGGCGAGCCCCTGGACGATAATAGAATGTACACCGTCGCGTCCCATAACTACTGGCTGAAATCCGGCGGAGACGGAATGAGCATGTTTGCTGGATGCGAGATCTTAAAGGACGATACCATGGTTGACGTGGATACGATCACATCCTACATTGCGGAATATCTCAACGGAACCGTTGGCGAGGAGTACGCGGATCCGGCCGGACAGGGAAGGATCACGATCCGGTAGGGATTGGAAGCTTGAATGGAATAGTTCGGAATTTAAGAATCACAGAATAAAAAAATCTGCCGCGCGGTTTTTATAAGCCGCGCGGCAGGTTTTTTATGGGGAATTTTATCTCTGCGGGAGAAAAATCTTCTGGAGGGTTAATCTTTTGCAGGGGGCTAAAAAAACTGCGCTTTGATCGTTTCCACCGGCATTTCTTTTCCTGTCCAAAGTTGAAAGGCTTCGGCTCCTTGGTAAAGGAGCATATAGGCGCCGTTAAAGGCGGGCAGATTCCGGCTTTTCGCCATTTTCAGCAGGGCGGTTTCGGAGGGATTGTAAATAATATCGGAAACGATGAGCCCATCCGGCAGGAACGAAGGTTCCGGGATGGGACAGGCGTTTTCATTGGGCGCCATGCCGACGGAGGTGGCGTTGGTTAAGATGGCGCTGTCCGCCAGTTCGCTTTTTAAAAGCTTTTGGTCGGAAAAATCACAGAGCCGGATTTTCGCGGCGGTCTGCTCCATCAGGGCTTCTGCCGTTTTTTCCGCCCGTTGGTAAAACCGGCTGGTCTTTCTTAAAAAGACGGAGATCTCTTTCACTCCGTCCAGGGCGGCCTGCACCAGGATCGCGGTAGCGGCCCCTCCGGCTCCCAAAAGCGTCATTTTTTTCCCAATGATGTCATACCCGGCTTCCTTTACCGACTGCATATATCCGGCTCCGTCGGTATTATGGCCGGTGAGGCGGCCGTTTTCATGGACCACGGTGTTGACGGCGCCGATGAGCCTGGCGGCCGGGGAAAGCTCGTCGCAGAGAGCGACCATTTCGTTTTTGTCCGGCATGGTCAGGTTAAAGCCCCGGACGCCCATGGCTTTTAAGCCCCGTACCGCGTCGGGAAGGGCCTGCTCATTTACATCGAAGGCTAAGTAGCAGTAATCCAATCCCAGCGCGCGAAAGGCGGCGTTGTGCATCATGGGGGAAATGCTGTGGGCGCAGGGGCTTCCCAACAGGCAGATGAGCCCCGTATGGCCGGTGATGGCGGGGGCAGGGGCGCTGGACGATCCAGATGTTTGTATCTTCATTTGCGTATTCTCCTATCTCTGGAAACTTTATTCAAACTGTAGCAGGAGGGGGAGACGGTTGTCAAGAAGGTTTTTCGGGTGCGGCCGCAGTTTTCACGGACACAGACGAGGCTTTTTGTGCGCGGATTTGGTTTTTCGGATTATGCGCGGACTTGGTTTTTGGGATACGATTGCGGGATACGGATTTTTCTGCTATAGTGTGTGTAAAAAGGGAAATTGAGGGAGATCGAGTGAAAAAACATATTTTTTTGATCGGATTTATGGGGTGCGGGAAAAGCACCAACGCGGCCGTTCTCGCGGCGCTTACGGACCGGAGGCAGATCGAAATGGATGAGGAGATTGCCGCGGGCCAGGGAATGCCGGTGCAGGAAATTTTTAAAAATTATGGAGAGGCGTTTTTCCGGGATCTGGAAACGGAGCTGGTAAGAAATCTCAAGGACCGGGAGCCGGCGGTGGTTTCCTGCGGAGGCGGCGTGGTTTTAAGAGAGGAAAATGTCCGGCTGATGAAGGAGTCCGGGAGTGTTGTTCTTCTTACGGCGGATCCGGAAACGGTGTACGAGCGGATCCGGGAGACCGGGGACCGGCCGGTGCTAAAGGGCCATATGAATGTTCCGGATATCCGGCAGCTGATGGAAAAAAGAAGGCCCTATTATGAGGCGGCGGCGGATTTTTCTGTGGCTACGGATGGGAAAACGTCGGAGGAGATCTGCCGGGAGATTGTCCGGCGGCTGGACCTGGATTATTAGAAAGCAGGGCCGGGGCGCGGGTTTGTGGAAAAGCCGGGCGCGGATCTATGCTTTAAGATTTATGCGGAAAGCCGGGGGAAGATCCATGCGGAAAACAGTGGAAACTCCGGTGGGAATGTGGTAAGATGACACCATAGGAAAACGTGATGTCCGAGGGCGGACGAAAAGAACAGGAGGGGATTACCATGACCATTGAACAAAAGTTTGACATGCTGGGAATCGACAATGCTCCGGGCCAGGAGGCGCTGCAGAAGTCCCAGGCGCTGGAGCTGCGCGGGGAGCCGCTTCCGGGGCCGGTGGTTGATTTCTCCCATGGAGATGTGGACGCCCATATCCCTACGCCGGGAAGCTTTGAGGTGTTCGAGCGGGGCGTAAAGGAAGGCGCGGCCCAGGCTTATACGCCGTACCGGGGCAGAAAGCTGATCCTTGAGCATGTGGCGAAGAACCTGGCGGCCTTTACGGGAGCGGCCATCGATCCGGCAAAGAACCTGATCTTAACGCCGGGTACCCAGGGAGCCTTGTTCCTTGCCATGGGCAGCAATATGATGCCGGGCGACAAGGTGGCGATCGTGGAGCCGGATTATTTCGCGAACCGGAAGATGGTGGAATTTTTCGGCGGCGAGCTGGTTCCGATCCCGATGGACTATGAGACGGCGTCGGGCCGGGCCGGGATCGATCTGGAGGCGTTAAAAAAGGCGTTCGAGGATGGAGTCAAGCTGTTTTTGTTCTCCAACCCCAATAATCCGGTGGGCTGCGTGTACTCTTACGAAGAAATTACGTCGATCGCGTCCATGGCCAAAGAGCATCATGCGACGTTGATCGTAGACGAGCTGTATTCCAGACAGGTTTATCCGGGAGTTTCCTATACCCATCTGTGCGCGCAGAAGGAGATTCCGGAGAATCTGATCACGATTCTGGGTCCCTCCAAGACGGAATCCTTAAGCGGCTACCGTCTGGGGGCGGCTTTCGGCACGGAAGCGGTGATCGAGCGGATGGAAAAGCTCCAGGCTATTATGGCGCTCCGGTGCTCCGGATATAATCAGGCGGTATTCCTGACCTGGTTCAATGAGCCGGAGGGCTTCATGGAAAACCGTGTAAAGAAGCACATGGAGATCCGGGACGCGATCCTTGAAGTGATCCGCGAGACGCCCGACGTATCCGCAAAGCCGACGGAGGGCGGAAGCTATCTGTTTGTTACGATCCCGGAGCTGGAGGTTTCGCTCCACCAGTTTATCCGCATCGTGCGGGAGATGGCGAACGTGATCGTAACGCCAGGAACAGAATTCGGTCCTCAGTACCTTCATCAGTTCCGTATCAACTTCTCCCAGGATAAGGAGAACGCGGTGGCGGCAATGAAGCGGCTGTTTGCGATCATGGACCGTTACAGAAAGCAGGCATAAGGAGGAAGAAGGGCATGGGAAAAGAAGCGAATCCGATTCCCCAGGGGAAATACGTTCCGGCGACCCGGTTTGGGAATTTTATTTTTACGGCGGGCATGACGTCCAGGAAAAATGGAGTTTTAATGAAATCCGGAAAGATCGGTCTTTCGGCGGATCTGGAAGAGTACCGCGAGGCGGTCGTCCAGGCGGCGAAGAACGCGCTGACGGCGGCGGAGAATAAGCTGGAAGAAGGGGAGAAGCTGGTGCAGATCCTCTCCATTACGGTTTATGTCAACGCGGAAGAGGGCTTTACCAGCCAGTCCAAGGTGGCGGATATGGCTTCGGAATATTTCTGCGAGGTGCTTGGCGAGGCCGGTGTCGGCAGCCGGGCGGCGGTGGGCGTCGCTTCTCTGCCGGGAAGCGCTCCGGTGGAAATTTCCATCACAGCGGCGGCGGATCGGGCTTAAGACGGTGAAATCCGCATAAAGCGGTGAAATCCACATAAGGCGGACTGCGCTTAAGAAAAAAGGGCTGTCCCAATGGCCTTTCGCATATCCTGCCGGTTATGTTCCGGCAGGTCTGCTTGAGCGTCAGGGGCAGCCCTTTCTGGCTAGAAGTCGAAGGTAAGCACGATCTTACGGATGGACGGGTCATGGGTGTCCGCGAAATCGAAGGCCTTCTGGGCTTCGATCAGCGGGAAGGTATGGGACACGACGCCGTTTAAATCCAGTTTTCCTTCGCGGATCATTTCAATGGCTTTTCCAAACATCCGGTTCTGAAGACGGGATCCGCGGACATCCAGTTCTTTGGAGGTGATCAAGAATTGGTTGATTTCCGTGGGATCGGTTGAAAAGCCCATGGTAATGACGCGGCCCGCGTTGCCGGTGGCTTTCAACAGATTTAAAAGGGAGCCTTTGCTGCAGGCGGCGTCAATGGAAACGGTGGAGCCGCGGCCATTGGTGTAAGCGCTTACCCGCTCTAAGAAGTCCTCTTTCTGGGTATTGATGGTATGGGCGGCGCCGTGGGCCTTGGCGGCGGCCAGCTTCTCGTCAGACAGCTCGGCGACGATAATATTGGGGCAGATCTGGCTGGCGATGCGGAAGATGGAGCTTCCAAGGGAGCCGTAGCCATATAAAAGTAAGGTATCCTTCGCCGTCAGCCCCGCTCTGGAGCAGGACTGGATCGCGATCGTAGTAGGCTCGATCATGACCGCGTCCCGATCGGAAAGGGAGTCTGGAAGAAGGTAGCAGTCGGAATCCGGGACGGCGAGGAATTCCCGGTAGCCGCCGTCGATATGGACGCCGCGTACCTTTAGGTTATCGCAGACATTGCCTCTTCCCAGACTGCAGGGATAGCAGTGGCCGCAGCTTACGACCTGGTTGACGATAACCCGGTCGCCTTTTTTTACGTTGGTGACGCCGGGACCGGTTTCTTCGACGACGCCGACGATTTCATGGCCGATGATCCGGGGGTAGGTGGCGGCGGCGTTGGTCCCGTGGTAAATGCCGATGTCGGAACCGCAGATCCCGGCGGCCGTCATGCGGACCAATACGTTGTCGTGTTCGGTGATGGAGGGCTTTTCCACGTCGATGACGCGAAGCTCTTCGGGACGTACGATCTGTACTGCTTTCATAGTATTCCTCCTTATGGATGACCCCAGAGGATGACCCCAGCGCCGGCTTGTTTTGCTTCTGTGGATTTCCGGGAAAAGGGGCCGGTTTCTCTGGCGGTAGATACAAACATATAAGAGGATAGTAGAATAGTTTTAGGAAAAAGTCAACTGCATGGTGAAGGAGAAAAGAGATTATGAGGCTGACGTTTGAAGGATTGAAGGAACGGGCGGCATGGGAGGCGGCGGGAATCCGGCTGCCGTCGTATTCGGTGGAGAAGGCGGTTAGAGCGGGCGTTCAGTCGCCCCGGTGGCTGCATTTTGGGAGCGGGAATATTTTCCGCATGTTTCTGCTGGCGATCGCGGACCGTCTATTGGAGCAGGGAGAGTTGGCGGGCGGGATTCTTGCCGCCGCGCCCCATGATTATGAGACGGTGGACCGGATTTATAAGCCTCATGATAATCTGGCGCTGGCGGTGACGCTGCGGGCGGACGGATCGATGGAGAAGCGGGTTCTTGGTTCTTTGGCGGAGATCGTTAAGGCGGATCCGAAGGACCCGGCGGCCTGGGGACGGCTGCGGGAAATCATGAGCGATCCGGGGCTTCAGATGGTGTCCTTTACCATTACGGAAAAAGGTTATGCTTTGGCGGGAGCGGACGGAAACTTCTTTCCGGAAGTTCTGGCGGATTTTGAAAAAGGGCCGTCGGAGCCGTCCTGCGCTATGACAAAGGTCTGCGCTCTGCTCTATGCCCGGTATCAGGCGGGAGGATCTCCCATTGCCATGGTTTCCATGGATAATTGCTCCCATAACGGGGAGCGGCTTAAAAATTCTCTGCTTACGGCGGCCGGAGAATGGGAGCGGCGCGGGTTTACGGATCCTGGATTTTCCGCCTGGCTGGCGGATGAGGATAGGGTTTCGTTTCCCTGGACCATGATCGATAAGATCACGCCCCGTCCGGCCGAAGCGGTGGCCGAAGCGCTGGAAGAAGCCGGGGTGGAGGGAATGGAGCTTATGGTCACCCAAAAGAGGACCTACGCGGCGGCTTTTGTCAACGGGGAAGGGCCGGAGTACCTGGTGGTGGAGGACCGGTTCCCCAACGGACGTCCGGCGCTTGAAAAGGCCGGCGTTTACATGACGGACCGGGAAACGGTGAATAAGACGGAGCGGATGAAGGTTACGGCCTGCTTAAATCCGCTTCATACGGCGCTGGCTGTTTATGGATGTGTTTTGGGATACCGGCTGATCGCGGATGAGATGAAGGATCCGGCGCTTTCCGGCCTGGTATGGAAGCTGGGAATGGATGAAGGGCTTCCGGTGGTGGAATCGCCTGGGATTCTTAAGCCGGAGGACTTTTTAAAGGAAGTGCTGACGGAGCGGCTTCCCAACCCGTTCTTAATGGATACGCCCCAAAGGATCGCCACCGATACGTCCCAGAAGGTGGGGATCCGTTTCGGGGAAACCATTAAGGCTTATGTGCGGCGGGACGGCGGCGCGAAGGGATTGACGGCGGTGCCGCTGGCGATTGTCGGGTGGCTTCGGTATCTTTTGGCTGTGGACGATGCTGGACAGCCCTTTGAACTGTCGCCGGATCCGATGGCGGAACGCCTTCATCTGCAGCTTTCCAACGCTTCTTCTAAAGAGCTGAGGCCTTTGCTGTCCAATGCCAACTTGTTTGGGATCGATCTGTATCAGGCCGGTCTGGGAGAAAGGATCGAGGAGATGTTTTTGGAGCTTTCGGCCGGTCCCGGCGCTGTGCGGCGGACGCTGGAAAAATATGTTGGGGAGTACAGTGCAAAAGGAAGGAAGTAAGAAAAAATGGATGGAAAGAAAAATAGGGCCGGCGCGTTCAATGCCGCGGGAATTGCCGCGACGGTGCTTGGCGGCGCCCTCTGGGGCTTTTCCGGAGCCTGCGGTCAGTATCTGTTCGATGTGGAGGGCGTGACCGCCCGATGGCTGGTGCCCTGCCGGCTTCTTTGCGCCGGGATAATGATGCTTTTGTTTTTCGGCATACGGGAACGAAAGCAGGTATTTCGGATCTGGAAAAAGAGGCGGGACGCCGTTGACGTGATCATTTACGGCGTGTTTGGGCTGATGCTGTGCCAGTTTACGTATTTTTATACCATTGAGCTGTCCAACGCGGGAACCGCCACGGTGATCCAGTATATCGCGCCGGTTATTATCATGGTTTTAATGTGCGGGATAGAGCGGAGAAGGCCGAAGGCGATGGAGTTTATTTCCCTGGTTCTGGCGGTTTCCGGCGTGTTCCTCATTGCGACCCATGGAAATCCGGGCCACATGGCGCTGTCTACGCGGGCCCTTGTTACCGGTCTTTTGTCGGCGGGAACCGTCGTCCTTTATAATGTTCAGCCGCGGAGGCTGTTAGCGTATTATCCGTCCCCTTATCTGCTGGCCTGGGGAATGACGGTGGGCGGGATCGTGCTGGCGGCGGTGTTTCAGCCGTGGAACTTCCATTATGAACCGGGCGCGTCCCTGATCCTTGCATTCCTTGCGATCGTTCTTTTGGGAACGGTTACGGCCTTCAGCCTGTATATGCATGGCGTCAAGCTGATCGGCCCGGCCAGGGCAAGCCTTTATGCCTGCGTGGAGCCCATTGCGGCGACGCTCTTATCGGCTTTCTGGCTGCATGAGCCGTTTGCGCTGATCGATCTTCTGGGGTTCGCCATGATCATCGCGACGATCCTGATCCTTGGATATTCGGATCTAAAGGCTCAATAAGCGGAATCATATCCTGGAGATACCGCAGAAAAAGATTGGCTGCTTTGGAAAATACCTGGTATTTTTTCCATACGATAAAGCTGTTTACTTCCAACCGAGGAGAGAGCGGCCGGAAACAAAGACTGCCGCTTTGGGTATTGATAATGTTGTCGAGGCCTAAGGCGTATCCGAGCCCCTCGTCCACCAGCAAAGAGGCATTAAAAAGCAGGTTGTAGGTGGCGACAATATGCAGCTCTGATTTTTCCCGCCGAAGCCAG
>DGYMR06203__coassemble_1157_pt1 | contig 18423 bp, 15 predicted proteins | sample DGYMR06203__metabat2_high_PE_052 | metagenome-assembled genome bin DGYMR06203
CACTGGAAACTGCGCGAAGCACCAGAGAGCCCTGACCGTAGCGATCAAGAGAGCAAGACACCTGGCGCTGTTGCCTTATACAGTTGAATAGGGCCTTATTTTACAAGGGTTTTCGGCGATTTGAGAGAAATTTGACTCAAATTTGTACTCAAATTGGAGCGAATAAGGAATTGTTTAAAAGACCTCGTATGGGAGACCATACGGGGTTTTTTGCGCTCTAAAAAGGGATGATTATTGACATATGTCAAAAACATGTTATAATCAGACTATACGATCCCCAAGGAAAAGAGGCAAGCAAGATGCCAAGACCATGTAAAAGAAGGCGGGTCTGCGCCCGGCCGTTCTGTCTGCGGTTTGGGCCGCTGGATCAGGAAGTCCGGGAAGCGGTCGTTATGACGGTGGATGAGTTTGAAACGATCCGCCTGATCGATCTGGAACGGATGACGCAGGAGCAGTGTGCGGCGCAGATGGGCGTTGCGCGGACGACGATCCAAGCGATCTACGGCAGCGCAAGGTTCAAATTGGCGCAGTGTCTGGCGCTTGGCAGAGAGCTTGAGATTTCCGGCGGCGAATATGAGCTTTGCGATGCGAAAGACGGCGGATGCATCTGCGGGAAGCGCTGCTGGAAACAAAAAATGGGGAAGTCTGAAGGAGGCAGGAAAATGAGAATCGCGGTAACTTATGAAAACGGCCAGGTGTTCCAGCATTTTGGCCATACGGAATATTTTAAGGTGTATGAGGTGGAGGATGGAAAAGTCCTTCGCTCTGAGGTTGTCAGTACCAACGGCCAAGGACACGGCGCGCTGGCCGGAGTTTTAGGCGGATTGCAGGCGGAAATCCTGATCTGCGGCGGGATTGGGCCGGGAGCCAAGACCGCGCTGGCGGAAGCGGGAATTACGCTGTACGGCGGCGTGACCGGAGACGCGGATCAGGCGGTGGACGCGCTTTTAAAGGGAACGCTTTCGTATAACCCGGGCGTTTCCTGTGATCATCATGGGGAGCATCATCATGGAGACCACAGCTGCGGCGAGCATGGCTGTGGGGAGCATGGCCACGGCGAGCATCATCATGCTGGACATGGCTGCGGAGAACATGGCTGCGGCGGACATCGTGAATAAAGCGCGGCTGTGCTATTGCAGTATAGTAATGATAAAATTGAACCGTGCCGGCGGTCTGGCGTTTGCCCGACCGCCGATTGCTGCGGCGTTTCATCTTAGGCGTTTCATCTGATCAGATGGACGCCTTTTGCATATATTTCGGTTTTTACTGCATATATTTTTGAGATTTATATGCAGCAAATCTGATGGTTTCTTGATTTTCTGCATATAATATGGTACTTTTATATGCAGAAAAGGAGGGGCTATATGAGAAAATTTGATTATTCATTTTTGAACAATGGGCTGCTTCCCGCAAGTTTGGTAAGTCTTACTGCTAATATTTCCGCTTTGAAAACGATGGCGGGAATCCGCAAAGAGGAATATGCACAAGTCTTTACCGAATTAGAGGCTGTTGCAAAAATACAATCCATCAAAAGTTCAAACGCGATGGAGGGGATCGTTACAAGTGATGAGCGCATCGCTGCGATCGTCAATCAAAACAGCGCCCCTTTGAATCATAATGAGGCAGAGATTGCCGGTTACAGGGACGCATTAAACGAAATTCATTTAGGCTTTGAACATATAGATTTCAGAGAGCGAGATATTCTGCGCTTACATGAAATAATGATGTCTTTGGCCGGTTATGAGTACGGCGGCCAATATAAAACGGACGATAATGTGATTTTAGAGGTGGACGCCGACGGTTACAGACGGGTTCGCTTTCGCCCTACACCGACAAAAGAAACGCCAAAGGCAATGGAACAATTAGAACTGGCTTATATGGAAGCTCGCAGTGACGCCAATATCAACCGGCTTTTACTGATTCCCTGCGTGATTTTGGATTTCCTCTGCATACATCCTTTCCGTGACGGCAACGGCAGAATGTCAAGACTGCTTTCTTTGCTGCTTTTGTATAAAAATGGTTTTGATGCGGGAAAGTATGTGTCTTTCGAGGAGCAGATCAATAACTACAAAGATTACTATTATGAATCGCTCCGTCAATCCTCGATTGGTTGGGAAACAAACGAAAACAGCTATTTCCCGTTTATGGAAAATTTCCTGTCCATTCTTTATCTGTGCTATAAAGAACTTGATAAGCGTTTTGCGGTCGTTCACGGAAAAAGGATTACAAAGAGAGCCCGCATAGAGGCTGTAATATTAAATAGCCTTACACCGCTTTCTAAAGCGGGAATATGTAAGATCCTTCCCGATGTAAGCCCCACTACGGTTGAAGCAGTCCTTGGCGCTATGGTAAAAAGCGGCGCGGTAAAGCGAATCGGCGCATCGCGGTCGGCGCGGTATTTGAAAGCGTAACTCAATGCGGCTGCGGCCCTTCTTTTTGTGCTTAAAAATTTACAAATCCCAACGCGTATGATATAATGAGCGGTAAGCAGGCTGCATGGGCCTGACGCGCCTTAAGTGAGATGCCGGTCTGAAACGGCTGATAGGAGTGGGGAATGAAAGAGGATAAAAAAGTCCGCGGAGCTTTGTTTAGTTATATGCAGTGGCCGATCCTGTTATCGGTTTTGGTGATCTGCGCGAATATTGCGGTTCAGCTTGTGTCCAGACAGGCGGGAATTGTAATGTTCGCTTTTACCGCGATTTACCTTATCTGCGCGGGGACGGCGTTTTTCTTCAGCAGAAAACGGGCGTTGGCGGAGCTGGTGGCGTTTGCTTCGGTTTATAATGAGAATCAGAAGCAGCTTCTTGCTTCTATGGAGCTTCCGTATGGGATTGCGGATACGGACGGACGGCTTTTATGGGTCAACCGGGCGATGGAAGCGATCTTAAAGAATGAAAAGACGGCGAGAAGGAGCCTGCCGGTTCTTTTTAAGGAGATTACGCCGGAGTCTTTGGCGGATATGGAGCATGGGCTGGAGGCGCATGTTTCTTACGGCGAGGCCCGTTACAAGGTAAGTGTGAAACGGGTGGATCTGCATTTGGGGAATGAAGAAACCAGGACCGGCGTGGAAAAAGAGCTGATGGCTTTGTTTGGAGCGGACGGCCAGGCGAGCCGGGCTGGAGAGTCCGGACAGCTTCTTGCCGTATATTTTTATGACGAAACCGAGCTTTTCAACTACATGAAGGCGATCACCGACCAGAAAATGGTGGCCGGCCTGATCTATCTGGATAATTACGATGAAGCGCTGGAGAGCGTGGAGGAAGTGCGCCGTTCGCTTTTGGTGGCGCTGATCGACCGTAAGATCAATAAATATATTACGGCGCTCAACGGAATCGTGAAAAAGATGGAAAAGGATAAGTATTTCTTTGCCATCAAACAGAAATATATGCCTCGCTTGGAGGAAGAGCGGTTTAATCTTCTGGAAGAGGTTAAGACGGTCAATATTGGAAATGAGATGGCGGTTACCTTAAGTATCGGTATCGGCATGAACGGCGAGACCTACGTCCAGTGCTATGAGTATGCCCGTACGGCCATCGATATGGCTCTTGGACGGGGCGGCGACCAGGCGGTCGTAAAGAACGGGGAGAGGATCCAGTATTTCGGTGGAAAGTCTCAGCAGCTGGAGAAGACCACACGAGTAAAGGCGAGAGTAAAGGCTCACGCGCTGAGAGAGCTTTTGGAAACGAAGGACCGTCTGCTGATCATGGGCCATAAGATCGGAGATATCGATTCCTTTGGATCGGCGATCGGTATGTACCGGATCGCGGCCGCGCTGAATAAAAAGGCCAGCATCGTTATTAATGACGTTACCTCGTCGGTGCGCCCGATGAAGGAGCGGTTTGACGAGAGCAGCGATTATCCCGACGATCTGTTCCTGACAGGAAAAGAGGCGGCGGAGATCGTGGACGCCAATACGGCTCTGGTAGTGGTGGACGTAAACCGTCCTAGCTATACGGAGGAACCGGAGCTTTTGAAGTTAGTAAAGACGATCGTCGTGATCGATCATCACCGCCAGTCCAGCGAGATCATCCAGAACGCTACGCTCTCTTACGTGGAGCCGTATGCGTCCTCGGCGTGTGAGTTGGTGGCGGAGATCCTTCAGTATGTGGCGGACAGTATCCGCATTAAATCGCCGGAGGCGGACGCCATGTACGCGGGTATCGTGATCGACACCAATAATTTCACCAACCAGGCCGGAGTCCGTACCTTTGAGGCGGCGGCGTTTTTAAGACGGAACGGCGCGGATGTGACCCGGGTCAGAAAGCTGTTCCGGGATAAGATGGAGGATTATAAGGCCAGAGCGGAGGCAGTGCGCCAGGCGGAGGTTTATAAGGGCGCCTTTGCCATCAGCGTCTGCCCGTCGGAGGGCGTGGAAAGCCCGACCGTTGTGGGGGCGCAGGCGGCGAATGAGCTTCTGGATATTATCGGGATCAAGGCGTCGATCGTTATGACGCCGTATTCGGGCAAGATTTATCTGAGCGCCCGTTCCATCGACGAGATCAACGTACAGGTTATGATGGAGAAGCTAGGAGGCGGAGGACACCGGACCATCGCCGGGGCGCAGCTGGCGGATATGACGGTGGAGGAAGCCAAGGAGAAGATCAAGGGCATCATCGACGCGATGGAGGAGAAAGGAGAAATTTAAAGTGGAAATTGTACTGCTTGAGGATGTAAAGAGCCTGGGGAAAAAGGGCCAGATTGTAAAAGTAAACGACGGATACGCGAGAAATTTTATTCTGCCTAAGAAACTGGGAGTGGAGGCAACGCCCAAGAGCCTTAATGATCTGAAGCTTCAAAAGGCGAAGGAAGCGAAGATCGCGGCCGAGCAGCTGGCGGAGGCGAAGGAGCTGGCGGCGAAGATCGAGGCGGCGGCCGTAACGGTTTCGATCCGTTCCGGAGAGGGCGGAAGAACTTTTGGCTCCGTTTCTACAAAGGAGATCGCGAAGGCGGCGGCCGAGCAGCTGAAGCTGGAGATCGATAAGAAAAAGATGGTTCTCCAGGAGCCGATCAAGAGCCTGGGAACTTTCGAGGTTCCGGTAAAGCTCCATAAGGACGTAACGGCGACGCTGCGGGTAAAGGTATCGGAAGCTTAGGAATCGCTTATAAATACGGGAGGAATTATGGAAGATACGCTTGTAAAGCGGGTTCTCCCCCACAGCATTGAGGCGGAACAGTCCGTGATCGGTTCGATGTTGATGGACCGGGACGCCGTAATCGCGGCGTCGGAAATCCTGACAGCCGATGATTTTTATCAGCGTCAGTATGGAGTCATGTTCGGCTCTATGGTGGAGCTGTTTAATGAAGGGAAGCCGGTGGATCTGGTGACGCTCCAGGACCGTTTAAAGGAAAAGGATGTGCCGCCGGAGGTATGCAGCCTGGATTTTGTCCGGGATATTATGGATACGGTTCCCACATCGGCCAACGTGCGCTCCTATGCCCAGATTGTCCATGACAAGGCGGTTCTGCGCCGCCTGATCAAGATCAACGAGGGGATCGCCAACGATTGCTACGCGGGCAAGGAAAGTCTGGAAACGATCCTTGCGGATACGGAAAAGCAGATTTTTGCGCTCCTTCAAAGCCGGATGTCGGACGGGTTTGTGCCGATCCAGCAGGTTGCCTTAAATGTGCTGGATAAGATCGAGCAGGCGACCCGTTCCCGGTCGGTGGTGACCGGACTGGCGACCGGCTTCGTGGATCTGGATTACCGCACCTCGGGGCTTCAGCCGTCGGATCTGATCCTGATCGCGGCCCGGCCTTCGATGGGAAAGACGGCCTTTGTATTGAATATCGCGGATTATATTTCGGTGCGGCGTCAGAAAACCTGCCTGATCTTCAGTCTTGAGATGTCCAAGGAGCAGCTGGTGAACCGAATGCTGGCGATGGAGGCGAATGTGGACTCCCAAAAGCTGCGTACGGGAACGCTGACGGATGAGGACTGGGATTCGGTGGTGGAAGGAATCGGAGCCATTGGAAACTCGAAGCTTTTGATCGACGATACGCCGGGAATTTCCGTGATGGAGCTGCGGTCGAAATGCCGGAAGGTGAAGCTGGAGTACGGGCTGGATCTGGTGATGATCGACTATCTCCAGCTGATGACGGGAAGCGGAAGAAGCAGCGACAACCGGCAGCAAGAGATTTCGGAGATTTCCCGTTCCCTAAAGGCGCTTGCCAGGGAGCTAAACGCGCCGGTGATCGCCCTTTCTCAGCTTTCGCGAGCCTGCGAGACGCGGACGGATCACAGGCCGATGCTTTCGGACCTGCGGGAATCGGGAGCCATCGAGCAGGACGCGGACGTGGTCATGTTTTTGTATCGTGACGATTATTATAATAAGGATACGGATACGCCCAATGTGGCGGAGGTTATTATCGCCAAGCAGAGAAACGGCCCCATCGGCACGATCAATCTTGGCTGGAAGCCGGAGCTGACCCGGTTTGTAAATATGGCAAAGGAACAGCAGTAGACGCTTCGGGCGGGCTGCTGTTTTTTTATTTCTCAGAAACTTGGAATATTTTCCAGATCCTTCACATATATTGTTAATAGCTTAAGAAAATATGTGAAAGGAAGAGGACAGCATGTCAGAAACACATTACCTGATCTCCGACGCTTCAAAAAAGGTTGATGTTGAATCTCATGTTCTCAGGTACTGGGAAGAGGAGCTGGAGATGGCCATACCGAGGAACGAAATGGGACATCGCTATTATACGGATTTTCATATCCGGCTGTTTAAGCAGATCAAGGAGTTAAAGGAAAAAGGGTATCAGCTGAAGGCGATCAAGGCTGCCCTGGTGAAGTCTCTGGATCAGGATGGCGAGGCGGTGATTCCGACGGATGTCCTGGAGGAGGATGTTGTGGCGGCGCTGAAGGAATGCACGGATCAGGAAAGCCGGGAAATGGAAAAGCTGGATGACCGGGAATTGACAGAGCTGATGGCGAAGGAGCGGGCGGAGCAGTTTAAGGATTTAATGAGCCAGATGATCGGACAAGCGATCGAGGAGAATAATGAAAAGCTGAGCCAGGATATCAGCCGTATGGTAAACGATAAGGTCTTAAAGGAAATTGATTATTTGATGCGGGTGGCGGACGAGAGGGATGAGGAGCGGTTTCGGCAGCTGGATGAGACGATCCGCCTGTACCAGAGAGAGGGAAAAGACCGGGCGGAGGCGGCCGCCTCAAAAATCCCGTTTTTCCCGCTGGCGTTCCATCGGAAAAAGAAGTTCGGGAGGAACGGAAACAAGCTGTAAAAACGGACAAGCGCAGGAAGCGCAAAGGAAACAAAAACTCCTCCAATCCGCGGAAGCGAAAAAACGCTTGGAGGACTGGAGGAGGGAATCGATCATCTTATAACGACGCAAAGAACGCGTCGGTCAGCTTTTGGATGTTCTGGTACGGGTTTTCATGGTCGAAGCTCCGCATTCTGCCTTTGGCGGCAAGAACGCCCAGCTGGATCGGGCCGGCGATATCGCTGTTGATCCGATCGTCCAGCATACCGCTGATAAATCCGCCGGCAAAGGAATCTCCGGCGCCTGTATCGTTGTTTAACTGGTATTGGTAGAGCTTCTGGTGGCGGATCGTACGGATCCGGCATTTGTTTTCATGGAACCGAAGAAGCTCATGGCGGTCGTCGTGCTTAACGATCAACGTCCGCTCCGGGGAAGGATTGATCTCCGTAAAATATTCGCAGAGGTTCCGGTATAAGGGACGCATCCGCTCGGCGTTTAACCCGAGATTCCGCTTTTCCGCTTTATTTAAGAAAATATAATCGGAGTTGGAAACCAGGGACTGAAGCCGTTCTCTCCGCCGGGAGGTGTATTCAAAACCGGGATCCATGCTGACCCGAAGGGCTGGATTCAGCATTTTAGCCTGGATCACATAGCGCATAATTACTTCAAACTGTTCAAAATCCGACAGGGACGAAAGGTGGATCCACCGGGCCTGAGAGAGGTATTCGGAGAAGGACTCCCCCGTCCGCTCTTCCTTTTCCTGGATCCGTCCAAGGAGCGTATTATTGGCGCAGGGAGCGATTTTAATACAATTTCGCGTGTGGTTATATAAACGCACAACGGATTTTGCGATGGTTCTGGAGTACGGATCCTCAAACCGGTCTTCCGTAGTAAACAGCCACTGCTTATCGTCCAGATAGGAAAGCTCTTCCGCGAGGTTATTGCTCTTTCCATACCGGAAATCAAAGTCGTTGGGGGTTCCGCAAACGCCCACATACGCAGCCTTCAGCTGCGGAAGGATATGCTTGATTACTTTAAGCGTAATAAATGCGGAGCCGCCGATCTGCGTCGTATAAGGGCGGTCTTTGTGGATCAGCTCTGAGATATCATCTTCCACTTCAGAAATGGGATTGCTTAATTTTTCATCGCCGGACTCGATCTCGTTGATCCGCAGATCTTCCGCCGTGCAGTGAAACATGTAATCGTAATTGATCGCGCCGATACAGATAATATCCAAAGACGTCATGGTCCTCATCCCCCTGTGAAATGACTCAGCTTTAGCATATAACATCTTGTCGAGGTTTGTCAAATAGAACGTAAATTTTTGGTAAATTTCGGGTAATAACAGAACGAAAAAGACCGGCGGAGATTCTTTTTGGGATGCCCCGCCGGTCTTTTTGTCAGGAAATTCTGCAGAATTTTCCGAAGAAAACACTTGTTTTTCGCCATCCCAAAAAGGATGGCTTCATACATAAATTTGGTTTATGTATGTCAAAGGGAATTCATTAGCCCTCGCTGATAGCGCCTGTCGGGCAGACACCAGCACATGTTCCGCAGCTGATGCATGCGTCCGCATCGATCACGTATTTGCCATCTCCCTGGGAAATAGCGTTTACGGGACATTCGCCTGCGCAGGAACCGCAGCTTACGCAAGTATCGTTAATTACATATGCCATGATAGGTACCTCCTTTAATTTTAACTGACGCGTCAGGGCGGACAGCCCCCGCGTTTCCTTCATTCTATAATAAAGCATGGAATTATTCAAGTGGTATTTTCAAGAAAAGGGGCAATGTTATATCAGGAAATGGCCTTGCCAAGGAGGAAAAAAAGTATTATACTCACCCTGTGCCACTATTTATGTACGAAAGGAGGATTTGTCATGCAGATTTCCAAGGACATGCTGATCGGCGAGCTGCTTCGTGTCGATGAGAATATGGCAGAGATTTTAATGGGAGCGGGGATGCATTGTATTGGCTGCCCGGCTTCTCAGATGGAGTCTCTGGAGGAGGCCAGTATGGTTCACGGCATTAACTGTGATAAGCTTGTAGACGCGATCAATGAATATCTGGCGCAGAAAAATGCGTAATTAGATAGGTGATTGGATAATAAGGAAGAAAACCGCCGTGCAGGAAGGGAAAACCTTAGAGTTTCCCTTTGTACGGCGGTTTTTATTGACGTATTGAAAGGACAGAGATTAAATCATCCTCTTTTTGTCAGCTGGAAGCGATTTGTCAGAATCACATCGATGCCCTTTGAGAAAAAGAGCTCCGCTTCGCCGGCGTTATCAGACCAGAATAGGTTGCAGATCATTCCATGCTCATGTGCCTGATCGATCATGTTCTGGGTAAGGAACAGTTTACAGAACTGTACACGGCTGCACTGGTACTCGACGGCGTGTTCAACAATGCTGAAATTCATATCTCCTTCCAGGCAGCAGCGTTTCAGATCCGGAGCCATTTTCCGGGAGGTTTCCAGGACGTCTCGGCATCCAGTAATATATACGCTGTCCCGGCACTGATAGCGGTCGATCAGCTGAAGGATATCGGCAAAAACTATCTCATCATAGGGAGTGTACGGCGCATTATCGATTTCTGGAAGAATTTCTGCTTTTGATTCCGGAATCAAACCTGGCAGAAGGATTCCCTCAGTGTAAACTTTTCCAAGAAATTTCATCCGTTCCTGCATTTTCTGGCTTTCAGGGAATGGACGGTTCAGGGATTTAATGTGCAGGTTCATGATTACTCGGTTGGCAAATTGTTTTAATATATCTTCAAAATATGGGATTTTTAAGCCGGTAAATTCTTTGCTGAATTTAATTCCGGCATCACACTGTTCTACCTCCTGGGCTGTCATTTCGTGGATCAGGCCGGTGCTGTTAGTGGTTCGATCCACGGTCGGATCATGGCAGACAACAATCTTTCCATCAGAGGTGGGCCAGAGATCCAGTTCAATTTCTTCTGCACCGAGAGCTACTGCCGCGCCAAAGGCCGGAAGCGTATTTTCCGGGGCAATGGAATTGAATCCGCGATGGGAACAATAAATTTTTTTCTTCATGGGTTTTCTCCTTTTTAAGAAATATTTTTTAATTTTGGATCCAGCTTATCCCTCAGCCAGTCGCCGATCAATGATATTTGAAGGATCAGAACTACGATAACGATACTTGGAATCATTGCCAGCCACCAATGGGTCAACATATAATCCCGGCCATTGCTGACCATGACGCCAAGAGAAGTTCCCGGAGGCTCAATTCCAAGACCAAGGAAAGATAAAGTGCTTTCCAACAGGATGAATCCGCTGAGTTCCATGGTGGACTGAACGATTAGGGGTGAGGCGATATTGATCAGGATGTGCTCAAATACGATTCGGATATTTCCGGCACCCATGGAGCGGCTGGCTTCGATAAAAGCGGCTTTTTTCAGTTGAATAATCTGACTGCGGACCAGGCGGCAGAAGGAAGACCAGCCGGTGATCGTGATTACTAGGATTGTCGTTGCTGGTCTGGCGCCAAGGATACAGGCCAGGATGATTCCGATAAATGTGGTAGGAACAGAAAGACGCACATCGGTCAGGAAGGATATGATCATATCGACTGTGCCTCCGGCCAAACCGGAGATGATTCCTAGAGCGGTTCCAAGCGCAGTTGCGATTACCATTCCGGTAAAAGAAATAAGAACGGTAGAACGGATCGCATACAGCAGTCGGATCGCCACGTCCCTTCCGAGATTATCCGTACCCATCAGATAAGGGGAGGACTGGTCAAGGAAAGAAGGATTTTCTAACCGCAGTGTCAGATCCGTTGCTCCAAGGTCAACTGGGAATATTGCCGGCGCTGCAAGAGCGGTCAGGATGATTAAAAAGAAGGTAATGATTAAAAATAAGATCATAGGGGGAATATCCAGTTTCCCGGTGTTATTTTTTATTTTCTGCATTTTGTACTCCTCAGCTTTTTCTAATTCTCGGATCCAGGATCCCGTATGATAAATCCACGAGCAGATTAACAAAGGTAACGGATGCCGCTATTACCAGAACGCCGAATACAACAACCGGAAAATCACGTTGTTGCGCGCTGGTAACGATCAGAGTGCCTATTCCCGGCCAGGCAAAGACGGTTTCCACAACGACGGAACCTCCTATCAGGGCGCTGAGCTGAGAGCCGAGAATCGTAATGACCGGGATCAGCGCATTTCTTAAGCCATGCTTGATGACTACTTTCCATTCCCGCATGCCCTTGGAGCGGGCAAAATCGAGATAATCGTTTCCGATTACATCCAGAAGGGAACTGCGGGTCAGACGGGCCACACTGGCGATTGGGCCAACGGAAAGAGCGATAATAGGAAGAATGTAATGCTGCGGCGTACCAATACTGCCGCTGGGCAGCAGCCGCAGCTTCAGCGAAAAAATAAAAATCAGCAAGATTCCCAGGACAAAGTTGGGGAGCGTGCTTCCGACGATCGCCGTACTCATGGTAAGTCTATCCATCAAGGAATTATGCTTTACAGCAGCTACAACACCGAGAGGAAGTCCGATCAGGATCGTAATAAGTAAAACGATCCCACCCAGGGTCAGAGTCGGCCAGATTCGCTCGGCAAATAGATCGGACACTTGACGGGAATAGTAGTAGCTGACGCCTGTATCTCCGGTAAAGAGGCCAACAAAGGATTTTACATATTGTTCGCTGAGCGGGAGGTCCAGTCCAAGATTGGCCCGTAGGGTTTCCTTGGCAGTGTCGCTGGCTCCGGCCTGGGTCAGCCAGTCCACCGGATCTCCGGTTACTCTGGTCAGGAAAAAGACCAGAGTGTACACGGCCCAGATTGTAAAAATCGCCTTGAGAATTCTCATGATTATATATCGTTTCATGCTGTTTCCTTTCTCTGCTCCTGATATAAATGGCAGGCAACCAGATGGCCCGGCTCGATTTCCCGGGGCATGGGCCGTTCATTGCGGCAACGGTCGGTGGCTGACGGACAGCGGGTGCTGAATGGACAGCCGGCAGGAGTATGGATCGGGCTTGGAATTTCACCGGCCAGTACCCGGCACTGATCCTTGACACGGGGATCCGGAATCGGAACGGCTTCCATCAAGGCTTTGGTGTATGGATGAGCAGGTCTGGAAAACAAGGTTTTTTTATCTGCCATTTCCATCATTTGCCCCAGATACAGCACCAGGATACGGTCGCTGATATGCCGTATTACGCTCATGTCATGGGAAACAAAAAGATAAGTCAGGCCTTTTTCCTTCTGAAGTGTGTGGAGCAGATTCAGGATCTGGGCCTGGACGGATACATCAAGGGCGGAAACGGGTTCGTCGCAGATCAAAAGTTCGGGCTCCAAAACCAGTGCCCGGGCGATTCCGATTCGCTGCCGCTGTCCGCCAGAAAACTCATGGGGAAAACGCCCGAGAGCATCTTCTGAAAGACCCACCTGTTCCAGAAGGGGAAGGATCCGTTCTTTTTTTTCTGTCTTCGACATATGGCAGTGAATTCTTAGGGGTTCTTCCAGAATCCGTTTTACGGACATCCGGGGATCCAGGGAAGAGTATGGATCCTGGAATACCATTTGCATATGCCGGCGCAGGCTGGGCGACATGCCTTTTTTAATCTCCTGCCCCAGAAAAGTAATCGAACCGCTGGTGGCGTCTTCCAGTCCCATTACAACACGGGCCAGAGTTGTCTTGCCGCAGCCAGATTCTCCGATGATTCCAAGAGTTTCGCCTTGATAAAGCTGAAAAGAGATTTGATTTACGGCCTGGACGCGTCCGACTTCTTTGGGAAGGATTAATCCCTGCAAAACCGGGTAGTCTTTATGAAGATTTTTTATTTCCAGGATTATTTTTTTGTTTTCCATCAGAGAACCACCGCCTTTTTCTTAGTTTGGTTTTCTGCTATGAGATTTTTGGAAGAGAAAAGAAAGCACCGGCAAAAATGGCTGTCTGTGCCAATCAGCGGAGGCTCCTGTTCCTGACATTGGCTGGAGGCATAGCTGCACCGTTTATAAAAGCGGCAGAATCGTACGGGGGCTTTCAGCGTATCGACCTGCCCAGGGATCGTGTAAAGCGTTTCTTTATCTTCATCAATACTGGGAATGGCATTTAAAAGACCGCGCGTATAGGGATGCTTGGGATTGGAGAAAATCTCCATGCAGGTGCCTTCTTCTACGACAACACCTCCATACATGACAAACATCCGATCACAGATTGCCGCGACAACACCCATATTATGAGTAATCAGAATTACGGAAAGCTGAAGCCGTTCTTTCAGTTCCTTGATCAGGGCAAGAATTTGCGCTTGGACCGTTACGTCCAGAGCCGTTGTCGGTTCATCTGCGATTAAGATTTTGGGCCGGCAGGCAAGAGCAATTGCGATTACAACTCGCTGCTGCATTCCACCGGAAAGTTCGTGGGGATACTGATCGATCCGCAGCTCGGGAGAAGGTATGTTAACCTGTCTTAAGAGGTCAATGGCGCGTTCTCTTGCTTGTTTGCCGGTAATGTGTTCGTGGATTCTTAAGATTTCTTCAATCTGATTTCCGATGGTGTAGACAGGGTCTAGGGCGGACAGAGGGTTCTGAAAGATCATGGAGATATCTTTTCCGCGAATTTGGCACATTTCCTTTTCTGAAAGCTGAAATAGATCTTTTCCTTTAAAAAGAGCAGAACCGTCTTCGTGACGGGAAGTGGCGGGATTCATTAAACCCATTAAGGAGCGGACGACCGTACTCTTTCCGCAGCCGGATTCGCCGACAATTCCGACAATCTCTCCGGGATACAAAGTCAGATCGACCCCATCTACTGCGGGAACATCTCCTTTCCTGGAACGGTAGTAAGTCTTCAAATTCTTTATTTCCAGTATCGGCTGTATATCCAGAGCCGGTTTTTTTGTTTCCTGTTCCATATCGTATTAATAACCTTTCTGGTAAAATAAGGAAAACGCTGCAGAATGCTGTGATGCACGACATCCTGCAGCGGCTGTTGTGTTCTGCGGAACTTTTATTCTGTAACGGTTAAGTCGCCGGCACGGAAGGGCATGATCTGATTTTCACAGTATGTCATATCCCATTCCAGACCGTCCCGGATTCCGTATTGATCTTCTGCTTGGTAAAGATAGGTACCGGGGCAATAAGTATCAAAGACTTCGAGCAGAGTACGGGCGGCTTCTCTCTGCTCTTCCAAGTCGCTGCTTGCGATCAGAGTTTGACCGGCTTCTACAAATTCTTCTGTGGGAATCCAGCTGCCGGTTTCTTCGTTGGCAGGGCCGGAACCGGGGCCGAACAGAAGCCAGAGAGCTCCAAGAGGATTGTCAAACCGGGAAGCGGAAGACCACGCTCTGATGTCTGCCTGGAAGGAGAATACATCGGTGAAAACAACCTCCGCTTTGATTCCGACATCAGCCAGCATGCTGACGATTGCTTCTCCGGCCTGATTGCCGTTGGTATAGTATCCATCCGCCATTTCAATGCTGATTACTTCCTGACCGTCATATCCGGATTCTTCTACCAGTCTTCTGGCCTCATCCGGATCGTACTGAACGCCGGGATAGTCTTCAATATAAAGATCGCCGTAGCTCTCAAACTGATGGCCGTTGGGAACCTTTGCGTATTCGTTCCACAGGGTATCTACCAGCTGCTGGCGGTCAATAGCTTTCGTAATGGCTTGGCGGAACTGCTGATTGGACATAATGCTGTTTTCATCACGGGTGTTGAACGTATAAATATGGATATTCTTGATCGGCGTACCGACTACATTCAGACCCTCGGTACTGCTGATGGTTTCAATGGCATCGCTGGGAATGTCATTGATGATATCAAGTTCGCCTGTAATTAGAGCAGTCATTCTGGCGGAAGCTTCCGGATAGGCGATAAATTCCAGACGTTTTGCGGCCGGTGCGTCACCCCAGAAGCCGTCATACCGCTCCAGAACATATTTTTCGGGGGAATATTCGGTCATCATATAAGGACCGGTACCGATAGGGGCTGTCTGGAAAGCTTCATCGCCGACTTCTTCTGTATAATCTTTTGGAACGATGCTGGCACCCCAGATGGAACCGAGACGCTGCTCGAAGGCCGCATCGGGTTGATTCAGCTTAAAGCTGACGGTCAAATCATCTACAATCTCCACGGAATCCAGAGTTTCGTATAAAACCGCAATGGTGCCGTCGCCGTATCCGCTAAGGATCCGGTCAAAGGTAAATTTAACGTCCTCCGCCGTACAGGGTTCGCCGTTATGGAAGGTGATTCCTTCCCGCAGGGTGGCATTTAAGGTGGTGTCATCAATCCATTCCCAGCTTTCGGCCAGCTGCCCGCAGATATTTCCCTCTTTATCAGTGAAAAGTAGAGTATCAAACATATTGTAGAACAGTTTGATGCTGGCGATACCGATACTGCTATCAGGGTCGAGGCTGGTGGGAAGCGCTGCCAGTCCGATTCTTAATACGTCCAGCTCTCCGGAGGGAGATTCGGCTGCCTGGGTGGAGGATTCAGAGGAAGCCTCCTGTGAACTTTCTGCCTGAGTGGCAGTTTCAGACTGACTTGTGGAGGAATTGGTTTCCTGACTGCTGCAGGCTGTCAGCGCTAAAGCTGCGGCCGCGACACAGGCAAGAATACAGGGGATTTTCTTTTTCATTTTTTCTCTCTCTTTCTTTAAAAAATGAGTTCTGAATGTCTTGCTTCCACCACTATAAACTTTTTGCTTGGATGCTTCTATCAAAAAAGTGTAAAATATGAGTAATATGCGAGAAAATATTAAGATATATACAAAATATACAAAATATACAAAAACAAAACGAAAAGATGCACGAATTAATGAGAAAATTATTTTAAAAAGGGATAAAGAAAAACAAAGAACACGGCAGGACCATCTCTGCTGTATTCTTTGTTTTTGAAAAAGCTATCTAATTAAAAAATTCCGGATTATAGTTTTGACAAGGCTCCCAGAGCGTTCTGACGGACGATCGTTTCATAATGCTCCGCGTAGTAGGCCTCCGACGCCGGGCCGCCTTTCAGTCTCGTTCCGAATTCGGAGAGCGTATTGCAGGTCTGGTTAAAGGAACGGTTGTCGGCTCCATCCTTTTTTAAGACCAGGTAATATTGACCGGAGGATGGGTTTTTATAAAGGACGCTGGAGCCGGTGAAGATTTCGCCGGTTTGCGCGGCGGCTTCGCAGACCTGATCCAACGTCTTGAACTGGAAGATCCGAAGCACCGGGGCGTCTAAAGGACTGGCAGAGCGCATGGCTTCTCCCGGCGCGGCTTCGGCATGTTCTTTGCCCGGAGCATCCTTGGACGGGGTCTTGTCCATTTTTTCTGGACTGTCCGTCAGGTTCAGCAGGCTTTCCGCGCCCTCTAAAAGCTCGGCAGCCAGAGCGTTCCAGCCGTCCTCTTCTTCATCGACCGGTGAAAATTTGGAAAACCGGGTATCCAGCTCTTCCGGATCCTCGATCTTGCTGATGATCAGCATTACGCTTTCATTGGCCAACGGGATCGCCTCCACCATCAGCGGAATATCCTCCGCGTCGAATCCAACTTCATTGGAGGCTCGCTGGATCATTTCCCGAAACAGGCTTCTCGCTTTTTCGCTTCCATACGCGAGTTCGCTTAAATTAAGATCCCGCACGCTTAAATCAAAATTGCTTAAGGTACACCGGATCTGATTTTCATTGATTCGTTCTATTCTCATGAAATCCCTTCCTGACTTTTTAAGCCGGCCGCCGTTTCCCAAAGACCGCCGGAAAGATACATCTTTACGCCTATAATATACTATATCCTATTCCGGTTTTGCAATGATATGTAAAAAAATTCTTAAAAATTTCACAGGGACAGCCGGATTTTAGGCCGCGTCCGATGTGTGCAAAATAGTCGTTGGAGCCTGCTTCATTTTTGTTAAAAAGTACCTGTCGTTTTTTGAAGAATCCGGTTGTAAAGCAGGGGGATTTGTATTAGAATATTTCCAGAGATTGTATTGCCGAAAGGAGGTGTGACGTCGGAGGAACGCGTTCTTTTTGGTAAATACCGTTTATGTGAAACGCTTGGGAGCGGACGTTCGGGAACAGTATATCTGGCCTGGCACATGGAGCTTGAAGAATATCGGGCGGTGAAAATTGTGCCGAAAACCATCGCCGGTTATGACACGTTCCGGAAGGAAGCGCTGTTTTTAAAGACGCTTCGGCATCCGGGGATCCCGCTGGTGTACGATCTGGAAGAGGACGAGACCTACAGCTATCTTATCGAAGAATATCTAAAAGGCGAATCTTTATACGCCATGGTGAAACGCCTAGGCGGTCTGCCGGTGAAAACGGCGGCTCTGTTCGGCATTCAAATATGCCGTCTCATTCAATTCATGAATTCAGCAGAGAACCCTATTTTATATCTGGATTTGCAGCCTAAAAATCTTTTAGTAAACGAGGGCTCTGTCCGTCTGATCGATTTTGACCACGCGCAGTATGCGTCGGACGCCGAGACGTTGAAAGAGCGTTACGGTACCATTGGTTTTGCAGCCCCGGAACAGAGAACGGGAGAAGCTTTGGATTGCCGCACGGACGTTTACGCGATCGGGGCGCTCCTTTCTTTTATGCTGAGCGGCGTGCCGCCGGGAGAAACGTCCGGCTGTGCAAATTTCTGCCAAAACAGGCAGATGGAGCGGCTGATCCGCGGCTGCATGGCAAGAGAAAAAGTAAATCGGTATCAAAGCGCGGGCGAGGTAGAGCGCGCGCTGCGGGAATTGCCGGAATTAATATCAAAGGAACAGGCAATAGAATCTCTGACTGTAGTTTTTGCCGGAGCGAAGCCGGGAATCGGAACCACCCACGCGGCTCTTGGCATATCAAATTTCTTAACCCGAAACGGGTGTCCAGCGCTGTATCAGGAAGCATACGATACGGATGCGGCCAGGGTCCTTATTCGGACAGCGGGACTGACGGCCGACAGCTCCGGCGTATATCATTTTGGATGTTCTCACATCCGTCCTTACTATGGTGAAGCGGTAAAGCTGCCATATCTTTATTTTCCAATTATCATAAAGGATACCGGGTGCCGGTGGCAGACGGGAGGCGCTCTGCCGGAGGCGGATTTTCTTGTGCTTGTGTGCGGAGGGAAATGGTGGGAAAACGACTCGGCTTTGCTGGCGGCAAGAAGCCTAATGCAGAGAGGAAAGCTGATCCTGCTGTTTAATCACATATCCGGAGGAATCCGACTGAAGCTGCCGGCGGACCTG
>DGYMR06203__coassemble_1168_pt1 | contig 18182 bp, 17 predicted proteins | sample DGYMR06203__metabat2_high_PE_052 | metagenome-assembled genome bin DGYMR06203
TGCCGAAGAATGCGCTTACATGGACCGCAATGGTACGGGGTAGTCTCAGACGTTTGGAAGAAGAGGACGGCATTTATCTGGAAACGATTTTAACGAATCAGGAGACGGCTCCCAAGTGTTACGAGCTGAGCCCGGCTGATGAGAAAAAGCTTCGTTTGTCAGTGATTAATTCGACGGAGGGACGGCAAATCTCCGTTACGGTGCCGGCAGACGAGCATGATGAAGCCGCGATAGAACCGCAAGGCAGCAGCGAACAGCGAGAGTCGATCGAGATTCAAGCGACGTTAGCGGAAATCGGCGAGCGGCTGGGGCTTAAAGTATGGCTGCCGGTGAATGACCGAAGTAGGGTGCTGCAGCTTTGGCATCCTCGGGATGAGAAAACGATATTAAAAAAGCTTCCGTTGAATTATGATGATGTGACGCTGCAGACGATTGAGAACATTGATGTTTTGTGGATTCGCCGTCATTCGGTCGTCCGGGCGTTTGAAGTGGAGCATACGACTTCAATTTATTCCGGCATTCTGCGGATGGCAGATTTGATGGCCTTGCAGCCAAACCTTTCAATCCAGGCGCATATTGTAGCTCCCTTAGGCAGACGAAGCAAGGTGCTTCAAGAAATTACACGGCCTGTATTTGCGCTCCTGGAAAAAGGCGCGCTGTCTGGGTACTGCACATATCTTTCCTACGACTCGGTCCGGGAACTGTGCCAGGAAACGAATTTGGAATATATGAAGGAAAACATTGTTGATAAATACGCAGAGTACGCAGAGGATACAGAATTGGCTTAGCGCCTCAGCGCTTAAACCTCTTCTATCCCAAGGAGATTTTCCACCGGGATTTGTGTGCCGTCTCCGATTTTGTTTTCATCAAACAGGATCAGACGCTTTTGGTAAGGATCGATACGCCGGATTACGCCGGTTTCGGTAACATAAGAGCCGCCTTCCTTTTTTTCATCCGGAAGATAGTAGGTGAAAGAAAGAAGAGGGCGGTTTTTGGCGTCTATTTTTAAATATTCATTAAGAATGCGAAGCTTTCTGTCCAGAACTTCTTTTTCCGTTTCGTCCAACTCGATTTTTTGCTCTGTCCATCTTCCGGCCTCTTTCACGACGTCGCCGTAACCAGTCAAGGCGGCAAAGGGCGAAAACTGCGCTGCCCGGTTTTCCATGGACATGGGCGGATGCGAGGAAGATACGTGGTGGGGCAAAAACAGCATATCATCGTAGCGGTGCGGATCCTTTGCCCCGGCGGATTCCATTGCACTTTTCTTTTCGGTTTTTTCTAAATTTTCCTGTTTTCCCATAATTTTGCATTCTTTCATACTTTTTTTATGCCTTGTGGCCGCCGATCTGGCGGTTGCGGTTTCTGGCGGTGGCGCCTTCTTCCAGATTCATTCCCTTTAGGACCGCGTTTTTACCGAATTTCTTTTTGATCTCCAGCATGGTTTTCTGCATTTGATGTTCCCGTTCCAGCTCTTCTTTTTCTCGTTTCTCTTCCGCTTCTTTGGCGGCATAATCGGTAAACAGACTTAGTTGTTCAAAGGTTTCCGGATCCCTGACGGTATGCGGCGGAACGACATGACAGGCAAAAATGGAGATCCGGCGGATCAAAAGCGTCCGGTCTACAATCCGGTCATACAATTCGGATACGCATTCAGTTAAAAGACGGCTGCTAGAGGTGTGGGATTTTAGATTCCCGGTTCCGTGGGCCGGTTTTGGAAGCTGCCTTCCGTAGCGGTCGGTTACGATGGGGCCGTGGTATTCTTTTTTTCTGCCTTCATCTGTTAAATTTTCAATGTCATATCCGACGGTAAGAACTAACTGATCGGAGACGAGGCCTTTATCCACCAGCTCTAAGGCTAAAAGATCGGTCATTTCCCGTACCACCAGTTTTGCTTTTTCAAAGTCGTAGGGGCAGGTCAGAACCTGGCCGGAACCGATGGAGTTGTTTTCCGGCCGGTAGCTTTTGATGTCCCGGATCGTGCAGGGCTCATAACCCCAGGCATGGTCGATCAGCAGCTCAGCATTTACTCCGAACAGCCGGTACAGCAGGTCCTCGTTGTAGAAGTCCGACGGCTTTCCCAAAGAGCATCGGGCGATGTCCCCCATAGTAAAAAGTCCGTTTTCCCGGAGCTTTTTGGCATAGCCGTTTCCCACCCTCCAAAAATCTGTTAAAGGCTCATGAGTCCATAGCAGTTTTCGGTAGGATAGTTCATCCAGCTGGGCAATCCGAACTCCGTCCTGATCTGGTTCTACATGCTTGGCAACAATGTCCATGGCGGCCTTTGCCAGGTACAGATTGGTGCCGATCCCGGCGGTCGCGGTGATCCCCGTGGAAGAAAGGACGTCCCGGATCATGGTTTTGGTCAATTCATGGGCGTCCATTTTGCAGGCGGGCAGGTAATCCGTGATATCCATGAAGACTTCGTCGATGGAATAGACGTGGATATCCTCCGGGGCAACGTATTTGAGATAGATTTGATAGATCCGGCCGCTGCATTCCATATAGTGAGCCATCTGAGGCGGAGCGACGAGGAAATCAAGGGCCAGGGACGGATCGGAAGCCAGAACCTTGGTATCGGCGGATTTTCCGGAAAACGCCCAGCGCCCGTTTTCATCCCGCACGGCTCTTCTTGCACGGATTGCTTCCTGGAGCCGGCGGGCATTGATTTCTTTTACCTTCTGGATCACCTGGAACAGCCGCGGACGGCCGGGAATCCCGAAGCTTCTTAAGGCGGGGGATACGGCCAGACAGATGGTTTTGGCTGTGCGGGACGGATCTGCGACTACGAGATTGGTAGTCAAAGGATCCAGGCCCCGTTCGATGGTTTCCAGGGATGCATAATAGCTTTTCAGATCAATGGCGACATAGGTGCGCTGAGACATAGCGGCTCCTTTCCCGTCAGCCCGGTACCGCCGGGCTGCATTTCTGACTCAATCTTATATAGATCAGTATAACACGAGCCAGGAAAATTTTACAGATGGAAGCCGCAGATCAAAAGGACGCCAATTAAGAGAGTATGATGCGAATCAAGAGGGCATGGAAAGGAGATTCCGCTGCTTTAGGATCGCAAGGATCGTTTCCTGATTATCCTGCAGATGACGGATATCCCGCCGGAAATTTTTCTCTGTATATTTAAAATCAGTATGGAAATCATTCAGCTTTTGGTTCATGTGGGCGGTCATCTGATTTAAATAGCGGATGTTTTGCTCCATGGAATCGCTTCGCGCATTCAGCTTATCAATGGATTCTCTTATAGGAGCTAATTTTTGCTCAAATTTTTGCTCTAGCTTTTCATCAAGTTTTTGATCCAGCTTTTCGTCGAGTTTTTGATCCAGCTTTTCATCGAGCTTTTGTTCCAGTTTCTCATCGAGTTTTTGTTCCAGTTTCTCATCCAGCTTCTGTTCTAGCTTTAGCTCCAGCTTTTCTTCCAGCATTTCATCCAGTTTGTCATAATTGATTTCCAGACTTTTCTCCAGGCGCTGGACGATCCGGTCTTCCATTTCGTTTAATGCGGTTACCAGTTCTTGCGTGGACATAGAGTTCATACACCTCCTTTTGCTCCTATTATCCGTTCCCGGGGGAGCCATGTCAATGAAGAAATGAGATCAGATTCAACAAAAAATTTCCGGTATGATTTTTGGAAAATTGTGCAGATTGAAAGCTTAGTGAAATTAATATCAAAGTCCTGGAAAAAACCATTGAAAAGAGAAGGAAAATGAATTAAAATAAAATGGATTGGGCGGGGAATGTGCCGGAAACGGCTTGGGATACAGGAAGCAATTGTGGAGGAACGGATATGACGAAAAAAGAGGTAAAAACCATTGGCGTGCTTACCAGCGGCGGCGATGCGCCGGGAATGAATGCGGCGATCCGCGGCGTTGTGAGAACGGCGATCAATAAGGGGATGAAGGTAAAGGGCATCATGAGAGGTTATGCCGGACTGCTGCAGGAAGAGATCGTGGATATGGACAGCGTCAGCGTGGCCGATACCATCAACCGCGGCGGCACGATCCTTTATACGGCCCGCTGTGATGAATTTAAGACCGAGGAAGGCCAGAAGCTGGGAGCGGAAATTTGTAAAAAACATGGAATCGACGGCATTGTGGTGATCGGCGGCGACGGATCCTTCCGGGGAGCCGGAAAGCTGTCGGCTCTTGGAATCAATACGATCGGCCTTCCGGGAACCATTGATCTGGATATTGCCTGTACGGATTATACCATCGGTTTTGACACGGCGGTGAATACAGCTATGGAAGCTATCGATAAGGTCCGCGATACCTCTACTTCCCATGAACGCTGCAGCATTATCGAGGTTATGGGACGGAACGCCGGATATATCGCTCTCTGGTGCGGAATCGCCAACGGCGCGGAGGATATTTTGCTTCCGGAGCGCTATGACGGCAATGAACAGTATCTGATCAACCGGATCATCGAGAACAGAAAACGCGGGAAGAAGCATCATATTATCATCAATGCCGAGGGGATCGGACACTCCACGTCCATGGCAAGACGGATCGAGGCAGCGACGGGGATCGAGACCCGGGCAACGATCATCGGGCATATTCAGCGCGGCGGAACGCCTACCTGCAAAGACCGGGTTTACGCATCGATCATGGGCGCAAAGGCGGCGGAGCTTCTGGCGGAAGGAAAGAGCAACCGGATCGTCGCATACCGCGGCGGACAGTTTGTGGACTTTGATATCCAGGAAGCGCTGAACATGAAAAAAGATATTCCGGAAGAGCAGTACGAGGTCAGCAAGCTGCTGGTAAGATAGCGGACGGAAGAAATCGGACAGGTAAGTTCGTCCGGGAAGGTTCATTCAGGAGAGATCATCTGGAAGGGATCGGCCAGGAGAAATTGCTTGAAAGAAAGGCGGAGGCATGGGAAGAAGAGAAGATGTTAAAATTGCTCCGCGCTGTGATTTTATTTATGTGCATGAGGAAGTCGTAAACCAGGTGCTGGAGGTTATGCCTACGGACGAAGAACTCCAGAGCCTGGCGGATTTTTTCCGGATTTTCGGTGATTCCACCAGGATCCGGATCTTGTACGCCTTGAGCCAGTCGGAACTTTGCGTCTGCGACATTGCCAGTCTTTTGGGAATGGGGCAGTCCGCGATTTCCCATCAGCTTCGGATTTTAAAGCAGATGCGGCTGGTAAAATTCCGCCGGGAGGGAAAAAGCGTGCTGTACTCTTTGGCGGACGGACATATCGAAACGATCCTCGCGCAGGGGATGGAGCATATCGGAGAATAAGGATAAAACTATGAAATTTACAAAGATGCAGGGAATCGGAAATGATTATGTGTATGTGAACGGCTTTGAGGAAACGGTTGAGGATCCGGCGGCAGCGGCTGTTTTTGTCAGCAACCGGAATTTTGGCATTGGTTCCGACGGCCTGATCCTGATCCTTCCGTCGGAAACGGCGGACTGCCGGATGGATATGTATAATATGGACGGTTCCAGAGGCGCGATGTGCGGCAATGGGATCCGCTGTGTGGGAAAATATGTGTATGACCATGGGATCGTAACGAAGACGGAAATCGATGTGGAAACGGCATCCGGGCTGCGTCACTTAAGCCTCCATGTGTCGGACGGCAAAGTGGATGCGGTGACGGTGGATATGGGAAGTCCGGTTTTGACCTCCGAGATCGGGGAGCCGATCCGGGTTGGAGAGGAGACCTTCCGGTTTACGGGAATTTCCATGGGAAATCCCCATGCCGTTGTTTTTTTAGATGAGGCGGAAAGCCTGGGCGGAAGTCTTACGGAACTAAAGCTTTCTGAAATCGGTCCCAAGTTTGAAACGCATGAACGGTTTCCGGACCGGGTCAATACGGAATTTGTTCAAGTCCTGGACCGGAAGCATGTGAAAATGAGAGTTTGGGAGAGGGGATCCGGCGAGACCCTGGCCTGCGGAACGGGAGCCTGCGCGGTACTTGCCGCCTGTGTGCTGAATGACAGGACAGATCCAGAGGCGCAGATCGAGCTTTTGGGCGGAACCCTTTCGATACGCTGGGACAGGAAAGCGGATAAGCTGTATATGACGGGACCGGCGGTGGAGGTTTTTAGCGGGGAGATCGAGCTCCCAAAAAGATAAAGACCGTACCAAGATAACGGGACGGTAAAATGAAGCGGCCCTGTACCGGACCGCATGGTAGAAGGAGACAGGGTATGGATCATATTGACAGAGAAATTCTTCAGATTTTGCAGCATAACGCCAGAGCGTCATTAAAGACCATTGCAGAGAAAACGTTCCTTTCTTCTCCGGCTGTTTCGGCGAGGATAGAAAAGCTGGAAAAGGATCAGGTCATTACCGGTTATCAGGCGCAGATTAATCCGATGAAGCTGGGCTATCATATTCTTGCGTTTATCAACTTAAACGTGCTTCCGGAGGACAAGCAGAGGTTTTACCAATACGCGGAATCCATTCCCAACATACTGGAATGCAGCAGCGTAACGGGCGAATTTTCTGTGATGATGAAGGTGGCGTTTGAAAGCACGGTCCAGCTGGATACGTTCTTGGGGCAGCTGCAGAAATTCGGTAAAACCAGCACCCAGGTGGTGTTCGCGACCCATGTGGGGCCCAGAGGGGTTCAGGTTCAGGAACCATAGGAGGACGAGAAGATGAAGAAAGAGTATGAGGAGCAGCTGTATTCCCTGCTTAGCGATATCTGGGAATATTCGGAAACGGCGTTTGAAGAGAAACAGTCCTGTGAACGCATGGTTCGCTTTTTAAAGGAACAGGGCTTTGATGTAACGACGCCTGTGGCGGATATGGACACGGCCTATGTGGGCGTGTACGGAAGCGGGAAGCCGGTGATCTGCTTCCTTGCGGAATACGACGCCCTGCATGGAATGAGCCAGGAGGCGGACGTCTGCGCGTATCAGCCGAAAAAGGAACGGGAGCAGGGTCATGGCTGCGGCCATCATCTTCTGGGAACAGGGGCCATCGGCGCCGCGCTGCTTTACCGCGATTATTTAAAGGAAAACGGGAAATCCGGGACGGTGAAGATCGTGGGCTGTCCGGCGGAGGAAAGCGGCAGCGGAAAGGCGTATCTGGCCAGGGAGGGATTTTTTGATGACGCGGATGTGGCGCTGACCTGGCATCCCTCCAATTATCATATGGTAGAGACCGGCTCCAGCCAGGCATGCATCCAGGTATATTTTGATTTTCACGGCGTTTCTAGCCATGCGGCTGCGGCGCCCCATCTGGGCCGGAGCGCGCTGGACGCGGTAGAGATCATGGACGTGGGAGCCAACTATTTAAGAGAGCATATTGAACCGACGGAGCGGCTTCATTACGCGATCATCAATTCCGGCGGAGAATCGCCCAACGTGGTGCAGGCGGAAGCCAGAGTGAAATATTTGATCCGTTCCACCAGCGCCGTCAAGGTGAAGAAGCTTTACGAAAGAGTCTGCGACGTGGCCAAGGGGGCCGCTTTGATCACGGGAACGAAAGTAGACATTCTTTTCGATGAGGGCCTTTATGATACGATGCCCAACTTTGCTTTGGAGGACGTGTTAAAGGAGTCCTATCTTAAGATCGGAATTCCGGAATACACGAAGGAGGAGCGGGAGTACGCGAAGAAATTTAAAGACTCCTTTAACCAGGAGGAACTGTTTTCCAATCTGCCGACGGCGGTTGCGGATATTATGGCGCTGAAGGATAATATTGAAAATTCGGAGCTTTGCGATATTTTCGTGGACCGGATCCATTCGGAGGAATGCACGCCCGGCTCCACGGATGTGGGAGATGTGAGCTGGGTGGTTCCGACGGCGCAGATCCGCGTCAATTGCTACAGCTATGGGGCCGGTTCCCACAGCTGGCAGTGGACAGGTCAGGGAAAATCCTCCATTGCGTTAAAGGGAGCGGAGCTGGCGGCCGAAGTGCTGGCGGACGCGGCCAAAACTTTGACGGAGAAGCCGGAGCTGATCCAAAAGGCCCGGGCAGAATTTGATAAGCGGATGCGGGGCCAGAAATATGAGTGCCTGATCCCTGCGGATGTAAAGCCGCATTTAATTTAAAAGAAAACGGAAGAGATCGAAGAAGGGTATGAATCAAGATCCCGGCGGAGCAAGGCTCTGCCGGGATCTGCGTTTCCCGGTGGGAGCGATTTGCGCTCTCCAGCGGGATCTGTGTTTTTCGGGGACAGTCCGCGCTTTCCAGCGGTAATTTACGTGTCGCCCAGCTCCCGGATTACGCGGGCGGTCAATGTCCGGGGAAGAATGACGGGCTTTCCTGTCAGCTGATGGATCTGTTCCTTCATTTCCATGGTGTAGCCGATACAGTCCAGAACGATAAGGTCCGTTTCTTCCGGACGGATTTCAGCGGCTTTTTTCAAAACGGCGGCGGTTCCGTCATAGGGCGAGGCGGGAAGGACGGTGACGGAAGAAACGAGCTGTTTCCATTTTCGTTCCGTCTGTTCCGTTTGAGCGGCGGAGGGAGTGAGGACGGTCAGACGGCCGCTGGGGATCAAAGCCGGGACAACGGCGGATAGGATCCGGTTGGGGAAGATCAGGGGGACTTTGGAATCGAAATTTTCCGGAAATTCTCCCGTGCAAAGGAAAAGGATCAGGGAAGCGCCGTTTTCTTCCAGCTTGTGGATACAATCCTGGAGACGGGGAAGAATATGGGATTCCCCGAAGGTAACAGAGCTGCCGTCGGTCAGCCGGGAGACCAGGATGTGGTCATTTTCCCGAGGCTTGAAGGCGGCGATCTCTTCTTTGGAAAGTCCGTCTAAGCCGCCCATCTGAAGAATTTCAAAGGAATCGCCGAGAATCGGTTCCATTTCCGGGATTACATCGACCCGCGGAGACTGCCCTACGGTAATTGCGCCGATTTTTGTCATGATTACTACCTCCTGTTTGTTTTTTGCATACGATCTGCAGGGTTTCCTCTTGCCTTTACTATAGTGCAAAGCGCGGAGGTTTTCAACTGTTAAAATTTCGGCTGCGGCCGCATATGATGGTAATAGGGCCGGAAACATTTTGAAACCGGAATCATTAAAAAAGAAGAAAAGATCGAAAAAAGAGAGGAGCTTAAGTTGTGGCAGAAAACAGAAAGGTGATTATCGACGCAGGACATGGGGGACAGGAGCCGGGAGCGGTTTATGAGGGCCGTCAGGAAAAGGAAGATGCGCTTCGGTTGGCGTTTGACGTAGGGAATGCCTTGGAGCGGCGGGGGATTTCTGTTTCCTATACCAGGGTCAGCGATGTGTATGATTCGCCTTATGAGAAGGCGGCGATGGCCAATGCATCGGACGCGGACATATTTTTATCGATCCACCGCAACGCCATGCCGGTTCCGGGGACCGCCTCGGGCATAGAAAATCTGGTTTATGAGGACTCGGGAACGGCCGGAGCGCTGGGACGAAATATCGGGGAAGCGCTGGCAGAGGCTGGATGGACGGATCTGGGAGTAAAGGAACGGCCGGGGCTTGTGGTACTAAGGAATATGAAGATACCGGCGGTGCTGGTGGAAGTCGGGTTTATTAATAATGAAAAGGATAATGAGTTTTTAGACGCCAATATGGCGGCGACGGCGGACGCGATCGCGGACGGAGTTTTAAAAACCTTCCGGGAGCTGGATGAGGCGGAGAAAGCGGGCCGGCCCGCCGAAGAAACTGGCCAGCCCGGAGGGGAAACCAGCCAGCCCGCTGAGGGAACCAGCCGGCCCGCCGAGGGAACCGGCCGGCCCGCCGTGGATGCCAACCAGCCCGCCGGTGAGAAGAATCCCCCCTCGGATTTGTATGTGGTACAGACTGGCGTGTACCGTCAGAGGAAAAACGCGGAAGCGGAGCTATTGGAGCTGCGGGAACTGGGATGCCCGGCTTATCTGACTGCGAAGAACGGCTTGTTTTATGTTCAGGCGGGCGCGTTCCGTAATCTGGATAATGCGGTGCGGATGGAGCAAAGCCTGCGGCGGCTTGGATACGGAACGGTCATTCTTACGGCCTCGGGAACCTGACCTTTCTTTTTCCGGCAAAATATGCTAAGATGAAGAAAAGGAAAGGAGGGGCTGTGATGGAGGAAAAAAGACTGATTATTACCATTGGAAGACAGTATGGAAGCGGAGGATCAGAAACGGCGGTTAAGCTGGGGAAGGCTCTGGGATTGAATGTATATGATAAGGAAATCCTTCGCATGACTTCGGACGAGAGCGGGATCCGGGAAAGCTACTTCCACCTGGCGGACGAGAGAGCTGGAAATAAGCTGCTGTATCGGATCATTCATTCGCTGATCCCGGAAAACAGCACTCCTTCGCTGGGGTCGGACCTGGTCTCGGCCGATAATCTGTTCCGCTTCCAGTCGTCTGTGATCCGGAGGCTGGCGCAGGAGGAATCCTGTATCTTCGTAGGCCGCTGCGCGGAGTATGTGCTGATGGACGAACCGGGACTGGTGCGGGTATTTATTTATGCGGATATGGGCGCCAGAGTGAAGCGGATCCGGGAAAAGAGATATTTTGCCGATAATGAGGTGGAACGGAATATCCGAAAGATCGACCGGGAGCGCCGGGACTATCATCGGTACTATACCGGGCAGGATTGGGAAAACATGGAGAACTACGATTTGATCTTAAATTCGGCGAAGCTGGGAACGGACGGATGCGTTCAGTGCATTATTGAATATCTGAAAATCCGGGGACTTCTTGCCAAATAAAAAGAAATAGGATACAATGAGGGGGCTGTCAGAGTAAGACGCGAGGGCCGGATGCTTCGGCAGGCGCGCAGGAATCGCAGACAGCCCCTTTTTGCAAAAAGCAGTACGGGACAACGGATGAAAGAGGACAGGCTATGTCAGACAACAAAAAAATCCGCGCCGTGATCTTTGATATGGACGGTGTGATCGTAGACAGTGAATTTGTTTATATGCAGTATCTTCTCCAGTTCGCCAGGGAAAAAAATCCCCAGGTGACGATGGAGCAGCTGAATCCCATGGTGGGCTTAAGCCGGAAGGACAGCTGGGAGATTATGGCAAAGGCGGTCGATAACGGCGAAACCTGGGAAGAGTTAAGGGACGAGTTTTCGGCGCTTGATATTTACAGCCAGGTGGATTATAAGAAGATATTCCGCCCGGAGGCTTATACGACGGTGCAGGAATTAAAGAAACGAGGCTATCCTGTGGCCCTTGCCTCGTCCACTGGCCCCAAGCTGATTGCCAGGATTGTATAAGAGACCGGGATGCGGCCCTTGTTTGATCTGATCGTCAGCGGAAAGCAGTTCCGGCAGAGCAAGCCCAATCCGGAGATTTACCACTATACGGCGAAAACGCTTCGGGTTCCGGAGGAGGAATGCTTTGTGATCGAGGATTCCACCGTAGGGATCCAGGCGGCCAGCCGGGCCGGAATGGTGATCGCGGCCTTAAAGGATGACCGGTTTGGATTTGACCAGAGCCCGGCGGATTTTCATATCGAATCGATTGCGGATATTCTGAAGATCCTGCCGTCAGGCTGCGGGATGGAACTTGCGGTACCCAAGAAGGCGGGAACTCAGGAGGAAAGAACACCGGTGGAGAAAGAACCAGTGGTTTTGTGCGGGGCCAGCTCCTATGAGCAGAAATATTATTTTAATGAGCAGTTTCGGGCGCTGCCGGAAGAAATCAAAAAAGAGCTTCAGATCATGTGCGTTCTGTTTACGGAGGATGTGGGCGGCATTTTGACGTTGGAATTTGAGCCGGACGGAACCCTGGAGTTTAAGGTGCAGGCGGATGACGGAGATTACTTATTTGACGAGATTGGAAGCGGATTAAAGATCCGCAGATACCAGCGGGAGAAACGGGAGCTTTTGGAGGCTCTGGAGCTTTACTACCGGGTGGTGTTTCTCGGAGAGAGGATGGAGAAGGAATGAGAAGAAAACTGAGGATCTTTGCGGGAGCGGGCGCCATTGCCCTTCTGCTTTCGATGGAAGCGATGGGAGCCAATTACGGCCCTGGAATGGGGACGCCGTCCTACGGCTACTCCGGCGCCAATTACGGCGCCAACTACGGCCCCGGAATGAATGTGAATATCTATGATCAGCCGGCCAATAATCCGGCCTATGATACGGGCTGGACGCCCGGGTATGGTCCCGGCGCTGTGGGCACCAATCCGCAGGGAGACAGAGAACAGTACGAAGATAATATTTACGCCGGAGGCCCCAATTCGGAAGCGGCGCAGAAGCTTTTGGAAGAAGAGCAGAACACGATGTATATTTACCATACGTATTATGGCGGCACCTGGCGGCAGCAGGCAGACGGAACCTGGAAGCTGTATCAGGAGGACGGCCAGCCGGTGTCCAGCTCCTGGGGAATCGTGGATGGAAAAACGTATCTGCTGGACATGTACGGGACCATGCTGACCGGATGGCAGCGGGTCAACGGATACTGGTATTACTTTAACAGCGTGGGGGCCATGCAGACGGGCTGGCTGTTAAAGAACGGGAAATATTATTTTCTGAATACGGACGGCACCATGTCTTATGGGTGGGTCAACAGCCAGGGAAACTGGTACTATCTTGATATGACGACGGGGGAGATGTTAACGAATACGAGAGTGCCCGACGGACGCTATGTCAACGCCGAAGGAGTTTTGGTGGCATGAGGCTTAAGATCGGAACGGTGGAACTGGAAAACAACGTGATCCTGGGCCCCATGGCGGGGGTGACGGACCTGCCGTTTCGGCTCCTTTGCAGAGAGCAGGGGGCCGGTCTGGTCTGCATGGAGATGGTCAGCGCCAAGGCGGTTTTTTACGGAAACCGTAATACCAAGGAGCTTTTGCAGGTAAATCCCGGGGAGCGGCCCGTTTCCCTTCAGTTGTTTGGCTCGGATCCGGAGATCCTTTCGGATATCGCCGCCAGACTGGAGGAGGGGCCTTACGATCTTTTTGACTTAAATATGGGATGTCCAGTTCCTAAGGTGGTAAAAAACGGAGAGGGGTCGGCGTTAATGAAGGATCCGAAGCTGGTGGAACGGATCCTTTCTTCCATGGTGCGGGCGTTAAAAAAGCCGGTGACAGTGAAGATCCGAAAGGGGTTTAACGATGAGTCCGTCAACGCGGTGGAGATCGCCCGGATCGCAGAAGGATGCGGCGCGGCGGCGGTGGCGGTTCATGGACGGACCCGGGAGCAGTACTATTCCGGGAAGGCGGATTGGGAGATCATCCGCCAGGTGAAGGAGGCGGTTTCCATTCCGGTAATCGGAAACGGAGATGTGGATTCTCCGGAGGCAGCCAAGCGGATGCTGGCAGAAACCGGCTGCGACGGGGTGATGGTGGCCAGGGGAGCCAAAGGAAACCCCTGGATTTTCAAGCGGATCACGGAATACCTGGAAACCGGACGGATTCCCCCAAAGCCTTCCCGCGAAGAGGTCAAGGCCATGATGCTCCGTCATGGGGAAATGATGGTGGAATTTAAGGGAGAGGCGGCGGCCATGCGGGAGATGCGGAAGCATGTGGCCTGGTACACGGCGGGCTGGCCCCATTCGGCAGCCTTAAGAAACGACATTAACGCGGTAGAGACGATGGAAGCGTTAAGGGAGCTGATCGAGACGCGGATGTAGCTTGCGCGGATAGGGCTGTCAAATGAATGGCCCCAAATTGTAGGCTTGTCAAAGTTAAAAATCCGGTTTACAAGCGGAAGATTCTATGCTATACTGCAAAGGTGTGCAGACAGCTGTGTCTGCCGGCAGATGACGCCGGCGCTCGGTCAGCGGATCACTCCGACCGGGACTTGGCGACCGGTGAGTTTATTGTTATTAAGGAGGAAATCACGATGATTTCAAAGGAAAAGAAAGCTGCTATTATTGCTGAGTACGGAAGAACTCCGGGCGATACTGGTTCTCCCGAGGTACAGATCGCGATCTTAACCGCAAGAATCGCAGAGCTGACAGAGCACTTAAAGGCAAACCCGAAGGATCACCACTCCAGACGGGGTCTGCTGATGATGGTTGGTCACAGACGGGGCCTGCTGGCATACCTTAAGAAAACCGATCTGGAAGGATACCGTGCTCTGATCGAGAAGTTAGGCATCAGAAAGTAATAACAGTCTTAAATGGGCGGAGCGCAGGAATGTACTCCGCCCCTTTTGCCTTATGAAGCGTATTGGATGAAAGACGGAAGATTTATCCGAGACCGCTAAAGCGCGCATGAGCGGATCATGCATGGTTTAGTAGTTTCGGCCTCTTCTGTCTTTCCAAAAAAGAAAAGGAGACGAAGCCATGTTTAAAAGTTTTTCTATGGAATTGGCTGGAAGAACCCTGACCGTAGAAGTGGGCCGGGTGGCGAAGCAGGCCAATGGCGCGGCATTTATGCATTACGGCGATACGGTTGTTCTTTCCACGGCGACCGCGTCGGAAAAGCCGAGAGAGGGAATCGATTTCTTCCCCTTAAGCGTGGAATTTGAAGAGAAGATGTACGCGGTGGGAAAGATCCCGGGCGGCTTTAACAAGAGAGAGGGAAAGGCGTCGGAGAATGCGATCCTGACTGCCCGTGTGATCGACCGTCCCATGCGGCCGCTGTTCCCCAAGGATTACCGCAATGATGTAACGCTGGATAACATCGTTATGTCTGTGGATCCGGACTGCAGCCCGGAGTTAACGGCGATGCTTGGTTCCGCCATCGCTACCAGCATTTCCGATATCCCCTTTGACGGCCCCTGCGCAACGACCCAGGTGGGCTTAATTGACGGCGAGTTTGTAATTAACCCCACTTCCGCGCAGAAGAAGGTTTCCGACCTGGCGCTGACCGTAGCCTCCACGAGAGAAAAGGTGATCATGATCGAAGCCGGCGCCAACGAGGTTCCGGAGCAGACCATGATCGACGCGATCTTCAAGGCCCATGAGGTAAACCAGGAGATTATCCGCTTTATCGACCGGATCGTGGCCGAGTGCGGAAAAGAGAAGCACGACTATGAGCATTTCGTGATCCCGGAGGAGCTGTTTGCCGCGATCCGGGAGATCGTTCCGCCGGAGGAAATGGAGACCGCCGTATTTACGGATGATAAGCAGACGAGAGAAGAAAATATCCGCCTGATCACCGAGCGTCTGGAGCAGGCCTTCGCGGAAAACGAGGAATGGCTGCCCTTGATCGGCGACGCGGTTTATCAGTATCAGAAGAAGACAGTCCGCAAGATGATCTTAAAGGATCACAAGCGTCCGGACGGAAGAAGGATCGACGAGATCCGTCCGCTGGCTGCGGAGGTGGATATCCTGCCCAGAGTCCATGGCTCCGGCATGTTCACCCGCGGCCAGACGCAGATCTTAAATGCCTGCACCCTGGCGCCCCTTTCCGAGGCGCAGCGCCTGGACGGGCTGGATGAGAATGAAACCACCAAGCGGTATATGCACCATTATAATTTCCCGTCCTTCTCTGTCGGCGAGACGAAGCCGTCCAGAGGACCGGGACGCCGGGAGATCGGACACGGCGCTCTTGCGGAGCGAGCTCTTATTCCGGTGCTTCCCAGCGAGGAAGAGTTCCCCTACGCGATCCGTACTGTCTCCGAGACGATGGAGTCCAACGGCTCCACTTCTCAGGCCAGCATCTGTGCCTCCTCCCTGTCTTTGATGGCGGCGGGCGTACCCATTAAGACCATGGTAGCCGGAATTTCCTGCGGATTGGTAACGGGCGAGACCGACGACGATTACCTGGTCCTGACGGATATCCAGGGCCTGGAGGACTTCTTCGGAGATATGGACTTTAAGGTGGGCGGAACCCATAAGGGAATCACGGCCATTCAGATGGATATTAAGATCCATGGACTGACCCGTCCGATTATCGAGGAAGCGATTTCCAGATGCCGGGAAGCCAGACTTTATATTATGGATGAGATCATGGCTCCGGTAATTTCTGAGCCCAGAAAGCAGCTGTCTAAGTACGCGCCCAAGATTACCCAGATCATGATCGATCCGGCGAAGATCGGCGATGTGGTTGGAAAGCAGGGCAAGGTGATCAACGGCATTATCGCTGAGACCGGCGTTAAGATCGACATTACGGACGACGGAGCCGTCAACGTATGCGGCACCGATCAGGAGATGATCGATAAAGCGATTTCCATTATCCATAACATCGTGACCGACGTGGAGCCGGGAATGGTTTATACCGGCAAAGTGGTTCGGATCATGGAATTCGGCGCGTTCGTGGAGCTGGCGCCCAATAAGGACGGTATGGTCCATATCTCCAAGCTTTCCGATAAGCGGGTAGCGAAGGTGGAGGATGTGGTCAATATCGGCGATACCGTAACGGTGCGGGTTGTGGAAGTGGACCGGATGGGAAGGATCAATCTTACCATGCGTCCCGAGGATATGACCGCGGATCTGGATAAGTTAACCCGGCCGGAAAGAAGAGACCGGGGAGATCGTCCGGAGCGGGGAGACCGGGGCGGCAGAGACCGCAGAGACCGCGGCGAGAGACGGGAACGCAGCGAAAAGAGAGAAGAGAACGAGTAGGAATTGAATAAAACTGCGGTATATGTGTTTGAATAGACGGGAGTGCCGCTCAATCGTCAAAACAGGTGATTGAGCAGCGCTCCTCTTTTTGCAGCGGAATGCACGTTGCCGCAGGCGGTTTCGGCTCATGGAAGCTTTGAAACATGATCCTGGATTATTTTGAACAATGAGATTCTGGTTGTCTTGGCGACTTGGATACTTGGGCCAGGACAAACGCATAAGTAAATAAATTGTGAACAGATCCTCTTTTTTCTGGTATGATAAAAAGAAAAAGAGGATCTGTGTCATGGAAGAATTATTAGAGTGGATGGAACTGATCGAAGATGTACGTCAGGAAAAGAAAGTCCGTCACAAATTAAAGGATATTATTGTAATTGTATTGTTTGCAACGCTTGCCAATGTAAACGACTGGGTGGAGATGGAATATTTTGCCCATTATCATCAGGAGTATCTCCGAAAGTACATTGAGCTGAAGAACGGGATCCCGTCCCATGACACGCTCTGCCGGGTCATGGGAATGATCACTTCGGAAACGCTGCAGGAATTGTACTCCAAATGGCAGGAACTGGTAAACCGTGGAGAAGGAGAGGCGATCAAAAAGATCATTTGTATCGACGGGAAAACGATGCGTTCCAATAAGCGCAAAGAAGAAAAACCAGCTCATATCGTAACAGCCTGGTGCCGGGAAGATGGATTTGGCCTGGGCCAAAAAGCGGTCAGGGAAAAGAGCAATGAAATTACAGCAATACCGGAATTGCTGGACCGGATCCAGGTCAAAGGACAAGTAGTAACGATTGATGCCATAGGAACACAGACGGCGATCGCAGAAAAGATACGCAGCAAGCGTGCGGATTATGTGCTGGCGTTAAAAAGGAATCAGACGACGCTTCATGAAGATGTGAAATTGTTTTTCGGGGATGAGGATGAGAAACGGATCATCCAGGCAGAAGGAGGGTATAAACGGACCATAGAGAAAGCCCATGGCCAGATTGAGATCCGGGAATACTATCAGACAGAAAAAATCGGATGGCTGAGTCAGAAAAAGGAATGGAAAGGGATCAAGAGTATCGGAATGGAAGAAAAGACGATCAGGAAAGAAGGGAAGGAGGAGAAAGAATACAGATATTACATAAGCAGTCTGAAAAAAGAGATTGAACTGTTCAGCCGAGCTGTGAGGGGTCATTGGAGTATAGAAAGTATGCACTGGCAATTAGATGTAACTTTCAAAGAAGATGCGAACCAGACATTAGACAAACAGGCGGCGCAGAATCTGAACGTGATACGGAAATGGAGTTTGAGTATTCTGAAAATGATAGAAATATTCCGCCCAAACTTGTCGATGAAGAAAAAGCGTTTTGTGATCAGTATGGATCCAGGAAAGTTCCTGGAAGAAGTATTGGCTTTTTAAAAGAGCCGAATGATACGGGCAGGGGATGGGAACGATTCATGCGTATGTCGTGAGAAGTTTTAGGAACAACTTGACAGAATCCTCTGCGGAAAGTATTATAATAATAACAGAACCCGCCACGCCTAGGGCTGCCGATGGCAGTTATGCGCAACCCGGCGGGACTTTTTAATTATGAGGAAAATCCATGCATACATATCCGAAAATAATTCTGTCCATTCCGCAACAAATACAATCTTACATTGAGGCTGGTATGAAGGTTCCATCCCGTCAGGAGGCGGAGACAGCATTGGAAACGATAGGCTATTACAGGCTAAGAGGGTACTGTTATCATTTGTATGATAACGAGAAGAAGCAGTATCGGG